>Ga0316209_1000517_pt1 | contig 65881 bp, 64 predicted proteins | sample 6monopyrite_MG_FD_204945 | JGI IMG/M metagenome (GOLD analysis project Ga0316209, IMG submission 204945) | Microbial mat bacterial communities from mineral coupon in-situ incubated in ocean water Damariscotta River, Maine, United States -... | ecosystem: Environmental > Aquatic > Marine >... | reverse complement strand
CGGTTTAAATTATTATCTGTTATTATTTTGTTTCTCTAATTTCATGTCGTTAATAAATAAAAACCAATAAAAATGTGACACACGACGATTTTAGGTCACATTCAATTTTCTTAACGGGACAGTAGTGGAAGTATATATAAATTAAGGCAGGGACAAACATACCCCCTAACGCACCAAACCCAGGTAGAATGATATTTTTTTTATTAGATAATTCGCCTTCAATAAATTCTCTTTTCAGCTCAAGACCAATCATGAAAAAAAATACGACCATCAAACCATCATTCACCCAGAGTAAAAGAGGCTTTGCAATTTCCAGCGCACCAATTTTTATTTCAACGGGCGTGTTAATTAATAGAGCGTAATAACTTTGTAGTGGTGAATTGGCCAATATGATGGCAAGTGCAGCGGCAAACATGAGAACGATGCCAGCAGCAGACTCAAGTCGTAAAAAGTTAAATAAAGATGTTTCTTGTGAATTTTTCATAACCTAATCACTTTTAGTCACATAATTCTACTTTACAGGGTGATAAAATATTAAGTCATTGAAATATTCAATATAAACCATTGTTATTTATAAATGAGTTGGCGGATAAATTTATCAGGTTATCTATGAATTCTTTTAATTATAAATAATAGCGTGTATAGAGCGTGTATAGATAGATAGTTATCAATGGCAGGCATTGGCTATATCAATTTAAATAAAAGCCATAATCTCTGTAGAATTCATTGCCGCAAATACTGTGGATGTTGATATTGGGATATGCAATGGAAAAAAGACAAGAGAGTTTTCTAGAAAATATAAAAAAAGCATTGGCTGCATTTTCTTATGAGCACAGTGGTGAAATGCTTTCGTCATATAGTAAAAGTCAGGTGTTATCTGGAGGTTCCAGGGATGTATCACCCCGGGATAGGGATAATAGCTCTAGTGATAATAGCTCTAGTGATAATAGTTCTAGTGCGTTAAATAAAACCATAGATTCGAAGGGGGTTAGTCCTGCTTATGATGTGGTGGTAAATAAGCCAAAAATATTAGCAGAGCAGTAAATAACTTAATCGTGACAATAATTTATTTCCTGATTTGAGCAGAAATAATTAAAATATCTTAAGACTAATGGGTTGTCTAATAAGGTGATCTTCTTAAGTTTCATTAAATTTGAAGAAAATTATTATCTGTTATCGCGATTACATATTCAGTCACATCAGCATAGATTTCATGATGTCATATTAACCTCAGGTGCTTTCCGAACAGGTTATTGAAGAAAAAATATAACTTAAAGTTATATTTATATTACACATATGCCTGCTTTCATTGATTGATAGACGATAATCTATCGATTATCTAATTATTATTTACTTGTATAAAACTATGGAATTTTTTAATATTTTCTGTCAGAAATACAGGTATCTATCTTTTGGATATGTAAATACAAAAGAAAATAGTGAATAACAACACATGGTAAAACTTAAAACATATGTTTACATCGATTCATTACAGCCACAATTAGCTGAATACATGGCTTCTGTGTCTCAGGGTTTTCCGCCAGTACCGGGAGATGCCTGTCTGTGGGTTGAGGTTTCGCCCGGTATGGCAATACATCGTGTTACAGATGTTGCATTAAAAGCATCCCAGGTAAAACTGACTCAACAAATTGTTGAGCGCGCATATGGTTCAATGGTTATACATCACAGAGATCAAAGTGATGTGATTGAATCAGGCAGAATATTGTTGTCGCATATAAATGCGAATGTAAATGACCGTGAGCATTGTGAAATTGAGTGGAGTGACATTATTCATGGCATGACAGCAGAACACGCAGTTTTGATCAACCGTCAACACCGAGGTGGTTCAATGATATTACCGGGTGAAAGCATGTTTATTCTCGAAGCTCAGCCTGCCGGTTATATCGTCTATGCGGCGAATCAGGCAGAGAAAGCAGCCAATATTACATTGGTTGATGTGCGTGCTGTTGGTGCTTATGGTCGCTTAACAATATCTGGGAAAGAAGGGGATGTTGAAGAAGCCGCAGCCGCAGCGATCAGAGCGTTACAGAATCCTTCAAGGACATAGTTAATGCATCGACAGGAACTTTTAAATTTATTAAGAGATCACCATACGCGTTTTATGGACGAGTCAGCTTATGTTCAACGTGCAGTCGCATACATCGAGCAGCATGAAGATTGTTTCTATCGTGAACTATGGCCTGTACATGTTACTGGATCAGCATGGGTTATAAGTCCAGATCGTAATCAAATCTTAATGATGCACCATAAGAAACATGATCAATGGTTTCAACCTGGCGGTCATGCCGATGGGGATGCAGACATTGTTCGTGTAGCACTTCGTGAAACATCAGAAGAAACGGGTATAGATGTATCACAGGTTAAATTATTAGACTTAAGTGTATTTGATGTTGATATACATAATATTCCCGCTATGGGAAATGAACCCCAACATAAACATATTGATATCAGATTCCTGGTGGAAATAGATGATAACTTGGTAGTGCCTGGTAATGATGAATCACATCAAGTGTTATGGGTTAGTTTGCATGAAGTCACGCGCTACAACAATAACCGTTCTACTTATCGTATGCTGGAAAAAACCCGACAACTGCGCAATATTTTAGCTGCTTGATAAAAATTCAATAGTTAAATATTACAATAGTTAAATCACTACTAATGGAATGGTCCACTTCTTCCATAACGACTTCAAATGAGCAAGTAGTCCCCACTGTGCTTCATGCTGTTCCACTGCGATCTTAAGCACAAAACATGACCAGTTTTCATATCGTCACCCTCTTAATAAAAGCATATAAATAACTTACATGCCTGTTATTAAAGCATTGTTCAAAGGTAACGTTATTCTTACCTGCAATAATAATCCAACAATTTTTATAAAAATATAGATAACCATCTATCAAACACAAATGATATTTCAATTAGTTATATTAAACTTGTTACATTAAATTAATCCGTGATTAATGCGTAAATAATTTACATATATTTATATGAAGTTTTTTATTTTTAACCCGCACGTAATAGAGAGCAACAGTTTAGTGTGAAATTATATTTTATTACACCCTGGACTTAATGACCTTAATGAGTATTTAAGTGCATAGATTGAATCAAATTCTGATACATAGATTTAAGACTATGGATTATCAATAAAATATCAATTGGAACAATGCATGGGTCTTATCATATTATTTACCGCAGTTAATTATGTAACAAATATTTTTAGTAACTAAAACGAGACAGGAGTAGAAAATGTCAGAGAAAGCTTATGAAGCAGGTGTTAAGGAATACCGCGAAAAATATTGGACACCCGATTATGCTCCACTTGATACAGACCTTTTGGCATGTTTCAAAGTGACCGGGCAGCCCGGTGTTCCACGTGAAGAAGTTGCTGCTGCTGTAGCTGCAGAAAGTTCAACAGGAACATGGAGTACGGTTTGGTCAGAGTTTTTGACGGATATGGAATATTACAAAGGCCGTGCTTATCGCATCGAAGATGTACCCGGTGATTCTGAATCATTCTATACATTTATTGCTTATCCGCTTGATTTATTTGAAGAGGGTTCGATTGTAAATGTACTGACTTCACTGGTTGGTAACGTATTCGGCTTTAAAGCGCTTAAGCATTTGCGTTTAGAAGATATTCGTTTCCCAATGGCTTTCATTAAAACCTGTGGTGGTCCACCTGCGGGCATACAGGTTGAGCGTGATCGTCTGAATAAATATGGTCGTCCATTACTGGGTGCGACAGTCAAGCCAAAGCTAGGTCTATCCGCTAAAAACTATGGCCGTGCTGTTTATGAGTGTTTACGCGGTGGTCTGGATTTAACGAAAGATGATGAGAACGTAAATTCACAACCCTTTATGCGCTGGCGTGATCGTTTCGAGTTTGTTGCAGAGGCAATTAGAAAAGCAGAGATGGAAACAGGCGAGCGCAAAGGTCATTACTTAAATTGTACTGCGGCTACTCCTGAAGATATGTATGAGCGTGCTCAATTCGCTAAAGAATTAGGTATGCCAATCATCATGCATGATTTCTTAACCGGTGGTTTTACAGCAAATACAGGTCTGGCAAATTACTGTCGCAAAAATGGCATGTTGTTACATGTGCATCGTGCAATGCACGCGGTAATCGATCGTCATCCGAAGCACGGTATTCACTTCCGCGTATTAGCTAAATGTTTACGTCTGTCGGGTGGTGATCAACTTCACACAGGTACGGTTGTAGGCAAGCTGGAAGGTGACCGAAATTCAACACTGGGCTTTGTAGATCAACTACGTGAATCATTTGTTCCTGAAGATCGTTCACGCGGTGTGTTCTTCGATCAGGATTGGGGTTCAATGCCGGGTGTATTCGCAGTTGCATCTGGTGGTATTCACGTTTGGCATATGCCTGCACTCCTTAACATCTTTGGTGATGATTCGGTACTTCAGTTTGGTGGTGGTACTCAAGGTCACCCATGGGGTAATGCGGCGGGTGCAGCCGCTAACCGTGTTGCATTGGAAGCCTGTGTTAAGGCACGTAATGAAGGTCGTGAACTTGAACGTGAAGCACGTGACATTCTTGGTGCGGCAGCCCGTACCAGTCCTGAACTGGCAATTGCAATGGAAACATGGAAAGAAATTAAATTTGAGTTTGAGACTGTTGACAAGCTTGATATTTAAAGCCGTTGATAAATTGGGCGTGGTTTTAAAACCGAGCCCCGTTATATAAAAACTAGTGAACAAGATAAAGATTACGAGGATACAAACATGTCAAATAATTATACCGAGGGTGATTTTCAAACTGCCCGTACGCTGGAAACTTTTGGCTTTTTACCAAAGTTGACACAAGAAGAGATTCACGCACAGATTGCGTACATCATTGCGAATAACTGGACACCTGCGATTGAGCATGAGCATCCAGGTGCTTCAAGCAATCATTACTGGACAATGTGGAAGCTACCGTTTTTTGGCGAGCGCGACTTAGGTAAAGTTGTTGATGAGTTAGAAGCGTGTGGCAGAGCTTATCCAGATCACCATATTCGTTTACTTGGTTACGATAACTATACCCAAAGTCAGGGTTCAGCCTTTGTAGTACGTGAAGGGCGAGTTTAAAGCGTGTTTTTCACGCCGTATTAATAAGTAAATTTTGGCAATCACAAACATGATGATGCGATGGGGTTAACAATGGCACAAACAGCAAAAAGTATAAGTGCACGTGAAGCTTCACTGGAAAGGCGACGTGCTTTAACCACTATGGGTAAAACGGCGCTGACTGGCGAAAAAGTAGCGAGCGCTTCGCAAACCAATAAAATTACCACTGTTGTGGTAAATACACCGGCACAGGCTTCGTCTTTGACCGGGCGGTCGGCATCACGTGCTCGTCGTGATGCAATGTCAAGCAGTGGTAAAACGGGGCTTGCTGTTAAGGATCGTATACGTTCTGCACCTGCCATAAATGCCTCATCTGCAGCATCGCAGACAGCTCAACAAGATGCTGCATCTTCATGGGAAGATAAATCATGGGAAGATAAATCGTCTGCAGATTGTGGTTGTGGATGTAATGGCACTAAAGCTACATGTGGTGATAAGCCTGAAGATTTAATTTCTGGAGATTTAAAAGCAGTTAATAAAAGCAGGATTATACCTAACAAGCAAAGGCAAGCTGTTGCGCGTAGTGATGCGCGTATTGCTTCGCTGGCCAGGCGTGAAGCTACTTCAGCTCGAGGAAAGGCGGGTATTAATGCTAATGGTTTTACAGCAGCACAAACTGCAAGAGCAGCAAACCCAGGAATATCAAGTCGTGAGCTTGCTAAAACCTTGCGCGAATCACGTAGTAGCAAGGGTAAATCAGGTCAGAAAAAATCTGAGCCTAGTGGGCGTATGAGTGGTCGTATGAGATCAAATAAATCAGCCAATGGCGCAGCGAAAGATGCGCCCTGGAAAGTTGGCGAAAGTGAAACTGTACAAGGGCAAACGTTGACAGGAACGATGCTTGGTCGCAGTCAAAGTGTAACCGGTGATGAGGCAAGTACGTGTCGCGATGTTACGGGTACTGAGTACATGGGTGCTGATGTTTTTCGTAAATTTTGTCAAGCAGATTCAACGCCATCGCCTGCGCGAAAAGTTAATGTAACAACCACATCTCATGGCAACGCTGTTAGTGGTGACCGTGGGGGTCGCGGTAAAAATGTAACCGGTAATGAAGCAGGTACATGTAAGAGCGTAACCGGTGATGAATATATTAGTGCAGAACAATCACAGGCTTACTGTGGTGAGTTTGCTAAAAAATCGCCGCGCAAATTTTCAATGGCTGAAACTATGAAAGGCGAAGCGGTTACAGGAAATAATGTTGGGCGATCAGAAAAAATGACAGGTGATGAATCGGGTATGAGTCGCACATTAACCGGAACGCAATATACAAAACCAGAAGAAATTGGAAATGCTCCCGCTAAAGTTGGCGTGAGTACGACATTACGTGGTGGCAGTGTCACTGGCACCACGGTGGGTCGACGTGAACGTATGACAGGTGATGAAGCAGGTAGCTGTCGAAACGTGACGGGTGATGATTATGTAGGACAAGAACAGTACAACGGTTTTTGCAGTGCAACGGCTGAAGCACCAACAGACAATAAAGTCGGCGTTTCTACAACAGGTAAAGGTTTATCTGTAACAGGTACCATGACAGGCCGTTCAGATCAGGTGACCGGTAATGAACCGGGTAGCTGTAAAGCGGTAACCGGTACACCTTACGGTGGTGCGGAGCAGTCAGAAAATTTTTGCCAGGCTAAAGACGTAGCGTTGGTGAGTGCACGCAATAGAGCATTAAGAAGTACACCCGCGATGCCATTAACCGGTCTTCAACCGGGTGTTGGTGGCGTAATGACAGGCGCAGATAAAGGTGCGTGTGAACAGGTGTCTGGCACGCCATATATTGGTGCTGATCAGTTTGCTGATGCTTGTCCGGCAACACCGGCAACCACAGCAAGCCCTGATTTTCCACAGGCAATAGATAGTAATGCGGTAGGCCAGCAATTCAGCGTTAACACACCATCAGGTGGTGCCGCAGCTGCAACAGGTTCGACGGGTGTTACAGGAAAGCAAAATGGGCAAAGCCATATAACCGGGCCATTTGGTATGGCAACGGGAAAAGTAACCGGTACTGAAGATGCACGTTTTGGTAAAGGTAATGTTAACGCTGCTGCAATGCGACCTGAACCTGTCGCTCATGTTAATGGCCAAATTGATGGCAGAGAAAAGACACGTATATCAGGTGAAGGCCAGGATACGGGTTTAAATATTACAGGTGATGACTGGGGTCGAGGTAAAAATGTTACCGGTACTGAAGGTATGTCATCCATAAAACGTAATCCAACTATACGAGCGAATAACTCGATGGATGCGATGAAAGAAATGGCCGCGATTGCACAAAAACGTAATGAAGAAATCGCCATACCCAATAGCAAGGTTACAGGTGGTAGCGGTAATACTGATAAAGGTTCTTTGATTACTTATTCTGGAGGAGCACGCGGATAATCGAGGCGTCATCCGAGATTAATCACGAGACAAGAGAATTATGTTGAACAGTCGCAGCAAACAACAAGCTTCACGCAACTTGAGCCGGGTATCGACCCCACTTGGTCGCCCTGGTGATAGAGCTGTGAAGACAGCGCATAAAGTAGCGTCTAATTACTCTACGACTGCGTCAATGAAAGTTTCTCATAGTTTAACCAATGCACAGGAAAATACGCAGTTATATGCGTATGAAAGTAGTGTAAGAGAATCGTTTGATAACATCGTTCCAACGTTGAAAAAAATATCAGCGTTGCAACACGAAACAAATTTTGAACAACAGGCACAACAATTAGCACGCACGCAATTGGGTTTTGAATTGCCTGACTTGTTATTAAATAATGCCTGGGTTGACCAACTGGATATGCGCAGTTTATTTGCGTGGAGTGTATTCGAAACTTACCATCATTTTTGCGATGAAGTGTTTACACGAGATCCTCTAGGTCATAAAGGTAATGACGCGAGCTTCCAGAATTTTATTCAGGAATGCGGTTTTCACATGGTTGATGTATCACCTTGTGCAGATGGTCGCCTTGCTCATGTTATTCGTTATGTATTACGCATGCCATACAAAGAAGTGCGCCGCCGTTCTTATGCTGGCGCAATGTTTGACATTGAAGACAGTCTTGAAAAATGGGTAAAAACAGAACTGCTGCGCTTTCGTGAAGGCAAACCTAATACGGCAGATGCAGCGACACGTTATTTGAAGACGGTAGTGTATCACCACAGTTCTGTTGACCCGAGTCATCAAGGGTGTGCTGCACACGGTTCAGATACTAAAAAAGCGGCAGAAGGTGGTTTAGAACGTTTAACAGGTTTTAAGCAAGCAGTCGAAAACACACATTGCTGCGGTGCTTCTATCGATTGTTTACTCATCGGTATGGATACAGATACAGATGGTATTCGCATTCACATGTTAGATGAGAATGGCGAAATTAATTTAGAAAACACTGTTGATAGTTTACAAGTGTTTGATACGACCGCTCGCATGAGTGCGAATGATGCAGAACAGTGGATAGCTGATCATATTAAAGACAAAGGTGGTAACGCACTAACAGAGGGTATGGCACGTTTTATGTCATATCTACTGAAAAATAATATGTCACAGGTGGAATATGTGCGCGACTACTATGGTGGTTGTTATAGCGACATAGGACATGCAGAGCGTTTTATTGGTGCAGGTATTGGTTTTGAAGAAATACAGTTACGTAACCTGACATTTTTTTCTTATCTAAACACGGTTGAAGAAGCTGCCGCCGATTTAGATGTAGGTATCAGTATTTTTACGGGTTTAAATGTTTCGCAAGGGCTGCCAGTACCGATAGTTGTTCGTTATGACTATCACGGTAATGTGCCCGGTGCGCGCGAACGAGCTGAAGAACATTGCCAACGCGTATCGAGTGCATTGCATAACCGTTACAGTGAACTTACAGGTCGTGGTCTATTGCATACATTACAAGTTGTACGTGACATAAATAGTGCTGGGCAAATTGAGATACTCGATTGTTCCGTAAAAACAAACATTACAGGTGATCACTAATGAAAATCTGTCAGGTAATGAAACCCCTGGTTTCAACAAATCGCATACCGGGTATGGAACATAAACACCTGCAAGTGGTTAAAGACGGTAGTGCAATAGCAGTCGCGGTTGATGCGGTTGGTTGCATACCCGGTGACTGGGTGATTTGTGTCGGTAGCTCGGCAGCGCGTGAAGCAGCGGGTAGTAAAGAATATCCGAGTGATTTGACGATTGTTGGAATTATTGATCACTGGGAACCCGCAAGTGCGGTATAGGTACTAACGATGGAAATTATGCAAGTTGAAAAACCATTGGTATGTACGCGTCGTGTTGATGGTTTAAGAGATATTAGTTTACGTGTGTTGAGAGATCAGACAGGTAATCAAGTGGTAGCGGTAGACCCAGTAGGTGCCAATGAAGGTAACTGGGTATTCACATCAAGTGGATCTGCTGCAAGATATGCGGCATGTGATTTTCGGATTTTAACTGATCTGACTGTCGCGGGCATTATAGATTTCTGGGATGCTGATTTCGATCAGTAAACCGAATAACGGTTACAAAAGTGCTGGTTTAAATACCTGGCTTAAGTAGCTAAATTTTAATTTTTTTTGAAACAACTAAGTCTACGACTTTAAAATTAGGAGTGTATTAAGATGGCTAATGACAACTATGGTATTGCCTTAGGTATGATCGAAACTCGCGGCTTAGTGCCTGCAATTGAAGCTGCCGATGCGATGACTAAAGCAGCAGAAGTGCGCATGATCGGACGTGAGTTTGTTGGTGGCGGTTATGTAACTGTATTAGTTCGTGGCGAAACGGGTGCGGTTAACGCGGCAGTTCGTGCGGGTGCTGATGCATGTGAACGCGTAGGTGACGGCTTAGTGGCTGCTCACATTATTGCGCGTCCACACAAAGAAGTTGAGCCTGTTTTACCTACCGGTAAAGCAGCTTAAAGACGTTTTTTTATTCCATTAAATTGATAGGAGAAACAGATCATGGCCAATGATAATTATGGTATTGCTCTAGGTATGATTGAAACACGCGGACTAGTTCCTGCCATTGAAGCAGCTGATGCGATGACTAAAGCAGCAGAAGTGCGCATGATTGGGCGTGAATTTGTTGGTGGCGGTTATGTAACCGTATTAGTTCGTGGTGAAACGGGCGCGGTTAACGCGGCAGTTCGTGCCGGTGCTGATGCTTGTGAACGTGTAGGTGATGGCTTAGTGGCTGCTCACATTATTGCGCGTCCACACAAAGAAGTTGAGCCTGTTTTACCTACCGGTAAAGCAGCTTAAAATAGTTTTATTTTGCAGTTAAATTTATAGGAGAAACAGACCATGGCCAATGAAAAGTACGGTATTGCCCTAGGTATGATTGAAACGCGCGGACTAGTGCCTGCTATTGAAGCAGCTGATGCGATGACTAAAGCGGCAGAAGTTCATCTTGTAGGACGTGAATTTGTTGGCGGCGGTTATGTATCAGTATTAGTGCGTGGTGAAACGGGTGCGGTTAACGCGGCAGTTCGTGCCGGTGCTGATGCATGTGAACGCGTTGGTGACGGTCTGGTTGCAGCACACATCATTGCGCGTCCACATAATGAAGTTGAAGCGGTGATTGACATAACCGGTAATGCAGCCTCAGGCAGTTAATAACTGTTTGTTGATTCATAAGACACGTACACATGTTTCACACTAGCACAGATGAACGCGTATTAGGTTACCTCGGTCGAGCCCTGAGTCTCGAGCTCTCTGCAGTACAGCTTTATAGTACGCAGTCGATGCTTGTTACCTCCTGGGGTTTGACCGATGTTGCCGATAAATTTCGTGCAGAGTCTCGTGAAGAAATGGGGCATGCTGAACGTATTATTAGTCGAATGCTAGCGCTCGGTGTAGCACCTAATGCTTCGCAGTTGCGTCCGGTTAAACTTGGAAAAAACTTACAAGAGTTATTACAGCATAATTATGCGTTTGAGAATGAACTGATTAGTTTATACGATAGTGCAACAAATTATTGTGCAAGTATTGCTGATTATGATAACCGTCTGTTTTTTGAAGCGCTTCTTAATGAAGAAAAAGCACATGCTGCTGATTTATCGTTATGGCTTCAGGAACTAAAACAAACATCCATCAAAAATGTGACTTATTAATGGAGATCTGAAATGAGCGACCAATGGCAAGAACGCAATAAACCTGCACGACTTGAACGGCGTTACTTATTCGATGATTACAGCACGCTTCGTGATTTCCTTGAACGTGCAGCTGAATTGTCAGAGCGTGAAGATTTATTTCCTGACATGGGTTTTGGTAAAGACTATGCCAATATCACCATTTATGCTGATGAAGACAGTGAAGAACTAAGTGATGTTCATCATCGTTTTGCACAGGAACTCGATAAGTTATTTAACCTGAAAGAAGACTGAGGTCAGTGAACGATGCCCGTTATTGCATTGGTAGGCAACAAGGGTGGTGCAGGTAAGACAACTTTGTCTATCAATCTTGCGGCCGGGCTTGCAAAACAGGCACGTGTTGTTGTGGTTGATGCTGACCCACAGGGTTCGGCTATACAATGGAATGTTTTCACGGGCGCTAGTATGTCAGTGCCTGTGCTTGAGGCCAATGATGGTCTGGGGGATGGTCCGGGGGATGATCCGGGCGATGAACTGGGTAATCAGTTAGTCGAGCTTTCTCAGCAATACGATTATGTGGTTGTAGATTGCCCACCATCAGTGCATGCATCACAAACGACCCGAGTATTAGAAATCTGCGATTTGGCATTGATTCCTGTACAACCCTCCCCCGTGGATTTATGGGCGACAGTGCACACTGAAAAAGCAGTTCAACAGGCTCGTAAATCTAATACAGGCTTACGTGCTGTTTTAGTTATCAATCAACTGGAAACACGCACCACATTATCTCGACTGGTGCGTGATGCGCTTTCTGAAATTGGGCTGCCCGTGGCAAATACGGCTTTACATAGACGGGCAATTTTTAGAAATAGCGCACTGGAAGGCAGGAACGTTTTTGAAATGGGGCGTCGTGGTATTGATGCTGCGAGAGAAATCGATGAACTTATTCATGAGGTAATTAAGATATGAGTAACACTGACAAAACAAAGCAAAAACTAATGGAATCTATGCGAATGACCAAAGAGGGTTCGGATAAGAAAAATGCGGGCGCTGATACAAAGCAAAATAACATACCTCAGGATGAGATGCCGATAAAGAAAAAAAAGAACAATACCGTAACCAAAACAACATCAAAAGATACTCAAAAATTATCCGTGGATCCCTATCAGACTGTGCGACGTGTGTGGCCTGATTGAAGCGAATTATTCATTGATGATTGTCAATCAATCGTGTCTGAAATATTGATTGGTACTGATTTCATTTCCATTAGAAACTCTTACCACTAAATTTGTGTTTATCAGGCATAAACACACGTTCTCTTTAAAACCATTGATTTTGTTAGGTTTAGTTTGATAATGGCGGGCACGATACATAGATAATAGACTATGTGTTTTAGATGTATTATTGATTGGAGAACATGTGTTTTTGAGGCATACTTATTACTGTAAGTGAGGGGTACCAGCAATGAAGATTCTAGAGTTAATTTTTTCTTTATCGGTTAATGAGTTTGCGGTTCCGGAACACAAGGAAATTGTAGATGCAGTTGTGAGTATTCAAGCGTGCAGAGAAAACCCCGATGTGCACGCTGAGTGTAAAAATATACTCGAACGTTACCTTGAAATGAAAGACAAGACAGGTGAGCCTTATGTCAATATACACTGACAATAGTTATACTCCACCGGCAGCAATGCCGGACCATCTTATTCGTTATGCGACATTTCGCCAGTTTCAGGTATTTGAAGCGATCTATCGTCTGGGTAGTTTTACCCGTGCAGCCGAAGAACTCTTTCTTACTCAACCTACGGTTTCAATGCAGATCAAAAAATTATCAGAAGCCGTCAGCTTGCCATTATTTGAGCATGTCGGTCGAAATGTTGAACCAACAGAAGCTGGCAAGGAATTATATGTTGCCTGCCGTAGTATGTTTGAAACACTGTCGAATCTGGAAATGAAAATTTCTGATATGAAAGGCTTGAAACGTGGGCGCTTGCGTATGGGCGTTATTACGACTGCAAAATATCTGGCGCCTGAAATGATGGGTGAGTTCAGCCAGATCTATCCGGGTATCGATCTCTCCTTAAAAGTTACCAACCGTGACAGTATTATACGTCGCATACGCGCTAACGAAGATGATCTGTATATCATGGGGCAGGCACCGGAAGGAGACATTGAGGTTGAATCATTTTCCTTTGCGCCTAATCCACTGGTTGTGATGGCACCACGTAATCACCCGCTAGTGGGTAAGAAAAATATTAGTTTGGAAGAGATCGCCAGAGAACCCTTCATTATTCGCGAACCAGGCTCAGGCATTCGTGATGCTATGTTTAAAGCGTTTGATGGAATAGGGATGCGCCCTGCTGTACGCATGGAGCTGGGTAATAATGAAGCTATCAAACATGCTATTGCGGGTGGTCTGGGCTTGTCTGTCTTATCACTTCATACATTGTCACTCGAAGGCACAGATGGACCCGTTGCTATTCTCGATGTAGAAGGATTTCCTATCTTACGTGACTGGTATATCGTTTATCCAAAAGGAAAAGAATTATCCCTGGTTGCGCAAACATTTCTGGATTTTGTTATTGGCTCTGAATCAACGATCCGAGAACGCATGCAAAAGATGTGGCCTAAATTAGAAAGTCTTCTAATCGAAAAACAAAAGACGACATCAAGTAAGAAAAAAGTGAGCCCGAAAAAAAAGCTCAAAAGTAAAAGTTAAAACTTTTCTTGTTGGCTGCTCTATTGCGCCTATCACTTATATCAATGTGTAAAACTTTTTTACTTAAATCAATAAGTAAAAAAGTTTTACCTGGATATTTTACAGAAATAAATTAGCCAGAATAAAACAACCAAAAAATAAAATTTAAACTTCCTCTTATTGGCAGCTAGCTATCGTATCCATCACTAATATCAATGAGTAATTTCTTTTACTCAGATACATAATATTCAATAGATTTACTCTCGAAATTTCCAGAGCAATTTTAATTTTCAGAGGCTGTGAAGATATGCAAGTGTTCAACGAAATAAGCTTAAGACATAAAAGCGGTGATATTTATGGCGGCGTTACAGCGGCTGTGATTGCGCTACCTATGGCGCTAGCTTTTGGTGTTGCATCAGGTGCTGGTGCTGAAGCGGGTCTATATGGTGCAATCCTTATCGGTTTCTTTGCTGCCTTGTTTGGTGGCTCACCCACTTTGATCTCAGAGCCAACCGGTCCAATGACGGTTGTGTTTACCGCTGTTATCGCAAAGCTTATCGCTTCAGACCCTGTAAATGGAATGGCAATGGCCTTTACCGTTGTGATTATGGCCGGCATGTTTCAAATTCTATTTGGCATTATGAAACTAGGTAAATACGTAACCTTGATGCCTTATACCGTTGTATCCGGTTTTATGTCAGGCATTGGCATTATTTTAATCATCTTACAGCTCGGACCTTTACTTGGACAAACTTCGCCAAATGGTGGTGTTATTGGCGTATTAGAGAATTTGCCAACACTCATTTCAGGCATACAAACTGATGAAACCATATTGGCTATATTAACACTGGCTATCCTTTTTTTAATCCCAAAGAAACTAAAGCAATATCTTCCTCCGCCATTGGTTGCTCTGGTCATTTGTACGCTGATATCAGTGGTGTTTTTAGGCGCGACAGATATACGACGCATTGGTGAAATACCAACAGGGTTACCTGATTTACAGCTGCCTGTGTTTAGCGTTGAACAATGGCAAATAATGTTAATCGATGCCATTGTATTGGGTATGCTGGGATGCATTGATGCCCTGCTCACTTCTGTTGTTGCCGACAGTATTACGCGCAAACGTCATAATTCAGACAAAGAGTTAATAGGCCAGGGTATCGGTAATATCATGTCTGGATTATTTGGTGGTTTACCGGGTGCCGGTGCGACCATGGGGACGGTTGTTAGTATTCAGGCTGGAGCGCGAACCGCTTTAGCGGGTCTTGTAAGAGCAGGCATATTACTCATTGTGATCTTGTGGGCCGCTGATTTAACTTCTGTAATACCTTTGGCAGTATTAGCCGGTATCGCCTTAAAAGTGGGTATAGATATTATTGACTGGAACTTTCTTAAACGTGCTCATTATATTTCTGGCAAAGGCGCATTGATTACATACGGCGTAATATTGCTGACAGTTTTTGTTGATCTGATTGCGGCTGTCGGTATTGGATTATTTGTTGCCAATGTTATGACAATTACCAAATTATCCGAGTTGCAGGAAAATGATGTTAAAGCGGTAACAGACCCTGATAATACAGACCTGGAATTATCAACACGCGAAAAAGAAATATTAAGAAATGCTAAAGGTAAAATCATGTTGTTACATTTACGTGGAACAATGATCTTTGGTAGCTCAAGAGCGATTACCCGTAAGAATTCACAATTTGGAGGGTGTCATACGCTTGTTGTCGATATTACGGATGTTAAACATCTTGGTGTTTCGGCCGCTTTAGCACTTGAAGAATCCATTCTTGAAATGATTAATGCTGGACGATCAGTTTATATTGTTACGACTAAAGAACAGGCTTTACAACGACTGGGTAAGCTGGATGTACTTAAAAATATACCTGAAGAGAATATTATTGTTGGCAGAGAGGTTGCGCTGGAAAGTATTAACGCAAAGCAGCCAGATCGCTTGCAAACATATAATGATGTAAATGATTCTGTATACAGTACATGATTAAATGATATATCCATGAATTATAAATAAGGAAGGGGAAATATTTTATGTTAACGCACAATCGGCTTTATCCTCATTTGTCTCATCAAGTTATAACTGATGTTACACAGCTTATTGACAATCATCTGAGAGATGATTGGATTATCAGAATCGAATATACAGAAGAAGTTAAATATTTAAATACAAGCTGGCAACAGTGGGGTAAAGCCTTTTTTAAAATTAAAACCCCTGCTGAAGTTATCAATAATATATTCGCATGTCATATAAATAATCAGCTTTGTTCAATACGGTTACATGCAGAAAAAATTAACCCTGTAAGCCGGTTATATTACTCAGTTTGCCAGGCCTGCCACACTTCCAAAGCGTTGCAGTATACTCCAATAGAATTGGTTAAAAATGATGTTGATTTTTAATAATAGTAATGATTATCTTGTATATGATAAATGGTACGACACTTTTAAAATTCTCATACAAATATAAATTATATAAATAAGACATATATGGACGCCCAAATAATACCAACAAAACTATCCGTTCACTGTGCATAAGCTACAATAATTTCTTATTTATTTATCACACATCAACTTGTTTATCGCCACTGGTAAACCATTTTGGCGTCATGCTCAACCAGACAACTAACAATATAAAAACATTTATCCCAAATATCCCGTAAAATAGCCAACATGAGTCTCCAGGCCGCAAACCCCAACATAAATGCCACCGTCACCGCCTCCGCCGGTAGCGGTAAAACCTATATGCTGGTTACCCGTATTTTGCGGCTGCTGCTGGAAGACACCCCACCGGGCAGTATTCTCGCCCTAACCTTCACCCGCAAAGCCGCCGCTGAAATGCAGCAGCGCTTATCGGAACGGCTCTATCAACTGGCCACGGTTGATGATGCACAGCTGGTAACATTATTAGACGAGCTGGATTTAGATGGAAGCTATCGGCTAAAAGCGCGTGCCTTATATGAATCGCACCAGTATTGCGACTACCCGGTGCGCACCCTGACCTTCCACTCTTTTTGCCAGGATTTGCTTGCGCGTTTTCCACTGGAAGCGGATGTGCCTCCGAATTTTGATTTACTGGAAAGCGCCGATTTATTAATTCAGCAGGCCAGGGACGCATTATTTAATGATGCAACACTGGATATGCAGGGTGAGTTAGCCAGCCATTTGCAACAGCTATCAAACCGCTGTGGTGGATTATTTAATCTAGACAAAGTACTCAATAATTTTTTACAGCACCGTAGTGACTGGTGGGCATTTACCGATAAAACTGAAAGTGCTAATAAAATCAATTTTGCCAGTCAGCATTTAGCCACATCGTTAAACTTCGATGCCAACGCAGACCCGCTGGAAAACTTTTTTAATGATCGGCTAATACAACGCATTTTAGAATTTTCAAAATTACTCGGCCAGGCGGCGGGCAAAAAAAATCTAGCATTTGCCGATCGTCTGGCTAACGGGTTAGTCGAAAGCCCAAAAGATGATAAAAGTTTTCAGCTGGTTCGAAGCTGTTTTTTAACGCAAAAAAATACGCCACTGGCTCGCAAAGATAGCGCGGCCCTGCGTAAAAAACTCGGCGATGTTGATGCGGATCGTTTTCTAGAATCCCATGAAATTATCAGTCATAAAATTTTAGACACCTTAGACCAGCTTAACAAGCAACAATGCTGGCAACTCAACCATCACTGGTTTTATTGTGGTGAAAAATTTATTGAGCATTATCAAACGTTAAAAACCCAGCAGCGCTTGCTGGACTTCACCGACCTTGAATGGCGCAGCTTTAAATTATTGCAGGATTCGGAAAATGCGTTGTGGATTCAATACAAACTCGATCAGCAAATTCAGCATTTATTAATCGATGAATTTCAGGACACTAATCCGACACAATGGCAACTAATTTTACCCCTGCTGGAAGAAATGGCCGCCGCGGAATCCGAGCATCGACGCAGCGTATTTTTAGTGGGGGATGAAAAGCAATCTATTTATAGTTTTCGTCGAGCCAAACCGGAATTACAGCAGCAAGCATCTGACTGGTTACATCAAAACCTGAATGCTAAAGCCTTTCCGTTAAACAAATCATGGCGCTCTTCCCCCGCTATTATAAACACCGTAAATGCAGTATTTTCGCAGGATGAATTTTTAATTAATTTACCCACCTTTATTGAGCACGAAACGCATCACAAAAATCTTGCGGGAAAAGTTGAAGCCCTTCCCCTCTGGCGCATCAGTGATGCCCCGCAAACAGAACAGGCGGTATATTGTCGTAACCCGCTAAAAGAACCCCGCGCCGAAACTGGCGGCCTGCATCAACAGGAAGCCAGACAAATTGCGGCGCACATAAAACAGCTGGTGGAAAATAAAACCGCGGTTGAAGAAAACAATGTGCAGCGCCCGCTTAACTACAATGACATTTTTATTTTGCTGCGAAAACGTGCACATGTTGCGGATTATGAGCGCGCATTGCGTGATGCAGGCATTGCCTATTTAGGCACTAACCGGGGCACCTTTTTATCCTGTCTGGAAATTCAGGATATGCAGGCTTTAATTGATACCCTGCTCACGCCTTTTAATAATTTGGCTTTGGCGCAGGTTTTAAAATCACCGCTATTTAGTGCAAGTGACGATGACCTGCAATTGCTCGCGTCTGCAAAATTATCCGGCCACTGGTTTGAGCGTCTTGAACTGATATCTGCCGAACTCGATGAAGCACACCCCTTACACCGTGCCTGGTATTATTTAAATGAATGGCGAACACTCGCGGATAAAATTCCGGTGCACGATTTACTGGATAAAATATTTTCACAGTCGGACTGTCTGGAACGCTATAAACGTTCAACCCCCGAACCACTGCAGGCCAGGGTGCAGGCCAATTTGACCCTGTTTTTAGAAATGGCACTGGATTTAGACAGTGGCCGTTACCCAAGTTTAATGCACTTTTTATTTTATTTACGCAGTCTTAAAAATACCCCCAGCGATGCACCGGATGAAGCGCCCATGGAAACCCGTGAACCACGGGTGCGTATTATGACCATTCATGCGAGTAAAGGACTGGAAGCGCCGGTGGTGTATTTGGCGGATACTATTAATGTTGCCAAAGATCGATCTTCTTTAAGTGCATTAATTGACTGGCCCGTAGAAGATAAACAACCCGCGCACTTTCAATTAGTGCCCCCCGCTAAATTTCAGGATAGTGCAACTAAAGCGTTAACCCTAAAACAAAAACAGGCCCAGCAAAAAGAAGATGCTAATTTATTATATGTGGCCATTACCCGGGCGCGACAATATTTATTTATCAGCGGCTGCCAGCCGGACAGAGGACCTTTTACCAACTGGTACCAACCGGTGTTTAATGCGCTGCAAACATTAACCGGTAATGCTGAAGATACGCTGTTGAGTTATACATCCGGTGAACAGTTAATATGCGATAAAGATAGCAGTGAAACCTTACAAAATGCAAAAAGTGAAAACACGCTGGACATTGATATCCGCTTAACCGAAAAAATTACAAACCCAACAAAACCACCCTCGATAATTGCGCCGAGCTATTCAAAGGATCGAACACAGAGCACATTAACAAACACCCGCACACTCGCAACTAACGAAAATGTTTCGCAGACCGCTCAGCTACGCGGAATCGTTATTCACCGTTTTCTGGAATTACTGTGCCAGAATGAAATATTATTGAATGAAAAGTCATCAGATGATGCGCTGTTACAACAAATCACCTTCGAGATGCAACTTGAGAACAATAACGAGTTACAAAGCTGGCTATCAATTGCCCTGAAAAATTATCAGCATGCCAGTTTGCAAGGTATTTTTAAACCTCAAAATGCGCAGCAAATTTATAACGAGTGCCCGCTTCAATATAACCGGGGTGGGAATTTGGTTTACGGCATTATCGATCGTTTAATTGTCTCACAGAATAAAATAACTCTGGTGGATTACAAAACTCACCCGCAGGCAACAAAAGACAATTTACCAGAAATTGCCGCCGGTTATCAGCAGCAGATGCAACTCTATGGGGATGGAATTAAGGCCTTATGGCCGGATCGAAATATCGAAGCGTTTTTATTATTTACAGAATGTACAGAGCTGTATTCTGTGGATATTTAAATTCCCGCCAAAATTTTTGCCTAAGATTTAAGCGGGAATAGAATTTATTTTATCGAACCGTTTAACTGTTCAATCACTTTTTGTGATGGCACATAGCCCGGTAGCATTTTACCCGACTCAAGCATTATCGCGGGTGTACCTCTGATACCCAGCTCAGAGGCCAGTGCCTGATGTTTGCTGATGGGGTTATCACAATTTTTAACTTCCAGTTCCTCACCATTTTTTGCCATATCCATGGCTTTGGTTTGGTCTTTTGCACACCACACTGACACGGAAGTCTCGACACTTTTTTGCCCTTTAAACGGTACAAAAATATAGCGAACTTTTACACCATTTTTTTGGTAGTCCGCCATTTCATGGTGCAGCTTTCTGCAATATGGGCAGTAAATATCCGTAAAGACCGTGATTGTGTGCTTAATTTCACCTTTTGGGTTATACACCAGCATATTTTTTTCACCCAGACCATTTAATGCGTCGAGACGAATCCCCCCCCTTGCATCCTCGGTGATATTGGTTCGAGTCGTCATGTCATACATATCACCATCGAAAATATAGCGGGCATCTTTGCTCATATACATTATCTGGTTGCCCGCCATCACTTCATACAGGCCATCAATGGGTGTTGCTTTTATAGCAGCGCCGACAGCCGTTGGCATACGGGTAGCGAGAGCTTTTTTCAATTCTTTAATGTCCGCATCATTCGCATAGGCTGCTGTAACGGACCCTAATATCAATATCGATACGAATGCCATCAGTATCAGTGCGGATTTTGGTAATAATTTCATAGGTTAAATCTCAATAATTTATATTCTGTAGGGATAGACAGACGGGATTATAATTAATTCCGGATTAAAATAGCTCGTTTTAATTAATTATTTATTATATTTTTGCACATTACCTCAAAAACAGCGACTTAAGCACGGGGGTGATGTTGCTGGTAAAGAGTCTGTAAGCGCTGGTTTGCCACATGGGTATAAATTTGGGTTGTGGAAATATCACTGTGGCCGAGCAACATTTGCACCACACGTAAATCGGCGCCGTGATTTAGCAGATGCGTGGCAAAGGCGTGGCGCAGCGTGTGGGGGGATAAACTTTCCCCATCAATATTGGCCACCCGTGCATAACGTTTGAGTAAATACCAGAAGGCCTGACGGCTCATGCCCTTGCCGCGGCGGGTAACAAACAGCGCATTGCAGGGTAAATGCTGGGCCATTAAATCTCCCCGGGTTTGCTTTAAATAGATTTGCAGACATTCTATAGCCGCCTCCCCCAGGGGTACCAGGCGCTCCTTTCCACCCTTACCCATAACCCGTACAACCCCCGGGTCCAGCGATACCTGGCTAAATTCCAGCCCGATTAATTCGCTCACCCTTAACCCCGTGGCATATAAAATTTCCAGCATGGCTTTATCTCTTATGCCCAGCTCGTCATTTAAATCCGGTGCATCTAACAGATCTTCAACCTGCTGCTCAGTTAATGTTTTCGGTAGATGTTTTTCTGGTTTCGGGGCTTCGATTAAGGCCACCGGATCAATTCGAATTTTTTTCTCACGTAATAACCAGGCATAAAAACGTCGCATTGAAGACAATAATCTTGCGGCGCTTCTATTTTTACGCCCCTGTTTCACTCGATGAGCCAAAAAATCCTGTAAGTTTAGCTGCGAGGCCCGCTGCAAATCCGCGCCATTTTGAAATAACCATAAGGCCAGACTGGACAAATCATTTTTATAGGCCGACAGCGTATTCGGGCTGAGGCCATGCTCCATCCATAAAGCGTCAAGAAATTGTTCTATTGCTAATTGCTGGTCGTCGGGTAGTTGGTCGATGATAGCCATTTCAACAATTAAACAGATGGCTGCTCAGGTTATTAAAAATTGATTTATGATAAAATTTCATTCTTTGATTAGACTACACTGAAATCTTGCTAATTTCAGCCCATATTAGATGAAAACCGGGTAAATTAAAAACCGGCTAAATGAAAAATGGCTAAATGAAAATCGGCTAAATAAAGTCTGAATATAAACCGTCTCAGCTAATTTAAACTAAATACACTTAATAACCCATGCCAGATAAAACCCCACTTAGCCAGATTAGCTTTCTCATACTCGCCGGTGGGCGCGGACAAAGAATGATGGGGGAAGATAAAGGTTTAATCCCGTGGCAGGGCAAACCGATGATTGAACATATCATCCAACATCTCAATGCTCCCGTAGAAAAAATAATTATCAGTGCTAATAGAAATATAACAACTTACGAAAATTATTCACAAACTGTTATTTGTGATGCGCCAGACAACACCACTGAAAATTCACAGGCTGAGTTTTTAGGGCCGTTAGCCGGTATTTTAAGTGCCATGCACACTTGCACAACCCCTTACCTTCTTTGCGTGCCCTGCGACTCCCCTCACCCGCCAGAGAACCTTTTAAACAATCTCTGGCAATGTTTACAGCTGGAAAATAAAAAATCAGCGGTTTGTCATGACGGTGAGCGATTACAGCCCCTGTTTTGTTTGCTTTCATGCCAGCATAAACAACTGCTCACAGATTTTTTACAGCAGGGCCGACGTAAAGTGCAGGATTTTTTTAATTTAGTCGACCCGGCTATTTGCGACTTTTCTGCACAGAAAAACCATTTCAATAATTTTAACCGACCGGAAGATATGAACTAATGTCTACTTCAAACAATGCCAATAAAATGAGCTATGAAAAACCCCTGTTAGGATTTGCCGCCTATAGTGGCACCGGCAAAACCACATTGTTGCTAAAACTCATACCCGAATTAAAACAACGGGGCCTGCGCATTGCGGTGATTAAACATGCCCACCATAATTTTGATATGGATACACCGGGCAAGGACAGTTACGAACTGCGCAAAGCCGGCGCGGTGCCCATGTTAATTTGCTCCAGCAAGCGCACGGTAATTACCATTGACAATGAAATTGAAAAAGACCCGCAACTACAGGAAATTTTGACTCATATTCCCGCGGATTCGGTAGATATGATTCTGGTAGAGGGTTTTAAAAAATGGCCCTTTAGTAAAATTGAACTGCATCGCGAAACCACGGATAAACCCTTAATGTATCCCGATGATGAAAATATAATTGCCATTGCCCATGACAGTGACACCCCCCTAAAAGACACAAACCTACCCCAGCTGGATATTAATAACATAAAAGCCATTGCGGACTTTGTTATTCAATTTAGCCAACCATAAACCCAAACATTTTTAATAGAAGACTGAATTATGAAAAAACAAGCCGCTTGCTGTGACGAATTTGATCCAAACTCCCTGAGTTTTGAACAGGCGCTCGATCGCATAAAAGAAAACATTCAGCCCATTAAAGGCAAAAAAAATGTCACCATTCGCGAAGCCGCAGGACATATTCTTGCAAATGATGTCACTTCGCCTCTGGATGTTCCGCCCTTCATTAATTCTGCCATGGATGGTTATGCGATTAATTGCGCAGACATCCCCCAATCGGGGGAACAAACATTAAAAGTCATTGGTAAATCTTTTGCCGGTGCACCCTTTGATGGAAATATTAAACGCGGTGAAGCCGTGCGTATTATGACCGGTGCCGTGGTTCCCGATGGAGCAGACACGGTCGTTATGCAGGAACACGCGGAGGTTGACGGCGAAAATATAAAAATTGGCTGTGAACACAGGGCAAAACAAAATGTGCGTAACCCGGGGGATGATTTTTTCACCGGCGATACCATTATTAAAGCCGGTGAGCGCTTATCACCCGCAAAATTAGGTTTGCTTGCATCGGTTGGTGTTACTGAATTTAAAGTGGTGAGAAAACCGGTGGTGGCTTTCTTTTCAACCGGTGATGAATTAAAAGGTGTGGGCCAGCCGCTGAAACCCGGCGACATTTATGACAGCAACCGTTATATTTTATTTGGCATGTTAGAAAAAATGGGGGTTAATTGTATTGATATGGGTGTTGTCGCCGATATTAAAGAAGAAATTGAAGAAACCTTAAAAGAAGCAGCTAGCATTGCGGATTTAGTCATCACCTCCGGCGGTGCATCGGTTGGCGAAGCCGATTTCATTAAAATTATTTTAGATGAGATCGGACAGGTCGGTTTCTGGAAAATTGCCATGAAACCTGGCAAACCTTTAGCCTTCGGACACATTAATAACACTATTTTCTTTGGTTTACCCGGCAATCCAGTTTCCGCGATGGCAACTTTTTATCAGTTTGTGCAACCCAGTTTAAAACTATTAGAAGGTGAAACCATTAACGAGCCCATTCGTTTACAGGCAAAATGCACAAACAAACTCAAAAAACGCCCGGGGCGAAAAGATTTTCAGCGCGGCATTATGTCAAACGATGAAAATGGCTGTTTAACTGTCGATACCACCGGCATACAGGGCTCACACATGTTAAGTTCAATGGCAAAAGCCAACTGTTTTATTGTTTTAGATCGTGATGCGGGGGATATTGAAGTGGGTGAAATGGTTGAAGTGCAGCCTTTTAATGAATTGATTTAGTTTTTTTAACAGAAAAGCTATTTACCGCAAATGAACGCTAATGTATGCAAATAAAAGCAAAAGCATTTAACTGTGCTGCTTAAACTGAAATAAATAGCATCAAGAACGGGCCTGACGGCTAAATGTTGCTATACCCAAAAAATGAATCACCAGAGTACACGGGAATCACACAGTTACGCTGATAAAAATTAATCTCTGTGGCCTACGTGTTTCGAACTTTTGGCTTTAGAATTCAAAAGATTCATTTTCAATATCAGACAGGTACCCTCCTTAAAAAATATTCAGAACGATTAATTTTTGATTGTTTTGCAATATTTCAGTTGATTTAGTGATTTGCCAGATTAAACATGAACTATGACTCTTTTATAGAATGAAGTACTACGCCACCTACAAACAGGAAAAACTTGCGTACATTAGCGTTGACGTGCAAGGATGCACTAATGTGGCGGGTGCATGGATGCACAGGAGCGACCATTTGCGGTAAATCTTTTATCTTTCACCCATAAAAAAAGCCGTACCCTCACGGATACGGCTTTTTTTTATAGATTATTTCTAATCTAAAAGATCAATTAAGACTTTTTACGCTTAGCTTTGCGTTTTTTAGGCTTAAAAGACTTTTCCATCTTGGTAAGTTGCTGTTTAGTCCATTTTTCAACAAACTTGGCAACAGCTGCATCTTTATTACCAGCCATTTTAATCAGTGCTGCTTCACGCTTAGCTGCTGTTTGCAGCTCTTCACGTGCGGCTTTCAGGTCAGCCTGAACTGCGCTGATTTGATCTTTCATGACTTTTTTAGCTTCAGCTGCTTTAGCTGCGGCTGCTTTTTTCTTTACTGCGGCTTCTTTTTTCTTAGCTGCGACTATTTTACGTTTAGCTGCGGCTGCTTTTTTCTTTGCTGCTGCGGCTTTCTTTTTAGCTGCTGCTGCACCTTTTTTCTTGGCAGCGGCTGGTTTTTTAGCGGCTGCTTTTTTCTTTACTACACGCTTTTTAGACGCTACTGATTTTTTTGCTGCTTTTTTCTTTGGACGGGCCATTTTTATATTCCTCTTCATCGGGTTGATGCACAGATTATAATTCTTATTTTCTAATTTACAAATAAATCAAGGCGTTAATATGGCTTTTTTTTAAAAAAACTAACTTTTTTTGCAAAAAAAACCTGAAACAGGGTTCAGGTTTAATTTTTTTTACAATTTTTTGTTTTTTTTAACTTTTTTTAGTTTTTAAGTTTTAACAAAAATTTATGATTTATTTTTGTTTATCTTTTTCTTTTTTACACCTTTCAAGCTTAAATTTATAAATTGATTAGTCGAAGTATTTTACACTTTCCATACATATTTTAGTGTTTTAAATTTTAAAAATGGAAGCCAGACTGAATAAAAGCACCATAAGATGAATCTTCGCCCACAACAACGGCCACATCTAAATTAAAACCAAGCCAGAAACCAACGCCAACTGATAATAAATCCGGGTCAGTTGCACCTGCTGCCATATTTTTTTGATATCCGGCTCTTAACTGCGCAATACTAAACGCATCAAACTCAGCACCAACGGAAAATGACTTGGATGGATTTTCAAATCCAATCGGATTACGTTCATTTAAGTCCATATCCGCAGCCAGTGTAAAAAAGCCACCATCAAATGCAGCACCAACACGATATTGAGTTTCAATATTTATGGCGGTAGGCGTACCACCGTTATTCAGGCCAGTGGTGTATTTCGTTTCCTCAATCAGGTTTTTAGCAACAAAACCCACTCTAAAGGTATCGATTACACTTAAAACAGCACCCGCATCCAGCGTAGTGAAACTACCCAGGTCTTCACTCTCTGCATCTTTAATGTCTTCAAGCGTGGCGGTTCTAATTGACTCATTATATTCAATCGCATCAACCTGCACATATTTTGGCGTTACACCCAATGACAACTGCATACCCGCAAACGAAAATCCAGTGCCCATCGGAATCCCTATTTCAATAATAGAAACACCCAGCGCAACAACATCTGCATCGGGATTGGGTCCAATAGGGTTTACATCCGTTAAATTATCCAGCCCCGCTGACACAATCCCATCTGCTCTTAAACTAATGCCCCAGGTAATATTCTCACCCGGGACTACAAATGCAGCATTGGGTATAACCGCTGCAATCAAACTGGCATCTTCAAGCTCTATTAAAATATCTCTTTGCCTCTGAGCTTCAGGAATTGTTGTTGGTGTACCAATCGCCTGAAACTCATCAACCAGATCAACAACATTTCCATCATCAATGACCTGCACACCCAGAGCGGGTAACAACAATGCAAAATCATCCTTATTTTCGTTAACCGCTAACATGCCCGGGTTAGAAAGTGCCGCTGTAGTAATACCACCGGTGGCCACACTCACATTACCCATGCCGACTGAGCGAGCATCAAAAAAACCATAGGGTAAGGCGTATGCATTCGATAATGAGGCGGCAATTAAACCCGCGGTAAGTAAACTTCGTTTTATCATGGTAATTCTCCAACCAATATTGTTATTCGTACTAAGTTTATATCAAAACCCAGATAAAACTAGAAAACGAGGTCTAATGGCTAATTAAACGAGACTAATGCATGAAACTGTATAATCCGTTACAATTTTGCCCCTGTCACTCACCCGTTGGAAATAGATGCCCGATTCAAGCCCCCATGCCCCGGTTACTTTAATGAAACGCCTGATGGCCATTATTTACGATTTATTCCTGTTAATTGCGATTTGTTTTATGGTGGCAAGCATGGTTAGTATTTTTACGACGTATCTTTTTAATGATTTAAATGCGATTACCGAAGAACACCCTTATTATCTGCTAAACCAGATTATTTTGCTCAGCACCATATTTATCACCGGTTTTGTTTTTTATGTCTGGTTCTGGTCACACGGTGGACAAACGCTGGGAATGAAAACCTGGATGTTGTGTCTGGTGTCCGATGATGACAGTGAAATTGATCGAAAGCAGGCGGCTATTCGCGCTTTAGCTGCGATTTTATCCTGGAGTTTTTTAGGGCTGGGATTTTTGTGGTGTTTAATTGATGCTAAAAAACGCACCTGGCATGACATTTTATCCGCATCACACCTGGTTCAATTAGAAAAAAAATAATTGGGTGTGTTAATCACGATACCAGCAGAATCGTATTACCTGAATTATTTTACTCGACGCAGGGTATAAAAACTGGCCATGGCAACCAGTAACATCGGGACAGACGCACTAACAAAGGGATAAACATGATAAACCTGCCCAAGATGATTAGCTGTGCGGTTTAACAGATAAAAACCAATTCCCAGCAATAGTCCGACTAACAATCTATTTCCCGCGCCACTACTGCGTTGTGAACCAAAAATAAATGGCAGTGCAATTAATAACATCACCAGACTGGAAACGGGGGTGAATACTTTGATCCAGAAAGCCAGCTCGTAATGACTGGAATCTAAATCATTCTTTTTCAGATAATTACTGTATTTATATAAATCCAGCGCTGACATATTATCCGGTTCAACACTCACCACATTAAACAGATCCGGATTAAGCAAGTTTTGCCAGACCTCAGATTTTACATGTCGGCTTTGCGCACCATTATCACTGAACTGGGTTTGCTGAATATCATCCAGTCGCCACTTACCATCCACATATTGCGCTGACTTTGCACGAGTTACCCGCTGCAACTGATTATCTTTGGATAATTCATAAATATTAACTTTGCCCAGATTCATTCCCGGAAACACATGACTCACATATAAAAAACGCTGCCCATCACGGGCCCAGAAACCGCCTTTACCCGCCAGACTCACGGTTTGTAATAAATGTGTTGCACGCAGGGTTTGCGCGTGTCGCTCGCTAATCGGCACTAACAGCTCACCAATGAGTGCGACAAAAATTAATAATATAAATCCTGCCCTTAAAACTGAAAACACAATACGCATAATCGACACACCCGCCGCACGCATTACCGTAAATTCACTGTTCCCCGCCAGTGTGCCCAAACTTAATAAACTGCCAATTAATACGGCGGTGGGAAATACCTCATATAAACGTTTGGGCAGACTAAATAAAACATACATCCCCGCCTGAAAAACCCCATACTGAGCTTTGCCAACATCATCGAGTTCAGAGATAAAATCTACAAAAGCAAACAACGAGCCGAGCACCATTAACACCATTAAGGTGCCGCTGATAACCGTTTTAGTAATATAATTATTAATAATTCTCATGCCGGTTTCTCCGCCGGCTTTTTAGTGTTATACCCTAACTGCAAAAAAAACTGCCTAAAGCCTCCTGCACGCTTTAACCACCAGTATAAAATTAAGATCATCGCAAAGCCATGCACCCACCATAAACTTAGCCACAGGGGAACTTTCTGCTTTTCAACCCAGGATTCGCCAACACCCAGTAAATTAAAATAAATGAGATAAATAAGAATCGCTAACGCCAGCTTTGAATAGCGCCCTTTACGCGGCGTGGTGTAACTCAGCGGCAGGGCCAGTACCGCAAGTAAAAATGCCCCAATAGGTAAGGATAAACGCCAGTGTAATTCGACACGATAGTCCAGTCGATCTGAATTCCACAAATCAACTGTCGGAACAGCTTTTTTGCGAAGCGAAGTTTTTGGTTTTTGCTGCTCGGGCAAATACACGCCTTTTTTCTCATAACGGGTTATATTAAAATTTACCTTGCCGGGTTCGCCTTCATATAACTGACCTTTTTCAAATAAAATAAAATTGCGCCCGTTTTCGTCTGTGTACTGTTTTGCCAGGTCTGCCGATTCAATTTGATCAAGCGGTGATTTATTGGCCTTTTTATTCATGCGATGCAAAAACACATTACGCATCTTAGAACCATCATCAGACTGACTCTGTAAAAACATAATAGCCCCGGCTTTTTTAGACGCATTAAAACGCCCGGCAGTTAAGCCGCTGAGCTCAGAGCGATTTTTAATATCCGTTTTAAGTAACTCCGCCTGCCCGGAAACCCAGGGCATAACAAACAGGGTGAGATAGACAAAAGCAACCGTAACCGGAATGACCACCATCATGAGTGGCCGATACAAACGCATTAAGCCAATACCGCAGGCCCCCATCGCCGCCATTTCATTATCTTTATAAAATCGGCTAAAACTCAACAACACCCCCAGATAAAGGCTCAGGGGAATAAGTACAATTAAATAACGGGCACCGGTAAACATTAATAAAGGCCAGACCGCTTCACCGGGAATACTGCCCTGAGCGGCTTTACCCAACAATTGCACCAGCGTGCCACTAATCAAAATAAGCATTAATATCAGCGCTACGGCCAACCAGGTTAGTAGCAACTCTTTGGAAACGTAGCGGTCAAGGATTGTGAAATAACGCTTAAACATGGTTTATGAATTTTTCATTCTTTATATATAAGGTAAGGGTATTCTACCCTAAGAACAGATTTTATTTATACGCTTCGCTAAAGCCGACATATTTTACCGTTCAGCTAAAAAAATGACTTTTTTAAAATATGTCCCAATTTTTAACAATTAATTCTGTATAAACTGCTCAAAATTGCATAAAATCCAATCTCATTTATGCAAGCTAACAGGCTACTAAACCCAGTATTTATTTGATATATCACAACTATATCCTGATATTTTAAAGGGTTTATCAAAATTACCCTACAATTAACGCCTGTATCAAATTTATTTTATTATGGAGTAACTATGGAATTTTCGGTAAAAAGCGGTAGTCCGGAAAAACAGCGCGTTTCATGCGTTGCAGTGGGTGTATTTGACTCACGTAAACTTTCCCTTTCAGCGCAAATTTTAGACGATGCCAGCGATGGTTTTATATCCAATTTAATTCGTCGCGGGGAATGCGAGGGAAAACTTGGACAGACATTACTATTACATAATGTGCCCAATACTTTATGCGATCGTATACTCCTGATTGGTTGCGGGCGCGAAAAATACTTTGATATAAAATCCTTTCAGAAAGCTAACAGTGTGGTTTCAACATTTCTTGATGACCGGGGAGCAACGGAAGTTTTCTCCTGTATTACCGAGCTTAATGTAAAAAACCGAAGCTCCGCCTGGAAAGTCAGTCATGCGGTACAGGCCACGGAAGATTCTCTTTACACCTTTAATCAGTTAAAAAGTAAAAAAGAAAATACCCGGCGGCCGCTGCGTAAAGTTATTTTTAGCGTACCCAGCCGTCGTGAATTACCCGATGGTGAACAGGCGGTGCGCGAAGGCATGGCTATTTCATCGGGCATTAAACTAACCCGCGACCTGTCAAACCTGCCGGGAAATATCTGTACGCCAACTTATCTGGCTGAAATTGCAAAAAACCTGGCCAAAACCCATCGTGATCTTAAAACCGAAGTACTTGAAGAAGCGGACATGGAAAAGCTCGGCATGGGCTCTTTTTTATCCGTATCCCGTGGCTCCCGCCAACCGGCAAAACTCATTACCCTGCAACACATGGGGGGCGACGAAAAACAAAAGCCAATCGTATTGGTTGGCAAGGGCGTAACATTTGATTCCGGTGGCATTAGCCTGAAACCCGGCGGCGCCATGGATGAAATGAAATATGACATGTGCGGCGCTGCCAGCGTAATGGGGGTAATGAGTGCCTGTGCCGATTTGCAGTTACCGCACAATATTATTGGCATCATTCCAGCCACCGAAAACATGCCCGATGGTTTAGCCACCAAACCCGGCGACATCGTTAGCAGCATGTCGGGTTTAAGTATTGAAGTATTAAACACGGATGCAGAAGGGCGTTTGATTTTATGTGACGCTTTAACCTACGCGCAGAAATTTGATCCGGATGTTGTCATCGATATTGCCACCTTAACCGGTGCCTGCATCGTCGCTTTAGGTAGCCACACCGCCGGGCTTTTAGGCAATCATAATCCGTTAATTAATGACCTGTTAAATGCGGGACGTGATGCCGGGGATCGTTGCTGGGAGCTGCCTTTGTTTGATGACTATCAGGAGCAACTCGATAGTAACTTTGCTGACATTGCCAATATTGGTGGTAAAGAAGCGGGCACCATTACCGCCGCCTGTTTTCTATCGCGCTTCACTAAAAAATATCACTGGGCGCATTTAGATATTGCCGGCGTGGCCTGGAAATCGGGTAAAAACAAAGGCGCAACAGGACGACCTTTGCCGCTACTTATGCAGTATATTTTTGATCGTATAGCCGAATCGAAATAGCCGGACTAAATGAATAAAATGACCATCAACGTTGATTTTTATATTTTACCCGACGACCAGTTAAGCAATCTGCAAAATTACGCCTGTAAGCTGGCCGAGACTCACTGGCAGTCGGGCAAACGTGTATTAATTCAAACCGATAGCGCCGATGATAGTCAATTGCTGGATGATTGCCTGTGGAATATCCGCGATAACAGCTTTATTCCCCATGGCATTGCAACCCTTGAACCCGTTGATCAACAACAACCGATTTTAATTTCTCATCAAAAAATTAATGATGAAAATTTCCAGTCGATTATTAATTTATCCTCGCGTCCCGCAGATTTAAATCAGGACATAAACATTGAAGAAATTCTCAACCAAAATGAACAACGCAAACAGGCCGGACGACAAAATTACAAAACCTATCGCGAATCAGGTTACACATTAAAGCATCATACACTGGAGAGCACTGATGGCTGAATCAGAAAGCAATATACCCACACTCACTGATATTGCACACCCGGGTAAACATGACATGTTAAATCATTTTGATGGCCATCAGTTTGAAGATGAAACTGAGACCGCATTTTCATTTGAAAATGCCAGTGAATTTGAAAATACCAGCGAACTTGAAAATACCAACGAACTTGAAAATACAGGTACTCTTGGAAATACTTCGATTATAGAAGAGACAGACATTAATGACATTCCATCCATTACAATAGATGATGAAAGCGCTAATGATATAACATCAGAAGATTTCACAGATGCCCTGCAATCCGTTGCCAATATCGCGGCAAATAGCACTGCAAATAAAAAACTCGAAGATAAAAAATTAAAAGCCAAAATCGACCAGGCGATTAGTGAAGCCCTACCGGGTATTGAGGCACAACTGAAAGGCAAGCTTTATACAAAATTTGGTATTTGAATTAAGGCCACCTCTAAAGAATAATCACGCGTTAATATGCGAATGAGCCCGCTTCCCATGATGATCTGTCTTTTTTCGGCGATGGGATCACTCTAAAAACATTTACATTTTTGATGTTTTCTTTTTCATTTTACCCGCTAAAATACCCCAACCACCTACGCCTGACCCGTCACTTACGCTATAATTCCGCTTCTTTATTACAGCAAAACCAAAGATATCCATGGAAACCACTTACAACCCCCAATCGATCGAGCAAACCTGGTACAAAACCTGGGAAGACAACGGCTATTTCACCCCGCAGAGTAAGGCCGATGCTGACAATTACTGCATTATGATCCCCCCGCCAAACGTCACCGGTACACTCCATATGGGGCATGCGTTTCAGGATACCATTATGGATGCCCTCACCCGCTACCACCGCATGATGGGGGATAACACCCTCTGGCAACCGGGCACCGATCACGCGGGCATTGCGACACAGATGGTGGTTGAGCGTCAGTTAGCGGCGGATGGAAAATCTCGCCATGATTTAGGCCGCGACAAATTTATCGAGAAAGTCTGGGACTGGAAAGCGCAGTCCGGTGGCGCCATTACCCAACAACTACGCCGCATGGGTGGCTCATTAGATTGGGCACATGAGCGTTTCACCATGGACGAGGGTTTATCCGACTCGGTACATAAAGTGTTTATCCAGCTTTACGATGAAGGTTTAATTTACCGCGGCAAACGCCTGGTGAACTGGGACCCGGTATTACACACGGCCCTGTCTGATTTAGAGGTTATCTCCGAAGAGGAAACCGGTCATCTGTGGCACATGCGCTATCCGCTCAGTGATGGCCCTGTTGATGACCTTGGCGATGGCATTAGTCATTTGGTAGTGGCCACGACCCGTCCGGAAACCATGCTGGGTGATTCAGCGGTGGCGGTGCACCCGCAAGATGAGCGCTTCAAACATTTAATTGGCCGCACCATTACCCTGCCACTGGTGGGCCGAGAAATTCCTATTATTGGCGATGATTATGTGGACATGGAATTTGGTAGCGGTTGCGTAAAAATCACCCCGGCCCACGATTTTAATGACTATGAAATGGGTCAGCGCCACGCCCTGCCAATACATAATATATTCACCGTTGATGCCTGCATTAATGATGAATGCCCGAAAAAATATCAGGGCATCGATCGTTACGAAGCCCGTGACATGATTATTCACGATTTAAAAGAACTCGATCTGCTGGAAAAAATTGACGATCATAAATTAATGGTCCCCCGAGGCGATCGCTCCGGCTCTGTTGTTGAACCTTATTTAACAGATCAGTGGTACGTAAAAATTGCGCCGCTTGCGGAACCCGCCATTGCCGCCGTTAAAAATGGTGACATAAAATTTGTACCCGAAAACTGGAACAAAACTTACTACGAGTGGATGAACAATATTCAGGACTGGTGCATCTCCCGCCAAATCTGGTGGGGGCATCGCATACCTGCATGGTACGACGATAACGGTAAAGTTTATGTGGCCGACTCGGAAGCCGAGGTGCGCACAAAATATAATTTAGCCGACGATGTCAATTTAAAACAGGATGATGATGTTCTCGACACCTGGTTTTCATCTGCGCTGTGGCCATTTTCTACCCTCGGCTGGCCTGCAGAAACTGATCGTTTAAAACAGTTTTATCCCACCAGTGTTTTAGTGACCGGTTTTGATATTATTTTCTTCTGGGTTGCCCGGATGATTATGTTCGGCCTGAAATTTAAGGGCGAGGTACCGTTTAAAGAAATTTATATTCACGGTCTGGTGCGTGATGCGGACGGCCAAAAAATGTCCAAGTCAAAAGGCAATGTACTCGATCCGATTGATATTATTGATGGCATTGATTTAGAGTCACTGGTCACTAAACGCACCCGCGGTTTAATGCAGCCGAAAATGGCGAAGAAAATTGAAAAAGCCACGCGCAAACAATTTCCAGATGGCATTCCATCACTTGGCACCGATGCTTTGCGTTTTACCTTTGCATCCCAGGCCACCACCGGTCGTGATGTGGTTTTATCGACCGAGCGTATTTCTGGCAACCGCAACTTCTGTAATAAAATATGGAATGCCACGCGTTATGTATTAATGAATACGCAAGACCAGGATAATGGCGTTGATAATGGCGTCGCTAACAAAGACTGTGAATATTCGTTAGCCGATCGCTGGATTCTCTCACGCATACAGGGTGTTGAAGATAATGTGCACCGCCACTTTGAATCCTACCGTTTTGATTTGGCCGCACAGGAACTTTACTCTTTTATATGGGAAGATTACTGTGACTGGTATTTAGAATTATCCAAACCCGTATTATTAAAAGAACATTTTAATGCTGCGGAAAAACGTGGTACACGCCAGACATTGGTGCAAATTCTGGAAACTATTTTACGTTTAGTGCACCCAATAATGCCCTTCATTACTGAAGAGCTTTGGCAAAAAGTTGCACCGCTTGCGGGTATTATTGAGAGTGGTTCCGGGGATGCAACGATTATGAATCAGCCTTACCCTGTTTCATCTGATTCGATGGTCGATAAAGCGGCAGAGGAAGAACTGGAATGGGTAAAACTGTTTGTGATGGGTGTTCGCCGCATTCGCTCAGAAAGCGATATTGCACCGGGTAAACCCTTACCGGTGATTTTACAAAATGCCAGTGATGCGGACAAAAAACGCTTTAATGAAAATCAAGCATTTGTAATGACCCTCGCCAAACTTGAATCTGTAGATTTTATAAGCGATGATGAGTCAGCGCCGGAATCATCAACCGCACTGGTTGGAGAAATGAAAATTCTCATTCCACTGGCGGGCTTAATTGATAAAGAGGCGGAAACCGCCCGACTGAAAAAAGAAATTGCAAAACTACAAGCTAACTGCGACAAGAGTAATGCAAAACTGAATAACCCCGGATTTGTTGACAAGGCACCGCAAGCCGTAGTAAATAAAGAAAAAGACCGGGTTGCGGAAATGCAGCCGGCGATTACAAAGCTACAGGAACAACTGGAAAAAATTTCTGCACTATAACCCCCCTCTTAGAAAAAGAGGGGTTGGGGGAGATTTAAAAATATCCAGATTATGAATCAATTTTTACGATGTCATAATCTGAAGGTTTTTAAATCCCCCTCATTCCCCCTTTTCCAAAGGGGGAGGCTATAGTGTAAAAATGCAAATTGTAATTGCGTTCACTCACAGCTATTTGCGTTTTTAACATTAATTTTTTCAATAATTTTTATAAATTTTAAACAGAGAATATAGCCATGGCCTTTGCACCGGAAAAACAGCAACAGATCGCGAATTTTCACGCACCCTTAATTGTTAATGTGGTCAACTCACTCAGTGACACCTCACTGCGCCCCGGCCTTGAACAGGTACTCAAAGCCTCCGCTGAAAATGGCTGGGAAAAACTGGTCGCCGCGATTCACAAAGTGTTAAATGGCCAGCGCGATAGCAGCATTTTAAAAGGCCTGGATGAAGAAGATCAGATTATTGTAGATGCGATTTTAAAAGGCATTCAAAACCCGGCATCAATGCCTGACCCCAATCAGGAAGCAGACCCTTCAATGGCCGCGCCGATGCTCGCACAATTAATCAACGGTGCAAGCAAAGGCGATACCAGCGCCCTTAGCATGCTTGGTGAAATGGCGGAACAGATGTCAACTACACAGGGAGACCTCGCACGCTTTAGCACACTGATTAAACCACTGGTCGATGGTGAGCGCGATGTTGATAGACTGTGTGATAAAATTGGCCCGCAGGGTGAATCACTGGTGGTTGCCATTCTCAGCGAACTAGGCAAACTTGATGTGCATTAAATTTACATCGGGCTTTAAATTATTTATTACATATTTATTAATTAATATTTCAGTACACTCAGGTAACAGCATGACACGGTTTTTCAAATTATTTTTATACACATTTTTATTTTCACTGACACTGGTTTCATGCGCTGATCCAGATGACCGAAATGCTTATCTTAGCAGCCTGCGATTAGCTGCATTCTGGGATGAGACGCCTGAAATAATGACTGACCTTGAAGTTGATGCTGAGTTAAATCCTGACTTTGAACCGCGCACAAAAATTTATACTGCTAAAGCCAGTTGTGTAACCGACAGTGTTAATGTTTTAGCCTTTGCTGCGTATCCCGGACTGGATTTAACGGTTGCTGTTAATGGAGGAACACCAGTAAGTAGCACTACGCCAGTCAATGTTCCAATTCCTTTAAAAGCGACTACAGCAATCTCCATATATATGTCTGGAGATACTTTTATAGAGACTACATACCAGATAGATGTAACACGGGGTGATGAAGGTGATCCACCGGCAATTGCATTATTGGGTGGTCTTGTGGTTAACCATACATTAGGCGTTAAATACGAAGACCCAGGTAAATATGCCTGCAATAGACTAGGAGTAGATATTAGCAACACAGTCACCGTGGTTGGCGACAAATCGGTTAATTTTGAAGAGATTGGTACCAACCTCATTACTTATGATGTAGAGGATAATGGTCTTAATGCCGTGCAGGTCATTCGTACAGTTAATGTGGTTGAAAATACCGCACCGGTTATTACACTTACTGGAAGTGCAAGTGTAACAATCGAGCAGGGTGCCGATTATAACGATGGAGGTGCAACTGCATTTGATGCTCAGGAACTGGATATCTCTGACCAGATAGACACAGATGGCAGTGACATTATAAGTACAGCAGTGCTGGGCACTTTTACCGTAACTTATAATGTAACAGATACCGGCGAATTACCCGCTACGCAAGTGACACGAACAGTAGAAGTTGTTGCGGCTCCCTGATTAACTAATAGTAAGATTTTAACCATCCAGCAATTTATTAATACGATGCTCAAAGTTGCGTTTAAACTTTAAGATGTGACTGATCTGAATTTCATTCCGATCAGTCACATTATATAACCGCAAAGGCACGTCAATATCGGTAACGTACACCGGCTGCCTGCCCTCTCCTGCCATTCTGGCGGATAGATACTGCACACACTCGATTAATACATGCTGATTTAATTCATTATAATTAAACCGCTTTCCATCACACACCAGACTCAGTTGATCTACATTTTCATGGCTGACAATACTGACCTGCACATCTAAAAAATTTTTATCCCCGCTGATCGCTTCTGCACCGAGTGAATAAAATTCAATGCCACCGAGCTGATTAAAACTCACTTGATTGATTTCCAGCGAAGGTAATTCCGAATCCTGATAATTTATTTTCTTAAGGCGGTTTCTAATATTTTTAAAAAAATACAGCCAGTGGGTTATGTAACTCTCACGCTCATAGAGCTCCACCACATCTGTCCACAGCGTACCCTTTTCATCAATCACCCAGCTATGACAACTACGGTTAATCACCTGAAAAAACACCTGTAACACCTGGCTTTTATTGTTCTGATAAATTTCGTTTAATGGGTATTCTGTAAATGCCAGACGTTCCAGTGCCGTAGGCTGAAACTTAGTTAGCGGCAACTCCATAAATTCAATGAAGGCTTTTTTATTACCAATTTTATGGGACATCAATAAATAATTACTGGCAGAAACAACATAATAATCACTGCTCATACGCAAAATAAAGCGTCCATCTTCATTTTTTGACTGATAAAAAAACACCCGCATTTCATCATAAACCTGTGTTACTAACTGAGCCATATGCGTACTATCACCCGCGCCATAACCAAAAATTAAAATCGGCTGGGGTTTAGCCAAACCACTCAACGGCGCTGAGTGCAACCACTCGCACAAGCATTGCAACACACCTGAGTTGCCTGCGTACTTTTTAGTGTACACATCACCCCAGCTATTGATAATTAACTGCTCGCAATGCGTAACCCGATCAGTTTCATGACTAGCAGAAGCTGAACCGTTAATCTTTTCTACTGCGCAATTTAAAAACAATAAAGATTGTAGTGGCCGTACTGGATTTTTAAATGCTTGCGCTGAAATATTTAAAAGCAAGTCTGGATTTAACCGTTGAATTAAAATTTCTAATACATAGTATGCTTCAACCTGTTTAACCTGCTGGGCAGGACAATCGATTGAAACCTGTGTAGAGTTATTAACCACTCTGTTTAACCAGCACCACGCCAATAAACCTAACAGACTACTAAAGCCTTCAATTGTTCTTTCATTGCCTTCAGACACTTCCAGCACAAGACTCCAGCTATCCTCTACATCGTTAATTATTTTATGCTTTAGCTGAATTCGACTCAGAATAATATCAGCGATATTTTTATTATTGTAAAGCGGAACACGGTCAGCATTATCCGATAGAAACACCTGCATATTGCGGGTAACGTCTACCAGCGCCTGATCAGTTTTTTCTTCATCTTTTTGCGAATGATAAATAGTGACAATATTGGAAAATATCTGTCGAACTTCATAAGTGACGGCTTTAAAGAAATTAAGATACGCAATAATACTATCAATACCTGACACCGAAGAAACCACAGGCACAGCAGCTTTATGAGTCTCATCTAAAAAAGCATCAACAATTCTTGCATTAAGTTTACCGGGAGAGTTTTTTAAATGTGAAAATAATCTTTCTAAAGATAAAATATGATTTTTATAGTGACTAAAAGAATCCTTCATAATCTGAGCAAGTATATGTTCTGGTTCTACAGAAATATCACCTGCGTATAAACATTTTTTTAACCTGTCTGAAAAACCATCGACTTGCGGATACATATTGTTTTTATGGTCAGCAACAAGAATCTTTACCAGGCATATTTCTGGTGCCTGTTTTATTTTTTGAACCAACTCAACGGCATCGCTGACAATATCCGAACGAACAACATTGGCTGTACTGCCTAAATCAATATACTCTTCATTGTCTACAAATCTCGCCTGCTTAATATGCTCAACAAATACATTGTATTCTTTTTCTCTTGATGGAGGAACCAGCCACCAGACGGGATACTTCCCTGCAAGCAAAATTGACTCACTATAAAAATACTCTAAAGATAATGCGCTATTTATTTTCCCCAAAACAACAGGAATTTTATTTTCAAACTCACCAACTGACAAACATATAAATTCAATTTTGAAACTCCTGGAAATAAACCAGGCTGAAATTTTATTTATTTTATCTTTTAGCAACGCCAGGTTTTTTGCATTTAAATTTGCGCGGTGAAATATCCAGCAATATCTTTTATTTTCAATCATTTCCTGTTGAAACAAAACAGACTCTACCGAATAATTTTTAACGACACCGTCCTGTTGATAGCGAAACTTACTGTGCAATAACTTCGCATCATTAATTATATTTTTATCAGGATTATACCCGTACACCCCTAAAGGAGCATCGGGCCCAACATAGCCAGGCAATAACTTATTCTCAATTTGTAAAAACAGGGGAATAAGTTTAATAAACCTGAAAATATCACCTTCTAGTATTTCAGTTAACTTTTCTATTCGTGATTGATTCCAACGCGAATATAACTGCTTCGCATCTGCAACCTGAATTTCAGATTCAACTTTCACCAGGCAAATACCGAGCAAGGCGTTTCAGAATATCACTAATGTTAAAAGGCTTTGTTATATAATCATTAGCACCTGCTGAAAGGCTTTTTTTAACATCTTCCACATCTGAACTAGCCGTTAGCATGATAACTGGTGTTTTGTTCCAGTTTGTTTTCGTACGCATCTGTTCTACCAGTTGAACCCCATTCATATTAGGTAAGCCTATATCCATTAATACCATTCGAACAGGCAGCATACTGTTAATTAAATTATATGCATATACTCCATCATCAAGTTCTAAAATTTCAATATTGAATTCAGATAGCATTCCGCAAACCATCTGACGGATAACCACATCATCTTCCACCAGCATTACGACTTTATTCTTCATATATCTTATTAAATATTTTTTAAAATCCGGAGAATGATATGGTTTTACTGCAAAATCAGTTGCCCCACTTTGTCGAGCTTTTTCAATTGCACTTTTATTATTGTCGCTACTAACAAGCAATATTATATAAACACCTTCCCCGGAATGTGTTTTTTTAATTTCCCGACTAAATTCAAATTCATCAGCATCATCAAGATCATTTGAAATTATAATGAGTGTAATGGCGTCATGCCCCACAGAATCTTTATTCTGCTGTAATATATCTCGGGCTTGTTCTGCGGTTTTTGCAACCGCAATTGATTTAAAGCCTAGCTCGACAAAATTTTGCTTTATTTTACTGTCCGGTATTTTCTCTGAATCAACAATAAGTATCATTTTCGGTTTATTTAATCTCTTTTTGTATTTCTACACGGGATAAAACTAATGCTCCCGCCACAAATAAAATCATAACAGACAAAATTGAATAACGGTGATTTTCCGTCACCAGTGCAACAGCACCCATTAAAACAGGCCCTATAATGGCCGCTGACTTACCCAACATATTATAGATACCAAAATACTCTGCCGACTGTCCTTCGGGAATCATGCGCGTAAAATAAGAGCGGCTCATTGCCTGAACCCCACCCTGCACTAAGCCTATAATTACCGCAAGTATATAAAATTCCTGTGCTGAATTCATGGAATAGCCCAGCCACGTAATCAGCATGTAAACGCCAATACCCACCATGATCGATTTTTTTACATCCGTTTTTTGACCGATATAACCGTAGAGTATGGCCGCGGGAAAGCCCACAAATTGCGTAATTAATAATGCCAGAATTAAATCCCCGGTTTCAAAACCCAACGCCATGCCATAATCGACAGCCATGCGTATAATCGTATCGACACCATCAATATATAACCAGTAAGCAATAAGAAACAATCGCGTTTGAGGATTACCAAATACTGACTTGAAAGCTTTTATCGTAGTGGTTACAACTGAATATTCAATATCATTTTTTTGAATTTTTAAGTTATCTTTTGTCCAGAACGCAAGCGGCAAACTGAACACAAACCACCAGATTGAAACAAAAACAAAACTAATTAAAACCACATCTATTGCATCAGTGTAACCCAATACCTGCGGATTTTCACTCAGATAAACACACACGCCGAGTGATACCCCGCCACCTAAATATCCCAAACCATAACCAAGACCAGAGGCTTTATCAACTTCCGTATTTTTTGCAACATCAACGAGAAGAGCATCATAAAAAATATTTGCTGCCATAAAACCCACGGTGGCGACAATATATAGTGCCAATACAATTAACCAGTCCCCCTGGGTTGCAAAGTAAAATGCCCCGGTTGTGACCGAGCCAATAATCATAAAGCCCAGTAACATTGGCTTACGCAGGTTAAATTTATCGCCAATAACCCCCAGGAACGGTGCAATGCAAACTACAATCAAACTTGCCAATGCATTACCCGTCCCCAACCAGAAAGTGCTTTCAGAATCTGACAACCCTGATGCCCAGTAAGATTTAAAAATAACGGGGAAAAACCCTGCAATGACAACCGTGGCAAATACGGAATTGGCCCAGTCATAAAATGCCCAGCCTATTATTGATTTATTTTTATACATTAATCCTGCTTATAATTTTTATAATTATTATTTTTTCAATTTCATTTAGCCACAAAAATCAATCAAAATAACTCTACATCATCAAATTCTTCCTAACTCTATACTGTCAGACTTTAAGATTTTTTTCCATTACAGTGGTCTAAGATATCGCATGAAATAAATCCTGGCCATGAAGAGTCTCATCTGCTACTACGGCAAAGTCCCCGCCCTGCTCATCGGCTCTACTCACCTGCTCTACTCACCTGCTCTACTCCCTGCTCTGGCCGCTTCTATCTGACAGACTAAATAACCCGATAGCAGTTAATATCCAGGGAACCTCTGATTAAAATATAAACACTCAAAATAACTCACTTTCGACTGATAATATTAAGTACTTTTTCCAAACTGTTCACCTGTCATTAATTAATCTGGCAACACATACTATTGTCAAATAATACATTGCTAACCATTTTTTTGTATAACATATTAATATAGTATATAAATAAGACTTCTAACAAAGATATACAGACAATGAATCGCACATTCTTGATAATTCTTATGATTGGCACGGCTATGATGATAGCGGTTATTGGCCAGCATGAACCTGCAAATCGCCTAGAGACTATGCCCTGGGAAGTGGATCAGCTCGATAATGGCTCATTACGGGTATTTGGATTAACGCTTGGAAAAACCAGCATTCAGGAAGCCAATCAAATTTTTGCCAGTTTTGGTAAAACTCAGTTTGGGATAGACACTGCTGATAATGGGCTACAAACCTATCAACTTATCACAGTGTATGATGATTTGAGCTTTGGCGGTTTAATTGCAAAGCTCAAATTAGGTTATCAAATTGAACCAGAAAAGCTCCTGTCGATTTATAAATCACTTAACTCACCACCGACCAAACCTGGAGTCGAATTTTATCCGGTAGACAAAACGATCGAGCTCGAATATCTGAATTCAGCAATATCATCCATCACTTATATTCCTTCGCTTGATTATGACCTGGATACTATACGCCAGAATTTTGGACAGGCATCATCTGAAAATACAATAAACGATGAAATACAACTTTGGAACTATCCACAATTGGGGCTGACAATTCATATTCATAGCACAAAATCCGATGAATTTGTTTATGCACCTTTACAGTGATTTTGCAGCAGAGCACGAAACATATAGAGACCCGTTTGTAGTTGTTTTACACGGCTCTGATTGAATTATAAATAAAGTTTAATTTACAGGTACTCTGATTTTTATCAGGCATACTACAAAATAAGTTAAATTATATTCATACCATCATTTCATATTTAGATTTCATAAACCCCATGTTCACGCGTCGCTAAAAACCTGATATCCGGATAACGCTCCTGCGTCATACTCAGATTAACCCGTGTGGGTGCAATATAAACCAGATCACCCGCATGATCTAATGCTAAATTTGATGTGGTTCTGTCTTTGAATTTTGCCAGCATTTTTTCATCGTCACACTCAACCCAGCGAGCAGTGGTTACACTAACCTGTTCAAATGTACACTCAACGTTATATTCATATTGCAGTCGATGCGCCACCACATCGAACTGCAGCACACCCACTGCGCCTAAAATTAAATCATTATTATTGAGTGGCCGGTAAAGCTGGGTTGCACCTTCTTCACAAAGTTGCATTAATCCTTTTTGCAGGGCTTTCATTTTTAACGGGTCACGCAGTTGCGCCCGGCGAAATAACTCCGGGGCAAAATTAGGAATACCACCAAATTGCAGGTTTTCACTTTTTGTAAATGTATCACCGATACGAATTGTACCGTGATTATGAATACCTATAATATCACCCGCATAGGCGACATCAGTGTGCCCACGATCTGCTGCCATAAAGGTCATCGCATCATTGAGTTTTACATCTTTTTGAAGACGGACCTGTTTGGCTTTCATTCCCTTTTCAAACTTGCCGGAGCAAACCCGCATAAAGGCAATACGGTCGCGATGTTTCGGGTCCATATTGGCCTGAATTTTAAATACAAAACCGCTGAAGTCTTCTTCGTCAGATTCCACAAATCGGGTATTTGCATCTCGTCCGCGGGGTTTTGGTGCAAATTCATCTAAAGAATCGAGTAACTCGAGAATGCCAAAATTATTTATAGCCGAACCAAAAAACACCGGCGTTAATTTACCTTCGCGATATGCATCCAGATCAAACTCGTGACTCGCGCCTTTAACCAGCTCAATTTCATCCCGTAACTCCTGCGCCATCGAGCCCAGTTTTTCATCAAGCTGAGGGTTATCCAAACCCTCAATAACTTCACCCTCTAAAATTTTTCCACCGTGGGTTGCACTAAACAGGTGTACACAATTATTGTATAAATGAAATACGCCCTTAAAGCTTTTACCCATACCAATTGGCCAGGTCATGGGGGCACATTGAATATCTAGAATATTTTCAACATCATCGAGCAAATCTATTGGGTCGCGGGCTTCACGATCCATTTTATTTACAAAGGTAATAATCGGTGTATCACGTAGGCGACACACATCCATTAATTTAATAGTGCGCTCTTCAACACCCTTTGCCGCATCAATCACCATTAACGCAGAATCAACGGCGGTTAATGTGCGATAGGTATCCTCGGAAAAATCCGCGTGCCCCGGCGTATCGAGTAAATTAATAATGCAGTCTTTATAAGGAAACTGCATTACCGATGATGTCACCGAAATACCCCGTTGCTTTTCCAGCTCCATCCAGTCAGAGGTGGCATGGCGTGCCGCTTTACGCCCCTTAACCGTACCCGCCATTTGAATGGCACCACTGAATAACAATAACTTTTCAGTTAAGGTGGTTTTTCCCGCATCCGGGTGAGAGACAATCGCAAAAGTACGACGGCGCTGCATTTGTTCGAGTAACTCAGACATAAATATAAAGTCAGTTGACGTAAAAAAGAAATGAGATTATACAATATTTGTTGATGTAAAAGAAAAAGCAAAGGCAGTTTGTCCGCAAATGAACGTTAAACAGCTTTTAATCTTTTTCAGAAATTTGATCCAGATTCAACTCTTTAGCAAACACCAGCGCATCTTCCCGGCCATCCTCCGCTGGATAATAATTTTTTCTTAAGCCAATACGGTTAAAGCCCTCCTGATCATATAATGCTTGCGCAGCAAAATTAGATTCCCGTACTTCCAGAAAAATAGAGTTCCCCTGACGCTCTTCCGCCAGACGCATTAACTTGTGCAACATGCGCCGCCCCAGGCCTCTGCCCTGAGCATTGGGTGCTACACATAAATTCAGTATATGCGCCTCATTGACTGCCACCGAAACCAGGCCGTAAGCCAGCAGTTCATCCTGCTCCAGATACACCCAGCAATTATAACCAACTCGCATACAGTCATTAAATATACCCTTAGTCCAGGGATGCGTGTACACCTGTCCTTCTATTTCCATAATCGCCGACAGGTCATCGACCGTCATTTCTCGGAAGCCACTCACTAAGTCTATTTCGGGATTAACAGCCATATTTCTTAAATTAATTTTTCCAGATTATTTTACAGGTTTATTATATATGTTGTTTTATTTGTAGCAGATCTGCCCACACTTTGCGCTTAGTTTGAGCTGAATTAAACATATCCCGCGGATGATATGACGCATAAACCGCTATGCCCAGATGCTTATGATGGCGTAAGCGTAAATCGGTTAAAGACTTCTGACTAACCAGTAATTGCTGACTGGCCTGCTCACCTAATACTAGAATAACATCGGGTTGTATTAATTTTATTTGAGCCGATAAGTGATCATCGCAGCAAATCATTTCAGATGTTTGTGGTGCGCGCTGCTCCGCAGGCCTACATTTCACAAGACTTGTAATAAAAACAGATGACAGCTGACAACCGATGGCCTGCAACATTGCCTGCAGCATTAGCTTATCGGCCACATTAAATAATGCATTCTCACTCGCACTATCACCCGAACTATCAACCCCACTATCACCCCAGCTATCACCCCCACTATCATCAATGGGCGCATCAATAATAATAAAAACTTTTGCATTAGCATCACCTTCGCCACTGATTGCCTGCTGACGATTGATATGCAACTCACATAATTCACACTGAGAAATTTTTACTGACAGCGCTTCTAAGGATTCTATCGCTTCGGCTGGATTTGGGCTTTCCTGTAGACTTTCTGGTTGATGGTTTTTCACCTGCATTAGAGACTCTTGAGCAAAAGCATCTACTACCACAGGTTTTACTGTTTCTTTTTGCGCAACCTGCGCCGTTACACTTTCATTTACAGGCACTTCCAGTGATGGATCAAACCAGCTTTGTATCCCCATTGATTTGAGATATTGCTGGCGTAAATTTTCCGGCAACAATAAACTGTCTATATTTTCTTTATTTTTTGCTGCTAATTTTTCTGTCATTTTATCTAGCTCAAACCTACACTAAACATCACCCAGCTGTGGGTGTGATCGATCTGCATCGGAAATCATAATACGGTTGAGCGCATTAATGTAAGCCTTGGCCGATGCAATAACGATATCCGTATCCGCACCCTGACCATTTACAATTTTTTCATCTTTCGATAAACGCACCGAAACTTCTCCCTGGGAATCCGTGCCGCTGGTAATATTATTTACAGAATAAAGTTTTAACTGCGCCGCACTTTTAGCGATAGCTTCTATCGCCTTAAAAGCCGCATCAACCGGACCACTCCCCGATTCACTCGCACTCACTTCATTGCCATCAACCTGAATCACGACATCCGCCTGTGGTACTTCACCGGTTTCCGAGCAGACTTTTAAACTAATTAATTTATACAGATCATTCTCAGCACTCCAGCTGGTATCCGCCATTAACGCACGTAAATCTTCATCGAAAATTTCATGCTTTTTATCCGCCAGCGTTTTAAACCGAGTGAATGCGGCGTTTAATTCTTCCTCTGAATCCAGTTCTATATCTAATTCTACCAGGCGTGTTTTAAATGCGTTACGCCCGGAGTGCTTACCCAGCACAATTTGTTTTTCATTCCAGCCCACATCTTCAGCGCGCATAATTTCATAGGTTTCGCGGCTTTTTAAAACACCATCCTGATGTATGCCCGACTCATGAGCAAAAGCATTTGCACCCACTATCGCCTTGTTTGGCTGCACTGGAAAACCGGTTACACTGGAAATTAATTTTGAACAGGACATAATTTGTGTTGTGTCTAACTGTGTGTCACAGGTAAATAAATCCTGACGTGTACGTACGGCCATGACCACTTCTTCTAATGACGCATTACCTGCACGCTCGCCCAAACCATTAATGGTGCACTCAACCTGACGCGCACCGTTTTGCACTGCGGATAATGAATTAGCAACGGCCAGTCCTAAATCATTGTGACAATGCACGGAAAAAACAGCCTTGTCAGAATTCGGAATTTTTTCAATCAGGTTTTTAATTAATTCACCAAACTGATTGGGTAAATTATATCCCACCGTATCCGGAATATTAATAGTGGTTGCGCCCGCATCAATGACCGCTTCGATTATACGACACAAAAAATCCAGCTCTGAGCGACCCGCGTCTTCAGGTGAAAATTCAACATCTCCGGTAAATTGTCGAGCTAATTTAACCGCATCCACCGCCTGTTTTAAAACATCGTCCGGCTGCATGCGCAATTTCTTTTCCATGTGAATGGGTGAGGTTGCAATAAAAGTATGTATGCGTGATGAATTCGCTTTTTTAAGTGCTTCACCGGCGCGGCTTATATCTCTGGCCAGTGCTCTTGAAAGCCCGCAAACGGTACTATCCTTAATTGCTTCAGCGACCGCTTTTACGGCTTCGAAATCACCATCCGATGCAATTGGAAAACCCGCTTCAATGATATCAACGTTCATGCGTTCGAGTGCTTTGGCTATATGCACTTTTTCGTCTTTAGTCATTGATGCGCCGGGGCTTTGCTCACCATCACGCAGAGTTGTATCGAATATAATTAATTTATCTTGTTTCACGTTAATTATTTCACTTTTGGGTTAACATTTTTACATTATGACGCAGTTGGACAGAGCACAGGAATAGAATACAGGGAAAAAATAAAACGCTATTAATTAACCCTACGCCCCTGAGCCTGAGCCTGTGCCCGTGCATCAATATTTTAATTTTTCTTCTTTTTCGCAAACTTGCGTAATTTTCTTAAACTTAATACCGGTCCGGACAGCGCATACAAACCAAACACCAGCAACAATGCTTTTGAAATATCCAGTGAGGCCAGCGCTAAAACTAGCACCACAATTAAAATTGAATAAAAAGGTACCTTGCCTTTAAAGTGCACCTCTTTAAAACTATAGAATAAAATATTACTCACCATCATCATTCCCATGGCGATAGTGATGACCACCATAAAAATAGCAACATCGGCTCCGGCTATTTTATTATCAACGCCCACCCAAACGACAGCGGCTACAACAGCGGCGGCGGCGGGACTGGGCAGGCCCTGAAAATATCGTTTATCTGCAATACCGACCTGGGTATTAAAGCGGGCCAGACGTAAGGCGGCTGATGCGGTATAAATAAATGCAGCCATCCAGCCCAGCTTACCCCATTGCCACCCCATGTTTACCATGGACACAAATGACCATTGATACATGACCAGTGCAGGTGCTACGCCAAAAGAAACCATATCTGACAAACTATCGTACTCTGCACCAAATTCACTTTGCGTATTGGTCATGCGTGCGACCCTGCCATCCACTCCATCCAGAATCATCGCGATAAAAATCGCAATGGCGGCTTTTTCGAAGTGACCATTCATGGAGGCGACAATTGCATAAAAACCCGCAAACATTGCACCAGTGGTGAATATATTGGGAAGTAAATAAATGCCTCTACGGCGAAATGAGGGTTTCTTTTTTAGATTCATAATTTTTTAACAGCTTATTAAACACCTGAAATTTCAGTTTAATTAAATCGTATTTAAGCAATCTCTCCCTTTGAAAAATGAGGACTGCGGGAATTTTAACGCTTTAATATTTAAATCTCCCCCAGCCCCTCTTTTTCTAAGAGGGGAGTTCTAAACTAGTCCTTTTTCTAAGAGGGGAGCTCTAAACTACCTCTTTTTCAAAGAAGGCTCTAGCTTAATTTTATTTTTATTAAATTCACGCTAAAGTGTTTAGCCTGATTAGCGTGAATTTACGTTTTCTTTTTCTACCTCTTTTTTAAAAAGAGCACAAAAACAACAAAGGGGCTTTACGCCCCTTTATTTATACCATAATACAGACCAAATTAGTTCTTAGTTTTATCAACAATCTGGTTAGCCTGGATCCACGGCATCATTTTACGTAACTCACCACCCACCACTTCAATCGGGTGTGCTGCATTATTACGACGACGTGCTGTCATTTCCGGGTAGTTAGTCATGCCTTCTACAATAAAGCGTTTTGCATATTCGCCATTTTGAATGTTTTTCAGGGCTTCGCGCATCGCCTTGCGGCTTTCTTCATTGATAACTTTATCGCCGGTCACATACTCGCCGTATTCCGCATTGTTTGAAATGGAGTAGTTCATATTGGCGATACCGCCTTCAAACATTAAATCCACAATCAGTTTCAGCTCGTGTAAACATTCAAAGTAAGCCATTTCCGGTGCGTAACCCGCTTCGGTTAAGGTTTCAAAACCCATTTTAACCAGCTCAACGGCACCACCACAAAGTACCGCCTGCTCGCCAAATAAATCAGTTTCAGTTTCATCTTTAAAACTGGTTTCAATAATCGCGGTGCGACCACCACCAACGCCTGATGCATAGGACAATGCTAAATCTTTCGCTTTACCGGTTGCATCCTGATGAATCGCGATTAAATCGGGAACACCACCACCACGAACAAACTCACTACGAACGGTGTGACCCGGTGCTTTAGGTGCAATCATAATGACATCTAAATCACTACGAGGAACGATTGAGTTATAGTGAATTGCAAAACCATGAGCAAATGCTAACGTTGCACCCTGCTTCAGATTCGGCTCAATTTCATCTTTATAAAGTGCAGACTGAAATTCATCAGGCGTTAGTACCATAACAACATCGGCTGACTTAACAGCATCCGCTACTGATGAAACTTTTAAGCCTTCATTCTCTGCCTTCACTGCAGAAGACGAACCTGCACGTAATGCAACCGTTACATCAACACCTGAATCTTTCAGGTTTAGTGCGTGTGCATGGCCCTGCGAACCATAACCCACGATGGTTACTTTTTTGTCTTTGATTAGTGAAATATCACAATCTTTATCGTAATAAATATTTAAGCTCATAGCTTTGCTCTCAAAATTAAATTGTAAAAATCAGGTTTAAACGGCGAGTATTTTTTCGCCGCTACAAATGCCTATGGCGCCGGAGCGCACCACTTCATGAATTTTTATGCTGGATAATGACGTTAAAAATGAATTCAGCTTGTCACGGGTATCGGTTAATTCGACGGTGTAAGTTGTGTCGGTGACATCCACTACCCGGCCATTAAAAATATCGACCAGGCGTTTTACTTCATCCCGTGCTTCACCAACGGCTTCTACTTTTGCCAGCATGAGTTCTCGCTCAATATGCTCGGACTCGGTTAAATCTACCAGCATTACAACATCAACCAGCTTATTTAACTGCTTGCGAATTTGTTCGATAATTTCATCGGTGCCACTGGTAACAATAGTCATGCGCGACATAGTTTCATCATCGGTTGGCGCAACCGACAAGGATTCAATATTATACGCGCGGGCAGAAAATAGCCCTGCTACACGTGACAGCGCGCCGGATTCATTTTCCAGCAATAAAGAAATAATATGCTCATTCATAATATCTAAACCAAAATCATTTCATTTAAGCCTGCACCGGCAGGAATCATCGGATATACGTTTTCTTCTTTATCGGTCATGAAATCAATGAAAACCGTACGGTCTTTATATTTACCAAAGGCATCTTCAATGGCCTGACGCACATCCTCAGGTTTGGTTACCCGAATGCCTACATGACCATAAGCTTCAGCAAGCGCGACAAAGTCCGGTAGGGATTCCATATATGAGCTGGCATAACGCTTTTCATAAAAGAACTCCTGCCATTGACGTACCATGCCCAGAAAGCCATTATTTAAATTGATAATTTTTACCGGCAAACTGTACTGGGTACAGGTCGATAATTCCTGAATGCACATCTGGATACTGCCTTCACCGGTAATGCAGGCAACCTGCTCACCCGGGTGAGCGAGCTGTACCCCCATCGCGGCGGGCAATCCAAAACCCATGGTGCCCAGACCACCGGAATTTATCCAGCGACGCGGCTTATTAAAGCCATAGTACTGTGCGGCAAACATCTGGTGTTGCCCCACATCGGACGTCACAAATGCGTTACCTTCAGTCACCTGGTGCAATTGCTCTACAACAAACTGCGGTTTAATGGTGCCCGTGTCCCGATTGAATTTCAGACAATCCTGAGCGCGCCATTCTTCTATTTGCTGCCACCATGAACTCAACGCGGCGCTTTCTAAGCGCTGATCTGACGCTTCAATTAATTTATTCAGGTCAATCAACACATCGTTGACATCACCCACAATGGCCACATCAACTTTTACATTTTTCGAAATAGATGCGGGATCAATATCCACATGTATGATACGCGCATCTGGACAGAATTTTTCCAGATTACCCGTAACCCGATCATCAAAGCGTGCACCGATAGCAATTAGCACATCACTGTGGTGCATGCTCATATTAGCCTCATAGGTACCGTGCATTCCGAGCATACCAACAAACTGTTTTTCATTGGCCGGGTACGCCCCTAAACCCATCAGGGTATTGGTAATGGGTGCACCCAAATGCTGAGTGAATTTAATCAGCTCATCACTGGCATTGCTTAAGATAACGCCGCCGCCGGTATATATCATCGGCTTTTTCGCTTCCAGAATCAGCTCGTAGGCTTTTTTAATCTGAGCAGTATCGGCGGTTACATTAGGCTGATATGAACGAATTTTAATATCACGAGGATAGGAAAATTCATATTTCTGGCCCGTAATATCCTTTGGAATATCCACAACCACCGGACCCGGACGACCGGTGGTGGCAACATAAAAAGCTTTTTTAATGGTGGTAGCCAGATCCTTAATATCTTCAACCAGAAAATTATGCTTAACCACGGGGCGCGTGATGCCCACGGAATCCACTTCCTGAAAAGCATCATTACCAATCAGATGCAACGGCACCTGACCGGTTAAAACCACCATTGGAATGGAGTCCATATAGGCGGTGGCAATACCGGTTACCGCATTAGTCGCGCCGGGGCCAGAGGTGACCAGGACGACGCCGGGCTTACCTGTGCTACGCGCATACCCGTCCGCCGCATGCGTTGCCGCCTGCTCATGGCGCACGAGTATATGCTGTAGCTCATCCTGCTGGTGTATTGCATCATAGATATTCAATACCGCACCACCAGGGTAACCAAACAGATGATCAACGCCTTCTTCTATCAGGCTTTGAACAACAATTTCAGCACCGGTCATTTCCACCTTAAATGTCTCCAATCGTTTAATTTATTTCTGAATCTTATACCCAGAATGAATATCGAAAAACCTTATAAATCATAGAGTTTTATTATTGCTTAAGAATATGCAAGCCGCGTAGTTTAACCTAGATTAATACTCAGGTCACGCCACTTTGTTTTTGAACCTGAATGATCCATTATTCAGCTTTTTATCCTGCAAACGGCTATGCTCGGTACTCATTCATCCGGTCTGCAATATTTTAATGGTAACAATTAGCACCATTACTCTGCTGAAGACAGATTTCAACCCATAGCAGCCTATAGCGAGTATGAAGTTGCTTTTCAAGCTATATAAAAAATCAGGCCATATAAAAAAAGCCCGGCAAACCGGGCTTTTTCATTAACAATCCTGAATTTCTATTGCTTAGAAATCATCGTCTTCAACTTCACCACCAGCAACCGCTGCAAGTACATCACGAATCGCATCAGGGGTAGCCATAATATTCATAAAGCTGTTGTCACCCATCATAGCAAGATCCGGGAAGTTAATGGCAATGCGAAAACGAGCATGCAATGCTTCAGCTTCTTTACCGTTTACCAGGATTTCATAAGGCAGGTGAGCAGTAGAGCGCAAAGGCTTAAAATCAATTTCACTCATGATATAGCTTTCATCCATATATTTCTTACCTTCATTTGGCGCTTTCATGGCTACACCGAATAAGGTTTGAGACGTACCTGGAATGGCAATTTTATAAACCTGGCTTGCACCTTTGGTTTTAGCGCTCAGGTTTTTTTCAATTTCAGCGACCATCGCATCATGACTCCCTTTAGTATTCAACTCTAAAGGCTCATCAAAATATTCCATACCAAAGGTGTAGTGGTACTCATTTAAATCTTCAGCATCTTTGCCTTCATCTGGACCAAAGTCCTGAACATGTCCCAGGGCTTTTTTAAGCGCAGCTCCAGTTTGAGGTAACTTTGCATTCACTCGATATGCATAAGTCATATACGCTGGGTTTGTATATGAAACCTGAACTTTACCGCCCATTTCTGTTAAAGAGATGCGCTGTGCAGCAATATAACCACCGCGTGCTTTTGTTGCTGCTGCTTTTTTCAGTTCCGCATTGGTTACCACAATGACATAGGCGCCTTTATAGGGTGCATATTCACCCGCCACTTCAAAGCCGTTTTCTTTTAGTGCTGACTTAGTTCCTTCAACTTTATCTGCAATCGTGCCCGCATCATTAGAGGCCAGTACAAAAGGTAAATAAGTTTGTGCTGCCTGAGCAGTCGTTACAACCACGCCAACTAACATTGCAAATGCAACTTTCGTTAGTAATTTTATCTTCATTTTAATAACTCCGTTCCCTTATATAGATAAGGTGTTTTTTATTAGGATTACGCATTAACAACGTGCTGCCAAAATATACGGCCTGACCTGTATTTGTCAACGGAAAATTGTTTTATGCTGGTATATAAGTATATGGCAAGAACCTTATTTCTTACGATTATCTTACCCAGATGATCTTAATACTTTAATTTACAGACAAAAAAAAGCCGCACAATGGCGGCCTTTTTCATACAAAACAATAAAAATTAGAACATCATTGAGTAAGTTGCCTGTAGCTCAATCTGGTACATTTCTATTTTGATTGTTTGGTTTTGATCAAATGGACTAGGACCAGTCACAGAACTTGTCGGAGCATACATCGCTGCAAATGCTAATTCAGAACTTGAGCTTAGCGGCATTGTAAAGCCACCAGTGATATGCGTTTCTATTACGGCTGGTGCCAAAATATTAAACATCGTTTCTGACTTAGGGATTGGCTGACTACCATTACTAATACCTACACGCCATTTAGTTGAATCGCCCCACTCATAGCCTAACTTATAAATGGTCATATCTTCCCAGCCAAAACCCGCACCAGCTGAACCACCCAAACAACCATTACCTGTTCCACCCGTTGGTCCAGGTTGGCAGCCCCCATTCGTCAAAGGCGCTATACCATTTGCTATTGATGCTACGTCATTGTAATAGATTGACTGAATATCAAAAACAAGTGTCGACTTAGCGCTCGTTTTCCACGCAATACCTAGTGATGCTGTTGCTGGAATATCAAAATCACCACCTTCAGCAAATAGACCTGCATAATCATCAAATTCACTCATTGCCATTTTTGATTGATAAGACGCAGCTAATGTAACTGCAGGTGAAAGCTTACCTTGCCAACCTAACTTAACACCAAAACCCGTTGACGAATCAGGGCCATTACCGGATAACTTAGAGGGATCTTGAGAAAAACCACCGAATGTCGCCAACCCTTTAGACTCAAATGTCTGATAGGCAAAAATAAGACTCGCACCAAACGAATGGTTCTGATTTAATTTTGTTGCATAAGCCCAGTTTACAAACAACTGCTTTAAATCAACACCCGTAGTTCCATTACCAAATGTACCCGGAGCTGTTACAAAATTACCATCACCTGCTGGTGAAAAAGTTGCTGAACCACCTTTGTAATTAGTATTCATACCACCATTACCATACAGTGCGACAGCTGTAGAACTATCATTATCTAACTTCCAGTTATACGCAAAGTGAGGAATTAAAAATACATCCATATTGCTATCAACTGAATCAGGACCAATTCTAAAATTACATTGCCCTGGAGCAAGACAACCATCAGTAGCAGTACCACCACCAGAAACCGTATACGAACGCTTAGGGTTAAATATAGCCGCACCCACATCCATACGACTACCCATACCGGCAATACCGGCTGGATTATTAGCAACCGCCATTGCATCCTGTGAATGTGCAACACCTGCACCTGCTAAGCCTTTTTCGGCTGTACTATATCCGTGAGCGAAATAACCATTAGTTGCAAATGCTGATGGCGCGATCAATGCGCTTGAAACTGAAAGGGCTATTAAGGACTTCTTAATACTTCGTGACATAATTGTGATCCTCAATTGGAGTTATACGCATTTAATTTGCGTTTCATATAAATTTTTTTTGCTGTAATCCTGACAACTTATTTAGACCTGAAAAAAATTCAGATTTGAGCGAGCCCTTGCGAGGCCCGAACAGTCTCAAAATGCCACACCAAAGTCAACAAAATAAACGCTAAAAGCACCTGTTTTATAGTGTTTTAGTATAAAAATTACAAAATATCAAACGAACGGGGGGTGTGAATAATTTAATGGTTATTTAATAATATTCTAATATTTAATGAGGAATTTATGGAATATTTTTATCGAAATACTCATCTAACTCAGTTAACAGAAATAATTCGAACTCATTATTTTAAATATTCGTGGGGATTTTTAATATCCGATTAATCGCAAAAAATCCGCGATAAATCCCTACGTAAATGTAGGCGGCAAAAAAAAAGACACCGGGTCGGTGTCTTTTTAAGATAGTTTTCCTGAACAGTACCACTATGACATTAAAGGCATGCCATTTTGTGCCCAGGCGATAATTCCACCGCGCAGGTTATATACATTTTCAAAACCCTGCTGCGCCATATAGCCCACACCCTGTGCAGACCGAGCGCCACTACGGCAATAAAGCACGGTTAGTTCATCGCTACCTATTTCATTTAAACGGGCTGGTAGAGTGTGCAGGGGAAGTTTTTCAGCATTTGGAATCATTCCCTGAGCCATCTCACCCATACCTCGAACATCGATTAAGCGAATTTTCTTGCCTTCATCAAAATAAGATTGAAGCGTATTGACATCTAATTCTTTAACACCAAACATTGCGCTCACACCTATATAATAAAATCATAATATAGCGACAATTTTCTCATTATTCGTTATATATAAGCAAGCACTAAAATAGATATATGCGACATTAGTCACTTCTTATATTTCTCCTTATTAATCTGCCATCAAAAAAATATTCGATATATAACTATATCTATCAATAAGTTAACTTCGTTTTTGGCTTAATTTCGCATATTCATCATTAACCTTTTATCTGCTTGACTAAAAAAAAATTATTGTAAGACTTGCCTTTTATTCATATTCGAATGTATTGTTGTTACTTGAAAACTAATACGATCGACTAATTTTTATAAATTTGGTTTTGCGGCAACACTGGCGATATTAGCATCAGCGCGATTCCCAGCATCACAGCCAATTTCAGCCAATCTTAATTGAGGAGAGAAATCACATGAGCGATCCTAAGCTAACTATCATTGCAACTAAAGGTACACTTGACTGGGCATACCCTCCATTCATTCTTGCTAGCACAGCCGCTGCGCTAGGTATGAATGTTTCGGTATTTTACACTTTCTACGGTTTAAACCTGCTTCTGAAAGACACAAGCTCACTCAAAGTCACCCCCACTGGCAACCCTTCTATGCCAATGAAAATGCCCATGGGCCCCCAATGGTTAAGAAAAATTGACTTTGGTCCTAAAATTCCTAATGTTATGTGGAATGTTCCTTTCATGGACACTATTGCAACGACATTAATGAAGAAGACAATTTCAAACTGCGGCGTAGCAACCATTGCTGAATTACGTGAACTTTGTCAGGAAGCTGAGGTAAAATTTCTGGCCTGCCAGATGACAGTTGAACTATTTGGTTATAACACGGATGTATTTATTGATGGCGTTGACTACGTAGGCGCTGCGACCTACTTTGAAGAGGCATCAGATGCGACACAATCACTGTTTATCTAATTTTTTAGACAAATAGCGATTTAAAAATAACCCCGGTTATTTTTAAACTGTCAGCAAAAAGCCACTTACATCTGTATGTGGCTTTTTTATTTGCACTAAAGTTATATGTCACGGTCATATCAATGCACTTTTTTTGTATAATCACTGCAATTCTCTTACTTAACAGTTTTCTCAAATGCGCCCACAATTATTTCCGCCAATTTCTCATAAAAAATCATTGGGTACATTTATTTGCGCACTCCTGCTAAGCCTGCCTTCATACAGCAATGCTGAACTGCCCGAACTGGGCGACCCAACACAACAGGAATTTACCCCCTATCGCGAATCGGTTATCGGTAATCAGTTTTATCGATCAATAAAGGCGGCGGTGCCGTTTGTTACTGACTTAGAAGTAAATGACTATATTACCAATCTGGGTCAGAAATTAATTTCCCACAGTAGCCAGCCGGATAAAAAAATTCGTGTATTCGTTATTAAAGTTCCAAGCATTAATGCATTTGCGGGCCCGGATGCCAATATTGGCTTTCACACTGGTTTAATTATTGCAGCCAAAAATGAAAGTGAACTCGCCGGCGTTATGGCCCACGAAATATCACACGTGACGCAAAGGCATCTGGCCCGTGCCATGACAGAATCCAATACCAACCCGGCCACCATGTTCGCCACAATTCTTGCAGGCATTCTTGTTGCCTCGCAAAACCCGGAGGCGGGTGCGGCAATTATTTACGGTGGCTCAGCCGCATTAATGCAGTCACAGATAAACTTTACCCGGGCAAACGAACATGAGGCAGACAGAATTGGCATTGGTGTATTACGAGACGCAGGCATAAACCCGGTGGGCATAGCCAGTTTTTTTGAAACACTATTAGAACAATCTGAAACAAACAATGTGATCGCCCAAATGGAATATTTGCGCACCCACCCGTTAAGCACAACGCGTATTGCAGAAGCCAGAAACCGTATTGGCCCGCAAGATAGAAAGTTGCCGGATGACAGCCTCAACTTTCAGTTTGTACGGGCACGTATTTTAGTGGACCTAAACAAGTCAAACGGACGCCTTGTAAAACAACTGGAGGGCTTAAAACCCTCGCAAGTCAGTATCGTATCCCAATATACACAGGGGCTGGCATATACAAAAAATAAACAGCCCCAAAAGGCAATAAAAGTTTTAACCGCGCTGACCAAAGACAGCCCCCATCCCTGGATACAGTTAGCGCTGGCAGATGCCTATAACGAAGCCAAAAACAAAACAGCCGCCTTAAAAATTTTAAAAAGTTTAAATACGCTATTGCCAGATTATCTGCCGGTTTCTATTCGTTATGCTAAGACACTGGTTGATTTAAAAAAAAGCGATCAGGCCATTTTAATTCTAAACCTTCAGTTGCGCAGCAAGAAACAGTCTGTGGTTTACAACACATTAGCGAAGGCCTATTTCTCAAAAGGACAAGTCTCTCTGGCACTGGAAGCCACCAGTTACGAGTATGAAATTGAAGGTTATCTGAATCTTGCCAGTCAGCAAATTAATAATGCCTTACAACAACCTGGTTTAAATAATCTTACTATTCAAAGACTTGAATCAAGAAAAGATGAACTAAACCAGAAAGCACACAAAGACTCGAAACAGCAACATTAGAATAATCTTATATTAGATATACGTAACATATTGATGGGCATACATTTTTCTTGCTATCGACGCTGTTTTCAGTATGCTACCAGTTCCGGTCTAACTCATAATAAAAACAGGTTAGTAAAGATATTAATTTGATGCTGATTTTGATAAAAAAAATAAGTATCCGTTTTTTATCTACAGAGAGAAATGGATTAATTTTAATCTGATTACTATCTATAGACCGGTTCCTTTTCCACGTAATCAAAAACACTGAGGAGTGAATTATGCGGCACACCGCTAAGGCCATTTCTACAGCAACATCTGTTGCTGCATTGCTGGGTACACTAGCTTTTGCATTGCCAAGTATTTCCGTTGCGGAAGATGCTTCAGCAAGCGCAGAAGGTAAAAAACTTGCCTTTAACAAAAAGAAAGGCAACTGCCTGGCATGTCACCAAATTGAAGGTGGCAAACTTCCTGGCAACATCGGGCCACCATTGCTTGCAATGAAAGCCAGATTCCCTGATAAGAGCAAGTTACGCGCACAAATTAATGATGCTCGTGGCAATAACCCTAATTCAATTATGCCTCCATTCGGCCCCCACGAAATTTTAAGTGGCAAAGAAATAGACAAAATTGTTGAGTTTATATACTCGTTATAAAAATTTAAGGTAAAACTAATGAACACAAATCGTAGATCTTTTATTAAGAGCTCTGCTGCAGCCGGCGCATTTGGCGTAGCTGTGAGCGCAGGTCTCATTACTCCTCGCGCTGTTATGGCCGCATGGCCTAAAGCTGCATTTGCTGCAACGGATACCAATGCCGCTATTAAAGGCGCACTTGGTAGTAGCGATACAACTGCAAGCTCAGACATTACGCTAAAAGCGCCTGAAATTGCAGAAAATGGTGCAGTTGTACCCATCACTGTCACTAGCAAAATTGCGGGTACAGAGTCGATTACCCTGCTTATTTCTAAGAACCCAACGCCTTTAACCGCCACATTCAATATGGGCAAAGGTGCTGAAGGCTTTGTTTCAACTCGTGTAAAAATGAGTAAAACATCTGACCTGGTCGTTGTTGTTAAAGCTAACGGCAAACTATTCAGCACTAAAAAAGAAGTTAAAGTAACTATCGGCGGCTGCGGCGGCTAATCCTGACGGGAATATCCCTGAAGGTACTATCTTAGAGGAATTAAATAATGGCTAAATCAATTAAAGTACGCGCTAAGGTTAAAGATGGCACAACAGTGGTTAAAGCACTGATCAGTCACGCTATGGAAACCGGCATGCGTAAAAACAAAAAAACAGGTAAAAAGTTTCCTGCTCACTTTATTCAGGAAGTTACGTGTAGTTACAATGGCGACACTGTACTGAGTGCTGACTGGGGTACTGCTATCTCTAAAAACCCATACCTATCATTCAAATTTAGTGGCGCCAAAGCTGGCGATACTCTAAAAATGAGCTGGGTGGATAATAAAGGCGCTAGCGATTCAGTAGAAGCTAAAATTAAATAAGCTTCTTAACTTAATCTAACCTCAGAACATAACAATAAGGTAAAAATTATGAAAAAAGTTGCAGTTATTGTATCTGCGCTTTGCATGCTAATTGCCCCTCTTGCTGGTATAGCTGCAAACCCGGATCAGGATCTGAAAGATTTCAGAAAATACTACACTGAAAAATTTCCGTCAGTTCCATTACAGGACTTCACTAATGGTGTTTATTCTGTAGATAAAGCATCTCGTGAACAATGGGAAGCTTTTGAGGAATTTCCTCCTTACGAAATTTACGTTGATAAGGGTGAAGACCTTTTCAACAAACCTTTCAAAAATGGCAAAACCTATGCTAGCTGCTTCACTAAAGCTAACAAAGGCATCAAGCAAAACTACCCGTTCTTCAGCAAGAAGCGCGGTGAAGTTGTAACACTTGAGCTGGCCATCAATGAATGTCGTAAGCTAAACGGTGAAGAACCACTGAAATGGAAGAAAGGTAAGCTTGCACATTTATCAGCTTACATTGCTTACAAATCACGTGGTAAAAAAGGCAATGTAAAAATTGTTGATACACCTGAGTCTATGGCATGGTATGAACGCGGCAAAAAGCACTTCTATGCCAAGCGCGGCCAGTTAAATATGTCATGCGCTGATTGTCACTACTACAATGCGGGTAACAAAATTCGTGCTGATATCCTGAGCCCTGCTCTGGGTCATACTTCACACTTCCCTGTATATCGTAACAAGTGGTCTCTGGTGAGTTCTTCAGGTGACGGCATGGGTACTATGCATCGTCGTTACGGCGGTTGTAACAAACAGGTTCGTGCTAAGCCATTTAAGGCTCAAAGCGAAGAGTACCGCTCACTTGAGTATTTCCATACTTTCATGAGCAACGGCCTGACTATGAATGGACCAGGTGTACGTAAGTAGCCGCTATTCGCTTTTACTTAAACACCTAAATAAAAACCCGGTCCTCTATGAGAGCCGGGTTTTTTTATGCACCCTGTTTTATTTTTACTTTGGGAGTTAACTCCAGAGAACCTCTGATTAAGTCTGGTTGGATTTAGGCAATTTATTATCAGGCTTTAAAAGATTGCATAGAGGTCGTCAGCTAAAGCTCACCCCTACAGAAAATACAGACCTGTTTAGCCTGTCTAAAATAATCAGACTTGATCAGGGCACCCCTAATCCCAGTTCGGTTCATCACCAAAATACTCGGATAAAAAATCCACAAATGTTCTTACTTTTGCCGATAAATATCGACGCGAAGGAAAAACCGCATAAATAGAAATTTCCGGGGGACAGTATTCAGTCAAAATTTGCTGAAGTTTTCCCGCTTTTATATCCGGCCCAACAATGAATGTAGGCAACGAAATTATACCCAGCCCAGAAATAGCGGCTTCTTTCAGGACGTCACCGTTATCAGCACACACAGGGCCGTTCACTTTAATTGACTGTTTTCCCTCTGGTGCATATTCTGGGCCATGCAATACCCAGGTCTCAGGTTTTAAATTATTTGAGTAAGTTAGGCAGGAGTGAATCGCTAAATCAACAGGAACCTTGGGAATGCCATTTTGTTTGAGGTAGTCGGGGGACGCACAAAACACCTGTTTACACGGTGCAATTTTACGCGCAATCAGACTAGAGTCTTCCAGCTTCGCAATCCGGATACCGACATCAAACCCCTCGGACACAACATCAATAAACCGATCCGTTAAACTCAGCACAATTTTTACCTGTGGGTATTGTTTTATATAATCAGATATCGCTTTCTGTAGATGCAACACACCAAATGAGGTGGGCACACTGATGGTTAATGTACCGTGGGGTATTACGGTTTGCTCGCCTGCAATACATTCAATTTCTTCAATATCATGCAGAATCATTTTACAGCGATCGTAATAAGCACGGCCGGTTTCAGTCAGGCTGATTTTACGTGTTGTCCTGTTAAGCAGACGCGTGCCCAGATGTGCCTCTAGCTGCATCACTGATTTACTGATTTGTGCCCGTGAGAGATTCAGCTTTTTTGAGGCCGCTGTAAAGCTACCTTTACTCACCACCTGTACAAATATACCCATGCTATTCAGTCGATCCATATTTCCAGTCTTTTTTTCATGGTCTTTTTTTCATGGTCTTTTTATTGTCATCCAATAGTAAATAATAAGTTTATTTATAGCATATTTATTTACCGATTGTTTTCTTATATGATCCTCTTACTCAATTAATCAACCAAGGAGCGAATCATGATTAACATAAGACGTAGCGACGAACGAGGCCCAGCAGATCACGGCTGGTTACAGAGCCGCCATACTTTTTCATTTGCCGGCTATTACGATCCTGAACACATGGGCGTCTCAAAATTACGTGTCATTAATGACGATAAAGTGAGTCCTGGACGTGGTTTTGGTACGCACTCACATCAGGATATGGAAATTATCAGTTATGTAAAAAAAGGCATCATCGAGCATAAGGACAGCATGGGCAATATAGAAAAACTGCCCGCAGGAGAATTTCAGCTCATGAGTGCGGGTACGGGTGTGACACATAGCGAATACAACCCGTCTACCACGGAACCATTAGCATTTTTACAAATCTGGATCGAACCTGATACATTAGGTATCCAGCCAGGTTACCAGCAAAAACATTTTGGCACACAGCAAGGCATGAAGTTAGTCGTATCCCCGGACGGTCGAGACGGCTCATTGCGGATACAACAAAATGCCAGTGTATACCAACTGCGTTTAAACAAAGATGAGTCAGCTTCTCATTTGTTGGCAGCGGGTCGTACTGTTTATATTCATGTTGTCTCTGGTTCAGTTAGTGTGAACGGCGAACAGCTAAATGAAGGTGATGGTGCTGAAATAAATCAAAGTGATGAAATTAACTTTAGTGGCCTTGAGTGCAGCGAAACATTAGTGTTTGATTTGCCTTAATGATTAAACTTAAAAAATTTGAGGAGGATTTATAATGGAAACTTTCGAGGCCATCAAACAGCGCCGCGCCATAAAATTGTATGATGCAAATCATACAATGAACGAGAATGAAATCGACCAGTTAATGAGCCTGGCAAAATTGTCACCCACGGCTTATAACCAGCAAAATTATCGTTTTGTAATAGTCCGTGATCCCGTATTAAGGCAACGCATTCGAGAGGCTGCCCACGGTCAACCGCAGGTGACAGACGCTTCACTACTCGTTGTTATTTGTGCGGATTTAAAAGCCTGGCATAAAAATCCTCAGCGTTACTGGGCGAGTGCACCACAAGCTGTACAAGAGTACATGGTAACCATGATCGATCAATATTACCGTAACCGTGAACAGGTACAACGCGATGAAGCAATGCGCTCGTCTGGCATTGCCGCACAAACCATTATGTTAGCGGCAAAAGCCATGGGGTATGACACCTGCCCAATGGACGGCTTTGATTTTGATGCGGTGGGTAAAATAATAAACCTGCCTGAGGATCATGCGATTGCCATGTTTGTGGTGGTTGGAAAGGCGATACAGGAAGCAAAGCCCCGACCGACTCAATTAGGCATTGACGAAGTTGTCATTATTGATCAGTTTTAATTTAGCATTTAAGTCACGCTCCTAGAACGTGACAACTTATTTAACTAAAAAATAATAAGACACATATGACATCAGAAAAAATTAAAAGAGCAAACTGGCTTGAACTACTGTTTGATTTGATCTTCGTTTTCGCCGTATCAAAAGCCACACATATTCTGGCACATGCACATGATGGTCATATTGGATATGCGCAATATATTACTTTTATTTTAGTGATGATTCCAATCTGGTGGGCCTGGACCGGACACACCTTATTTTCGACCCGATTCGACACTGAGGATACGGGGCAAAAATTATTAACACTGGCTCAGATGCTAGCCGTGGTATTTTAGACCGCATTTATCAACGCTGATTTTGACCCGAACTATCAGGGGTATCTGCTTTTTTATGTGCTGATAAGAGTTTTATTAATCATGATGTACTGGCGGGCAACAAAATATAATACGGCTTCAGTTCCCATCGCAAAACAATTGAGCGCCGGTTTTTCAATAGGTTTAGTTGTTGCACTTAGCTCAATGTTATTTGAATCACCATTGCGTTATTTTGTAATGTACACAGGAATTGCGATAGAAATACTGACACCTTTACTAAGTAGAAAAATTTTAAAATCTACACCCGTAAAGTCACATCATTTACCCGAGCGTTATGGCTTACTCACAATCATCCTTTTAGGTGAATCTGTTATTATCTTAGCGACAAAACTCAATGATAGCCAATGGACTGAATTAACAATAAGTGCTGCGATAGCAGGATTCTTTATCCTCAGCGCCATTTGGTGGCTATATTTTAATCTGGTAGAAAAACACTTAATCGGTCAAAATCTAAATACCGGACAGCATGTCATTTATGGGCATTTATTTATCTATTCCGGGCTATCTGCTATTGCCGTTTTTATCGGGTATTCTGTAAAACCCGAAATAACATTACTGAGTCACGTCATGTTATTTGTAACAGGATTCGTGACTTTATTTTCAGGCCTGATTTTTATGTTTGGCCATAAAGCCATTATAGAAAAAGGACAGCGAATAGCGATCTTAATTATTATTTTATCAGCCGCGACTTGCACGCTATTACCTCTCTTAACTACAGGGGATATTTATTAATTTAATCAAAAGGAATAGATTATGCCGGAAATAGTAAAGAAATTAACCACCGAAGAAAAGAAAATAAAGCAAAAGTTAAAAGGCATGTTCACAGAAGAGCAGATGTGTGCCTATTTTTTAACGAAAACAATTCGCAGCCAGTATCAATTTGACGATAATTTTATTACAGGCTGGTATGAAGAAATATTCAATAAAAAACCTGACATTATAGAAAATGCAAGACGTGAGCTAGTTAAGGCATATACCGATATGCTCATGTATGAAAACAAATATAAGTTCCATCTGGATTACTGGCTGAGACAATACCAGGAAAAACTAATTAATGAGATGAATTTGTTTTTTAGTGGTGAGCCAGGAAAATAAAGTTCCTATAATATAATCAGATGGGTAACAGAAGGCGTCACTTCGGATGATTTTTTTGAATAAAATGGAGCGTATAAGCTCAAATGTAAACTTACCTATTTCAAAGCGGATCTAAACCTAATCTGACAATTCAGCCTGCAAGTTAGTGTCTCAAAATCACCACAGAGCGGAAATTAGGGCTCCCCCTTAGTAAAAGAGGGGAGCCAAAAGCTTGCTTTCCTCATACTTGAGACTTGAATCTTCAAACAAACTGTAAGATTTAGTCTGAAGCTATTTTGTAAATTGTCAGATCAGGTATGAGCTACTACATACAATATTGTTAACACCAAGCGACTTTGTCGTACCTTAATTACCAAGCGATTTTGTCGCAAGTAACTACCAAGGGAAATTGACGGATCTACTTAATCAGTGATTCTCTAAATATTCTATTTTGAATATTGGGGAGTGCAGAGGAT
>Ga0316209_1000515_pt1 | contig 66314 bp, 75 predicted proteins | sample 6monopyrite_MG_FD_204945 | JGI IMG/M metagenome (GOLD analysis project Ga0316209, IMG submission 204945) | Microbial mat bacterial communities from mineral coupon in-situ incubated in ocean water Damariscotta River, Maine, United States -... | ecosystem: Environmental > Aquatic > Marine >... | reverse complement strand
ATCTGAGCACATACTGTTAATTGCGTTCGGCTTATTGCTTATTTTTATCCCAGCCATTAAGTCCACAGCGGAACATTCCGGCGTGCCAGCTTTAGTGGACTTTATACTATAAGACTTTATTACACGCTCGATAGATACCTGTTTTCCTTTTTGTTCTTCTGATACTTAGCTTAAAACAGAGAATTTTAATTGCCGATGTCACTATTATAGAGAAGGTTTATAAACGCACCAAAATCAATGGCCAATAAAAAACACGATTGAGCTATCTGACGAAAATTATTTAGAGCTCTAAATGCTGGACTTGCCCCACCCCCTTAAATTCAACATATTTATCTCTTACAGTATACTCATTAACACTCAGTCAATAAAAAAGGCCCAGATAAAAATCTGAGCCTTTTTACTACACAATAAAAATTCAAATGTAATTAGCTACTTTATGAAAGGTAGTTTTCTCATTTATGAAGCTTTAAAAGTTAAATGCTAAACCTATAGCAAACACAGTCAACTTATCATCCGCTACTTTATAACTATCATAATCAGCTGTTATAGCAACTGAATTAGTTAAATCATATTGATATCCTATACCATAGAATAGATCCGTACCTTTTTGACTAGTTTTCGATGTTGAAACAGATGCGCCGGACTCTGCTACATCAACATCCCAGCTTAGTACCCCAACACGAGCAGCAAAAGATGATTTTTGAGTAATAACAAATGAGTACTTCCCATTTAAGCCTACACCAGTAGCACTTGCCGTTACATTTGCTGCGTTCGTAGTAAATTGGTAAGTCTGTCGATCTAATACAAAAGTATCACCAGTATTACCGGTAAGAGCAGCTTCTCCAAAGTCTGCATAAAAACCTTCAATTGAAATATTTTCATTAATTCTTTTACCAACTAAAAGCTTATAACCCGTATCGTCTTCGTCCAAACTAGCAGAGCCTGTTGTACCAGAAATACCTGTATCAACTTTAGTTGAGCCATATGTAATGCCCGCATACCAACCATTCTCAGCTGCAGTTGCTTCTACAGTGCCAAGCAATCCCAAGCTTACGGAAATTAATGCTAATAATTTATATTTTCCTAGTCCTACTCTATTCATGTTTAATATCCCTTATTTGCTTATAATAATTTATCTTTGTCTATAGACATAAAAGTGTGGGGTATAAGAAGAATAACTAATATTTATTATAATAGCTGTATAAAAATTAGCCGCTAAACATGAAAATGCTAATTTGTGTTCTGGTAAGCAAAAAAAAACCCAGATAAAAATCTGAGCCTTTAGGGTATGGTGGCTACACCTAGATTCGAACTAGGGACCCCCATTATGAGTGTATACCGCCCTACATAAATTAATGCACACTAATATCTATTTAACGATATAAATCAACATCTTACCTGTAACACCCGCCCTAAATAAACTTATATTCATGTCGATTAACGACATATAAAGTAGACATTTCTGGCGCAATAAGCTATACATTATTGTAGCAATTAATGACTCCAACACTAAATATAATCGATGGGTATCTTCAATGCATCACACAAATAAGGCTACGCCATCATTTAACAACTTATCATGGCTTATGAATGCTCGACTGCTTCACCCTCCAATCAGTAAGCTTACACTCCATACTCATATTCAATCTATGAAACTGCCAGCTGAGAACCTTATTCCTTGCCAGGATCTGGCTTACCCAATCAGCCCTGAATCAATCTACATTCATTTATTGATGAAGCCGCTAATAGCCTCCCAAGAAAGAGAGGATGACTTACAAGTTATCTCCGGAATACTACCTTTCCACCAAGCCAGATTCCATTTGGACGAAACAAGTAGAATTCCAGTTTTAGTGGTAAATGAAGCAACTAATGAACAAATTGATCACCTGATTACACATGAGCTGCTAATCAATAAAATCATTGAACAGCCAATCAATCAAAAAGATTGTATCTGGGAAAATAAAAAGGGATTAGAGAAAGTTGGTGTGCTTAATACTCTAAACTTGCAGGGTCACAGTAAGAAAAAGTGGGCTTATTGGTTAAATTACGACCCGCGCTCTCTACATGGCTGAGTATATCTCCCCGAATGAAAGTCGTGCATATACAGCTCTTATCGAGGTCTGTGTACAACACGATATTAATACTGATAGGGTTAAAGAGCTATTGTGGGCAAGCAATGCAGAGCCCAATTTAACGTCATTTATACGAATACTTAAAAACTTGAATGATATTATTCATCGAGTCGAAACCATTAACATTATTCCATCCACGACCCTAAATGAGATTGCACCTTGGCGTGAAGAAATCGAGCAATTATTAAACAATAACGATGATCTTGTACGCGAATGTGGCTCACAACTCCTTGCTGGCCCAAAAGGAAAAAACAAAAAATTACATCCGTTGCATGGTAAATTTGCGCATAATCCTTTATATGCCTTACTGTGGAATAGAGCAGATATTAATGAACTCAAAAAGCAGCTAACCATAAATAAAGTTTTAGCTGATGAAATCAACGAAATCATTCAAAAATTCAAAATTGATTTCCAAATCCTGCAGTGGCATTTATTTTTTATCCATCATTCATTAATTAAAGACAAAATTTCGATTGATGAATACTTAGAAAGCAATAGTGCCATAGCATTACTTGGTGCATATAAAGGAACAATTAAAACTGTATGCCAAACAGCGAGAGATTATCATCATGCTGAATACAGGGAAATGTTAGATAGACTCCACGTAAGATTACCAAGCAGTACATTTTTCGAAAATCACCATGAAGCGTTATCAGAACAACTCGACCCACTTGCTCGGCCTTTCAAAACGCTTGGCACTAAGTTGGTCAAAGAAACAAGTATTCTCCGTGTAGATATCCATAGAAGAAAGCATGGTAGTAGTAGAAAACGTTCCACAGCTTATTATGTGGAGTATGGTGACAACACATTAATGTCTCATAAATCACCTGAAGAAATGCAACAACGTAAAGATCAACCAAGTTCTCGAGTTTTAAGTGAATGGTCCTCTATTGAAGGTTGGGAGGAATCAGATTTACCTAAAGAGGAACAAGTTGATGAAAGTGAAGAACAAATACTAGTTGATATCCCCTGTAAAATTCGTCGCAGTCAACGCGAACAAATCATGGCTGCTATTGGACTTGCGCATAAGCGTGCCGTGCTCAATCAAAATTTACCCATTCATATCAATTTAATGACTATAGATGAAGTAGCATCCGTCATGAGAGTTTTTGGTGATGCTATCCGGGATAATAAAACAAGTTCGATTTATAAAAAAGCAGCCATTCTTGGCATATCAATGTATTGGACTAGTAACAAGATAGAAAATATTAGAAAACTTGTCGTTGTTCCTCATGATGCTTATATTGCAGATGACGTTAAGTTAGCTTATTTTCTAAATGATAAGGTTTGGCGAATTCAGATTCCCATATATAAAACCGTATCAGAAACCTCTACAGAACAAAAAGCGCTATGTCGTCCAAGCGGAGAACATTTATTTCTTCCTGATATTTGGAATTTTCATTCTCTACTCGTATCAATAATTGATATTAAAAAAACACAAACAAGTGAAACCATCATAAAGCCTTTTTATTCACATAAAATTTCCACATATAACAAAGCTTTTAACGATATATTTAAACCATTAAAAAAATCGGGCTTACGAATTAGCCACCAACGATTATCAAGAGATATATTATTAAGACTACTTAGTGGTAGCGATTCTGTAAGTGCGACTATGATTACAGGTCAACAACACCCAGCGGCTAATACAGCTAGACACTATTCCACTCCAACAGTTAGGAGCTTAGAAAAAACTTATCTACGAATAACAAGCGACCTTGTCTCAAAGATTCGATATGAGCGCTATCAAGATCGTCCAAATATGCCAGATTTACCTAATCCCGATCTAGCAGAAATATCAAAAGCTGTAGGTGCTTCACATTGTCCATCTATCATGGAGGTAAAACATCTTTTACAGAGAGTAATACATTGTATCAACGAGTCGATTTCCCCAAATGAATATCACATGTATTACACCATTTATACCACACTAGTAATTAGTTATTGCACTGGTTATCGTGCTGTAAGAAATATTAATCTTAGTATTGAAAAGCGTGATGCAATAACTGAAACAGCTTGGATCTCAGATAAAGATAACAAAGATGGTTACCATACGCGTCGTGTATGGCTATCCCCATTATTAAATAAACAACTTATCGCATTTGAAAATCATCGACGAATTTTATTTGCTACATGGGAAATGCAATTCCCTAGTATTCCACGCCCCAATGAATTAACTACACCATATCTTTTTTTTGTAAACGATAAAAAAGAAAATATTGTACCTGTTTCATCGGCATCAATGGATTTACCATTAAAAGCACTTAGCTACCCTATACCACTTAATTCCAATCGTCGTTTTTTACGTACCGAGCTATCAGAGCGAGGCTGTCCTACTGATGTATTAAGAGCTTTCATGGGGCATTGGGCATCAGGTGAAGAGCCTCACAATCCATTTTCCTGCTTATCGCCTCGTCATCTACGACAAAAACTTCGCGAATACTTATTACCATTACAAGAAGAAATTGGCTTAATAGCAATAACCAGTCGTTGGGATAAAAATAATGATAACTAATTATCCTCCTCAGCCAAATACAATATCTGACTTAGATTTACTTATAAAAAATAACCAGTGGTCTCCTGCTTGGGATAGAGGATTGTTAGATCTAACAGAAAAACATGCGGAATTATGGTTACGACTTGCAGAAGAGATATGGGAAGCAGCATTACTTGATATATCAGAAGATGAGATTCCAGAAGACAATCTGGAAAAACAAAAGGATGGTAAAGAACACTGCAAATACTCCAGTGATACCCAAATCGCTAGAATTTTAATTGGTTTAGAATCACCTTGTAAGCGCACACCTACACCAATCGAACAAGATGACTTTGGACAAATAACATGCACAGCATGCACTATTCCTGGCGAACGAATGTCTACACGACGCGACATCCGCCTTATATATTTAAAAATCATTAAGTGTGGTAAAGAAAATAATTTTTGGGAGCTATGTTTGCCAAGCTACCCTGTATTAATTAAAAGACCTACACCCCGTATCCAACTAAATAACTTGAACTATCTTCGCCAAGCACGAGAAGTTCGTCATACTTTTATAAACAGATTAAAAGAAAATTCAGCAGACATAGAAAAAGATCGAACATCTTCTTGTCTACTTAGTGCAATATTATTTGGGGGAATAGTAGAAAAAGAAGCAATCGAAGCAATCGTTAAATCAATCAATGAACCATTAGTTCATAGCGCTAGCGGCTTGTGGATTGATCTAGACTTATATCCGAATAACCCCGTACGAAATAGGACACATCGTTTTTGGCCAGATCCAATAACCACATCCCTATGGTTAACATTAAACAATAGTAGTGAATCTCCAGAAAATATTTTAGAAAACTTACAAACATTCTTGCTCAAAATTTTAAATCATCAGCCTCCATCACTCTCAATGCTAATAAAAGGTGTAGCGCAGGAATTATCACTCGAACTTCCAGAAGTTTTAGTCCATATAGCAACAGGACAAACTATAACTCACCCCATAAAAAAAGAACGTTTGTGCACAATTCAGAATATTGAGGATTACTCAATAAGCACTCAAAAAGTCCAAATAAGTTCGCTTGTTAATAATAAACTTGAAATACATGACACAAGAGCGCCAGAAAAAATAAAAGATGACCCTCTACTCGATCTTATTGCTCCACCAGGAATGTCTGAATTACGAGAGGCTGTTCGTCATAAAAATATTCGTAAAATGAAGAATAGCCTTAATCAACTTATTAATCATGTATCTGAACGCCCCCCAATAATAGATCATCTCGCTAAATGGTTAATTAACTTACCTACCAATCCTCGTGCATCAACAAGACAATGGATGTTTGGACTTATCGGATCACGACTAGTTTCATTATGTGAAAATGATGACCCATCCATATATGACGATGATGAAATTGAAAACATCTACTTCAATGTGATTGCAGATGCAAATTCAGCAAGTCACCGAAGAGGAATGAGGTATGCTCTTTCTAGCTTTCACCAATATCTAATGAAAGGTCAGACACTTGCAAAGCCTTCCATACTAAAAGAGCTTGATAATATTGAAGTTAGCTCACGAATTATTACTCATGAAGAGTATCAACAATCTTTAAAGTTATTAGGTAATCCCACCCCTTCAAACAATGATCCTCTATGGTTAGAAGCTAGCCAAATAATATTAATTCTTTTATTTAGACTAGGACTAAGACGTCGTGAATTAATACTTCTACCATTGCATGACATACACGGTGATAAACACATAGAAATACTAATAAGGCCTCATAGTGAAAGAGAGCTAAAAACGGCTAACGCGTTAAGAACACTCTTATTGAATGGTTTCTTAGAAGAGAATGAACTTGAAATAGTACGGAAATGGCTAAAGAAAAGAAGAAAGGATGAAAATATTACCAACAAATCACCATACTTTTTTGCACTCATACATAATGATATTCAATTAATATCAGAAACAACAATCATAAATAGAATAGTTGATATACTCAGAGCAGTAACAAATGATAATGAAATACATATTCATCACCTAAGGCATTCATTTGCTTCATGGTATGCAATATCATTAATCGGATACGTGGCAGAAGACAATTTTGAGTCATGGAAAAACCTACCTGACACTAAAAAATGGCTAAAAACTTTTCCAGAAATAATAAATAACTTATACCCTAATGAGGCTCCACAGCATAATCTAATATATCTGTTATCTACATTATTAGGCCACTCAACCCCTGCTATCAGCATGGAACATTATATTCATGGTTTAGATCAAATCTTAGGCAATGCAGTTTGGCGATTTTTCTCTATTGAAACAAAAGAAATTAATCCTCAATGCTTTGATATACCTCTTCGAACTTATCAACGATGGTCAACAGGTGGGTGGTCTTCAATCTTAGAAAACCTGTCAAAGAAAAATACCAGTCGGTGTTTAAGAAGTCCCAAAATAGACAAAGATACTATTACCTTAAATGAGCAAGATAAATTATTTAATCGTTACTATCAAATATGGGAAACATTAAAAATCATAAATGATAATAACTTATCAACAGAAGATGAAGAATTAAACTCTAGATACAAAGTCGAGGATTTAAGAAAATGGCATGTCTTTAGTAATAAATTATATGAAATGGGATTAATCAATAAAGCTTATCCAACCTTCCCTCAAGGTAAAAAATCTAAAATAGTCATAAAGGAATATGCTGATAAATTTCAATTACTCTCTAAAAAAGATAATGGGGAAGATGTATTAATAGCGCTATTAAAATTATGGGGGAAATATAAAATAAAAAACAGAGGTGCTGTTCGCTTTACTAAAAAAAACGATGCTCTCAAATACAAAGAATCTTTATTATCCCTCGGTATACCTTGGTCACAAATACAATTTACATGGATAGGCTCATCCTTCAACAAAAACAAAGAAAAGAAATATAAATCTGAATGGCGCAAAGAACTCCTCATCCCTAAGCGCATTAAAATAAAAACTCAGTCAATAGATAACAATCGACCTCTTGATAAAACACAAGGATATATGGATATAAAAATAATCAACAAAGATGATTTAGAAAAATTAACACTGAGATCTTCAGCTGAATTTCATTGGATAGTATGTATGGCAATAATAGATGGATACGATAAGCTACCAAATTAACGCCATATGTAATCCCCCCTCACTATTACTTTTATGAATTACTGTATTGGAAGATATTGAGTTAACATAATCCCCGTTATACCTTTTTATTCTATTGTATGAGTGACCAAGCAAGTGCGGTCATTCAAGATATATCACTGACCTTTCTAAGTTTAGAGGAAGCGGCCGTTAGGTAAGTACATTGAATTGAATAAAACTAAAATATGATCTAATTTTGAGATTAATCATTATCACTTATGTCTTCAATAATTGGGCAGCCCTCTCCCTCTTCACTCCCACGACAGAGATTCAGTAATAATCGCAGTTCATTTTGAAGTGTAGTGAGTTCGGTAACTTGGCTTTCAATATCTTTTAGTTTATCAGCCGTTAGTTGACGAACACTATTCTTAGCATGTTGTGGATCTTCTCGCATAGTGAGTAAATTTTTAATTTCTTCTAAACTAAAATTCATCCGTTGAGCACGTTTTATAAAATTCAGTTTTGAAATATCTTTATCATCATATTGCCGAATACCTGAAACCGTCCGCGATACATTCGTTAGCAAACCAAACTTTTCGTAATAACGCAATGTATCTGCACTCAAACCTAGTTTTTTTGTTACATCACCAATACGGTATAAATTCATAATAATCTAAATCTCAATTTATTTATTCCCATTCCATTTCCATATAGACATGCAAAGCATTACGCCCAAGTAACATTTCATAACCTATTAATCTCTCATAGGGTGATAAAGGGTACTCTTTTAACGTGCTAATATCCTCAATTTGACCACCCTGTTTGATAAAAGTTTTGACTGAGACACGTAATGTTTTTAAGAAAACAGAGGTATCTTCTCGTGCCTTTTTCATATCAGTCGCATGACCGTGGCCGGGTATAACATGCTTCGGCTTAAGCTCCTCAATACTTTCAAAAACCTTCAACCATGAGGATGTATTTGACTCTCTAGCTACCGCTAGCATTCTTTGTGCAGAAATAATATCACCACTAAATACGACACTTTCCTCAGGTAACCAAACAAAGAAATCACCTGGCATATAAGCAGTTCCGTTGTATTTTAAAACAAACTTTATACTTCCTATACTAAGGGTCTTTTCATTGTCAAATACTTCATCCGCATAAACATCAGTAGTACCAGCTGAAAATTTTGGAAAGATGTATTCATCCAGTCGTGCAATCTGATCATTAGCGCGTTGTTTTTGCTCTTCTAACGCAATACGACTGGTAATAATTTTTGCCCCAAGAGATTTAAAATAAGCATTGCCTAACCAACGTAGATCTTCACTGCCAGTATTAATAACAAGCACAACTGGTTTATCTGTAATTTTTTTAATCGTTTTATGGATATATCTTGCGGCGTGATCGCTTGCACCTGGATCAATTAATACTACACCCTCATCTGTCACGACAACGCCAAATGTTGCATTAGTGCCAAAATTCCATTTTGACATTGGGCCACGCTGACCTACTAATGCATAAACATTATCAGTGACTTCTTGAATTTCCAGGCGACTAGCGGATTCACCCATTGCCAGTGGCATAAAACTTACTATCAAAAAATATAACAACGCTCGCATATAAAAACCCCTATCTACTAATACTCAATAATAAAAAAATACTCATTCAATAAATATAAACCGGCAATAATTAGTACAATACCTGCAACTATTTCAAATATTTTTTGGTAACCCGAAAGTACTTTTAAAGATTCAAGCCACCCCATACTCCACGCCCCTAAGATAACCGGAATACTTCGACCTAAAGCAAAGGCAAGTAACAAAGCAAAGCCGAAACTGACCGAACCAATCGCCGCACTGGCCGTTAAGGTAACAAGTAATGCAGGCGTACAAAATGGACAAACCGCGACAGAGAATGGAATCGCAAGTAAGAATGCGCCCCAAATGCCAGTGACTTTTCTACCTTTCACACCAAACCAGGGTAAACGGATATTTAATACGCCCGCCCACATTAATCCCATGATAATTAATAAAGGGCCAAGAAATAATCCCCAGTGTCGCCCCATGACACCTTGTACCCACTCACCACCTAATGCCGCGGCAACACCTAAAACAACATGCGTGACCAGCATTCCAAACACAAAAGCTGCGCCCATTAAAACGGCGCGACGTTCTTCATGTGCTTTAGTCACATAAGCCAGCATCACAGGCACAGAGGCAAAGGAAACAGGATTAAAACTAAATACAAACCCAGCGAGAAACGAAAGCCCAACGCCTGCCCAGCTTGCTGTCTGTAACGTTTGTTTAAAGTCTTCTATATTAATTTCCATAGTCGGAACTAATAAAAATAGTGCCGTACTTAATAATAAAACAGCTGTTAAATAAGGACTCCCTTTAGCTGTTTTATTTAGCAACTCTTTTGCTGACTCATCAATACCTTTAAAAGACGCCAACACCATTGGTAGAGTAAAAAATGTCGCAAATAACAGTCCCGCGATAGCTGCAAACTTAATTGAACCAAGCGTAACGGCCATACCCGCAGTAACCGCCACTAAAGGTAAGGTACATGCAGGAAGCGTCATCCCCAATTGCATAGCAAATGGAAACTTTTTACCACCCGGTAATAATTTAAAGAACTCTAAATGTGGAATAGGAATATAAATAAAACGTGAAACCACATAGACCAATGCCATTATTGATAAAATAATACTTGGGGTATAAGTGCCCCATTGCGGCACATCAATTAAAAAGGTGGCAAGTGTAAAGATACCCACTAATAAGGCTGAACGACTTAGCAAAACAGTGAATAAACTTTGGCAACATGTTTTGTTGTCTGCTGCTTTATTTGCCCGCACTGAAAATAAAGTGTGTGTTGCAATCGTACACGGTTCAAAAAAAGCCAGTAAACCCAATAGCGTTGCTGTAACTAATAATAATGTTATCATCATATCAAATCCTATTTATTCAAACTCAATCGATTTTCCAGCTCATCACGTAATTTTTTTGCCGAGGGTAAACTTGAAAATACCAACTCATCATCAATGGCAATGGAAGGGGTAGACATCACGCCTAATTCAACCGCACGATCAAGATCATCAAGAATATTCACATCTTTCCAATTAATTTTATCGCCACCAATTTCATCAACCAATGAACGTAAAACATCTTTAGCATGACCACATTTTCCACAACCCGGTGAAGAAAAAACTTCTACATTAATCGTCATAATATGACTCCTCTAAATTAATTTATTGAGCCAATAGTGACTTTAACTGGCGTAAACCCAGAACCCGTTATTTTGTCCTTTAACTCCTCGACATTTGCTTTTTGATCCTTTGCGATAACAATGTGTGCTTTTTTAGTATCAATATTGACCAGTGCTTTTTCTACATAAGGCAATTTAGTTAAATTCTTTTGCACACTATGTGCACAAAATTTACAGCTCATACCTTCAATATCAATATCCACGACCTGTTGGCCGGCTGCCATTAGTGCTAATGGAAATAGGAACAAGCCTGTCAGGGTTAATAATATTTTTTTCATCACAATATCCTCTAGATATATTTCAAAGTGGTACATTTCTAACCCTATGACACTACACATCGCCATGGGTCTTAAATTCATCGGTTTTTTATTTCATTAAAGTAAAGAATACATGCTGGAGCCAGCTCTAGGTCAAGCACTATTTCTAACTATTTCCGAAAGATTTCCTGTCGCGTACTCACTGGCGGTATTCCAGGCTGAGATAAAAGCGATCTGTTTCTCCGAATTGACTGAAAGGCTTGCCATCACCATTGATAATGTCTAAACCCGCGGTCATGCTGAACTGATCGGTCACATTCCACTGCAAGGCAGGTCGTATCAACATATTCCCTTGCTCCAGATCACTGACGATAGCCAGGCGTGGAACTAGTGTCTCGTATTGAAACGGCTTTCTGATCTGGAATAATACTCGGGTGGTATTTTCAGGCTCAATAAAACTACCCTTGTAATCAACAAGATGATAACGTCCTACTTCAAATGTCATATCCAGATCTGTCAATACAGTCATATCAATTCCCAGAACAAAATTGCTCTGATCAGATTGCCCCACTCCCGGCACACCGCGGGTTTGTATTTCCCTATCCAGGTAATAACTCAGTTCACCACGCAACACCGCTGTATTCATTGCGCGGGAAAATGATAAGCCGGTCACGTTATAGCGTTTGTAACGTGCCGTGCGTTTAAGTTGACTCTCAGAGAGTATTTCATAACTAAAAACAGCTTTATTTTGTGGAACAGACAGGTAAATAAATGCCAGATCCCAGCTGTCATAGCTGGTTGATAAGCGCAAGCCAAATCGCTGCCGGTCACGATCATCCTCTGCGTTAATAATAGAAAATCCCGTTGGTAGCGGCGGCGCAGATAAATAATAGGAAGTACCTACTTCAGCAGAGCGGTTGACCTTTTCCTCTGGTGACCACAGAGCTTCTAATGTCCATTCGCCGACCGGTTGCTGAAGCTGCGCCATCCACAAAGGACGACGCATAAATTCAAACGCGGGTAATACCCACTCGCGCCGATCCTGCGGATGAAAAACATCAAAGCTGGAAAGAAAACCAGAAGCCTGTCCCCATACAACTTGTTGCAAACCTGCTCGGATACTTGTTTCGTCACCTTCCCAATCAAGAGCGAGTTCACGAAATTCAGATTCCTTTTTCCAATCCTCGAACTCAGGATCCCACAATAGACGTGCTTCCGCACGCAAGCGCAAGCTGTCGTTTAGATCCCAGTCAAGTTCAGGTAACAATACATTACGAAATTTTTGTACATCACTATTATTTAACTGTATCGCAGTATCATTGATCAATGTGTAATGCCAAACAGGTTCATCTGCAAACAACGAAAAATTGACAAGTAAGCCTGCTAGCAATAAAGCTAAACTATTTATCATTTTATTTAACTGGACGATTCAGTTTACGTGGATGTAGCAAGCGGGAAGATACACCGGTGTTATACTTTAAGTTATTAAAACTCAAAACAGTTCGATGATTTTCAGGTATATCGACCATTTCTCGTTTAATTACAGTTGGGATATTTTGTATGGTTTTAAGCTTTAATACCTGCATGCGTTTTTTCAAACGGCCATGGCGATCATAATATTCTTCTTTCAATACGACAGGCGTATTCTTCCACACCCAGGTTAGTCGATATTCATATGGATTCTCTTTTTCTTTTGGCACACTGCGAATTCGATAGACCGCCTTACCATCCAGTTGTTCTTCAGATTCCAGTGTATGAATATCTTCTTCCGGTTCACGTCCGCCTAACTCATCATAGGTAAAATCAGTACCTAGAAAATTACGGTATTTTTGTGCACCGGAAATACGCTTAACTTTACGTAATGTTGGTAGATACAACCAGCGGTCATCATCTCTATCTGCATGATCATGTAGCAATAATGCGGTATCACGCAGATCAGGTGGGAACTGGAACTGTAAGCGCACTTTTTCTTCACGACCTTCGCTACAGCGCAATCGAATCAGTTTACGCTCTCGTTTCTCGCCATCAGCATCAATCAAGAGCATTAATACATCCGCGCGTTCATCCTGACCAACATCTCTTTTCTCAACAGCCATCATAATATCTGTTGCATCATTATTCTGTGCAAAAGCAATTTGTGATAGTAATTGCACTACTGTAATAAAGATTAAGTAATAAACTTTCATTAATCCGATTCCTGTTTAGTTATGGCTACATTGAAAGATAAGCGTGACGCGAATAATGGGAGTAATAAAGAAATCAAGGCACTGAAAATCAATACACCAGCGGTTAACAAGCCAATTGCAGTTAATGGTGCAAAATTTGAGAAGACTAATATACTAAATCCAATCGCCAGAATAGTACTGTTTAATAACACTATACTGCCGCTCTTTATTAAAGCCTGTTGCATTGCATGATAATGTTGTTCACCATTAATTCGAGCACTGCGATAACGATCTAATACATAAATAGCATAATCCACTGCGAGTCCAAGACTAATCGATGCAAGAACAGCCAATGGAATATCAATATAACGGCCACTGAGTGTCAATACCGCAAACACCATCAACAAAGATAATGTTAAAGGTAACAATGCCAGCAATGCCCAAAGTACAGAGCGATATAGAAGCATCAATACTAGAAAAACAACCGTAAATGAAAGCCCTAAACTACTCAGCTGACTGCTCACAACCATATCTGCCATGGCGGCATTAACGTCAGCAGGTCCACCAAAATCAACCTGCTCAGTATCAAGATAATCGGTTGCCAGCTTTTTCAATTGTGGTAATAAGTCACGAGCAGTTGAAGCATAAGGATCTTTAAGCTGAATCCATAAAACGGCCCTGTGTTGACGTCCATCAATCCATATATCCAAATCGTTGGGATCCCCACTGGCCTCAAGTAACAGTAACTGTTGTGCGACTGCCTGTTGTGACGCGGGTAACACTTCATTGGCAGGATCATCATTATTTAAAACACGATTACTTCGTTTCAATAAATCTACTATTGAAGTCACCTTGCCAACCTTAGGAAGTTGACTGATTGCCGTTTGTAATTGTTCTATCTGCTTCAGTAAGCGAGGCTCTTTTAAAGCACCACTACGAGTAATAATGTGACCATATAGCATGGTTGTACCACCTAAAGACTGATTTAAAATTGCATCCGAATCATATAACACATGTCCAGGTTTGAAACGATTCACCCAGTTTTCGTCAACACGAGTCGCTGACGCACCCCATGCCACAAAGACTGCCGTTGTAATTAAAACCACCGCAACCTTGCCTGGTTTTTTTGCCAGATTGATAGCCCATTTTGTTAATCGTTGTTCCATTACAGAAGACTTATTTTCCTGCAACTGTGCCCAACGTTTTGGGCGCTGCATTAAACTTAAATAAGCTGGCGTCAAAGTAAAAGTTAATAAATAAGCCACGGCAATACCAAAGGCGGTAAACAAACCAAAGTGTTTTAATGGTAAAATTGGGCTAACACTCAAAGCAATAAAACCTGCTGCAGTAGTTATCGAGGTTAATGAAATCGGCCGGATGATACGTTGTAATGCTATGATCAAATTTGTATGCCTGTCTCCGTTTAGTCCCATGCGCCGATAAACAGCAATCAAATGCACTTCATCGGTAATACCAATAACCAGTAACATCACCGGGATTAATGTCGTAGGCAAATAAACCGGTATATTTAATGCTGACAGTAAACCCATAGTCCAGATCACAGAAACAACTGCTGTAATAACAGGTAACAACGCAAGACCGATATGCCTGAAATAAAGTACCAGTAATATAAGTAATACTGCGATCACAATCGGCCCGAGACGGCGTAAATCACTACGCATCGAATAGCCTAAAGCTCCTTCTATCATTACTTTTCCAGAAACCAGAATACGATCACCATTAGTTGCAACAGGTAATGATGAAATATGTTCAGTGACTGCCTGATAAACAGATTGTCGAGTACTGCCCTTAGCTAAAGGTGCAAACACAGCAACGACCTTGCCATCTTCAGATACGATACGATTATTAAATAACGGGTTACTCTGCACTTCATTGTAAATAGCAAGAGCATCTTTCCTATTTTCAGGTAATTGTTGTAATGGTGGCCGAATAATTAATTCGTTTTCCAGTCCGATAATATTATCTGTTGTTGTCAGACTGACGACATCTTCAGGAATAATTTCAGGTAGTGACTGTAAAAAATCAGTAAGTAACTTAACCCGTTCGAGTGAACGTGGATTAAAAACACCTTTGTTATTTTCAACTGCCAGAATAACTAAATCTCGAATGCCAAACTCTTCTTCAATTTTTTCTTGTAATAAACGTGCTGGATGATCGTTTGGAATCATATTTAATATTTCATCATCAACTTTTAAATCAGGCATGCGAGAAAGAAAAGCTAAGGTCATAAACAAAAGTAGCAACAATGCAACTTTTGGAAACAGTGATGATTTACGGGCGAGCCATATCATTCTCATTTATCCTCAGGTAATACAATTTTATATGTTTATGTATGCAGCATTCATTAAAGCCGTTGCATGTGAAATTTCTGCCAGCACAACATCAGGTCCTATTTTTTCTTTAGCCAATAAGGAAATGCTATATGAGATTAATAATAAAAATACAGTGCTCCATAACCATTTTTTTAAATTGTAATGTCATTATAATTTTCCTATTTAATCTTTAAATACCTAACCATATACGTACAGGCAACAAAATATATGCCGCAGTAAAGCCGACACTCCAGATAGCTACTGAAGTCCAGTAAATACGTTTATTCCATTTATGTGCTGAACTACAAGCTGCACCCAGTGCTTTATCGGCAGGACATACCCGCCCTGGTCTAAACATTAACCAACCTGAAACTGCTAGCATTAAACCTGAAAAAGCAAATACCCATACTTTGTATTTTGTTAATGTAATTAAAAAAGGAAAGGCGCTGGTCATGGCTACAACGGTAGCACCCATTCCTAGCGCAACAAAAATAATAGGTAAAGCGCAGCACAGCAATGTGCCTGTTGTTGTAAACAGGGTGAAAACGGTCACGCCTTTTTCTTTTAAATCTGTACGATTATTTACTGTCGTATCACTCACTTTTTTCTCCGTCATACTTAGATAATCAAAAACATTGCCTATCAGAATTTTTTTAATCTCGCTTTCATTTAATAAGTGTTTTATCTGTTTTTACAAACAACAATCCATCCACATCTGTATCAAACTCTTTAACACCTTTCATTTTCATAATCTTTTGTTCCAGATCATAAACGCTATAATTACAATCAAATGAAATAGAGTGGCAGCATACAACCTAGAGTTAACTCTAGGGCAAGCAATTAAATGAACTTATTTATTATGCTAAAGTCAGTACTTAACAACAGAGACAAAAAAAAGGTTAGATTTATGGGTAAACCTCTTACTATTGGCTTTTTGGCCAAAGCGGCAGAAGTGAACATCGAAACGGTTCGCTACTACCAGCGTTTTGGCCTTATTGACGAGCCGGTAAAGCCCTTTGATGGTTATCGTATCTACCCGCCTGAAACGATCGATCGACTTCGATTTATTAAGCGCGCCAAGCAACTCGGCTTCAGTTTGAAAGAGATTACAGAATTGTTGGATCTAGGTGAAGGGCATTGTGACGATATCCGAATACGTGCAGAAATGAAGCGCGCCCACGTAAATGAGCAAATTAAAGACTTAAAAAAGTTAAAAAATACGCTCGATACACTTATAAAATCATGTCAAACAGACCCTAATACTGCGCACTGTGCAATTGTAGAAACCCTAGTACAAAATTAACCTACTGATTTATATTACTTTTTATTGGTTATTATAAAGAAAAAATTTATCTCAACTTTTCCTCAAAACATTCTTGACTCTGTACATATATACGGAGTCTAAACTTGTTTCAGTTCAAGATAACTGGAGAAAAGAAATGTCAGAGGTAAACTCTTCTAATACAAATAAAAGTAACAAAGGCACCATCATTGCGGCAGCAGCAGCGGCAATTGGTGCATCACTATGTTGTGTTGGTCCACTGGTGTTATTGGCTTTAGGGATTGGCGGAACATGGATTAGCAGTCTTGCGGCACTGGAACCGTATCGCCCCATATTCATCGCAATCACCCTGGTATTTTTGTTCCTAGCATTTCGTAAACTTTACATTATACCTCGTCAGTGTGCTCCTAATGATGCTTGTGCTGTGCCCAGTACATTACGCAACCAACGTATTATCTTTTGGGTTGTTACGGTATTGCTCATCGCCTTGCTCACGTTCCCTTACTACGGCGTTGCACTACTTTCATAAAATATAAATTTACTTTAAGGAATATAATCATGCGTAAAATAATTTTATTACCAACTTTGTTTAGTATTTTAACTTTAATAAACACATCTGTTTTGGCCGTGCAGGAAAAAACAGTACGGCTAAGCGTTGAAGGAATGACCTGTGTTACTTGTCCACTTACCGTTAAATTCGCACTAAAACAAATTGATGGTGTCACATTTGCAGACTCCGATTATGAAACGGCATCAGCACTTGTTTCTTTTGATCCTGACAGAGCTACCATAAAAACGTTAACTGACGCTACTGCGAATGCAGGTTATCCATCTAAGTTTAAAGAAGAGATTAAGCAATAATTAACTTTAGTCTTTTAGAATAAATAGGTCAGGAGTACAGAAATGATGTTTCAGTCAATGTTTTTATTTGGTGGATGCACTGGCAGTTTATTTATGGGTGTGTTCTTGTTTTTAATTATTATGGGCAGTATTAGTTTGTTTAAGTTAGTAACAACTAGTCAAATAAAATAGGAGTTTTATTATGCGTTGGATTACAAGTTTATTTGATAAAACCGGTTCGCTCGGTGTACTAACAGCAACCTTAGGTTGTGCATCATGTTTTCCTGCATTGGGATCTTTTGGTGCGGCGATAGGATTAGGTTTTTTACATCAATATGAAGGTTTATTTTTAAATACGCTCCTTCCTCTTTTTGCTGTCTTTGCTTTAGTTGCAAATGTGTATTCTTATTTTAATCACAAAATATGGTATCGCACGTTAGCCGGCATTGCAGGCCCTATTATGGTCTTACTTACCATGTACCCACTATGGGCTTACGACTGGAGTACTTATTTACTGTATGCAGGTATAGCGTTGATGCTTATTGTGTCACTCTGGGATATTTTCTCCCCAGCCCATAAAGTATGCAGTAGTTGTGAAGTGCCTGAACAGTCAACAGCAGCTTAATTCTTAAATTTAAAAAGGAATACTCATGATGAATACCATTAATATAAAAATCTCAGGTATGACCTGTGATCATTGTGCACAAAGTGCACAAGATGCATTAAATGCACTTGAAGGTGTAACCGCATCTGTTTCTTATAAAGAAGGTGCTGCTACAGTAAAAACTGAAGGCCCAATAGATAATGCACAATTACTCAAAGCGATTGAGTCAAAAGGATACAAAGGTATGATTGAAAATACGGATGATAAAACATCAAGTGCTGGCGGTAGCGGTTTGCACATTGCTATTGTCGGTACAGGTTCAGGTGCGTTTGCAGCTGCGATTAAAGCCGTAGAACAAGGTGCAACTGTAACAATTATTGAAGGTGCTGAAGACATTGGTGGCACCTGCGTTAATATTGGTTGTGTTCCTTCTAAGATTTTTATCCGAGGCGCACATATCGCACATATTCAGGGCCATCATAATGTAGAAGGTTTACCACTTAATACTCCAACGATTAATCGTAAAGCGATGATGGAGCAACAACAGGAATGGGTGGAAAAATTACGTCATGCAAAATACGAAAGTATTTTAGAAAGCAATGCTGGTATCAATTTAGTGCGTGGTATGGCGCGTTTTAAGAATGCCGGCACACTGATTGTTACTAAAAAAGATGGTAGTGAAAAAGAAATAAAAGCGGATCGTATTTTATTAGCCGTAGGTGCAAGTTCTTCTACACCTGATATTGAAGGATTAAAGGACACACCCTATTGGACATCAACCGAAGCATTAGTTGCCGATAGCATACCTGAACATCTCATAGTTTTAGGGGCATCAGTTGTTGCCTTGGAATTAGCACAAGCGTTTCGACATATTGGTGCGAAAGTGTCCGTGATTGCGAGAAGCACTTTGCTATCCAAAGAAGATTCTGAAATTGGTGAAGCCCTAACAACGGTATTTAAAGATGAAGGTATTAATGTAATGTTAAATACTTCACCTGATTCAATTTCATATGATGGAAAGAATTTCACACTTAACACAAACAACGGTGAAATAAGTGGAGATCAATTACTGGTTGCAACCGGTCGCGCATCAAATTCAGCTTCATTAGGATTGGAAAATGTAGGTGTTAAAACAGACAAACGCGGCGGAATTCTTATTGATGATCACATGCGTACCAATATCGAAAATATATATGCTGCTGGTGATTGCACTAATCAGCCGCAGTTTGTTTATGTTGCAGCCGCAGCAGGTACACGTGCCGCACGTAATATGACCGGCGATGATGTCGCGATAGATTTATCAGTAATGCCTGCTGTTGTCTTTACTGATCCACAAGTTGGTACTGTTGGTTTAACGGAACAACAAGCTAAAGATCAAGGGCTGGATGTAGATAGTCGTAGCCTGGATCTAGAAAATGTGCCTCGTGCATTAGCCAACATGGATACTCGTGGTTTTATTAAACTCGTTGCCGAAAAAGAAAGTGGACGTATCGTGGGTTGTCAGGTGCTTGCAACTGAAGGTGGTGAAATTATTCAAACCGCAACATTAGCCATTCGTAACCGCATGACAATTAATGATTTAGCCGATCAGTTATTTCCTTACTTAACAATGGTAGAAGGGCTCAAACTAACCGCGCAAACATTTAATAAAGACGTAAAACAACTTTCATGTTGCGCAGGTTAGTTAAAGAAAGACTTCTAGGAGAATATTAGATTGAAAACCATGCAGTTAATGTTTGCTTTAATATTGATGTCACAGTCATTGGCTGCATGGTCATTCAACCTTGCCCCTCAAAAAGTTCCTTTCGCTATACCAAATGTTAGTTTTACAAGTCAATCAAAGCAACATTCTCTGTCCGACTATAAAGGCAAAAAAGTCATATTATGGTTGTTTTCTACTTGGTGTCATACCTGTGTTGCCAGTGTAAAAGCTATGCAAAAAAATCAAGTCTTATGGAATAAAACGGGGCTCGTTATTCTTGCGTTACGTAATTATGATAACGGTGGTTATCCTGGCGTGAACATGCCTGCGTTTATGCAAAAATTTGCACCTAAAGTTAAAAGTTTAAATAACTGGGTTATAGGTGAAGCATCTCAGCAGATGGATGAAAAACTTAATGCAAAAAAATTCCCTGACATTTACTTTTTAATTGACGAAAATGGAATTGTGCAATCAGTCAATACAGCACCAAACATTTCTATGGATATAATCTTAAAGTTTGCAAATGGTAGTACATTACAATGAATACAATTATTAGCGCATTAAAGACAGTTTTAAAAATACAATCGTACCAATGGATTGCCTCTATCAGTTTTCTTTTATTTTTAATGCTCTATTTAACCACTTTGCCTGCATCGTATACAGGTGGTTACAGTAGTTTTGAAGCATTACAATATTTAAACCCGATATTAATTAGTTTTTCACTATTAATGTCGTTACTCGTAGCACTCATGATGCCGCTTATTATTTACTTAATTCGTCAGGGACAAAAATCTAGCAAATCATCTGCGACAGGCGGTTTACTTATTGGGGTTCTGGCACCGATGTTGTGTTGCTCACCGTTGCTACCTATTGCTATTGGATTTATTGCAAGCGTGTTACCTGCAATGGGCGGTACCTTTGGTATTCAAATACAAGGCTTTATTGCTACCCATCAAATTGAATTGTTTACCGCAGCAAGTTTGTTGCTTTGGTATTCGCTATACCAGAATGCGAAGCGCGTCATTCGCGGTGTGCAGTGTAGAACCTGACATGAATGGCGGCTATCGTTCCAAACCGGCAAGTCGTTAATAATTAGTGAACGGCAGCTATGGGTCGTAAGCAGCATAATACTACTTACGACCAAATAAATTATACTTCTGTTTGTTCAGCCATCTCTAATGCATCATCCACTTCTATTCCTAGATAACGCACTGTGCTTTCAAGCTTTGTATGGCCTAGAAGTATCTGGACTGCTCTTATGTTTTTTGTGCGCCGATAAATATGTGAAGCTTTAGTACGACGCATTGTATGTGTCCCATAATCTTCTGAATTTAACCCGATAGCGGACACCCATGAATCAACAATCCTAGCATATTGACGTGTTGAGATATGTAGGGATTTTCTTACACGGCTTTTAAATAGATAGTCTTCTTTACGTAATTCTGCATGACTAATCCAGTTTGACACTGCTACTCGTGTTTGCTCTGTAATCTCAAACTGTACAGGTTGCTGTGTTTTCTGCTGCATTACGATTGCACGCTTAGCTATATTAGCGCCTAGTGATATACCGAGTACTTTCAACTTAACAAGATCACAACCACGTAGCTTACTGTCAATTGCTAAATCAAATAAAGCTAGATCACGAACCTTGCTAGCGATCTGAAGCCGCGTACGTATAGACCATATTTCTTTTAGTTTAAGAGGTGGTTTTTGACCAATCAGTTTTCCTTTGTTCCATGGAATATATTTTGTTGGAGTATGGGTACGGTGATACATAATAGTTTCTCCGTTTTTGTAGGGTGAAACTAAATTATGGTATATATTGGTTGGGAGGCTGTTTTCGACCCATAGCTGCCGTTCATAATTTTCTTTTTATTATAAATTTATCACCCAAACCGGACATTCAGAATCATAAATCGGATGTACAATGAGTCAGACAAGAAATAACCATTACGTGCCGCAATGGCATCAGAACGGATTCATTGATGAACGAGCTAATGAATTGCGTCATCTCAAACGCCGTGAGATCAAGCTAAAAGATGGCTCGACCAAAATTGTCGAAGGTAAAAATTGGTTCACCTCAGCACAATGCTTTTACGAGAAAGACCTGTACTCGACCTTCTTCGGAATTATAGTTAATGACGATATAGAGAAGAAGTTGTTTGGTCCGATTGATGATAATGGTGCTGATGCAGTTAAGGCATTTCTGACTGACGATCAGGCTCAGTGGCACCATAACTTTCAAGACTTCTTCACATACCTAGATTCTCAAAAGTTACGAACACCTAAAGGATTGGACTGGGTTAAGTCTAAGTATCCTGAATTAAGTCAGCTACAACTAATGACTGAGATGCAGGCTTTAAGAACTATTCACTGCACGCTATGGGCTGAAGGTGTTCGTGAGCTAGTATCAGCTGAAAATTCTGACGTTAAATTCATTCTGTCTGATCATCCAGTAACTATCTATAACTATGCTTGTCCACCAGATTCAGAATTATGTGCGTACCCAAATGATCCTGACATTGCTTTAAAGGGATCTCAGACTATATTTCCATTGGACAAAAATCGATGCTTGATACTGACTAACCTTGAGTACGCACAAGACCTAGATGGTGTAAACCCGTTAGAGCAACGTACAAACGCAATCAAAAAACGGCAGTCAATGGTCAACACTATTAACTTCATCAATAAAAGAAAACTGATAGCAGATGAAGTGACCATGATAAATCACATCATCAAGTCCAGAGCAAAAGACGCAATTGCAGCGGGCAAAGAGAGTTGGCTTTACCCTGAAAATAGTCTGAGTTGCGATTGGGCTGAGTTGCGTCATATTCTAATGCCACCATCTGATGAGTTGTACAATTTCGGCGGTGAAATGTTTGCTAGTTATGAAGATGGTAGTACTCATTATCAGGATGCTTTTGGTCGTACAACTCCTCAGAATGAACACTTAAAAAAAGAAACAGATGAATCAAAGCTGGGGAGAAATGATATGTGTGGGTGTGGCAGCAACCGCAAATACAAGCTTTGCTGCAAAGACTTACCTGAAGAATTACGAACCAGTTGGACTGAGCTGAGTATACGTGAACGGAATTTGGGATTCTGTCGTGCAATTAAGGGAGTTTTAGGACTTGACGCTGGCAAGACTTGGCTAGATGTCAGGCGTGAAATTACTGAGGAGCAGATTGCCAAGATTTATGGAGTTTATTCAGTCTTGTGGCCGCGTGAAACAGATATCTATTCATTGCTGCCAAAGTCAGATGGCAGATTCAGGGCTTTGTACACTGGCGCGCTTGATGTTCGCGTTATCGGATTGCACGCGTTACCAATGGCTTCGTTGTTTGATGAATTTCTTATTCAGAGTCCAATACTCAATCCCAATAACGTTAAGCCTGAATTTAATCCAACTGAGGCTCCTGCTAATTATAAATACCAAGCGTTAAAAGATTTTTTGTTGATGTTAGAGTTAGAGCCGTACATTGGTTATGGCCTTATCAATCTAATTCCTGAACCTAGCAATTTCGACCTGAACTTAATGAAAGCAATGATGGGTATGGCTACAGCACGACGAAGAGTAGTTGAAAGTAAACGAGAAATGGAGGTACATAGAAAACTGGCAATCGAGGACTATCTTAACTCAATTCATATGATGCCTAGTGATGTCAAAATACGTTCATTAGTTAGTGAATTTGGTATGCCTGAGGATGTAGCTGCACAGTTTATTGAAACGTTAGAAGCGAATGCCGAAATATCTCCATTGACCATGCTCCAACCAATTCAACCAGGGGATGGCGGTCAGTTTATACAATTCAGCATGGCGCCAAATTATGAAATGGCCTTGTTTACAGCTCAGGTCACAGGTTCGGTCATCGTAACAGACAGTGAAACTAGATGGTTTGAACTTCAAGCCGCACAACACAGGCAGATGGGTATGGTTTCCTATCCGTGGAATGATGTTTATGGACAAATGAGTCGGATACCAATGGATTATCATATGCTTGAGTCATATACCAAAACCCAGCATCACTTTACCTCTGCTAGGACAGTGTTGAAGCATGCTGATGAGCTAATCTTGGCGGATAATCATGACCCTGATCAGTTGGAAAGATTGACTAAATCAGTAACTCGATTGATTAACCAAATTGGGCAGATTGATTCTGATGGAACAGCTGAATTTGTGAATGGTGATTGTAGAATTATGGCGCCTGAAGGCGGTATCTATGACAGCAACGTTCAACGGTTGTTGGCTCTGTCTGGTTGTTTGAGCTATGACCACAAAGTACGGTCGGTCTATTACGTTGGATTGAAATTATAGTCAATGACCGCTACTGGAAGCAGATTATTGGAATAGCCAATAAAGCAACTTAAATTTAACATTGGAATAAAGCAAATATGACAAATAAAAAAAAGAAAACATCCCTAGTTACATGGTTAGTTACAATTATATTTGTATTGATATTTGTTGGGATGTTTAGTGGCGGCTCAGATAATCCAGAAATAAATAAACATGAAAGAGATAGTCAAGAAAAAATTGTGAAATTATTCAAAAGCAGCAAAGAGAAAACAGCAAAAGATGCTATATGGACAAAAAGGAATGTTTTTAAGGTTGCTGTAATAAGTGATGGTTCAAACCGAAATGGTTATGCTGAATATGTTTGTTCAACGTTATATGAGCACGGATTTAAAGGAAAAAAGGTTTGGGTTCAAGTAATTGATATTATGGAACTAACAAAAAATGAAACATGGGTTAAGCTTGGCGAGGCAAGATGCAAATAATGCTTAACAAGGCATCCAGTTAATTCGCTGAATGTCTGCTTTCAGTAAATTGGATTGGTAGGAATAGCGTTTATCGAGTAACTGCTACTGGCCGTAAGCTGAATTAACGAAGCGATTTATGGTACATTTAATAGGACAGTCAGTTAACGACCCAAAGCTGTCTGTTAGCTAAATCTAATATAGAGCTAAAATCAATTCAAAGCAGTCATTCAATATTACTTTTTCATATGGCACTATGAATATATAGATGAAAACAAACATAAGATTTCAAGATACCAACTAAATCCAGTGTTAGGCGTCAGAAGCAAGGAAATATAATGAGAACTTTACGCTTTGATCTAATTAATAATGCCCACGACTCATTGAAGCACGCAGTTCAACTGCTTGCCTGGCCTGATACCATTTCATCAGAAAAATACAAACAGTCTATTTTAAGTGTGTATCATTGTGCTGAACTGCTTTTAAAAGAGAGACTCCGGCAAATTAATCCAGCGCTTGTTTGGGAAAATATCGACAAATATCCGTCACTAAGTGCACGAACAGTAACTTTAGAAAAAGCCATATCCCGACTTGAATCTATTGGTGGGATTCAAATTGAGAGTGAAGATAAAAAATCCTTAATGGCATGCCGCAATATGAGAAATGCAATACAGCATTTCGAGTTTGAAATTACAGAAAAAGAAGCAAAAGTAATGCTTGGAAAAGTACTTTCATTTATTTTCTCATTTGGGGCATCAGAATTGAAAAGAAATTTTGAAGATGATTTCAAAGAAGATGATACGTGGTTAATGCTAGTAGAAGGTCTTTATGAGTTTGCTAACGAACATGGTTCAAGGATTTCCGCTGGACTTATTGCAATGGGTAGACCGGTAGATAGCTGCTCATATTGTGGTCAAGATACAGTTGATCTCATTTGGGAAAGCTGTAGTTTATGTGGTCAAAATCATGAACCAGATGAAGATGAAGATCGAGATAAAGACGATGACGATGATTATTAACAGCTGCTTAATTATGCGCTCCACAAAAAAGTCCGCAGCGCGGTTTTTCTCGAGCGAGCTTGGACGTTATAAATTTAAAAGCAATACTTTGAGGATGTAAAGTGAATTCGTTTTTCACAAAAGAAGATGGCGAGATTTATTACTATAGTCTTCGCGATAATGCTGGGCCAGATGCAATTTTTGTTTCGAAATTAACTGAATTTAAAAATAGCGCAACTGGAGAGAAAACTAGTAAACGATATATTCGTAAAGTTTTCGGTGAAAACGAAGAAGCAGAAATCGTTAAAGTAAATGGAGAATATTTATTAAGGACTTCTCCGAAAGGAAGAGATCAAATAAAAATTATAGTACATGAAAATGACAATGGAAAAATTGGATTTGTTTTACAGAAATTTAGTGGTAAGCATGGTAAACCTATAAGTGAATCGAATTTTAGTTTTTATGATAATGAATTTAATGAACTTCTAGAGTTTCTAGAACTTGTCAGATTTATAGATCTTTCTAACCTAGAAAATTTTAAGCTTAGTCTTTCTGAGTTAAAAGAAAAAGTTCTTGTTACTCGGGAAGAGAAACGACTTATAGAGCGCTTTAAGAACCTACATGGAAAAGACAGGTTAAATTTATTAGAACAGATTCGAGATCAAAGACTTACTAAGCAAGATTTGGATGTTCTATCTGGTAGAAAGGATGGACTGAAAATATTTCACGAAAAACTGTATATTGATAAAAGCTGGAAAGAATCTGAGTGGCAAATATTTTTCAAAGAAAATACTTGGATTTTTGGATACGGACTAGACTACCGGTTTCAATCTATTCTTCAACGCGAGGCCTATCTATCTGATAGCGACTTAGATGGAAAAAATACAATAAAAGGAGATTTTCTAACTGGTGGGACTGATTTTACTGTGGTTGTTGAACTAAAAAGACCAGACACCAAACTTTTTGAGAAAACAACAAACCGTGCGCGAAGTTGGAAAATGTCGGCAATTTTATTTGACTCGGTATCACAAATACTTTCACAAAAAGCATATTGGGAGAAAAAATCAGTTAGTGATAATTTTAACGAAGAAGGCGACTTAATTAAGCAGAAGACTTTAGATCCAAAATGCATTTTAGTTATTGGTAGCAAAGAGCAATTTTCTGGTAACGAAAGAGAAAAGGACATGAAGCTACGAACTTTCGAGATGTTTAGGAGAGATTCCCGAAATATAGAGATACTAACTTACGATGAACTATATGAACGTGCATACTTTATAGTGAATCAAGAACTGCCAAATTTTAAAAGTTAACAAATCACTGCACCATAATTTCACTACGCTGCGCTTCGTGAAGCCTCGCGAGCTCGTTCGTTGAATGTCTGCTTTCAGTATCTTAGTTAGATAGTTATAGTGAGAAACTAGCGACAGCTGTTGGCCGTAAACAGACACCTTGTGATTTCAAAAGTGACCATATTATTAATACAATTACGCTTTCGCCTCATCCTGATCGACTCTTTCAAATAACTCCCCCACAGTACAATTAAAAAACTCACAAAGCTTATCAATCGTTTCTAAATCAACTTTTATAGCTGTCTCTTTATAGAGAGCAGATATCTTGTTCCTATGTAGACCAGTTTCTCGCTCAACATCAGCGACTTTTACTTTTTCAGCGCCCATTAAGCGCGATAAATTGCAACGTATCACAATCATTACTCCTCTAATAATGCACGTAAATTTTACATTATGTGAATAATTTGTGCAATTCGCTTGACAGACGTGCATATTACGGTCATAATGCACGAAATTCAGGCATAAAATACAAATAACGAACATAACGGAGACATTTATGAACTTAACTTACTTAACAACACAAGAACTAGCCGACAAAATTAAGTACAACGCACGTACGATTCGAACCTGTTTAAAAGACAGCGTGCTCTTCGAAGGACGTCATTACATACGCCCATTCGGTGGTCGCAAGACTTTATATATCTGGGAAAATATTGAGCAGGACATGGCTCAAACAAGTGTATCCAATGACTTTGCTGTCCCGATGGCAAATGGTGGTGCTTGTCATGGCTAATATCCGCACCCGAAAAGAGTCGGGTAATCTCGTCATTGATTTTCGTTTTCAAGGTGTACGGTGCCGCGAACAAACTACATTACCTGATACCAAAGAAAATCGTCAAAAGCTTGAAACCGTCGCTACGAAAATTGAGGCCTCCATTACATTAGGGCAATTCAATTACGCTGACTTCTTTCCAAACAGCTCAATGGTTCAAAAGTTTGCTCAACGTGAAACGCTAAAGAAGACGTTAATTACAGGTGGCGGTTTACCTACCGTCGAAGAGTTCAAAAAAACCTGGACGGCTGAGATGTTACCAACGTGGCGTGCAAGTTATGAAGCCAGCGTTAAATCAAACTTCAATACTCACATCCTCCCCTTCTTCGGTAAGAAGGTGGTCGGCCACATCACTAAAGCAGACATTTTACAGTTTCGGGCTACACTCGCCAAAGCATCCCCCGTTACTGGAAAAATTAGACGCGCCACCACTGTTAATCGAGTACTAAAAATATTTAGACTCATGATGTGTGAAGCCGCCGACCGATTTGATTTTAGCTCACCTTTTAATGGAGTTAAATTACTCAAAGAACAAAAAACTGATATTCAGCCTTTATCACTGAATGAAGTTCAAGTGTTCTTAAGTAAAGTACGTCCTGACTTTAAGAACTACTTCAAAGTACGTTTCTTTAGCGGCATGCGCAGTGGTGAAATAACAGGGCTTCGTTGGGAACATGTTGACTTTGAACGCAAGCAAATTCTCATTAGGGAAACGATTGTCAGAGGAAAAATCGAGTACACAAAGAATGATGGTTCATTTCGTGTGATTGATATGACTACGCCATTATTCGATGCATTGACATCTCAATACATCATCACTGGTGAAAATGATTATGTTTTCTGTAATACAAAGGGAAAGAATTTAGATAATCGTAACGTGTGTAATCGCGTTTGGTATCCGATGCTTGACTACTTAGGTTTAAAACGTCGTCGTTTGTATGAAACACGTCATACCGCAGCAACCTTATTAATGGCTGCAGGTGAAAATCCTGAATGGGTTGCTCGCCAACTTGGCCATATCAATACCGAAATGCTCTTTAAAGTATATAGCCGTTTTGTACCAAACTTAACTCGACGCGATGGTTCTGCTTTTGAAAACCTCATTACTAATAAAACTGGAGATAAATCATGAATAAGAAAATAACTTTATTAACCCCAACAGTTAAACAAACTAACAATGAAGAATGCAGCATGCTAAGAAATAATAAAACAAATACCCTCATTAACTTTCAAGCTGATATCTTCATGTGTGAAGAACACCATACCGCTAATAACTTAAGATATTGGATATTACGGCTACTTTCCCAAGGTAAGCTAATTGATGCTTTTCATTGGCAGAAACTAAACCAATCCATGTTCAAATATACTGAACGAGACAATATTTTAGTTGCTGGTAAATGGACAACTGAACGTCAAGAACGTTTTCAGATTATTCGTTCTGAGATGGTTACGCGCTCTTCAGCAAATGATGATATTTATTCAAATAAACCCTATCAACTTGAGTTTGATTTTGGTGACACGAATCAACAAGGATAAGCTCATGCCAACATCAATTAATGATATGTATAAATCTGCTTATAATAATGAAATAAGCTGGGAACAGGCATTATTACTGACTGGGTTGCTTTATGTTGGTACGGAGGGCTTAGTTATAAGTCCTCCTCCTACAAATAAAAACGATTATCAGTTTTTCAGCTTAAGATTAAAATCATTGTTAAAATACACCAACAATAATCCCAGCTACCAAAAAGTAATTAAAGCTATTGAAGAGTATTGCTCGTTAGAAAATATTGCTTTAAATAAAGCCTTGCACGTATTTTTTAAAATAACAAAATTATGGGATCTTACTGACAATGAAGAAAGAATCCTATTAGGATTCCCATCTAAATCTATTTTCTATAAATGGAAAGAGAAAAATTCAACGACAACTTTACAACAAAATACTTTAGAAAGAATTAGCTACGTAGTAGGAATTAACAATAATTTGGTTATTTTACTTCCATCTGTTAAAGCTAGTTATGAATGGGTAAAAAAGCCAAATACAGCACCATTATTTCATGGGAAAACAGCACTAGACCATATGTTGACAGGTAACATTGTAGATCTGGCAGATATCTATAATTATTTAAAATCACAAACGACTTAAAATTACATCTACTCTGATCGTAGCAATAAGTTCAACGACTATTAAATCGTTATCTGATAATGTGTACACCGACATCATATTGTATGAGAATCATAATTAAACATTGAACTTACCAGGGCTTACTAGACATCTAGAAGTCATATAATGTAACTATAAGAGAGGTGTTTTGTGAGCAGTGGAGAACGATATACTGACGAATTTAAAATAGAAGCCGTTAAACAAGTAACCGATCACCGTTACTCGGTTGCCTATATAGCTAACGATTGGGGACCACAACACATAGCTTATATGCATGGCTAAAAGTCCGCAGCAAATGGATAAAACAGAAAGCCAAACGGAAATTGTAGAACTTAAAGCTGAGCTTCGCCGAGTCACGAAGGAACGCGATATTCTAAAAAAGGCCGCAAATCATACAGTAGATACTACCGTCTCAGCCTGACGGTTTGTTAACTTTGCCCCTGCCCAGAAAAATAAGCAATCTAAGGTCAATACTGTTACAGAGATAAACAATAGTTTGGTATATTTATGGTAAGAGCCAAGCCACTGGGTATAATTTGCTGATTCGGTAAAATAGAGTGCCGCACCTCCAATAGCCAACATAAATGCGGAGACATAACTCCATACTGGAATATCCTTACAGTTACCCCAAAGTGAAAAAAAGACCACAGGTGCAAGATAAAGAGAAGCGGTACCACTTACTGCTACAGCACTAAATAGATCATTACTTCCAAAGAAAACTAGCAACAACCCTATCATCATGAATATAGTCATTGTTAGACGTCCATTATTTATATTGGGCTCTTGTATCCCCATATCTATGACCACTAATTTTGCCGAACTTGACAAGGTACTGTCCAATGTTGACATAGCTGAAATAACCAGCGCGATACTAAAAAACATCATCGGTATTTCACCTAATAGTCGTGTTAATACCTGATTCATGGTTTCACCTGACACTGTATTTGCTCCGGCGAATACACCTATAATGCCGAAAAGAATAATACACAGACCACTTATCCATGCAGCATGAATGAAGCTCCTCTTCGTGGTGCTTCTGTCTGAAAGAAAGCCGCGGTCCATCATGACTGGATCATGCATCGGATAACTCCATATCTGTAGAAAGGCCACAGCCAACAGGATGGGACCCGGATCACCTATCTTAAATGCTTTTAATCCAATCTGTTCTAGACTGAAATGCCCACTACCGATGGTTAACCCAATAAGCACCAGTAAAACGATTAGAAATAATGACATCTGAAACAAGTCTGTACGTAGAGATGCATGTAAGCCGCCAATCATGGAATAGAACAACGTAACAGTGGCAAGTCCAATGACGGCCATGGTATACGCACTCGATCCCGCAGTACCAAACAGGATGCCGATAACTAGAAGATTGGCGAACACTTCGCTGATAAGACGGATGCCGACGACAAAGTTATAACAGCTCGCTCCCCATCTGCCGAAGCGATCCTGAAGAAAGGATTGAACGCTATTATAGCCATGGTTAAATCGTAGACTGTCTATGATTCGCCAACCAGTTAGGAAGGAGAGGTAATAGGCCGCGTAGGCTAGTGTTCCCCAAATACCATAATAAAACCCCAATATTGCAGCATTCATCAGTGAGCGAGCAAAAATCCAGGTGGTGACTAGGGAAAATGTCAACATCAAAAGGCCCGGCTGTCGTCCGGTTGGTGACAATCCTCTAAAGAAGGCCCCATCATGCTGCGCTTTCGGAGTGAGCAAAATGGAGATGAGTGCGATAACACTTACAAATATAGGTAAAATAAGTTCCATAAATAATTTCTTTAGCCAACTCTAGTTATATATCTTAAGGTAAGAACCGATTAATCCATTTCACTAGTTTTCGTGTTCCCGAACTGAACAGTTTTGGAACATACGCAGAATTAACAGTACGTCGGTGGATCTGTGCCAAGGTGGGATAGGCATGAATAGCCGCTGAAATATCACTAATCTTTGCGCCAGTTTGCATGGCTAATACAATTTCGTGGATGAGTTCACCCGCATGTGGGCCCAAGATGGATGCACCAAGTATTCGACCCTTGTAAGTGATCAACTTAACAAAGCCATTTGTTTCAACTTCAGTTAAGGCTCGATCGATATCTTTAAAATCAAAACGCAACACCGTAGCTTTGATTCCTTGATCACTCGCCTCTTGTTCAGTCAATCCCACCCGTGCTAGTTCTGGATCGGTATAGGTAACCCAGGGCACCACGCGATAATTAGTCTTTTTAGGAAACCGAAAAATAGCATTACTAATCACAATACCGGCCTGATATTCGGCCATGTGAGTAAAGGCATAGGGGCCACATACATCACCACAAGCATAGATATGTTTTTGTGAAGTTCTCATACGCCTATCCACAGTAATACCTTTACTCGTAAAATTCACACCGGCTGCATCCAATCCCAAGTTATCAATATTTGGGGTTCGCCCTACCGCAACCAATATTTGTTTGGAACTGAATTGCATGTTCCCGCTACATGACACGATTCTATTATCTCCTTCGCGCTTTACCTCTTCCGCACTTGTCGAGGTATTAAAATCGATTCCCTCCGAAGCCAGTGTATCTTGTAAAGCATCGGTGATTTCGGGATCCTCCTGCGGCAACAAATGAGGTAGACGTTCTATCACAGTCACTTTGCTGCCAAGGCGATTAAAGGCTTGCGCCATCTCCAAGCCGATAGGGCCACCGCCTAATACCACAAGTCGCGATGGCAATGTGCGCATGGAAAAAATATCTAGATTAGTGAGATAACCGCTTTCCTCCAAACCTTTAATAGGTGGAATAAATGGTTTTGAGCCGGTGGCAATGACAAAACGTTTACTATGAATTTTCTGACTAGCGACTCGCACCGTATGCGGATCGATAAATTTGGCTGCACCAAAAATAACCTCACAGCCATAGCTACGAAATCGCTCGGGATCATCATGATGTTGTATGTGATCAATGACCGACTGCACATGATCATTTACCCTACCAAGATCAATTTGAGGTTCAATTGATGGCAATCCGAACTCACTACCACGGCGCATCAATGAAGCAATCTTAGCAGTATGAATTAGCGTTTTACTTGGTATGCAACCGTAATGAAGACAGTCACCACCGAGTTTGCTTTCCTTCTCGATCAACGTAACCTTTAATCCCAATTGTGCAGCCACACTGGCAATCACTAGTCCACCTGCACCACCACCGATAATAACGAGATCACGTTTATTCATTGGTCACTCCTACGACTTTCAAATCAAGTGAAATATTTTTTCGAAAAACTTCATAAGAAATGGGTGTCTTATTTTTATACCCAATACGTTCACGACGCTTTTCATCCAACAGGTGATAACGCACTACCGCCTCAACCTTTACGGCCTTATCGGTATCTGAAATATCAATCTGATAAGTACGCGGTTGCCAACGTGGTAATCGCGTATCCTTTAAATCAACAATAAAAGGACGCCACATTACGTTACGCCTTATGGTGTTTGTTTTTTCCTCAAGCACATTATTATTCTTATCCAATACGCGCAGCTGTATGGTTAAATGACGATCCGGTGTTCCGGTTGGAACATAATGTGCGGCACCCGTATTGGTTATTGTGAGTGAGAATAATCGTTTATCTTTGCTTGCTGGCTTTTGCTCTGCAAATTTTATTGATAGTGCTTTTTTCACCATCGCAGGATCATGCCCGCCACGCCAGAAATGATGACGTGTTTCTCGCACCACCCCACCTTTTACCAATGAACGTTTAACCATTGGCATATGACAATCAACACAACCAAGTGATGAAGTGTCAGATATAACACGTTCACCTGACTCACCTTTAATTGTTACATCCGTGAGTTCTCGCAGATAAGGTAACGTATTATTTTGATTGTCCTTATTACTCAATGTTGTTGGTTCAAACTGTGAAAGCAAACGTAAGTCGTCTTCTGTAGGTAATTGAGAAGATGAACTTTCAATCTCGGCCACCGTACCGCACGGTGGAAAGCGGAAAAAGGTGTCCCACTTATTCCCTTCCACAATATGACAGCGAACACATACTTGGTTGGGGTCATCTATTTTTTTTACAGGATGAGGAGTGTTGGTATTACCTAAGACACCAACAATTTTACCATCACGATAATGACAAGCTGCACACGTTACACCTTCATGTTGAAGTTTAGGATCAAAGTCTGGGTTATCTTCCGTAATAGGATCCCACTTGTCGGTATCACGGTATCCCAATACTTTCTGTGGTTGTTGGCGATCTAACGGTGTGTGGCATAATCTGCAAGAGTGTTGGCTGCCATCAAACTTCCAGTCTGTTTGAAAATAAGGTTCCGTCCATGCCTTGCTGTGAATTGTTGTTTGCCATTCATCATAAAAGTCCTGATGACAGGTTGCACATTCTTTTGCGCTTAATTTCCCTAACACAGCAGGTGTTTGCGATGTGTCAATGGGCCAGGCAAACCGATCATCGACAACAAAAATATTCATCGGACGTATAAAACGCCAGGCAAAAAAGACAATCACAAGGATGACAACGACTGAAACAATAATTGGTTTTTTTTCATATCGATGGCTCCCATCCAGTAATCATTTTGTTATCCGGGTTTATCCAGGTAGGCGTTGTTTGTATACCTCCGATGATTTCACCCTTCTGATACAGCTGAAGTTCTCCTGTTTTGAATGCTTCCCATGGTTCGTTATTATTTAATGGTTACGAAGCAAGCAGTATGGTTTTGAAACCATCGTCACAACGTTCCAGTCGGTGTAATCTGTCATGCCCATATGCGATCAAAACAACACCATTAGACATGAGAAAATTAAATTGACCGTACGCAGCAATAGCTTCACTGAAAGTAGCTAGATGCTGCACCCATGTGGTTTTATCCGAGTCACTGAATACACTCGCAATCTCATCTAGTAAAAAATAAAACGCGTGCTCGGAATCCGTTTCACCCTCAGGGTGTGATTGTTGTGGGTAACAACACCCACCAGGTTCAGTGACTTCAACGACTTTACCATTATGCGCAAAAACCCAGGGCTGACCACAACAGTTGCGAATAAAGGGGTGAGTGTTTTCCGGTGTGCAGGGGCTTGGTGGGTTTGCCTTACGCACATGGGCAATCAACAGATTTGTCAGCAGATTTTTCGATAAAGTAGTAAATTGTTTGCTTTGTGCTGCTGCTTCGGGCGCTTTATATAATTGCCAGTTGTTCTTGTCCCAATACGCAAGACCCCAGCCATCTGGGTTGTCAGCTGACTCGCCGCCACGTTTCTGAAACAATGTTAAAGGTTCGACCAGTTTAACTGGACGGTTACTGCTTATGCCGAGCAGTTCGCACAAGGTAATCTATTCCCATTCCATCTTTTGATAGACTTGATGGGCATTACGCCCATACAGTTCTTCATAAAACTTCAGATAACTGAATTTCGATTGATCAATACGGCTCACTGCATCCAGACCGAACCCCTGATCGATCAACATACTCACACCTTGACGCAATGCCACTAAATAATCATAAGTATCTGCGGTAGCCTGTTTTAGATTAGTAACATGACCATGGCCGGGAACGATATAAGAGGGTTTTAAAGCAGTGATTGCTTCAAAGGATTGAATCCAACCTTTAGAGTTAGAAACAGAACCTACTGCAAGAATACGTTCTACATAAACAATGTCACCCGTGAAAACTGTTTTTTGCTGTGGCAGCCAAACATAAGTGTCGCCTGGCGTATGGGCAGTGCCAGGATTATGAAGTTTGAATTGCACTCCTCCGATTTTAATTTCGTGTTTGGTAACAAAGGTTTCATCTGCATATACTTCACGGGTACTTGCCATTATCTTTTTACCGACCAAATTTTCCAGAAAACTTAGCTGGCCATTAACTCGCTTTTTCTGATCAGCAACTGAAGCTTTCGCTGCAATAATTCGTGCACCTTGCTGTTTAAAATAATCATTGCCAAGCCAGCGGTGATCTTGTCCACCGGTATTTATAACCAGTACAATTTTTTTGTTTGTAACTGTCTGAATGGCCTGATGGATTTTTTTTGCGCCTTTATAACTACCGCCTGAATCAATCAACACAACACCTTTGTTTGTGATTACAAAACCAAAGGTGGCATTATTGCCTAAATTTTCAGGTGAACGTTGAGTCACAGCCCCTACAATCGCATACACATTTTCAGTCACCAGTTGTACTTCCAGCGTGGATGCAATTGTTTGTGTACTCCCAAACAATCCACTTAATAAAATAAATAAATAAGTAAGTCGACGTAACATTTTTCACTCTCTTTTTTATAGATTAATTAAAACCATTTGAACAACCAATATTTTTCAAACGCGACTTTTCCTAAGTGCATTAGGTAGTTCGGTTTATACAATTTCATTTTCGGTGCGGGTTCAGCATAAAAATTGCCCGTTCCAATTCCGGCTTTGCCATTACCTGTTTCGATAAAACAAGCACCACTGAATTGCGAATAATCAATTGTTATGCTCTAAATTTCTGAGTTGCAATTTAAAAAATTAACACTTTATCAGCAAAGGCTGTCTGCTCCGCAAGTTCATCCATTGTGCTTCGTTCAGCGCCATCAATAACTTCCTCATCAGTTATGCCACGGGCAGCCATACAGGTTCCACAGAGTAAAACCTGTCCTTTGCGCAATACTGAACCCAACATTACTTCTAAATTGTAATAACCACTCGGTACTTTTTGGTTGCGTTTGGCACAGGAAACAGCATCTGCCATCAGAAACACTGTGACATCCATATCGGGTTGATATTTTTGTAATGCCTTGGCTAACCGTAACCCGTTAAAGCTGCGTTCGGTCCCATAAGGTGGATCATTTAAAATGAATAATGTTTTCATGATATCTCCCCTTTAAATTTAATGTTAAAATCAGAACCATTTGAATAACCAATATTTTTCAAAAGCAACTTTCCCTAAGTGCATTAAGTAGCCCGGTTTAAACAATTTCATTTTCGGTACGGGTTCAGCATAAAAATTGCCCGTTCCCATTCCGGCTTTGCCATTACCTGTTTCGATAAAACAAGCACCGTGCCCATCAAAGAGTTTAGATGTTCCTTGTCCGGTGATCTCTTTAATAATATTATTGACCACGACTTCAGCTTGCCCATGCGCAATCACACCCGCTTTTGGCAATGGTTTACCGACACTGAGTTTGATGCCTGTAACATCGCCAATGGCATAAACGTTAGGAAATTTTGTTGTCAATTTATATTTATCAACAGGGATCCAGCCGCTCTCACCGACCAACCCAGCATCACGCACGACTTTTGGTGCGCGGTGTGGAGGTACATAAACCAGGAGATCAAAATCAGCTGTCACTCCATTGGTAAACACAATTTGTTTTTTGTCAGCATCAACATGCGTAACAGCATGTTCAGGGTGATAGCCTATATTTTTAGCTTCGACCATGGCGCGTAATTGACGTGAGTTTTCTGGACCAGCGAGTGACATAGGTCCAGGCTCTGGTGTATAGATATCAACTTGAACCGCTGCTCGCATATTACGCTTACGACAATCATTCTCAAGTAATAAGGCTGCTTCAACAGGTGCGGCTGGGCACTTAAAGGGAACTGAACTTACGAGTACCACAATACGTCCTGCATTAAACTTTAAACGTGCTTCATTAAGTTGTTCTGCCCCTTCTAATGTATAAAAGGTCAATCCAGCTTCACTCAACCCGGGAATGGTTTCGTCCGCCATCTCTGCGCCTAAAGCAATTACTAGATAATCGCCAATCTGTGTCCGACCATTAACCTGCACACTACGCTGTTCAGCATTAATTTTCTCGATGTCACCTTTAATGATTTCGACACCGAGCTTTTCCATTTTTGTACGTGGTCGTGAAATATCTTCTTTGCGACGAGTACCTGTCATGACCCAAGGAAAAGAAGGCGCAAAGACGTAATTTTCTTCACGCTCAATAAGTACAACACGATGTTCAGATGCTAATTGTTTACGCAATTGGGTAGCCGTGACGATACCGCCAATACCACCACCGAGTACGAGTATAGTTTTACCTTGCTTCATTATTTTTCCTTATCAAATTTCTAGTTTTATAAGCCTGCAATAACAGCGTCTTTATCCCCTTGCCTAACTAATTTAAGAATGACTTGTGAGGTAATAGACTGGGGGTCATAAGCAACCGTTAACTCATGTCAAGCTCAGGACTAAAATGAACTGAAATGACACCATCCTGACTGCTGACTTCTTCCTCAACTTTTGCACGTTGTTCTGCTGATAATTCCGGATGTACATGAAACATGATATCGGTGATATCCATTTTCTACTCCTAGTCGAGTTTTATCGACGCTTGTGGGTGATAGATAAAATAATCTTTACAACATCAAATCCTGTTTCTTTTTTTAAAACTTTTCTTGTTCAATTTCACCACGTGCATAGCGTTCTTTTAAAATATCTAACGCTGTTTTCGTTTCTTGATTATTGGTGTTTTGTGACGAGCCAGATAAACCTTTAACAATGCCAATAATGCCGACGATTACCAGACTCCAAAACAAAAGAATAAATATCCATCCAAACCCGGGGGCCCAGCCAAAACCATCCATATTATTCATCATGATTTTCTCCTTTATTTATTTTTTGCTCACTATTCCTTTTTTATCTTTTAAAACTAATACTGTTACCCCACCGGCAATCAATCAGGCTTTTACTTTAGTTGATTCACTGGATACTACTTCTTCCATTGATAGTTCTCTTTTAATAAAAAATTAAAATATTTAACATCATTGTTATGTTACACCGCAAATTTAGTGTCCAGCCGCTTTGGTTGCACGTTGATGTGCTTCAAAGCCACCTTTTACCTTCCAGCCTTCTATACCATCTTGCAGTACTTTTACGTTCTCCATCCCAAGTAAACGTAAGGCGAATACAGCTTGTGCAGAGAGTGATCCTGAATTGCAATATATAACCACCATCTTATCCGCTGGGATTTCAGAACGACGACTAACAGCTTGTCGCCATTCTATGTTAACAGCCCCAGGAATATGCTCTTTTGAATATTGGTTCTTATCGCGAGCATCAACAACAAATATTTTTTTCCATTCTTTTTTAGGTATTTGCTCAGGCCATATCAGGCTACTGCTGTACCCGGTGAATTCCATATATTCTTCTACAGCTGAAAGTGTTGGGTTTTCCTCAACTGCAAAGGCAGTACTTGTCATCATCACCGTAGCAATCAATCCGACTATAGTCAGTACAACAGTATGATAGCCGTTCAAAAGTCTGTTTTTATTCATTATCTAGCAACCCTCTAGTTTTGTCATAATTAAAAATTAATGCTCGTACAGAAACGCAAATAAATTTATTAAGCTATAGCTCTTATGTCGAGTTAAAATGCAATCACGTGATCACTTTCTTTGACCCATGAAGCAAGTGCTTTCATCGACCCTTTTTCAATACCATCAATCATGTCATCAACTTGCAGCCCGCAGTCATCGACAGACATACCACATGCACGCACTTCAAGACCGCATTCGATAAGTTCACTAAGCAGTTCTTCCAAGTTAGTCATAGTCTCAGGGACCTGATGATTTCGTTTTCCAACTTGCACACCATCATCAAGTAAGTGCATTTGTACTTTCATGTCTTCAGCCAACGACGCTCCAGCAAAACGCAATGCATGCCATGCTTTGTTATCATCCTTATAAGGTGCATTTTGGATAATGATTGTAATTGTTGTCATGGCTAATTCTCCTTGCGGTGTCTCACATGCATTAAAAATACATTATACAATTCAACGTTATCAGGTCATTGCTCGGCTGTTTCTACTCGCTGTTTAAATGCACGCAAGTAAGCTCGAATGCGTTTGGCGTTAACGCCGCGATCAATCCGACCCAGGCGGGAATGGGAACGCACATCGACACGAGTATGACCATTATCATCTTGTAACCTGATCACGACATAGTCTTCAAAACCAAACAAAAAACTTCTCGCCACGGCCTCAATTTGCAACTCGCTTGTATTCTCGGCAACAATCTCCCAGTCCATATCATGAGCCACTTCCGATGCCAATTTAAATGCCTGATCGGTATCCATGGATAGTTCGAGAGGTTTCAGATCGGGATAACCCTTCCGCTGAAGTTCAGCCACATGATCACCAGGGTACGTTACCGGACTGGGTACATCCCAAAAACTAGGGGGATCTTCTACATCAGTGGTGATGTCGTTGATGGGCGGATAAATTCTCGCTGCAACTTCGAAATTTACGATAAAGACCACTAGAGGCAGACACAATAGTAAGCCTAATAAACCGGCGATTAAACTTTGCTTACCGCCACCACGGCGTGATAGCCACAAACCAGCCAATGACAAGATCATGGCCACTACGGCAATATAAGTAGCCCATTCAAAATTATTTAAGGCAGTGACAAAATGAACATCACCATCTTGATATCCAGACACGGCCATACCGGCTATGATTAAAGCGGCAACGGCTGAAGTTAAACCCAATAGGGTTATCATTAAAATACGTTTTTTTGATGTCATAGTTTTTTCCTTCTTATGGTATTTTCACAATAGAGCTGGCACATGAAATGAATAGTTTCACTTCAGTGCATTTGCTTATTTAGTCTGTTGATGAATATTGAAATTGTTAACATGCTCTACCCTTACTATTAAATTTTAAAATTTGTATTTCATTAGTTTCAATTCGAAGAAGCCAATGAACACATACTGTTTTGCTGACACTCTTCCCAGGCAGAAATTAATATAATTGCAGCCCACTTTATTTCTTCTTCAGTTGTATGGTGCCCAACAGATAAACGAACTGCACCACGTTGACGTTCATAATTTATATTCATTGCACTTAACACACTGCTGACACTGTTATTATTAGCATGACAGGCGGAACCGACTGATGCGGCAACATGATATGAAGCTTGATTTAATAGTTCCTGCCCATCTACATTGGGGAATGATAGATTTAAAGTATTAGGTAAGCGTAGGTCAGGATGACCATTCAGTTTAAGTCCAACAATACCTTTACTTAGCAAGTTGTGTAAGGTATTACGTTTATATGTTAAGTGTGCTTCTTCAATTGCTAAACGATTATTAGCTAAATGAGCCGCTGTTCCTAAGCCTGCTATATAAGCGACATTTTCTGTACCAGTACGAAGACCGTGTTCCTGCGAGGCACCAAACATCAACGGAAATAGGTTAATACCTTTTCTTATAAATAGTGCTCCTACACCTTTTGGCGCATACAATTTATGTCCAGCAATAGTGAGTAAATCAGCACCTAGTGTTTTGACCGATACAGGTATCTTACCGATTGATTGTGCGGCATCGACATGAAAGACGATGTTCAATGGACGTAGTAAGCGAGAAATATCTTCAATCGGCTGAATGGTTCCTACTTCATTATTCGCATGCATAATTGAAACCAGAACTGTATCGCGGCGAATTGCTTGACACACATCACTCAATTTAACGCGACCATATTGATCTACAGGTAAAACCGTAATGTCCCACCCTTCCTTTTGCAGAAGATTAAATGGTTGTAGAACTGATGGATGCTCTATAGCGGTTGTAATAAGGTGACGTCCTTTGTGCCGTAATGCGCGCGCCGTACCAAGAATGGCCATGTTATTGGCTTCACTTGCGCTACCCGTAAAAACTATTTCATCTGGCGTTGCATCAATCAATTCAGCGACTTGTTGTCTCGCCCATGAAATTCCTTCACGAGCTTGTTGACCATAGAAGTGGGAAGATGAAGGGTTACCAAAATCATTACTTAAATAAACATTAATGGTTTCGACCACTTTAGGATCAACAGGAGTCGTTGCGTTGTAATCTAAATAAATTGGGGTTTGCATTTTAGATCACACTCTTAAACAAAATATAACTGGCAACAAAAACTAGAAAGGTTCCAAAGCCACGCTGAAGTAATGCTGCGGGCAAACGATTACTAATAAGACTACCGGTAACGCTACCGACAATAGCAACACCGGTAAAATATGCCATCAATACATAATTAATTTCAACAGCGCTGGCATAACCTGCAAATCCGGCAAATGATTTAAGCGCAACAATACTGAGTGAAGTGCCCACCGCTTGTTTCATAGGTAAGCCTGATAATAAAACCAGAGCCGGCACAATGAGAAAACCACCACCCACACCAACAACGCCCGTTAAAACGCCAACTGCAATACCATGAATTGCGATATGTGTGTATTGCAATTCATCGCAGTTTCCATCAAGGCAATCTTCCACTGCAGCGGCACCAACAGATTTATGCTTCGGCTTTAACATTTTGTACGCTGCGGCATACATCACTAAGGCAAAAATTGTTAACTGAACAGCAACGGGAGTAATAACACCAAGTAATGCGCCACCATACGTGCCCATTACACCAAAAGCACCAAATACAGCGGTAATTTTTAAATTCACATTACCCCAGCGCCAGTGCTGAAATGCGGTAATTGTTGCGGTCACTGCAACGATGCCAAGGCTCATGGCAATGGCCGATTTTGGTTCAACATCCAATAAATACAGTAACGCAGGCGTGGTAATAATCGAGCCACCACTACCAAAAATACCCAGTAATAAACCGGTAACCAAACCTGAAATAAGAATCGCTAATGACATAACACACCCACTATTCAATTGAGTAATTGAATAATAGAATAGACTATTGAGCATTAAAGTCAAGCCAATCTTTGATACGCACTCTATGTTTTGTAACCTGATGAATTATAAAGACTTAATTGCAGTCAATTTAAGCCAAAAAACGCTAATAAGTGTTAAATTCAGGAAATAAATATATTCTGAGTTTTATGCTAAAGCATCCACAAATATAAGTACTAACATTATTAATAGTATTCTAGGGATATTCTGTAACCATTTTGAATGGCTCGACAGGGTGACGCTTTTTATAAAAAGATGAGTTATAAAAATATCAGCAGATCATAAATAAATTTGCCCGCCAATAAATAAAGAATCACAGCAATTAATTTTTTAATTTGTGCTGGTGACAATTTGAAATACATTATGCGATTACCAAGATAACCACCGATAATTGCAGCAATAGTAACAGCTCCAAGAAGAAACCAATCAATATCAACAAACGTAAGATAGGTAGAGAAAGCAGCAAAAGAGGAAAAAGGAATAACAAAGCTGATCGCGATTGCAGCTTCTTTAGCGTTGTAACCCAGTAAAATAAGCAATGGCATCATCAAAGCACCGCCACCGACACCAAGCAAACCCGATACTACACCAACTCCCGCACCAATAATAAAAAGCCAATAGCCTTCACGACAGTGAAATAATGCCTCGCGTTTTTGAAAAAGCAGTAGTGTTGCACTTGTTAATAAGAAAATGACAAGTAACCATTTAACTAACACCTCATCAACATAAATGCTCAGGTATGCGCCTAATGGTGTTGCTAATAATACCGCTACAATTAACGGAAGTATGATCTTTACATCGAGCGCACCTCGTTTCAGGTTCATTACACTAGCTACGACAGTACTAGATGTATTGATAAATAAACCAGTCGCCTTAGCAAGGTTGAATGGCAAACCCAATAAGGTAAAAATGGGCACTAAAGCAATGGCCGAGCCTACTCCGCCCATTGCAAATAGTGTTGAGAAAATAAGCGTTAAAATACTGTAAAGAAGTATATCCGTCATTTAACACTCACTTTTTCTAACGCTTCGCAATTTACCAATGTTTAATCATCTCAACCATTTTTGTATAAAGTTCAAGAATATTTGATTTCAGTTCGTCTTTACAGCCAAGAGCCTCTAATTGAACAGCAAGATTTGGGGTGCTAACAAAAACTTCCCCCTCTTTTTCAAACAGGCTAATCCCGCATGGCATTAAAACATTCAGCTCTGGTTGTGTGTTTAATAATTCAGCTGCTAACGAAGGCATACATAGCTCATACACTGAAGCCGCTTCATTAATTTCAAAACCTTGTTGCTCTGGTAGATTTTTAGAGAAGGGATACACTTTTTTCAACCCCAAACCAATCTCTTTTGCATCAGCTTCAACTCGCTGTTCAATCTCATCAAAAGTGCTCGCGGCTTTATGGGTAAAGACCAGGCTATGTTCTGCTTTTTCTTCTTCAGTGTTTTGCGCATCTTTATCTTCGGAATCACCCATCATTGATTTACAGCGATTCATCATGGATTGGCATTGCTCTTTCATTTTGGGTTCCATTTCTCCCATCATAGATTTGCACTGATTCATCATATCCATGCCTTGCTTTTTCATATCACTGTCCATTTTGCTCATCATGTCAGACATTTTATTCATCATTATATGGCTCCTTTTAGTTCATCAGTCATTTTCGACAACATGGTTTCAGCTAGTGTTTTACGATCAGCAACTTCCAGCTCAGAAAACATCATATTCATGCAACGTGGCATCATATTTTCCATTTCTTTCTTCATTGTTTCTTTCATTTTTCTTCTCCTGTTTTTACTGTTTTACAAAAATTGCTGCATAGTGATAAGGGCCGACATCAACCACTTTTTCCAACTTGAAACCAGCGGGTTCAACCACTTTTTGCACGTCTTCGGGTTGCATGCGTAATTCTGTATCAGGTCCACGGGGTTGATCCAAAACAATGGTTTCTTCTCTAGGACGGCGATGCCAGTTAATCACAGCAAATCGTCCACCTGTTTTAAGTGATTCATAAACTGATTTAGAAAATTCAGTTTGTTCAGGAATACCGTGAAAAGTGTTAGCAATAAAAACATAATCAACCGGCTCATTAATTTGCTTATTGAGTTCTCGGGCATCACCTAAAATGGAATGAAAATTAGGATTTTCTTCACAAGCTTTTTCTGCTTCACCGAGTAAATCTGCATCCAGATCCAGTGCCCATGTTTTTCCAGGATGTACTAATTCACACATGGGTTTGGTGAAATGACCATCACCACAGCATAAATCCACAACCTGCATATCCGGTTCAATACCCACACTACGCAAAACACCTTCTGGATCAGGCCATAACGTATGCCACCAGTCTTTATCAGGCATCATGGTGGCGGGGAAAAGGGCTTCTTTATTCATAATTTGCTCCTTCTATCTAAATCAACTTCATATGCGCTCTTGCTTATATGTGTATTTACACATATACTTTAAAGCAAGTCAAGGACAGGAATTTAAAATGAAGAAATTACAGTTTTACAGTAATGACGTTTGCCCCTTTGCTTATCGCGTAAGGCTCGCTCTGGCAGAAAAAAAAATCGACTATGAAAGTATAGAAGTTGATTTACAAAATGTTCCAGATGACTATTATAAAATTTCACCGGCTGGCAAAATACCGTTGATTAAACAGGGTGACGATATTGTTTGGGAGAGTACGGTCATCAACGAATATATTGAAGATGCTTTCCCTGAAATTCCATTATTATCGGCAACAGCTATAGAGCGTGCGCAGGCAAGATTGTGGATTGATTACTGCAACACGACTTTCCAACCTCATTATTGTGGCTTGGTCTTTGAACTCGATGAATCTAAACATGATGCGGTTCGTAAAGAATTAATATCCGCTTTAGATCATATGGAACAAGGCTTGGCAGAATCAACAGGTCCCTACTGGATGGGTGAACAGTTAACACTGGTGGACTTAACCTATTATCCTTTTTTTGAACATTTGCCTGTTTTAAGTCATTATCGTCAGTTCGAATTGAATGACAAATATCAACATATAAAAAACTGGTTGAAAGTGATGAAGGCAAGACCTTCCGTTCAGCAACATTCGCGTGATGCAGATTTTTACATTGAAGCTTATAAACCTTATGTTGATGGCAGTATGGGAAAATAAAATATGACAATTAAAAACTGTGATGATGTTAAGCACCTGAGTGAAATATTTAAACTGTTGTCTGAACCTAACCGTCTAAAAATACTTTGTAATTTAAATATGGAATGCCGTCCTGTTTCAGATATTGTTATTGCCACCGGCCTTAGTCAAACCAATGTTTCTTTTCATCTGCGCTTACTGCGTGAAGCTGGTCTGGTTAGACCTGAACGTAAAGGTGCCTTTATTTATTATTGTTTACCGGATGTAAAAATCATGAAGCACATAGAAAATTTTAGTGCATGGATTGAACAACATGATAGATCTATAACAACTGTTTAATATTTAATTAATCTTTGATACTTAATTAATCAATAAGGAGAGTGGTATGACACCTGAATACTGGATGGGACATGGTTTTGGCTTTATGTGGATTTTTCCACTTATTTTTCTTGCTGTATTTGTTTTTTTTATGCGCGGCATGTTTGGACAAAACAATAACCAAAATCAAAACACGACAACAGAAACACCTCGTGAAATTTTAGATAAACGATTTGCTAAAGGTGAGATAAATAAAGATGAGTATGAAGAAATTAAAAAAACATTAAACAGTTGATGAAGGTTTTACTCTTTCTTGCTGAAGGCTTTGAGGATCTCGAAGCTGTCTCAATTCTCGATATTTTTGGTTGGACGGAGTATCGTGATTGGGTACCCACAGTTGAGGTTGTTACCACGGGTTTTCATAAAAAGGTCAACAGCCGTTTTGGATTGCAGCATTCAATCGACATTGCCTTTGAAAATTTAAATCCTGAAGACTATATGGCATTAGCACTACCCGGCGGTTTCCATAGTCATGGTTTTGATGAAGCCTATGATGAGAGACTACATGAGCTCTGCCGACGAATACATAATAACAATGCATGGATAGCAACCTTTTGTGTTGGTGTTCTCCCTGTTGCTGAAGCTGGTTTATTAAAAGACAAACGAGCTGTTACCTACCCTTATAGCCAGAATCATAATAATACTAAGCGTTTAAAAGAATTAGGAGCTCACGTAGTTGATTCTGCTGTAGCTATAGATAACCGAATTATAAGTTGTGCTGGCCCTGGCAGTTCACTTGATGTTACTTTTTATTTACTTGAAGCATTGTTAGGTACAAAACATTGCAATGAAGTAAAACGACTTATGTGTGTACCTAACAACAATAACATTTAAATAATATAATCCTTGCTACCTTATTCACTTTGAATTTAAAGGATAACCCGCTTCATTCCACGCGGTCATACCATTACGAATAACATGCACATCCGCAAAACCATGTTTTGTTAAGACCTGAGCCGCTTTTTCTGAACGTCGATCAGTCCGACAAATTGTCATAACGGTTTTTTCCTGAAAATCCTCAATCTCAGTGAGTCGTTGTTCCAGTTCTTCAACAGGAATTAAAACCGAACCTTTTACATGCCCCTGTTCACCGACATAATCTTCTGTTGAACGGACATCAAGTAATAAAACATCTTCACCTGCATCCAATTTTTGTTTAACATTTTCAACTTCTATCATCGGTCCTCGACGAAGTCGTCCAATTAAGCTAGGCAGAAATCCAACAATCGCTAATAACGCAAGTGCCAGCATAATTTTTTGAATTAAACCATCTCCGCCAGCGACCGCTTCGCGTCCTACGTAACCTAGATAGGTATAGGCAATGGCTCCGGGCAACATAAATAAATAGGTCGCTATTGAATAATGACTGAATTTTATTTTTGTTAAACCTAATGCATAGTTCAGAAGATTAAAGGGGAATAACGGCACCAAGCGAACAAAGGCAACAAACTTCCAGCCCTCACCTTCAACACCTTGCTTAAGTTGTTTCATTCGACCGCCAGTTTTTTTCTCAACCCAATCGTGTGCTAAATAACGAGCGGTAATAAAAGAAATCATGGCACCAATTGTTGCGGCTGTTAGATTATAGAATGTTCCAAATACTGGACCGAATAAAGCGCCACCTGCCAAAGTGAGAACTGAGCCCGGTAAGAAAAATACCGTTCCAATTGCATAGATCAGCATGAACACTATTGGTCCTGCACTACCGGCATCTTTAACCCAGCTTTCCAGTGCAGCAGCATCAAATTGATCGCGATACATAATTGCAGCTGCAATACCGGCAACCAACAATAGTAAAACGCTAATTCGTAATAAATTTTTCATATTAATACTCCGACCATGACTAAGTTGAAGCCATATTTGAATTAAAAAACTCCATCGAAATCGAGGGAGAACTCTATATCTGAGAGAGAGGGGGAGATAAACATCTCTAAGTTTACTTTTCTTTGCTGTCCGTCCACTGCCTGCGGTTAATAACATAGCCAGATATCTTACCAACAAAAGGGAGCACCAACATACCAGGTAGCCAGGATACCTGCTTAGGATCGCGTAATTTATTAATACCAATCGTCATTTTTTTATGTCCACCTCTTGGTTGATCACGATAAGTACCAAACAAACGATCCCACCACGGTAAGCTGAAACCAAAATTACTATTTGTTTCATCGTCTTCAACTGAATGATGCACCCGATGCATATCGGGGGTAACAAGTATTAAGCGTAGATACTTATCGAGAGTTTTTGGTAATGAAATATTTCCGTGGTTAAACATGGAGGTGGCATTTAAGATCACTTCAAAAATTACCACGGCAACAATAGAAGGCCCAAGTAATAAAATAGTGGCAAACTTAATCAGCATCGACAAAATAATTTCAATGGTATGAAAACGAGAACCGGTGGTGACGTCAAAATCCAAATCAGCATGATGTACCCGATGCAAACGCCAAAGTACGGGAATCGCATGTACCATCACATGCTGAATATAAACTACAAAATCCATAATAATGACCGAAGCCGCTACAGCAAGCCAGAAAGGAACATCATAATAATTAAATAAACCCCAACCTTGTTCACTTGCTAAACTTGCGACACCCACCGCAGCAGCAGGAAACAATAGCCTGATAACAAAACTATTGAAAAAAACCAAACCGATATTATTTATCCAGCGTACACTTTTTGAGATAGTTAATGCGCGTTTCGGTGCAGCCAGTTCCCATAATGCAATCACAATTAGCATGCCAAAAAAGAAACTCATGCGAATAACTTTTTCGTTGGCTAGTAAAAATTCTTCAAAGGACATAGTTAACCTCACTTATTGTATCTATTGGGTTTGCCCATAAATATTATCGGGCTATAATGATTAAACTGAAGTCTATCATTCAATTAATCACTTGAATAGTTTAAGTTTGATAAAATATGAAACCAAATACATTTAAAAGTGACCTATTTACACAATTTGCCCGTGTTGGCAAAGCATTAAGTAACGCTAATCGATTGGAATTACTCGAGTTTTTAGCACAAGGCTCACGCAGTGTTGAATCTTTAGCAAATGTTGCCAACCTCAGCATTGCCAATACCTCACAACATTTACAGCAATTACGCCAAGCTGGGTTGGTAATTAGCCAAAAAGAAGGCTTAAAGGTGTATTACAGTATCAGCGGAGATGATGTAATTGACCTGTTCGATTCTTTGAGAAATGTGGCAGAACGCCATTTGTCAGACGTAGATAAATTGGTGAGAACTTACCTCACTGCAAAAGACAATCTCGACCCGATTCCTCGTGATGAGCTAATAGAACGTGTTCGTGATGATTTAGTAACCGTTTTAGATGTTCGCCCCTCTGAAGAGTATGCCGCTGGCCATGTACCTGGTGCGATTAATATTCCACTAAATGAGCTAGAACAACGACTCAATGAACTGGGACAAAGCAAAGAAGTGGTTGCATATTGTCGCGGCCCACACTGTATTTTGGCTTTCGATGCTGTTGCTCAGTTACGTGAAAAAGGGTTGCAGGCACGTCGACTTGAAGATGGTTTCCCTGAATGGAAAACAGCGGGTTTGCCCATTGAAAATAATGATTCAGCTTAAATATATCAGCCGTTACTAGATAAACACTTAAACACACAAACAGTTGATATCCACAGCTTTTATACCTCTGAATTGATACCTTAGTTATATTTGTCCATTACTACTTAAACTTAGAATTGTTTGCTGAATATCAGGGTGATCAAATTCACGGCCCCCTACAGCTCGATAGACAATAAAGCCATTGGGATTAATGATATAGGTTGTAGGTAAACCCCGAACTTTCCAGTCCTTCATGGAAGCAGCATCTGGATCAAATAATATAGGGAAGCTTGGCGAAGGTTCAACTTGCCCCATAAAAGAAAAAACAGTATCAATATCTTCGCCAATATTTACAGCCAAAACCACTACATTTTTATCTTTTGTTGCAAGATGTAACCGTTCAAGTGATCCCATTTCACGGCGGCAAGGCGGACACCATGTAGCCCAAAAATTAATAACGACAATCTTGCCCTTCAAATCTTTTATATCAACGATTTCCTCATTCATATTTTTCAAGCGAAGGTTTGGCACTTTAATGAGTTTTTTGATCGCAGTGAGCTTGTGCGTTAGCGGAGGTAGCTCCTCTGCATAGCTAATACCTGATGTTAATAAAATAACAGTAGAGACCATCATAAGTATTCGAGTTAATTGTTTATTTACCACATCGTACTCCCTGTAATTTTGTTTCGTAAGCTTTGCCGTCGATGTCCCAACGAGCGATGGCATCAAATTGAGTACCTGATGGTAAACCTACTGATAACATCCCCTGATTCCAATCCCCTCCCGTTTCGTATTCTTGTTCAGGTGGAAACTGCGCCCAGCGAAAGGCGACTAAAGCTGAATTTTTAGTATTGTCTGTAGTCAACTTTTGCACCCAATTATCAACGGAAACCAGAGAATGTGGTTTCCCATCAATTAAAATTGACCAGTTGTTTCTAATAAAGTGAATTGTACCGGGCGCGTTATCATTCCGTAAAACGGCCATATAGACACAAGACGAGGTATAAGATTCTATTTGTTTTAATGTAAATCCACGGTTTACATAAAATGCTTGGGCTTGTTCGGGCAGAATTTGAGTTAGGGAAAAACTGACACCATGAGCATGAATTCTCCAGGTCCCTGCCCCGGTTGCTGAATCAATATGAGTGCTTTGTATTGTTTCAGCAAAGCAGGACAACGAAAATAATCCAATAACTGATGCTAGAATAATGTTTTTCATATTTATCTCGCTATATATTTTTTACACATAACTGCTGGTCATGCGGATCTGTGGAGCCCACATAGATATTTTTGTGATTTTTTATAATAAACATTTATATTTAAAGTATACAACTATGCATAATATCGGGACTGTCCACTAAACAATGTAATCATGTCTGCTGTCAAAAAAGGATTTTCTATTACATCGAACAGCTGAGGATGATTTAATAATTACCTATTTGGATAAGGATCATTTTCTGCATCGCCTTGTCCTGACAAGATCTTCCAGCACATTAATGAATGGGGTTTACTTTTGTATTCTGGGCATGGCGGTAATGATGTCTTTGATTGATTTGAATAGATATGTCCACAATCTGCACATTCATATGTTCCTGCTGAAACATCACTTCCATATGGAACACAGTTCTTTTTTTCTTCATTAAGAACATCTTTAACTTTCATTTTCATACTCTCCAAATACATATATTATACTTTAATAACCACCATGAAGAACTCATATTAATTACAGCAATGACTCAAGCTAACTTAAGGTGTATTTATTGTTTTATAAAAAACCTCATTGAGGTTTAATCAAATATTTTACTATACATCATACTCCACAATATCTAGTTCTTCATACTGATATCGTATAAATGGCCAAAGTAATAAATCTCCAGATACAAACTTCACAGCTTTTAAACTCCACTTTTCAGGATATTTCCCAAGTATCATCATAATAGGCTTTTCATTTTTGGCTTCTGGTGTACAAGCTATTCGGGTTAATGTTCTTTTATATAAAAACTCAGTTCTGCTTTACCTATAGGCATGAGTATGCCAATCACCAAGATATATAATAGTCCCTTCTGTTTATATATATCATCTATTTTTTCTAACTGATAATCTTGTTCGGGTGTAAATCGAGATTTTTTATGTATAGCATTTGAACCTGCCCCAATTAAATGAGTAACCACTATATCCTGATCATTTGCATAATATCCCATAAATACACCACCTGTTTCAAAAGGCACATATTTATCAGCTTCATCCAGCAATTTTTTATATAACTTTTCAGGAATCCAAAACTTATTTTTACTCATGGGATAAATGTTTTTCAGATATGTTTAATTTGTGAGTTTCCCATCTAGGCTCAATAGGAATACCTGAGTCTTCATCAAAAAGATTAAGTACTGCAAAGTCCCAGTTAAAATCAGTATAAGAGTTATCTTCACCTTGTAATAAAGTTGAGATAGTTAACCGAGTAGCCATCAGTGAAATATGGTCAAGATCAAAACCAGCACCAGTAAATGTTGGATGAAAACATCCAACAGGCTGAATATCTGATCCTTCTTCAGCTGAAGGTGATTTAAATTTTTCATCTGCAATATCATAAGAAAAACAAGTCCAACAACCTTTTGTTACATCTGGAACTACACGTCCAACAATTCCACCCCAGCCACCTTGAGTACCAGTAGCCCAAATATAAGATGTATCTAACTCTCTACAACGACTTGATAAATAAAGACTAATGTTTTTTTCAGCGACGGCATCAATCACAACGTCAGATTCATCTATAACCTTCTTAATAAGATCATCTTCATCAACCATTCCCCCATTAACTTGGATCTGTTGATTACCAATTCTCATAGGAAATGAATTACATTTTACATTCGGAAAATTAGCTTTAAAAAAATACTCTAAAGCTTGAACTTTAAAATAACCTATAGCTGAAAAACCAAGCATCCATCGAGGCATATTTCCAGCTTGTACAATATCATGATCAACCATCGTAATTGATTCAACACCAGCTCTAACTAATTGCCAAATAATATGAGATCCCAATGCACCAAGCCCAAATATCGTTACTTTTTTATTACGTAACAATTGCAATCGTGGAACTCTTTTCGATATATTTTCAGCAGTTAATCGATCGCTTCTGACAAGACTAATATTCGGCGATTTTTGTTTAGCTTGTTTTTTTATCTTTACTGGTTTTCTACGAACAACAAATATCCAGTTATATATGATTTTTTTATATTCTGATTCTTCTGGAAAAATTAAACCAATTATCTCAAAACCATGTTTTGAATAATGTGGTGTTTTTAATTCAGGTAATATTTTAATTGCTTCATTTAATACTTTATTTTGTTCCATAGATAACGGTGGCGCATCTAATTTAACCCATTTTGAATCTTGTTTTAAAGGATAAAAATGTTCAAGTGGAACATTTACCGTATCTATATTAGAGCCGTTATACTTAATATCCTGTGTAAACCCATTTATAATTTGACTTGATAAATGATTTTGATGAAGTCTAATCGTCATTTCACCAGATTGAGCTATTGATGGTATATCCCACTCATCAACAAATATTACTGAACGATTTTCATACTGTATTTGACCTGAAATTTGATATCCAACATTACCTTCGATATCAGAAGCTTTACCAGGCTCTGCATGTGCTCGTAATATAAGTGGTACTTGTTCTCTAAGAGCGCTTGCCAAAGTATCCCTACTGGGATCCCAAACGTTTTGCTCATCCTCAAATAAACACAAGCCACCACTAATCGGATCTAAATGCCTACCTGCTGGAAAAGTTGGAGCAAAGACTTTTATTGCAAAAAAAGGGTATGCGGAAGGATAATGGCACTCTAAATTATGTGGCTCACCATCAATTAAATATTCAACATTGATAACGAGGCGCCCCTGAGAAGAGGCTACCCCATCAATTTTGTACTGGTATGTAGCCTGATTTAATGCATCCAACTCAGACTGATAAAGTGCAGGACATGCATTAAACCAAGCCATAATTAACCTACCGTACGTTTAGGTGGTGCAGGTGGATTATCGGGTCTCCCATGTCCGTGTCCAGGGTTTTCCGGTGGTGTGTTATTAGGCTTACCTTTTCCATTGCCATTCATTAGGCTTTTCCTCCTCAAACTACTATTTTTAGATAAAAGCACCATGAATCGCTATCCATAAATGATAACTACCAAAAGTGCTTGCCATTGCAAGATTAGTAACTTGACTCGAGGATCGGAGAAGATCATACTCATTGTCGCCAAACAGAGCGTGTTTATCACGTTCCTAGCCGGGTCAAGTTACCAACTTGTCACCGGCTATTTTTTCACATTTTCACTAAATGCGCAACCACATACACTATTTCAATTAAAACAACGCACACTGTCAACTTTAACTTGACATAACTATCAAGATGTATATACTTAAGGCTGTTTAATTTCGGCAACTACATATTTATGCTCAACGAAGATTATCTGTATCAATTAATTGGTGAACGGTTAGCATCAGCAAGGAAAAGAAAACTTTCCTTAAGCCAAGATGCAATTGCAGAACGTCTCCATATTTCAAGAACTTCTGTTTCAAATATAGAACGAGGCAAACAGAAAGCTCCCCTATCATTGCTATATCTATATTGCATTGAGATAGACAAAGATATTAATGAGATCATCCCAAGCTTAAATGAAGTTGTAACCAAAAAAACTGGAACAACTATTATCCTTAATGGTAAATCACAAGTTGTGCCCGACAAGGTCGCTAAATTAATTAACGCTATTGATGAAGATTTTCTTGAAATTTAAATGAATATTATAAAATAAATATGGAGTTTAAATTATGAATCATATTATAGAAGATAAAGCTCTTACTTTACTTGAAAATTTTAACCTCGATATACTCCCTATTGATGTTGAGTCTCTTGCAAATAAAATAGGCATTAAAATAATTGAAGAAAATTTTGATGATGATATTGCAGGCTTACTTTACTCAAAAGAAAATAGAAGTTTTATTGGATTAAATATTAATCACCATGAAAATAGAAAGAGATTCACAATTGGGCATGAGATCGGACATTACATCTTACTCCACCATAAATTAAATAGTGGGATACATGTAGATAGTAAATCATTTATATTTCGTAGAACGAATAATAATACAGATGATGAAAAAAAAGAAAAGGAAGCAAATAAATTTGCTGCGTCATTATTAATGCCCGCAAAACTATTAAAAAAATTCATTAAAGATGAAAAAATAGATTTAAATGATGATTTAGATATATATAAATTATCAACGAAATTAATCGTTAGCGAACAAGCCTTAACTTATAGATTATTAAACTTAGGTTTAATTAATTACAGTTAACTAAATTACTTGTTTTTTTGAGGTAAAAAACTAGTATTAGTTATTAATTTTATATTTTTGGTGTCGGACTAAAAAGTGGCGATTCAAGCGCTCCAATCAACAATTCACTACAAAGATAATTTACAACTTTATCATTATTGTAATCACAAGCTGTGGCTTCAGTATCAAGTCCTAATGCAATTCTACCACTTGAAGTAAGATAAAAACGCCATACTTCAAATGTTTCTTCACCTAACTTAACTATAAAAATATACTCAACTGATAAACTATCATCTTTATTTTTAACTATCCGTGACGATGCTTCTGCAGTGTAGCCAAAGCATGAAATCACAATTTTTTGACCATCAATTTTAAGTTGAGAAGGAATATTATCAGGTTGTGGACTATCTCTTACATGTTCAATAAATCCTTGGTTCAACTTATTGATAGCATTAATATGATTATTAACATTAGCGATCTTGATGATGTCTTCTTGATTCACAATTTATTCTCCATGATTCTAGTAACTAGAATGTAGATAATGATTAAATTAAAGAATTTTTGTAACTCACCTTCATATGCAATTTTTTTAAAGCACAATTAGTGGCCAAGGGATTAAATAAAGTCTAGGTGCTTTTTGTTACTGAAGCCGCTCAATTAGTAGTCCCCATAGCAACTCAGCAGCACCCTCTTGAGATAATTCATGATTATCCCTTGTTGCAAAGTGAGACATTCCCATAGGTCGAAGATTTAATGAGTACCCATCATTTTCTACTGAAAGAGATTCATTATACTGATTCCTTGAGTTTGTAATTCCACCATAATATGCAATCCCCCCAATAAAGGAACTGTCTCCACCAGTCCAAACTGTACATTCAGATGCTCTCGTTCCTTCATTATAAATTGATGCTGTAAAACAGTTCGCATCAATTCTTTTAAACTTAGCGGTGATATTTTTATTCCGTTCTTGTAGCTCTTCTAGTGACGAGTCAAAGAATCTAGCAATATATTCGAATGATGACTCCAAATAATCATCAACCTCACGGTCTGTGAATTCCTTTTTTACTCTCAAGTTACTCGAACGCGGGAAATTCTGAGGAAATACTATGTCCGGCACCATTTCTTCAATTTTTTCTTCTTGTTCTATCGTTGAACAACCCATTTCTTCCACTATAGTCCTGATATCTTTTGCAATTTGAGTTAATGCCTCTGCCTGATTTGCAAACATAGAAACAGGTTTTCCATCTAGTGGAGTTGCTCTTAATGAACCAAATGGTGCACTAGTCCAATCACATGGATGAATGATTACGGGTATAACTCGAGTTGTTCCTTCTTTATCTTTCTCTAATGCCCTCATCATTTCTTTATCATAACAATAGTCAGATGCCAAAAAACTAGCACTAACCAAAAGTAATATAATATCTGCATTTTCTAATTCATCACTAATGCTCGAGTGTATATTTTCACCCGCTCCAATACGTCTGTCATGCCAAGCACGAATAAGCCCCTGTCGTTTAAGCATTGATAAATGTACTTCAAGCTCATTTCGAAACTCTTCATCTTTATGCGAGTATGAAAAAAATAAATTAGCCATATTAACTTCCAAGTTGTTTAAGAAAAGCTACTAAATTACCAGAAGAAAAATCGTTTTTATTTAGGTGGAGCTTATCCCATAGATCAAACACTCCTTCTTCCGCTCTAGTCAATTTACGGCGACCACCAGGAGAACTAGGGCAATCCGATGTAGCCAATGAAATATTTATATCGCATTGTTCTATTATGATCCTAATACAAACAGGCACACCATCAGCTTTTCTTCTGCTGATTTGCTCATTTATCCAATTAGGTTCAATGTTATTTAAGTTCCGTTCAATAGGTCCTATGATTATCCTTACCCCCATTTTAATCTCTCCCTAGCCATGCTGTAAAAAATTTAAATTATAATAGGTGTGTATTAATTAAAATCCCAAATTATCGATACAAATGTTTTTAACTAATATTTCCGTCTGGATATGGATACTTAAGATTAACCTTATTGCGGGTAGCCACCCTTCTTTTTTCTCTCACAGGATCATGCATATACCAGATATTGAATTTCCTTTCGCCTGGCATAGTATCCGAATCAAGATTTGACCACCCTAAATGCTCTGCAATAAACTCTCTTATTTCATGTTTTGGTCGACTTGTTGACTTTTGTTGCCAAGTTTCCATGACTGCACCTAAAAGTAGATCACATAATTGTATAGATGGTGTATCTTTTGAATCTCTTGTAATTACTGACTTAACTGGCGAAGCATTTTGGAATCTTCGATTTAAAATGTTATTTGAAATAACCTCAATTGACTCATCTGCTTTCTCATATCGTGATGCTATTGGGTCTACATATACGCGAAACTCATGTTCTCTATCTGGAAATCGTTGTAAGGCTCTTCGCATTTTTGATGTTAAAAGCATCGTAAAATGCTTACGTCGAGCTAAATCCCAATCATTGTCATGATAAATTTCTTTTCTGACCATTTCTTTTCGTACAATAATGCAATGAAAAGTTAACCATTTTCTTTTGAAAAAATATTCAATGAGGTCTTTATAAAATGGCGTAAATCTTTTGGAGTTCAATTTGTTCCACTTGCACTCATAGTCGTAATTATTTTTTTCTTTTATCGCTCTGAAATGCTCAATAAAATCACCACGCCGCTGCCATTTTAACCACAAACTTCCGAATCCATAATGAGTTGAACCATGAATACCTGATTCATCGCATGCAATAAGCCAACTCCTTTTATTTGTCGATTTCTCATTTTTCATAACCGCCACGTTTTTACTCTTTACACTCATATAATTTACTTGCAGAATCATTGATATATGCGTTCAGGCCATCCCCTTTAGCAGCAAGGGTTTTCATTTGTTCGATATGATGCGTACCAGCACTAGAATTTGTATAAAGATAAATAGCCCCCGTACTAAATTTTACTCTAATGAAGTCATTTCCAGTTTCATATGCAACAACACCAGAGTCACGATCAATATCACTATATCTTTCCATGATTAATTCCTCTATTACTTGTTTGTTACTTTAAGACCAAATTAACATAACGGGGTTTACGTACCCTGAACTAAAATTCTTAAATTAAACTACACAAATATAATTAACGAAAATACTCGACGTAAATTTATATAAGTCTCACTGCTTGTTTATATGCAAGGAATATGGGTATTCCTGTAGTTCACGTCGTTAGGGGGAAACGGGTGAAAGTCGTCAACTTTAAGATCAAAAGCACCGCTATCAGGGCTCACTCTTTGTGCTTCCAAATGCACTTTATTCTTCTATGTTATGTATCGACTATAGCAAGCAAGCCCTACCGAGCATAGCATCTAAACAGACCAATATTGGTCACTTTTTAATCCTTATATTTTATATCCTATATTGAAACTAATTAGCTCACTGTTCTTCAATTTTTTTATTTAACCATATCCCAATATATTTATGACTATAGTCCGCAGGTAATCGTTCCTGTTCTAAACGTCCAGCACCAAAAACATTATTTTTTAAATCATTAAAAAGAGTTTCTTCTGTCTCATCAAGATTAGAAGGTAACCCTACATGTTTTTCAGGCTCATCAACCATTCTATCCTTAAATTGGAGAACCGTATTTTTATCCATCATAATAGGTGTAGTATTATGAGCAAGTGCTCTAGCATCACTGAGTATTGCTAAGCCCCATGTATCTATATCTCCCCAATATCCTATATTTTTTTCATTAAGCCAATCTGCATTCATCCAGCTAACATTACGACCACCCCCGAATACGGCGATGGTATTTTTTAAGCTAGTCAACCCTAAGCCAGACTGAACATTTTCTACAACAAGAATGTTATCAGCGGGTAATGTCATACGCCTTAATTCAGAAACAGGTAACTGTAGAATAGAAAACCCTCCCATCTTCGCTTGCACAATAGGGCAAAGAGGTCTAACTGTTATCCATCCCGAAGGATTTTCCAAACAACGCAACCATGCCAATAAGCCTCCTGCCTGTACAATATTACCTTGATGCATTACATCTAATAAATCTGAAATCAAAGGGTTAAATGTCTCAACAAACTTGGTATCAACACCTATTAGCGGCAAAGCTCTAAGATACTGTCCTTCTCCCATGCCTTTAAATATTTGGGGCAAAAGTTTTACGATAAGATCAATTTCTTTTTGTGACATTGCCTCAATTGTTAGTAGATGCTTTATCAATACAGAATATAAGTCTTTATTCATATTCAGTAATGGTTCCATGCGTTGTTCCCAAAGATGCCCTCGGACTACTGCATCTTTGCCTAGGTAATCAAATAAAGACTGCATGCTTGGTATTACTAATCGTTTTGGAATATTTTGTTGTTTTAGTGAACGGTAGTTTCTAGAATCCCACTCAACAAAATCAGAAAAAATAAACTCTTGCCAGCCTGAGATGAAGTTTTGAAAGCGTGTAATATCTGATAACGCCTGCTGATCAGTTGGTGGCTTAAGTGGGATTGATATAGGGAAGGTTCGTTCGTCAGTAAGTCGTTTCTGAAGGTTTCTATGATTATCCCACTCGCGTTTTCTAATTAAATTATAGACTTCACTAGGTAGCAGCCCCCATTCACTCATTAATAACTACTCCTAATTCTTCTGCTTCAGAAGCTAGCTTTTTTTTCCTTTGAACTTCATACCGGCGATCTATTTCTTCCCAAGTTACTTCACATAATCTACTCTCATGGCTAGTAATATCACGTTCGGCAATGATCAATGATCTAGCAGATTCTCTTGCTAGATTAAGATTCTTATACGGCGTAATTAAATTCACATGAATATTTAACTCTTTAAAAACTCTTAGTACTCTACGGCTTACAGCTTCTGCTGTATTTGAAAAAGCCTCATCAAGAAAAACCGTACAATATACAGGCTTTTCATAATTTTCTGGTGTTAAAACATAAGCTAAGCTTGCAGCGACAATAGTTCCGGCAAAGGATTCCTTCTCTCCTCCTGATTTACCACTAGAAGATTCTAAAACATCAAGCACCTTAAGAGATATTGTTTCAATTTCTTCTGCATGGAATGAAAGTTGGTGACGTGGATCAAGTAGCCGTAAACTTTCCAGATTATTAACCGTAGCAGGGGCGCTTGCTCGATCAAGAATTTCTACAACTTCCTGCAAGCTAGCAAAACGAAGTTCATGATCATCACTAGTAGCCTGACTCAACACCTTACTTACTTTAAGGTTGAAGTCTTTTACGTGTGGAAACTGCTCTAATTTAAACCCCAATTTCAAATGTGTGCCTGGTTTAAATTCGGTACGTTTAAGTACTTTGTTTATAGTGTCTATGCGCTCTGTAATATCTTCCCTTTCTGATTCAATGCGCGCCTTAATAGTAGCTATTGATTGGGTCGTATGACGATTCAATCGCTCTTTAAATTTCTCGACTAAAGCAGGTAAACCTTCTTCATCTAGCTCCTGTAAATGTTCAAGGTAATCAGGAAGACCCTGAATAGAAGCGCTCCATTCCAAAGCAATAACATCCCATTTTTGTCGAAATGCACCCATGATACCTGTAGCTTCACTAGTTGCCCTTCCTTTACGTCCAGTTGCTTTATCGTAAAGGCCATTAATACTTTCACTAATATCATGTTCAAAACTATGAATATTATTTAATTGTTCATCACCAATTTTTCCAACACGTTTATCAAGTAAATCACGGGAACTCTCAATTAGCCCTTTTCTTGATATGTCCCTATATTTATTGGTTTCTTCATCTGCATTTTTATACAGGTTTTTCTTAACCGCACATTCATTTGATTTATCTACTTTTTCTTGCTTAACCTTTGATTCAAGTTCTTTAGCATTATCCCAGTGTGTTTTAGCAGTTTCTAAATCATTATTGGAATGCTCCAATTCAAATAATGTACTTTTTAATTTGTCTACAGCATCTTTCCATTTAGGCACATCAATTTGGTTCCATTGAATTTCTGATAATCTTTCCCAGTATCCAGCCTTAGCGACTACATCATCCATTTTCTTACGTGCAGACTTGGTTTCTTCTTCTGCTTGCGTTAGCTTCTCTCCTAGAACAATTTCATCTTGCCTAAGTATTGATAATCGTGATTTATTTGAAAAACCTAGCTGCCATTTTCTTCTATCTCCAACTTTATGCTGGTCTTTTTTTTCAAAACGTCCCTTTTCAAAATGTATTAGTCCTTGCGACGTCATAGAAAAATTAGTTTTATCCAAGTGTTCGGTAGATTCAACACAATGTAAGTCATGTTTTGCTAAATGTTGTTTCAACCACTCTCGGTAGGGATGATTTCGCCAGACTAATTTACGTAAATATCCATCCGTTTTAAAATTCGCTATTATTTTTTTCTCTAAAATATCAGTATCAACGACTTGCACTCTTACATGTAAACCGGTGAATGTCGTATTCAACCATTTTGTAACTAAATAATAATCAGTTTTAGATACAGCTAAAGTTGTCCTAAACCCTCCGAGAGCACGTTCGATAGCACCATGCCATGATTCATGCTCTTTTTTTACGTCGACTAATTCTCCAATAAACATGCACTGTTCAGGATTAAGTTGAAGAGAGGTAACCATCTCATTTCTTAACCTCTGAAAGTGAGGATCAATATTTGAATCGGGACTAGCTTCGATCTCCGCAATATCATTAATAAGCTTGTTTCGTTCTTTTTGAATATTACTAAAGTGCGTGCCTTTATCTAGGAATTCATCTTGAACAGATTCTTTCTCGGAATGTAAATTACTTTGTTTTTGTTTTGATATCTCTAAATTATTTTTAAAAGAAAACAAATCAAGAGAACTATTAAGATTAAGCTTTTCAGCTAATTTTTGGTATGCGCTTGCATTAGTATTTATTTCTTCGAGCCTTTGCTTTGCGCTTTCCATTTCTTTTTTAATTTCTTCAATGCGGCCACCACCCACTTGAATATATGATTTATGACATTGTTCAGCTTGTAATCTTGCCTCAAGTTCTTTTGCTTCTAACACTTCTAATTCTATTCTTAATTTTTCTAATTGTTCTTTTATGACATCAGCTCTTGCTCCCCATAATAATGCACATTGCTCTGCAATATAAATAGGAAGATTTTCTCGTTCTTCAAGCAAAGACTGTAGTTCCAATTCAGCTTCACTTAATAAATTTTCAATTTCTGGTAGTTTATGCAATGCTTCTTGTCTTTCTTTTGCATCAACAAGCTGATCATGAATCGTTACTAGGTCACCAAACTCATGAATTACTTTACGAGCATCATTCCTTACTGAACTCGGCTCAAGTACTAGCTCACGAATTAACTGAGTGAGATCATCAATTTTTTTCAGCCCTAATGCTCTGGATAAAAGTGCAGGTGCATTTTTATTATCCATATGTAAAATTCTTCTATAAACTTCCTGATATTCTGTGAAATTGTTATCACAATAATTAACTGTAGCATCCTCTTTTAGACTTCTCTTCAAAGAGCGAATATCACCACTCTCAAAACCACCCAAAATCTCTTTTAGAGTTACCTCACGATGAGCAACTATATAGAGTCGCTTAACATCACTTAAAGAATTAGAAGCTTGGGGTACCCAGAACAGAGCAGCTAATGTGATTTGTAAGCCATCTTCATCTTGATATAATGCAGACAAGCCTGTTACGACAGTACCTTCACGTTTGTTTTTTACTCGAGTGTTCGCCCCATCATGTGCTGTTCCAAAGCTTCCCCGCATATATGAAAGTAATGAACGATCTGTTCGATCACCTTGTGCTGCAGCGATATTAAATGTTGCCTTACCAGCAGAAAGCAATAAGGCCATCAAACCATCAATTAAGGTTGACTTGCCCGCTCCATTATCCCCAGTAATCAACGTTCCACCAGAATTAATGTTTCCGGTATGCAATCCATCAAATGAACCCCAGTTATAAACAGATAATTTGGATAAACGAATTTGCTTAGCTACAAAAAGGTTGTCCGATGTTAACTCTGTATTTTTAACGCTATTACTCACTATTTGCCTCATCATTTATATTTGAAGAAGAAAACTCAGATTTATCGTTACTGTATATTTCTGATTCCTTAGCTAGATCTATATATTCTTCTAGTAATCGCTCAAGAAATTCTGCATTGACTACATAACGTATAACAGGCGTAATTTCATAACGCCCATCCTCTCCCCTTATCGAACTTAGAATTTTTCGATCTGTCATTTTCTTTAGTGAAGAGTTAAGTGTGCGTTTATCTGATCTTGAACTATTTGTAATAGATAAAAATGGTGTTAAATATGTTTCGATTCGTTCAACATCAATTACAATTCGCTGTTCACCCGATGATTCCCTTTCTTGGTAAAATTTTCTCAGCACTAAAAGCAATAAAGTATCGTATAGAGATAATGTTCTTCGCGAGATGAGAGTATAAATATCTTCCTCGTCATCCCCAACAACTTCCTGTTGTAACACTATTGCAACACCTGCTTTTGTATCCAATAATAATCTTAAATACATATTTGACAAATGTTCTTGTATGAATTTTTCATACTTACATATATGTTCAAATAATTTTGGTTTTTGATTAAAGGTAATAGCACCCATATGCATTAAACTAACTAAGGCACGCTTAGCATCTACAGGTAAATTTTGCACAAGATTAGGAGCTTCCAAAGATTCTAAATCTGCGATGTCTTTATTTATATCGTATTCGTTCTCGGAACTTTTGGATATAGAAAGTTCATTATCATTTTCTGTTTTGGCATTATTGTTATCAAAAAAAGACGTCGCAGAGCTATCATCTTTCTTATTTACTGCTGACACATCGCAAAAATCATTATCTATCATATCGCCATCTCATCTATTCTTTCAGGAAACTGGTTTGCATGTAGCATATACATTGGAATCAAGGCGTTAAATCTCCCTCCTTTTTTATCACAAACCTCAATTGACTCTTTATTTTCCATTTCAGTTGCTCCGATAGCTTTAGCGACTCTCAAGAAGGCAACTAATTCTTCAAGTCCTGTTTTAATTGGTTGAAACTGGCTTATTCCTTTAATTGTAAGAGGGCCTTCTGATATCAGTACTGATTTCATATTCTGAGCTACTTCAATAATTTTAACGGCATCCAAACATTCCAACATTTCATCACTTGGGTTATTTGAGTTTATATGTTCCTGTATATTGCTAGTATCAAATTGCTCATCTGGCACTCGTAGCTTCATACTTTCTGGAGAGGTTATTTTTACCGAACCAGATGGCAAGTCAATATTTAATTCTGTACGAGAACTAATTCCCGCTTCACGAAATTCGATCGCATGATGTTCAAGTGAACTTAATAATTGATCAATTACTTTACTTTCAAGGTGAGTTCCACTTTCAATGTAGCTCCTCAAACTTTCTTCAGTGCGCCGACGGACTTTAAATACTCGTTCGCTTTCTCTAGAAAGCTCACGCATTAGTTTTCCAAGGAAGTGGCTTTGTTGCTCTGACAAATGTCTAGAAACAGGCTGACTTAAAATAGAACGTAACTGCTCTCTAAACTCCATATTTCTATTTTGGTCACACAATAATTGAAAGAACCCCTCAAAAGCTCGTCCAGCATCGGTGTTAGCAAGTAAATGTTCCTTTTCAAGCACACCAAGTAAAATTTCACCTCTAGTACGATCTGAGCCAATAATTTCAACACGAAGCTTTTGGTCCATTTGACGAATTTCATCTTCTACTCGTCTAAAATCACCCGTAAGCACAGAAGACAACTGGTAAATTTCTTTTACGCGTTCATGTTGTTCATCTTCTGTTAACTGTGTAACTACTCCGGCATTCAAAGCATCTATTTCTAACTGTATTTCATCTTGCCGCGATTTTAACAAGGTAACTCGCTCATTCGCATTTGGACTAATCGCTATAGCTAAATCTCTTACCGCTTCTTGCACAATTCGTAAATGTGAAGCAGTAGCTGAGTTTTCACGCTGATCTAATCCTTGGCAAAAACGCAATGCTATCTCACAAGCATCCGTTTTATTCAAATGATCGTCTAAATCCCTTAACCAACCGGATTGAACCCATTCTCGTAAATATGTGATCGCATTGGTATCCGTTTGCCAAATACCATTTTCTCGACACCGCTTTAATTCAGCATCCAACGCAACTCTTGCTTTACCAAAAGCTACATCACTATCTTCTTTAAATAGATCGGCTAAAAACGCTAATATTAGTGGAGAATTTTTAGCTCGCAGCAACCTCCAAGAATCATTTTCCTCGTATTGCCGGTTAAACTTTGCATTAAATTCTTGAAAGCTCATTCATCCAATCCTTGATTAAAGCAAGTTAATTTGAGTCCAAACACAAACAGAAAAATAGTCTCTATAATAGTCATCGATTAAAACTTAGTTAATGGAAAAAACCACTGCTCTCTCTATAATATAGGGGACATTTCTAAAATCTTGGTTCACGCCATAGGGGGGGATGACGTGCTTAATAACCAACAGAATAGCTTATCTGTTAGCTTATAAAATGAGCCTACACAGTACTCAATTCAATTTAATTATTATGGTTTTACTATATCAAAGAAAACAGTGTTGTACTCAATTTTAGGTGTTTTTCCATATTCTGAATTTTGTGAAAAACAAGTTTGGGCACAGAATGGTCACATTCTGGTCACATGGATATTTTGGGAGATTTTTTGAGAAGTGAAAAATGTTCGATTTTCGAAAATGGTGGCTACACCTAGATTCGAACTAGGGACCCCAACATTATGAGTGTTGTGCTCTAACCAACTGAGCTATGTAGCCTTTTTCATTTTCCGATTGAGTGTTGGGTTCATTTTAACAAAAAAAAATCATTTTTTTCTGTTTTTAAAAAAAAGAAAAAACACTCAATTTTCTTTCCTTTTTTAGCTACGACCCAATCCTTATGAGTGTTGTGCTCTAACCAGCTGAGCTATGTAGCCATGTCTTATTGCCAAAAAATCCGCTTTGGCGAAAGAGCGCGCATTGTCTATGTTCGGCTTGTTTTTGTCAAGTTGAAAACACACCTCA
>Ga0316209_1000514_pt1 | contig 66320 bp, 52 predicted proteins | sample 6monopyrite_MG_FD_204945 | JGI IMG/M metagenome (GOLD analysis project Ga0316209, IMG submission 204945) | Microbial mat bacterial communities from mineral coupon in-situ incubated in ocean water Damariscotta River, Maine, United States -... | ecosystem: Environmental > Aquatic > Marine >... | reverse complement strand
GCGTTTTCCATCTCCGCAGTCATCTTGGCCAGGTCGGTGACGAAGTAAGGGGAGAGGAAACCTTTGTCGAGGCTCATGCCATCGACGTAATCTAGTTTAGTGTCAATGCCATCTCCTTCTTCCAAGGTGATGACGCCTTGCTTGCCTGCACGTTCCACAGCCTCGGCGAGGATTTCACCAACGGCATGATCATGGTTGGCGGAAATGGTGGCTACGCGGGCAATGTCTTCGCGACCCTTGACCTTTTTTGACAAGTCTTCAATCGATGCGACCGAAGCTTTGACGGCCATGTCGATGCCATTACGCAAAGCGGTAGGGCTTGCACCAGCAGCCATGTAACGTAGGCCGAGGCGCACGATTTCAGCGGCCAGTACGGTTGCAGTGGTGGTGCCATCGCCCGCTTCGTCGTTGGTTTTCGAGGCAACCTCGCGCACTAACTTTACGCCAAGGTTTTCGAATTGATCATCGACCTCGACATCTTTGGCTACCGAAACACCGTCTTTGGTGACGATGGGTGCGCCGAAAGATTTCTCAAGGATGACGTTGCGGCCAGCTGGGCCGAGGGTGACTGACACGGTGCGTGCCAGGGTTTCAATGCCTGCGTACAGCTTCTCGCGGGCTTTATCGTCGAACAGAATTTGCTTGGACATGATGTTTACCTTTGCTCTAAATGTTCAGGACTAGCCTTGGATTTTGGCGAGAATCTCGTCGGCGCGCAGAATCTTGTAATCCTGGCCTTCGAACTCAATCTCGTTTCCGGAGTACTTGCCGTAGACGACGACATCGCCGACTGCAACGGGGAGTTCCAAACGCTTGCCGTCCTTGCCCAATCGGCCAGCGCCAATCGCGACGACATCGCCACGCATCGGAGCTTCTTGTGCCGAATCGGGAAGCACGATGCCACTGGCGCTGACAGTCTCAGCAACTGCCGGGCGCACTAGCACGCGATCTTCGATGGGAGTGAAAGCGATCTTCTTGTTTGCGGTTTTAGCCATAATTCCTTTCCGCCTAGTGGGCGTGGCCGCCCTCCATGGCAGCAGCTGCATCGTTGTCTTCGGTGTCTGCCTCAACGATGAGGCATTCGGTCATGATGAGAGTCGACGCGACCGAAACCGCGTTTTCTAGTGCCGTCACCGTGACCTTTGCCGGGTCAACGATGCCCATGGCGAACATGTCGCCGTACTGCTCGGTGAGTGCATTGAAGCCATAACCCGCAGCTTTTTCGCGCAGAATCTGACGAGCAATCACTGCGCCGTCAAGGCCAGCGTTCTCTGCAATGGTGCGCACCGGCTGCTCTAGGGAGCTTGCCAGCAACTCTACGCCAGTGACTTCTTCTCCTTCCAGATTGAGTTTCGCTTTCTTTAGGCTTCCTGCCGCGCGCAACAACGCAACGCCGCCGCCAGCCAAAATGCCGGATTCAATCGCAGCCATGGTGGCGTGCTTCGCGTCTTCGTAACGGTGCTTGCGCTCCTTAACTTCCGCTTCGGTTGCGCCACCGACTTGAATCTGTGCAATGCCGCCGACCAACTTGGCCAAGCGCTCTTCCAGCTTCTCGCGATCGTAATCGGAGGTGGTGGATTCGATTTGGCTGCGAATCTGCTCGCCACGTGTGGCCACGTCTTTCGCCTTGCCAGCACCTTTGACGATGGTGGTGTTGTTGGAATCGATACGCACGCTTTGTGCGGTGCCCAAATCACTCAGCTCGATGTTCTCAAGCTCGGTTGGGTCATCCGCCATGATTGCGTTCGCCCCAGTCAACACTGCGATGTCGCGCAACATTTCCTTGCGCCGATCTCCATAACCAGGCGCCTTGATCGCGACGACTTCCAAAATGCCGCGCATCTTGTTGACCACCAAAGTAGCCAACGCTTCGCCTTCAATGTCTTCCGCGATAATCACCAAGGCCTTGCCGGCTTCTTTAGCTTTCTCAAGTGCTGGAAGCAAACTCTGAATCGTGGAAATTTTCTCCTCGTGAATCAAAATTAGTGGACGCTCGTAAACGCATTCCAGCGTTTCCATGTCGGTGGCGAAGTTCGGCGACAAGAAGCCGCGATCGAACTGCATGCCTTTGACCACTTTGACTTCGGTGTCGAGGCTCTTGCCTTCTTCGATGGTGAGCACACCATCGCGGCCGACATCTTTCCAAGCCTTTGCCAAGTTTTTGCCAATCACAACATCGTTGTTCGAGGCAATGGTGGCCACGTCTAGAATCGCGGCGTTGTCATTGACTGGCTTGGCGCTTTTTTCCAGCTGCTTTTTCACGTGCTGAGCGCCCTTTTGCATGCCGCTAATCAAAGCGGCCGGGTTGGCACCAACGGCGAGGTGACGTAGCGCCTCGCGGTAAAGACTCCACGCCAAAAGAGTGGCTGTTGTGGTGCCATCGCCTGCGCGGTCATTGGTTTTCGTGGCCGCCTGCTTGACCAGCTGGGCGCCGAGGTTCTCGGACTTATCCAGCAAATCAATGTCGCGGGCGACGGTGACGCCGTCTTTGGTGATGGTCGGACCACCCCAAGATTTATCGAGGACGGCGCAACGGCCCTTAGGACCGAGGGTAGAGACCACAGCTTTCGCTAGTTTCTCAACGCCGCTGAGGATGGCTTCACGGGCTTCGCCGTGGAAAGTCAGTTGCTTCTGCATGTTTTTCCCGGGTTCATTCGGGGTTCAGGAAAGGAGCCGCTTGACGCGGGACCCTATTACAGCAACTCTAGTGCCAACCTTCGCGCGGGAATCCACCCCCGAAAACTCGATGGCCTGCCTATTTGGCATGAACTTTCTCCTCACCACGCTACTCCTAGCCTGCCAGAATCCGCAGGCCGGCCCCAAGGTCCGCATCATGACCGATGCCGGGCCAATGCAGACGACCTTACTCGGCTGGGAAGGCGGCCATCCTCAAGTCGATTCTGAAATTGCGGTAGATTCGTGGTGGTCGGTGAATTTTGATCACCAGACGACCTTCGCAAGTGGCTGGACTCTGGCCCTGTCAGACGGAGCTTGGTTGCCTGGTGAGCCAGTGGAGGGAGCGCAAACCCCGACCTGGAAACTCTCTGGTTTGCCGGAAGTGGAGGCATTCGAGATCGACACGCTTTGGTTGCAGGCCTTCGGGCGCACCCGTTTGCCACAAACGCGAAAAGAGGAGGACCAATTGTGGGCGCGCACTCCCGACGGCGGCCTAGATCGCCTGCGCGGTTATCTCTTGGAATGGACTCCGGAAGGCATTGCGTTTGAGACCTCGGTCAAGCAGCGCATGGTGCCGTGGGAACAGGTGGATGGACTTGCGGTTTTGGTGGAATCCCTGCCCCAGCAACCGCAAGCGGTGTGGCTGCAATTGATAAATGGTGGCGTATTGTCCGCACGCATTTTTTCCACCACGGACGATGCCTTCCAGCTTGAATTGCCGTGGGGGACCGCTTGGAACTTGCCATTTTCTGCCGTGCATCGTATTCGTCAACGGAGTGGTGTTGAAGAATGGGCGCTGGAGACCTGGGAAGTTCAAGAAATGCCAGCAGCAGAGGCTTTGGATTGGACCCCACGCGTTGGAAAATCGGTAGAAGGCCGGCCTTTGCGTATCGTGGATAATCTGGTCTATGCGCAGGGTATCGGCGTGAAGGCGCAAACGGTTCTTGCCAAGACAACATCGTCAGCAGGCACTTTGTTTTTGACCGTTGGCGTTGACCAAGAGGTGCAGAATTTCCGCAGTCCACAGGCAGTCATCTTTCAAGTTTTCTTGGACGATGTACTCCTCACTGAAACGGAACCCAAAACGGTAGGCAGTGCTGCGCAAACTATGTTGGTCGCCATTCCTCATGCAGGTCAAATCCGCTTAGTAGCGAAACCTGAAGGCGTCCTTTCTTTCGGCGCACATGCCGATTGGTGCGATATCGTTTGGAAGGCAACGCAAACTCCCTAAGGGGAATCTATCTAAGTTCTTTATAGTGGGTGCGATGATTTCGCGAGTTCCAAACATCTTTCTGTCGCAAGCTTTGCGTGGCTTGCTAATCTCATTTTCGTTTTTATTGTGTGACTCTGTAAGTGCGGCGCAAACTGGCGGACAACTGCCGAGGGCTACCGAACTTGCAAGTGGCGATGCCTTGACTGCTGCACCCAGCGGCGACTCTATTTCTGGCGTGGATTTACGTCGCTATTTTCCACCGATCGGCACGCAGTCGATGAACGATTGCACTGCTTGGGCCACCGCAGCCGCGAAGAGTTGTTTGGAGGCGATGGACCAGGGCTGGGTGCCAGATCGTCCGCAAACCATGTTCTCGCCAGCCTTTATCTACCCTCAAATCAATCAAGGCAAGGATGAAGGATCGAGTTTGGTTGCTGCGGCGTTGCTCTTGGAGAAGATGGGGGCGGCGACTTTGAAAACCACGCCTTATCAAAACAAGGACTTTCTTTCTCAGCCTCCTGAGTTTGCTTTTGAAGAGGCGGGCAGGTTTAAAAACCGCAGCACTTTTGTATTGCAAGATCGAGAGCAAATCAAAATCGCGTTGCGCGAAAATTTGCCGGTTTTAATCGGTGCGCGTTTGACTCCACCTTTTTTTAGTGGCACCGCGGAGAGTTACACCATGGCCATGCATCAGGCAGGTATGGCAGAGCGTCAGGCCGATCAACCGCATGCGATGCATGCCATGGTTATCGTTGGCTTCGATGAACCGAGCGAACGTTTTCTTTTGCGCAACAGCTGGGGAGAGGGTTGGGGCAAAGGCGGTTATTGCTGGGTGGACTATGCCGTCATCGATGCCATCGATGCCTCGGCCGACGCAGATAGTTTTCTTTTCTTGGCGCTGGCGATGGAAGACGAGGCCATGGATGCGGAGGCCACGCCAGATGTTGGTGAAGATTTGAAGCAAAGTATCTCCTTGCGAGTTCGGGGTGAGCACGCTGGCTTTGATCGTCTACGCAAAAAGACGACCTATCGCCTGCAAGGTGAGTTGCTCGGCCCTTCCACCGCGATAGATCTGGTTAGCAAAGTGACCTGGCAGGTTCCATCACGCGATGACAAAACTCAAACCCTCATCACTCAAGATGGGGCGCGTCGCTTTCGGGTTCTGTCTGCTGTCGTCGGAGAACAGCACCCCATTCTCGCGCAGGTGGAATTCAAAGATGGCAGCAGCGCGCAATTGGAGTTAACCACCCAATTTGTGGCTCCTACCGCGAAAGATCGCACCCTTTCCTTTCGCCATGAAGACCTTTATTGGGGCGATGGATTCAGCGGCGACAAGGATCCGAATACGGGCGAATTCTTGCGCGGAAAAATGTGGCGTCGACGGGTGTGGGTGGACGGCTCCATGAGCGACCTACGCGATGTGGTTTCCTATACAGTGGAGAGTGGTGGGCATGTTTTTGAACATGAGCCGAATGCAGGGAAGGCGGCGTTTGGTGCGACTTATATGAAGTTGACTGCGCCCGCTCCACTTGTGGGACATTTCCTTTTTGTTGATGGCACCCGGTTGACGATCCGGAAAGAGATTTCGACATTTGAAGACCTTGCCAATGACGATGTCTTCATCAAAAGTGAGATCCATCGGGTTGGCGATGGCCAAATGAGTGCCTTCCGTTTGTTCTTGCGAATGCCAATTCAAATCGAAGAAGGCTCGATGGAAGATGTTATTTGGGAACTGGATGGAAGCCAAGAACATCGTAATCATCGGCGTGTTTTTGAGGAGTGGAATCGTTTCGAAGTTACCGGCAGCGCTACTCGTGACTTTCGTGCTCGCGCCACTATTTCTTTTTATAACGGACGCGCGCCCATCGTAGTGGAAAAATGGATTGAGTTGCCCGACGATGGAACGGAATACCCGACTCCATTGCGGATCGATATTTGGCCAACTTCTTTCTACGCTGGCCGGGTTGTAGAGGAAGTGCCCATCTGGAACTTTGGCCTGCGTTTAAGCGGCGACTGGCAGGCTACGGAAAAGGTTTTGGGGGCACAGTTTTCTTTTCACGATGCCTATGGGAAGCAGCAACGGGTGACTGCTACTAAAGCTACGCATGGCGATTGGGAGGTGAGTTTGTCATCTATGCCACAGTCCTTTCCTGTGATCATCGAGGTAGAAACACTGGAAGGAACCATCCGTTTGGAGAAAGAAATAGCCTCTTCGAAACCGATCGTCGATGGCATCTTCTTGGATAGTCGCACCTATTCTCATTGGCCGCGCATCGAGGAATATCCTGATTTGCGTTGGACTGCCGAACTGGGAGGCGCACGTTGGGGTTCCGCTGTCGAAGTGGTGGAGTACCTGTACCAAGCTCGTTTGGATAATCGGAAACCATCATTCGACCGCAATACTGAAGGGCAATTGTTGAAGCCCAACTACTGGCGCTCCATCCTGCGTCGCTCCGATGGCACTCTCAATCAGGGCGGTCAAATCATGAGAACAGCAGCGGTTCCTGGCGAGGTACGTGCTCGCTTGCACTATCAAAATGGCCGCACCGAGAGCCTAGTCGCAAAAATCCCTGCTCAGGTTAGTGAAGAGTTGAGGGGGCGGACTTCGACCAACCCGATTACGGTCCGCGCTATGGAGCGTTTCCTTGGCGCCGATGCAACGGAACCTTTCCAGATGGAGGTTTGGCTTGAGGGGAGCACAGAGGCGTTGAATGCTGTGGATTACATGCAGTTCTGGGCGGAGGGGCAAACTCCGTTGGAGGCGCAGCGCATTAAGCCAGAGCAACATCTGGTGAGTCGTTACGCAGCGCCGAGGACCTATCGCCTGCGGTTGGCAATGAAGGATGACTCGGTCGAGGAATACCACGTAGAAGCAAGTTGCATGTCCCGCCGTTTTCGAACCTTGCAGATTTCTCGCTCCCAATATTTAATCGGGCTCCAAGGACCTGGCGAAAGCATGGATGCGATCCAAACCACTACATTCTTCATTACCCCTGAAGGCGGCGAGACGGCCTCCGTTGTGGGTGCTGAGTACAGCTTTGGTGCATTCAGCAATGCCGCTTCGTGGTCGGACACGCGCCCAGCGAGTGTTCGGGTAGAGATTGAGTTTTTAGATGGAAGCACCACAACCCTGCAAGCCCAAGTCGCATTGCCACAAGAATTACCTCCCGCACTAGTCACCGAGGATTTCTTCTGGGGCTTCGATAACGGGGAGCCGCTCTGGCTCCTGCATCATCATGTCCCGTTTGCAGGATTTCCCGGTGGCAAAGCTACCCGCCAATTGAATCTTTCCGGGCGTAGCTATCTGCCGAGTTTTGCATGGCCCGATTTCGAGGTTTTGGAAGTGCAGCCATTTCTCAGTGCCGACTTACTTGCAATCCCTTCCATCACTCTTGATTTTAACGATGATAGCTGGATTCAATTGCCGCCAGTTGAGGGGTACACCGTGCAGAGTCCTATCGAGAAAGAACTCGGGCTTACGGTCTCACGCACTTGGAAAAACTCAGGAAAGGATGCTGGCGCAAAGCATGAATGGCAGATGCGCGTGACCGGTCCCTGGTCCCAGCTCGATGTCATCGACCACGTGCAATATTCCGTGATTTATCCGCGCGATGAGGCGCGTTATCGCTTCCTGTGGAATGCGACGGAGCGATACTCCTTGGATAGCGATGGCTTCCCTGCATGGAAGTACGCTGAGCAAATCGAATCGGTGACTGCTCAAGTCCATTTTCGCGATGGCCGCGACATTCTGAACCTCAATTGGCAACAAGCAAAGTAACTCTAAAGGCTCAAATTGAGGGTTTAAGACCCAGAACTCTCTTCGCGTTTATGCCTTCGCGCAGAGGGAGGAACTACCTTTGTGTCTGCTCCAGCAGCGCTGCGCGAGTTGTTGTCATAGAAGAAAATATCGTTCTTGCCTGCAGCTTTGGCAGCCTTCAGTGCCTCGTTGGTTTGCAGGAATAAGTGGCGTGGATCACGTGCACTGCGGCCATCGAAACTGGCGATGCCAATCGAGGCATGCAAGATTTCTTTAACGTGGTCATCGCCAATAGGGGACAACGACAAAACTTGCAGGATACGTTTCGAAACTGCGATCGTTTCCGGCATGGTGGTGGCTGGAAGGATGATGGCAAATTCGTCGCCACCAATCCGCGCTGGAATATCAATCGAGCGCACGCACTGACGAATCGTTTCGCCGGCTGCACGTAAGGCGGCATCGCCAAATTCGTACGAATGCGTATCGTTTAAAGTTTTGAAGTCATCTAAATCTAAAAGCACTAACGTGACCGGAGCTCCGTGGCGTTGCGCGCGTTCAAACTCTTCGCGCAAACGCGTGCGGAAATGACGGTCGTTGAATAAACCTGTCTTGTGGTCCGTCACTAACTGACCTTCCAAATGTTGATTTCGATCACGGCTTTCCGCGAGTAAATCATGCATGCGCATTAGGTTTTGAGTGCGTGCTTCCGTCTCCGGCAAATCTGCGTTTTCCAGCATCCAGTCGGCAAGCGAAGAACGTCCGGCGAGGAGTTTGGAAACGGCATTTGGATTGGCTCCTTCCCACGGCACAATTAACCACGGAATATCGCGGTTGGGGGACAGGTGCCGCGTCATGGTCTGCCATTCCACCCCGTCGCGGAGCAAGGTCAGCGGGTAAATTAGGGCCAGATCAATTCGGCCACGCAGCAATCCCTTAGATTCTCCGAGATTCTGGGCAACTCGCACCTCCCAACCACGCTCCTGGAAAAAGGCAACCAGGGCGTCCATCGACTCTCCACGGTGGTTTAAGACCGCGAGGACCTTATTTTCAGGGCTGGAGGTTGGAGAAAAAGGAAGCACGTTTGGGGACTCCTCATGAAGAATACCACCATTAGGAGTTCGCTTTTAGAATTCGTGGTGATTAATCAGTCCTAGATTGACCTGGGAGAGCAGAGGGATACAATATGCGGCTCATTCTCAGCACCTAGTGTGGAGTTTGAAATAAGACATCACGGGAGGGCCTGACACAAGGTCCTTTTTGCCCGAAAACCTACCCTTAACGAGGAAAAAGAATGTCTGACTTAAACGTACAATCTCTCATCGACGCCGGTACCCATATCGGTTGTCGCGTGGGTCGTTGGAACCCGAAGATGGAACCATACATCCTCGAGGCTCGCAACCAGATCCACATCATTGACCTGCGCCAAACCATTCGTGGCATTCTGCGCACCAAGCACTTCCTGAAGGAAATTGTCGCATCTGGTTTAGATGTACTTTTCGTCGGTACTAAGCAGCAACTCCGCGGAGAAATTGCCAAGGTGCACAGCGAAGCCGGCATGCCTTACGTGGAAGATCGTTGGATTGGTGGAACTCTCACCAACTACGAAGTCATTGGTAGCCGCATTGCTTTCTTGGAGGAAATGGAGAAGAAGGAGTCGGAAGGACACCTTGATAACCTGACCAAGAAAGAAGGTGCTCGTTTCATGCGCGAAAAGCGTAAGGTCTACCGCAACTTGCACGGCATCCGGGATATGTTCCGCTTGCCTGGTGCCATGGTCGTGGTCGATCCAAAGACGGAGCGCAACGCCATCCGCGAAGCACAGCGCATGGGCATTCCTGTGATTGGCTTAGTCGACACCGACTGCGATCCAGACGTTTGTGACCTCATCATTCCGGGCAACGACGATGCCATCCGCTCCGTCGCTCTGATTATCAGTCACTTGATTGATGGTGTGAAGGCTGGCAAAGATCTGCGCAAAGAGCGTGGGGTTGCTGATCCACAACGTGCTCCTGAAACGCAGGCCGTTAAGCCTGGTGGTGCTCCAGTACCTCGTCCTCGTCCTCGTCGCGGCGGTCCACGTCGTCCGGGTCGTCCACAAATGGATGGTGCAAGCAAGCAAGCTCCAGGTAAGCCACGCCAGAAAATGGAAGGTGGTGTAAACCGTCAGGTTGAAATCCAGGCAATCGAGCCAGATAAGCAAGCTGAGGACGCTCCAAAGGCCGAAACTCCAGTCGATGCAGCACCGGCTGCAAAGGCACTAACGGAAGCTGCACCAGCAGCAGCGACCCCAACGGAAGCTGCGCCAGCAACTACCGAGCCTACTCCAGAAAAGTCTGAGTAGATTTTGTCGCCCCGGGCTTCGGCCCGGGGCTCTTCAATCCCCTGCGGTGTGAGCCGCAAAACCGCGGTTCCAAACCGCACAACCATCCTTAACGATGACTACGACCATTTCCGCAAAAGCTGTCTTCGCACTGCGCGCCCAAACCGGTGCCGGCATGATGGATTGCAAAAAGGCCCTTACCGAAACCGGTGGCGACGAGCAGAAAGCCATGGAGCTTCTGCGTCAAAAGGGACTCAAGACTGCTGATAAGAAATCTGACCGCTCGACATCTGAAGGTCGCGTGTTTTCTTACATTCACCACAACCAACGCGTGGGTGTGATGGTGCAGATTGCTTGTGAGACCGACTTTGTTTCTCGTGGCGATGATTTCGAAGCGCTCTGCTCTGACATCTGCATGCACATTGCAGCAACGGTTCCTTCTCCTGTGGGAATCTCTGCTGAGGAAGTGCCTGTGGAACTCATCGAAGAAGAGCGACGCATTTTGTTGGGCTCGGAAGACATGGCCAACAAGCCAGACGAGATCAAAGGCAAGATTGTCGATGGCCGCATTGACAAGTTCATCAAGGAGCGCGCCTTGCTCGAGCAGGAGTTCGTGAAGGATCCGTCGATGACTGTCGAAGATCGCCTCAAGGCCAGCATCGCCAAACTTGGCGAGAACATGAAGATTGAGAAGTTCGCTCGTTTCGAACTCGGATCTGCATAACTCGTGTCTAGCCCACGTCGCATCCTGCTGAAAATCAGTGGTGAAGGATTTGCCCGCGAGGGTGAAACGGGTCTTGATACAGAACTGGTCAAGGCACTTGCAACCCAACTGCGGAAACTCACGGAGGAAGGCGTGCAAATTGCATGCGTCATCGGTGGGGGAAACATCCTGCGCGGCAAACAGTCGGAGTCGCTTGGTATTAACCGAGCGACTGGCGATTACATGGGCATGCTTGCCACAGTAATCAATGGTTTGGCTTTGTCAGACGCCCTTGAGAGCAATGGCGTGCCATCTCGGGTCATGTCGGCCATCGATGTGCACAAGGTTTGTGAACCATTCATTCGCCGTCGCGCCTTGCGTCACCTTGAAAAAGGGCGGGTACTAGTTTTGGTAGGAGGTTTGGGTAATCCTTACTTCACCACCGATACTGCTGCTGCACAGCGCGCGATTGAACTGGATTGCACCACTTTGCTAAAGGCCACTATGGTCGACGGTGTGTACGACAAAGACCCCAATGCTTTTGACGATGCTATCCACTTGCCAGAAATTTCTTTCCGGGAAGTCCTGGAGCAGCGCTTGCGGGTCATGGATCAAACAGCCTTCACGCTTTGCCGAGAGCATGACTTGCCGATTGTGGTGTTCGATATGAATGCTAAAAATGGCTTGATTGCTGCTGCTCGCGGCGAAAAAATCGGTACCCTGATCAAGAACTAATCATGAGCCTTAGCTACCAAAATTACCTCGATAGTGCTGAAGACCGGATGGATAAGACGGTCGAGCATTTCTCCGATGAGATCCGTGGATTCCGCACCGGACGAGCCAGCACCGGCTTGATTGAGAATATTCGCGTGGACTATTACGGCAGTCAAACGCCATTGAGCCAAATGGCTTCGATTACCGTTCCAGAGGCTCGCTGTCTCTTGGTGAAGCCTTTCGACCCAAGCGGTCTGAAGGACATCGAAAAGGCCATTTTGGCTGCAGACTTGGGCTTGAACCCATCGATCGATGGTGGTTCCCTCCGCGTCACCGTGCCGCACCTTTCGGAAGAGCAGCGCCTGAAAATGGTGGCTCGCTTGAAGGGTTTGGCCGAGGACACCAAGGTCTCTTTGCGCAATGTGCGTCGCGATACCATTCGCGATGTTGAGCACGAACAAAAAGATAAGACTGGGGATGTTGTTTTGACTGAGGATGATGTAAAATCCGCCAAGTCGGACATTCAAGACATCCTTAAAAAGCATGAAACTACGGTCGAAGAGGCCCTAAGTTCTAAGTCAAAGGACATTCTGGAAATCTGATTTTCGTTTTCCGGCAGTGATTTTCACACCGGAACGGGGGCATAACTCAGTTGGTAGAGTAGTTGGCTTTTAACCAATTTGTCCCAGGTTCAAGTCCTGGTGCCCTCACCATCAAAACGCACATCCTTCGGGGTGTGCGTTTTTTTTTATGGAGTGGGCACCAAGATTTCCGTTGGCATCTCTTCGAGTGAACCAGCAGCGCCAATCCAACCTTGGTGAATGCCAATGCGAGGGATTAAGGGGATTTTGAGTGCAGGTGGCCACAAACTAATCCCGGCGGTTAGCTGCATAAAGTGCAACTCCACGCCTTGGCGCAATCCAATACCAGCACCGAGGTAACCGGCATCCGCCTCGAAGCCATATCCGCTAGATGTCATGCCAGCGCGTATGCCGCGCGGATAATCCTTGCCTACCGAGTTGTGGTGGAGTTCCGCATGAAGCTCCGGAGTGCCCTCAATGAGGGTTGCGATGAATGTGTTGCTGTTGGGGCCAGGCCAGGCCTGGTAATCACGAGCTTGGGCCGGGTCGCGGATGGTGTGCCAGTCATTTTCTTCATCCGATACTTTTTCCCATGAGCCAAAATCTTGTTCCGCTGCCGCAAGTTTTAACAGGTGAGGAATGGCACGTTTGGCTCGCTCTCCCGAGATGGTCTCAAGCACCGAAACCCGATTCTTCCAGCGTATGGGGGCGCGCACCTCTGCTGCTGAGATGTGAAATACATCGATGCCTGAGGAGGGTCCGCCAATCTCAATGCGGGTCCAGGAAGCTTCGTCGCCCTGTTTGATGTCAATCCAAGCATGCTCCGCGAAGCGGGTGTACCAATCCATGGTGTCCGGAAGGCGCACGGTGTTGATGACCACCAGGTAATTCTGTTGATTGGTAATCCGCGCAGGGCTCGGTCCCACGCAGGCCAGAGTGAGAAAGGGAACCAGGGTGCAGAGCAACATGCGTGGCATGCGCCCATGATATCCCGAGTTTTGCATTGGCCATTGTCTGCGTCTGGCGTTCGAAATGTATGGAGTGAGTATGGGCTCTATCTTCACTTATTTTCTGGGGCCCGCAGGCCCCATGCTCCACAAAGAACCGTCACAATAGCTATCACGATGGACAGTTCTCGCGGCAAGCCAGATGACCTAAGTCAGCAATCTTTGCCTGACTCCGGGGAGAACTTTGCGCTGGTGTACGAAGAGCTGAAAGCACTCGCCCATTACTTTTTACAGCGTGAAAGAAGCGGCCACACTTTGCAGCCCACGGCCCTAGTGCATGAAGCCTTCGTGCGACTGTCGGGGCGAACTGCCGGAAACAGTATGTTGCAAAATCGATCGCACTTTCTCGCGATTTCGGCGCGAGTGATGCGGCATATCTTGGTGGATTATGCGCGTTCCCGAGGGACTCAAAAGCGTGGTGGAGAAATGGTCCGTGTCACCTTGATAGATTTCGGCGAGATTTCTTTGGATTCAGAGGATTATGTGGTGGCCTTGGATACAGCTTTGACTCGCTTGGCTCAAATGGATGAGCGCCAAGCCAAAATCGTAGAGCTACGGTTTTTTGCCGGCCTGTCGATTCAAGAGACAGCAAATGTTCTCGATTTGAGCACTGCAACTGTGGAGCGGGATTGGGCTTTTAGTAAGGCCTGGCTACACCGCGAAGTCGAGCGCATTGGAGATGCATAACTCAAGGGGCACATGATGAATGCTGACAGCTGGGAAAGGATGAAGGACCTGTTTGAGCAGGCCAGAAAAATCCCCTTGGATAGCCAAGATGCATGGCTCGATGCCTTGGTTGGAGAGGATAAGTCAATGGTCGATGAAATCCGCACTCTTTTGGCGGTAGCTTCCAATACGCCCACTCTCATGGATGCGGGCGCGGAACAGGCAATGGCCGACTTTTCGAAAGTGGAACCCGACTCCTATTCCATCGGCGAAATTATTGGCCCATACGTTCTCTTAGAGCGAGTCGGTTCTGGGGGGATGGGCTCGGTGTGGCGTTGTCGTCGTAACGGGGAACCTGAAGGAAGCCCGCAATACGCAATCAAGTTCATTCGGCGTGGTTTGGATACCGCTTCTGTCTTGAAGCGATTTGCTTTGGAGCGAGCAACGTTGGCATCATTGTCGCACCCTAATATTGCACGGCTGGTCGACGGAGGGTTAACCCAGAACGATCATCCGTATTTGGTCATGGAGTTCGTAGATGGGCAACGCATCGATGCTTGGTGTGATGCACGAGGCTTGAGGACCGAGGAGCGCTTGGCTATTTTTCAGGTGGTCTGCGATGCGGTTCATTTTGCTCACAAAAGCTTGGTCATTCATCGTGACCTCAAGCCGGAGAACATTCTCGTGACCCGGGATGGCATTCCCGTTTTGCTCGATTTCGGAGTAGCCAAAGTTCTCGATAGGAACCCGATCGGTACAACTTTAACGCGCGGTCCTAGTCCGCTGACGCCACAGTTCGCCAGTCCTGAACAGCTCCAAGGAAAAGTAGTTTCTACGGCATCCGATGTCTATTCTCTGGGAATCATTCTTTTCCATTTGCTGTGTGGGCATTACCCATACCGTACGCAAAATCGTTCTGTGGCTGACTTATGCCAAGGTTTGCGCGAGGTTGCTTTGCCTCGGCCGAGCCTTGTGGTCACTGCCGAGAACGCGACCGCCCGAGGTATGCGTTTCGATAGTTTGCGGCGAAGCTTGCGCGGCGACGTAGACACTATGGTCTTGAAGGCCTTGCGTTTTGAGCCAGACCGCCGCTACGACTCTGCGGGGCAAATGGCGGAGGATCTTCGTAACTACCTCCAAGGCCACCCGGTCATGGCTCAGTCGGACACCCTTCGCTATCGCATTGGAAAGTTGGTGCGCCGAAATATGGGAGTCAGCGTTACCTTATTTGCGCTCCTCGTTGTTGCAGGGTTTTCCATGTTTGAGGTTTCGAAACAAACCACAATCGCATTGGAGGAAGCCAAGTTTGCACACGATGAAGCAGAAAGTTTGCACCGGGTTGTGGACTTGCTCATCGGTTTGTTTGAGAGTTCTCATTTAGACGGCCTTCCACCTGACGCACTCTCTGCCCGCGACCTCGTTGACCGTGGCTGGATGATGCTTGAGGAAGGAAGGGTTATGGAACCGTTGGTGCGGTCCACTTTGTTGCTCGCATTAGGCCGGGTGTTTACTCTGCTTGGAAACCTCGACAAATCCGAAGCACTGCTGGTGGAGGGGGTGGCCTTACGCAGGGCTGGATACCTGCCACCTCATGCAGAGATTGCTGAGGCGCTTGATGCTTTGGGAGCTCTTCGGCTTGCGCAAGGACGCTTCGAAGAAGCAGATGCCATTCTGCGCGAAGCAATTGAGATGTGGGAGGAAACGTGGGGACTTGAATCTTTGGATGCAGCCAATACAGAAAACCACCTTGGCTTGGTTCGTATGGAAATGGGGAAGTTTCAAGAGGCCAAAGATTATTTCAAGTTGGCTTTAGTCTCGCGGCAGCGCGAATTCGGTCCCGAACATTCCAGTGTGCTTCATGTGGAAGGCAACATCGCTGGTCTGGAATTTCGGGAAGGGCATTTTCAGGAAGCAAAAAGTCGATTGGAAGATATTCTGGATCGACTGCGCAACGGCCAACAAGCGGAGTCATTGACTGCTGCTAGCCATTGCAACAATCTTGGTTTGGTCTTTATTGAACTGAATGAACTTGAGAATGCTGAAAGACATTTCCGTGAATCCTTGAAGATTCGTGAGGAACTCCTCGAGGCGGGGCATCCTGAAATAGCAAAAACGCGAAATAACCTCGCTTATATTCTTTACTTGCGTAAAGAATTTCTTGCAGCCGCCGACCTCTTTGCAGTCGCAGCGGCAGAAGCGGAATCTCATTTAGCGGCAACCCATCCGACGGTGGCAGCCTTGCACCTCAATCAAGCGAGGGCTCTGTTGCGCGCAGGGATGATCACTGAGGCGGGCCCCATGCTGAAGGAGTTGTTAAGCGTGCAAAGCGGGATTCTTCCTCCGACCCACCCTTTGCTATTCCAAATTCTTGAGGCCCGCGGCATGCAATTGTTGGATTCGGGGCAGCATCAGGAAGCGATTCCAGTTTTGGAACGAGCTTTGGTTTTTGTTGATTTGGAATCGCCGCCACCTGTAGAAGAAACTGACCTGGTACAAGAGGCGCTCTTTGAGGCAAAACGGCGAGTCCAAGCCGAAGGCGATTAGTGAAGGTTTTCTCCGGCGACTGTCCATAGTGCCGAGGTGAGGTTCCAGGAAGGAATGTTGCGTTCGCTTGGAAGCTCAAAACGGAAAACGATTTCTCGGGTACCGGCAGCTGTCGCGCTATGCACAAGAACCTTGCTTGGCGTACCGTGGAGCTTTCGTAAAGTTTGTTGCACTTGTTTTGGCAAATCAGGCAAGGTTGCAAACAGGCTCGGAATGATGGCATCGCCATCCAATTCATCGAAAACAATCCAATCGCGTTGACCTAGACGTACGATGGTTTGATTTTCGCGTTGAATCACCTCTACGGTTTCGTTCGGTGTCGGGGCATTGGCAAGATTTTCCTGTAAACGCTGCATGGTTTGCAAGATTTTCTCTCCAGCCTTGGCCCTGGTCCGCGTAGAAAGCTTTTCGTATTTGGCTTGAAGGCGCTTCATGCGTTCTCGCGAATCCTCAAAGCTTTGATTATTAGAAGGCCACTCGGTCGCTGCCTGCAAGGTACTTAGGGAAGTGCGAAAGACCCCTGATGCATCTGCTTGGCTGCGGTATCCATCAAAATCAAGAAAGCTAGACTGGTCGTTCATGCATAGCTGCGCAGTCGAGGATTGACGGCTTTGCTCCACTCCTGACATAGAAACCAACTCTTCCACTGCAAGGCTCCAATGCGCGACGGTGGCTGGAGCGCCTGCCTTCGGAGTCAGAAAAATGTCTAACCAAGCCTCAATTTCATCATCCACCCCAATGATGCCCATGACTGATTCTGGAACCACGTTGTGGTCACTCAGTAAGAACTTGGAGCGCCCGGTAACGTGGAGAGTGCCGTCGTCCAGAACCTGTACCTCGATCGGGAAGGAACGGGCCTTGTCGACGCCATGAATGGAGTAAGTTCCAGCTAGGTTTAGTTGTCCTTGACCGTGCGATAGTTGGCCTTGCAAATCGGAAATGGAGAATGAAATTTTAGGAAATTGAATAACGCCAAGGTTCTTAAACATGTTCGCGTCGCGATCTTCGTTATCGGTGTCAAGGCCATTTGCCTGGCACCAGATGATGCCGCCAGAAGTTGGGCCGAGTGAGTTAAGAATCGCATGCGCTTCTCCGCCGACTTGACTACAGGTGCCACTGAAATCGTGCAAGGTTGAAGATGCATCGAAACCGACGGTGGAGCGGGTCGTATCGACTTCCCACCTTTGGAATTCGGCATCACTCTGGGCTGATATTTGCGCGGATACCGAGAGAGTCGAAAGGATGATGGTTGCTAGGGTTTTCATTTGTGGAGTGGCTTTCCAGGAAGCTCTGAGAAGTGTTCGAGGCGAGAGAGCAAACGCTCTTCGCCGTAAATGCGATGATGCAGTAATGGTGCAAGCAGGAAGTTGAGGGTCAAAAGTGAATACCAGGCTGAACCCGCAAGAGGGATAGCGATCATTTCAAGAATCACGCCAAAATAATTGGGGTGACGAAAATATTTGTATGGACCGCTGAGGACAATGCGTTGATTGCTACTTACGATGCCGCGTGCATTCCATAAGGTGCCAAGCGATTTTTGCGACCATAAACGCAGACCTTGGCCGGCCAGCCAAAGTCCGATGGCAACGATGGATTGAAGCAGTGGGACTGGACGAGCGATAAAGCTTGCTTCTACTAAGGGGGCGACTAAAAGTCCGACCTGCACAAGGACGAGAGCTCCAAACCAATAGCAACCATCACCCGGCCAAAGAATTCCGCCTCCTTTTCGAGTTGTCTTTTCGAGGATTCGAATGTTTTTGCTTGAGAGGCGCAACTCAAAAATCCTTTGAATTGCGGTGAGAGCAATCAGCGCCGGAAGGAAAGGCGTCATGGCTAGAACCGATCCATCAGAAACATCTCAACCGATAGTCCAGGGCCGAATGCCACGCCGAGCGTATGCGTATTTTCAGCGGCCCTCAACCCATCCAGGCGTGCTTGTTCGAGAACCATCAAGATGGAAACGGAAGAAATATTTCCACGAGCATCGAGGGCCTTGCGTGAAGTGACCAGGCCACCCCGTTCGAGTCCCATGACATCTTCATAGATATCTAGAATGCGGCGCCCACCGGTGTGCACTAGATGCAATCCCACTTGCTCCAGAGAGGATCCATGGCGCTCGAGAAACTCATTCACCACATTTCCAAGATTCTTTCGAAGAAGAACTGGCAAAGAGCGGTCCAGCACCAGGCGTAAGCCGTGACTGCCAATATCGAAGCCCATAGCATGCACCGTGTTGGGGAATAGATGCGTTCCTGAAGCGAGCATTCGGGTGGCTTTGACTTGAGGGTCGGCAGGTGCGATGACCGCTGCGGCTGCTCCGTCGCCAAAAAGAACACTGGCAATCAAGTTTGATCGTTCGACATCGCCTTGAATAAAGGAAAGAGTGCACATCTCAACCGCGCAGACCAGTACCGTCTTCCCGTTGCGTGCTAAGTCTTTCGCAATTCCAAGTGCTAGAGATCCAGCCGCACAACCTGATTCGCTAATTGGGATGCGCAGAACGTCGGGGCGAAAACCAAGGTTGGCGGATAGGTGAACGTCGAGTGCAGGAATGCATATGCCCGTGCAGGAGACATCGAGGATGGCATCGATTTGATTCGCTTTTAAGGCAGCTTGTTTCAGAGCTTTTTGACAGGCATCTAATGCGTGTTTGCGCGCGAATTGGGCATACAGCTGATTGCGTTCGGTGAAGCCATCTAGCTTCAAGAGATCCTGGGGAGGAAGAGCGGTATGGCGCTTTCCGACACCCGAGTTTTGGATGAGGCTTTGAATGAAATCGGTGTCTTCCTCAGGGAATAATCCAACTAAAGCTTCAAGTGTTTCGTTGGCGTCGACAGTGTTGGCCGGGAACGAGGTAGTCACCGAAAGTAGGCTTGGGTGCATGTTCATGATTGTTCTTTTTTCCGCGAGGAAGGCAAAAGGAATGCGGGTAGCAAAATCAAATCTGCTGGAAGCGAAGCCGCCGCACCTATTGCGGTAAGCAAGCCAAAGCGTGCGGTTGGTGTAAAGCCGGAAAAGGCCAGGCTGGCGAATCCAATGGCGAGTGCGCACGCCGAAATGGCGGCTGGTGGTCCCACGCGCTGAAAGCTGGTGCGAATGCCTTGCAGGCTCTCTTCCGAGCGGTGGAAGGTATGTAAGAGATGAAAGGTGTTGTCGACAGCCAGGCTCAGAACCACTGCTGCGACCATGACCGATGCTGCGTCGAGTTCAAAGCCAAGTAGGTAGGCCCCGAGCAAACTGCAGGCTACTGGGACAAGATTGACTACAAGCACTCCAATCCTTTGTCGCCAGCTTCGAGTCACGATTAAGAAGAAGCAGAAAGTGGCGAGAAGCGTAAGGCCTAGGGAGCGAACCAAGGTTCCTACAAGATCGTCCTGCATGTGAAGCATGAGCGGCATGGTGCCGGTGACTACAGTTTCGAGTCCGAGTTCTTCTTCGAGCTGCACGACCTTCTTGCGTAGAGCATTCACAGTTGCGAGCACGACTTCGGAACCACCACTTGGCAGCCGAATCGTCCACCGCGCCCATTCTTCTTCGCTGCCTAGTCTTTCCGCCTGACGCTCAGCAACTCCACTTAGAAAGGCACTGTTGGATTGAGTAAAGCGAAGGTCCTTGAGGACATCGGTTGGGCCGAAGACGCCTCGTGTATCAGGGAATTCATGCAAGCCTTCGGCCATGATTTGCAGTGCCTTGTCCTGGGTTTTCCAAGAGCTGCCGTCGGCATGGCGCGCTAAGATTTCAACACTGGTGAGGCCGGTGCCATCGGCCTCAATCGACGCAAAGTCTTGCTTGAGGTGATCGCTCTCGGGAAAGTAGCGTAAAGCATTGGTGTTACTCCCAAGGTTTTCAAAAGCGAAAACTCCTCCGCTGAGCAGTAGCACTCCCAAAACAATGCTGGGTTTGCGCAATCGGTATCCCCACATTGCGAGTTGTCCTAAGGCCCTGGCAGGGGTGGTGTGTTGACCATAGCTCGGCCCTTTCTTGACTAAGGACAGCAAGCTGGGAAGAAAAAGGTAGAAGGCTGGCACCAAAACCAAAATCCCAAGTGCGACTCCCACCCCCAAACGCCGCACCGGCTCTAGCGAGCTGGATTGGAACACGGCGAATCCTAGGCTGGTGGTCATGGCTGCCAAAAAGCCAGCGGTGAACTTTTCCTTGCGCGCCGTTTTTGCGGCCTCCTGTGGACTAAGCCCTTCGCCCAAAAGGCGGACATAGGCACTGCTCAAATGCAGTGCGCTGGCCAACAGAATGACTAGCATGATTGGCCCTGCAGAAACCAAAATCAGGTTGGCATCCCAATGCATGTAACGGTAGCCCGCGCGTATTGCAGAGGCTCCCAGGAGGGCGGGGAGTGCCGAGAGAAGGGCGATGGGTAAAGAGCGCAAGAGTGCCCAAACTCCGAGGATCGCAACCAGAGCCAGCATGGGAGCAAAGACTTTTTGCACTCGCTTGGATTCGGTATCTAATGCTGCCGAAACTAAAGGATGCCCTGCAACATAGATTTCCATGCCATCGGCGCGACCTTCGATGCGCAAATCTTGCAGTGCACTGGCGAGCTGATTGCGCGCCTCTTGTCCGACATGGGGATCGAGTTGCAGAAGGAAATCAAAATGTAAATCACCGGTTCCCAATAACCCTAAACTTTGGCTTAGTGGCCTACCTGCAGCTTCCTTCCACGATTCAAGAGTGCCAGGCTCGGAGGCGTTTGGAAGTCGAAAGGGGTCTAGGACCCGGGACACCGATGGGAATTGTTGAAGCTTTGGCCCCAATGCAAGAGCCCACTGGATGGCATGTTCCGCTTCTTCCAGCGGAGGCTTAAGGCGCACCAGGATGACTTCGTCACCACCAAATCTTTGCTGAAGAATTTGGTATTGATCCAAACCTTCGCGCCCACGGAGCCAAATCCCAACACGGTTGTCGGTAGTCCAGCCATCGGCATACTTGGCGAGGCCGATAAGGATGGCCAGCATGACCAGGAGCAGAGTCCATTTATGAAGCTTCATTGTTGGCTCTCTTTTGCAGATTGGAGAGGCACTCCAGCTGCAGTTGCAGCGAGGCGTTGCGCGATGCGCGGCGTGCGCTGCAACACGGCGACCACGCCTCGGGTGACCCGTTCATGGCTGGAAGCAAAGTGCAGTAACCGGGCAAGCTTTTGTCGCGGTCCGCGCTCAGCTTGCGCTTGACGTCGAAAGGTCCGCGCGACCTTTTTTATCGGTGCACCGCTTTTCGCAAGAGCGACGGCTTCCGCAGCTTGGAATCCGGTGCGAAGGGCTACTGCAAGGCCGGTTCCTAAAATGGGATCAGCGACACCCCCTGCGTCTCCAATAAGAAAGACTTTGCCATCGGTGACGCGTTGCGGATAGATGTGCTGCAGTGGCACGGAAGATGCTGGGGTGGTCAATTCCCCTAACTTTTCAAGCAGTTGAGGGTGTCGCTTAAGAGCCCAAGTGAAAAGACTTTCGGCGCCATGAACTCCACTCGGTGGATGGTCCACCATGAGTGCAACATTGAGTAAACCGTGTGGGAGGGGGGTTAAATAGAAATCGACCCCTTGACCTAAATGAATTTCAACACGATCCAAGTGGGATAGATCTTGATAGCGTGCGCGTAGGCCAAGTCGGGGGCCGAAGATCTTGGCTGGTCCGCGCATCCAGCGAGCCGTGCTCCCTCCAGCCCCATCTGCAACGACTAACCATTTGGGATTCCAACGGGTGCCGTCTTGAGTGCCAACGGAAAAACCTCCCGAAACCCGCTCTACGGTTGCCTTCTGTGCGAGGATGGAAACTCCAGGTTCGCATTGGAGCTGCTTCCGCATGAGACGGTCGAGAACGGGACGGGAGTAAGCGTTTCCAGCTTGAGGGAAATTGATTGTGAGCGGTTCTGCTCCGGGGACGAAGTAGCGGATGCCCGGAAAAGGTCGGCAATCGGTTGCGGATTTCGGAACTCCCATTTCACGCAACACGTCCAAAGCGCCAGGCATAATCCCTTCCCCACATGGCTTTTCTACGTTGCCTTGTTTGGGTTCAAAGAGGACCGTGCGCAATCCAAGACGGGCTGCCTTCCACGCACACGCCAGCCCCGCAGGCCCGCCACCGATGATGGCGAGGTCCGGTTGCATGGCAGGAGTGGCGGCAACCACGCGCCTTACATCTCCTTAGAGGTGAGGATGGATCCGTCTTCCGCAACCGTAATCCAGTGGATTCCCGGAAGGCCTTGACGAAGGCTGTTGCAGGTGGAGCCATTCCGGTCCAGGAGGATGGGGCCACCATCCTCTAAAGCGGCCTCTAACATTTCATCGGCCAAGCCCGCGAAGCTAAGTTGGCTAAGGGCGGAACATTGGATCAGAGTGTTGGTTTCACTCTCGGGACCGCTGAGGTTCGAACGAATGGCCAAGAGCGAGTCCACTTGGTCAGCATCGCCAACCAGGAAAGAAGCCGGGAGCCCGTCGATGAGTTCCAAAACCGGGCCTTCCTCGCCGAAGGCATCTAGCGCCTGGCCGAAATCAGCGGTGGGCAGAGGTTCCGAGCTGGAACAGGCCGCCAGAAATGGCAAACCGAGAAGCAGTGTTATGGCGAAAAAGCGCATCTGTAGGGCATGCGCGTTCTCCATTGCTTTTCCATCAGAAAAAATGGAAATATTTTCAGCGGTGAATTCTAGTGCACCACCAGGCGGGAACCTTGCATGGTTCCACGCTTCTGCAATTCCTGCTCAATCAAGGAATGCACCTTTTGCCGCCCTGGCCAGGGTTTCGGCGCAAGATATTCCTCTTCTGGCGCTTCGGCAACTAGGCGGTGGACGATGACATCCTGCGGCAGCATTTCCAGAGCATCGGCCACTTTGGTGATGTACTCCGGGGCGTGTAACAAATCCAACTTGTCGTCCATCCACATTTTGGCCAGCTTGGTTTTGCGCAACACCATCATCTGATGGAATTTTATGCCCTCACAACCCGCTTTCGCAATTTCCTCGACTTGCCTTAATAAGCCATCGTCCTTCTCCTCCGGCAAGCCAGCAATGCAATGCGCAATCCGATGCAACCCACGCTCCCCAGCCCGCTCACACGCGATGTGGAAGTTCTGCAAAGTATCGTGCCGCCCAATCACCTTCTGCACGTGGTCATCGGCGGTTTCTAAGCCAAGCTCGATCCAAACCTCATCGAAATACTCCTTCTGCGCTGCCAATAAATCCGCCGCCTCTTCACTGAAGCAATCCGGCCGCGTGCCAATCGCCAGAATCGGCGCGACGCCTGCCCACTCTTTCATCTGCTTAAGCGCCTCGGCGAGGGGAGTCAGGTCTGGATAAGTGTTGGAATAAGACTGGAAGTAGATGATTGCCGCTTGGCCTTTCGGATTCACCTTCCGCGCCCGCGTCAGGCCGGATTCCCACTGGGTAGCCAAAGACTCTTCGCGTTTGGCCGCTCCAGTGCCACTGCCGGACAAATCGCAATACACACAACCTCCGTAACCGGAGTTGCCGTCGCGGTTAGGGCAGGTGAGCCCTAAATCCAGCATCACCCTGCGCAAGCGCCGCCCGTAGCGGTGCTTTAGACTACGCCCAAGCGTGTGGACCGGTGCCTCTTTGCTAACCATGACCCCTCATCATACCCGTGACTGAAGTTCATCCCGTACCTGTAGTTATTGGTACTGCTGGACACATTGACCATGGCAAATCTGCCTTGGTGGAAGCTCTGTGTGGTACCCACCCGGACCGCTGGCAGGAGGAGAAGGACCGCGGCATAACCATCGATCTTGGTTATGCGCAGTATGCCTACCCTGATGGCCTTGAGCTAGGTTTTGTCGATGTCCCCGGCCACGAGAAGTTGGTCCGCAAAATGGTTGCTGGAGCGACCGGCATGGGTGCTGCTCTTTTGGTCGTGGCCTGTGACGATGGCGTGATGCTGCAAACCCGCGAGCACTTTGAAGTGCTGACTCTGTTAGGAGTCGATTGCGGCATGATTGCATTGACCAAGTCCGACTTGGCAGATGAAGACACCCTCATGTTGGTCGAAGAAGAGGTCCTTGAGTTGATTGCCGGCAGTGCATGGGAGGGCGCCAAGATCCTTCCGGTGAGTGCGCACACGGGAAGTGGCATCGAAGACTTGCGTGCTGCTCTGCGCGATTTAGCTTTAGATGCAAAGGAAGTTTCGGACCCGCGTTTGGCGTTTCGGCTTCCAATCCAACGAAGTTTCGGCATTGATGGTGCTGGTACGATCGCGACTGGAGTTTGTGCTTGCGGAAAAATCGAAGCTGGTCAAGACTTAGTAGTTTTGCCTGCCGAAAAGCGCAGTCGCGTGCGTCGTGTACAGGTGCACGGTCGTCAAGCGGAAGTCGGTGAAGCAGGATTGCGCACCGCGTTGAACTTGCCGGACTTAGACAAGGCCGATTGCGAACGCGGCTCGGTGTTAGTGGCTCCTGAAGCCGCCCGATGCGGAGATTTACTGCGCATGTCGGTCAAGCGTTTACCCGATGCGCCCAAGTTAAAGCATGATTCGGAAGTGCAGTTGCTGGCAGGTACTGCCGCTTTAGATGCAAAAATTTACTTTGCGGCGGATCAGGAAACGGAAGAGCTCTTTGTCGACCTTGTGTGCGAACACCCGATTGCGCTGGTTCCTGGACAACGCTGCTTGTTGCGTCGTCCGTCACCGGCGAAGAACATCGGCGTGGCGCGTTTTTTAGGCTATGGCAAGTTTCGTTTGCGCAAAAAGGATACGGAAGAGCGCGATTTCTGCATCAAAGTGCGTGCGGCTTTGGATGACCCGGAAGCTATGTTGGTCTTGCAGTTAGAACGCGGCGATGGCGTACCGAAGAAGGCGGCCGAGTTGGCACCAGAGCTTGGCTGGACGGTCGCGGCAACAACTGAGTTGCTGGACGTGTTGGCCGACGCGAAGAAAGTGCAGAAGGTCGGCACCGCGCTTTATGTTGCAGCCGGAAGTGCGCAAGCCATGATGGGAGAAATCCAGGGCGTGATAAAAAACTTCCGTGGCAAAAACCCTGGCCGCCTGATGATTCCCATTCAACGTTTCCGCGACCGCCTCGGCAAGAAAGGCTGGAAAGTGGTCGAGAAAATGCCCGATGCACAGCTGGAATCCATCGGCCTTCAGCGACGTCGCGGCGAACAGTGGGTGATGACCGAGGCCGAGGCCTCCGAGCAAGTGATTGCCGCATCGGTGAAAATTCGCGATGTACTGAAATCTGGCGGCTTAGTGCCGATGGACTGGAAGGACGTCGTCGCACAAAGTGGACTGCCTACCGATCTGGTCGATGCCTGCCGCGGCTACTTGCTCGATAGCGGTCAAGCCGTGCAACCAAGCAAGGGCCTCATTTTCGACTTTGATTCGGTCGATGCCTTCCGCGCCGCCGTAGTCGCTCAACTTCAAGGCGAAGGCATGGATATTCCAGCCTTGCGCGATCAGTTTGGCACCACGCGCAAATACGTGATGCCACTCTTGGAATACCTAGATGACTGCGGAGTCACCGAGCGGGTTGGGCCCAACCGACTCCTGCAAAATGCCGCCGCTAGTTTGGTGTAATCAGGTAGCGCGCTAAACGTTCCCGTTCACTTAGGTTTAGATTGCCGAAGTCAGGCATCGATGCGCCGTATGCCGCATCTAGCTTTTGCAGGCGCTCCTCGCGTTGAATCCATTCGCCCGGAGCCACAAAATAAGCGGCAAGGTCCGCTGCTTGCCAATGCTCCTTCAGGTTTAGCAAGGAAGGCCCCAACCCTGAGCCAGAACGGTCACCACCGTGGCAGGCTATGCAGCCCGACACGGTGAATATTTCAGCTCCAGAGGCGCCTGCCTCTGGTTGTCCACGCGAGGCGCAGGCGGCGAGGAACAAGATGGCAACACATGGGGCGAGAATCTTCAAGCTGCCATGTTAACTCCGGCGGAAGGACTTAGTGCAAGGCGTAGAGTTGCACCACACCTTGGGAGCCAAAAGCGTGACCAGCGGCAATGGCGTTAGGCAAACCAATCATGAGATCGTTGCGGCCATCGCCGTCCAAATCCTCAACCGAGGCGAAAGTGGAGCCAAACCAATGCTCGCTACCACTGTCGATAACCGCAAGTTCCGCCAAGTCCCTTCCGGAAATCACGCGCACACTGTAATGGTCGATGCCGTTCACGAGCAAGGGTTCGCCTAAAGCAAAGTCCACCATGCCATCGCCATTGAAATCGCCGATGGTGCGTACTTCACGCCCAGGCCATGGGTAAGAGCGACCGCGGATGGTTTCAAGAGGGTGGCCGTCGATGCCGGAAAGGATGACGGTGACCGCAGCGGTATGCCCAAGTTGATTTTCATTGGTGTGGGCAGAGAGCAGGAGGTCGTTGGTGCCATCGCCGTCGAAGTCGTCGAGGGCATCGACCGACAAGGAAGCGAGAGTGTCGATGCGAGAATCTTCCAGCGTGTAAATCTCCGAACCGTCAGCGCTACTGAATGCGCGAAGGGTAAAGTTGTGCAAGCCAAAGCCAGCATCGAGCACCACGATGTCATGCATGCCATCGCCATTCAAATCGCCAACCCCAGCGACTTCTTTGCCGAGTCCTTGGAAGTTTTTTTGTCCACGGAAGGTTTGCAATAAGCGACCGGTTGCACCGTCATACATGCGCACCGCTCCAGCTTGAAAGGCAAGATCGCCGGTTCTTGGGTTCACCCAACTCTCAGCCCAGAATCCAATCAGGAATTCCTGTACGCCATCGCCGTTGATGTCCGTCATGCTGTCCATGGAATCTGGAGAGAGGAAGGATTGGTCATCAGCGACCATGCGGTAGAGGAGTGTTCCATCTACGCCCGAAACCACATAAGCAAACACTGGGCCGCTGGCACTGATGAACAGATCGTTGATTCCATCGCCGTTGATGTCACCTAGATTTTGCAGCATGTCGCCAATGCTGAAATCGATGTCCCCGCGCGCATCGCGATGAAAGAGTGGCTGCAGGGTGGCGCCTGAAATGACTTCGACCCTACCCTCACCCCATTCTGGGCGTGCAAAGTCGAAGCCGGCACTGGTTGTGGCAAAGTCAGTGACACCATCGCCGTTGACGTCGCCCATATCGGTGATAGCGTGGCCGAGGCGCTGAAAATCTTGAACCCCAACGAGTTCGTCGATGAGGATCGTGGTGCCGCCTTGGGCACAGAGGGAGCTTAAAAAGAGGCTGAGTAACATGGTTTGGAATGAGTCGAGGCCAGGGACTTCCTCAGCTATGCGAACACCATGTTCGATTGGACGCGAAAACCTGCCTTTTCGCAAGTAGCGTGAAATATCGCCGACGGGATACGCGTTTCCTTAGCTCCAAGCGTGGAACTGACTGTCGCGGGCGCGCAGCAAGTTTCCGAGCGTCATTGCGGCGTTAATCAGCCCAACATGCGTGTAAGCCTGCGGGAAGTTGCCGAGCAGACGTTTGTCTTCCACGCAATAATCCTCACTGAACAAACCGAGTTTATTGGATTTGCTGCGGATGACCTCAAACATCTCCACGGCCTCGTCGAGGCGTCCGGCAAGAGCGAGTGCTTCAATCCACCAAAAGCTACAGATGGTGAAAGTGCTGGTGGTGGGGGTGCCAAAGTCATCTTCGTGCACATAGCGCATCACGCCGCCATCACGCACTAATCGATCCTTGTAAGCATCTAAGGTGGAGAGGAAACGCGGATCGGTTGCCGAGATGAAGCCTATGGATGGCAGCAGGAGGAGTGCTGCATCGGCGTGCGGGCAATCCACCGCCTGCTGGAACATGCCAAGTTCTTCGTTATAGGATTCGAGTAGTAAACGCTCACGCATACTTGCAGCGACTAAGCGCCAAGCATCGGCTTGCTCTTGATGATCAAAGTGCTCTGCAATGTCGGAACCTGCATCGACGGCCGCCCAACACATGGCGCGGGAGAAGGTGTGCAGCATGGGTTTTTCGCGGTACTCCCAGATGCCCATGTCTTCCTTCTCGAAACCATCGATGGCTTCGTCAACCATACGCGCAACCAACGGATACCACTGACTCGGGTCACGCAGATCGGAGCGTTGATCAATCAGCATGGAGCGAATGCACAACACGACTTCGCCCATGAGGTCGGCCTGATATTGCGCGGCTGCAGCATTGCCGATGCGTACCGGTTTGGTGCCTTCAAAACCATCCAAGTGGGAGAGTTCCGATTCTGGAAGTTCGCGTTCTCCGCCAATGCCATACAAAGGCTGCAATGGACCCGATTCGACGACATCGAGTAGGAAACGCAGGAATTGACGCCCTTCACTGAAATGGGCGGTGCGACGTAAGGCTTCCACGGTAAACACCGAATCGCGTAGCCAAGAAAAGCGGTAATCCCAGCAGCGTGGTTCGCCAAGCATTTCTGGAATGCTAGTGGTTGCCGCAGCAATAATGGCACCCGTAGGTTCATAGGCATGCAACTTCAGGCACAGTGCTGAGCGGATGACATCTTCATCGGCAAAGCCTGGAATTGCAGTACTGCTCGCCCATGAACGCCAGCCGGCAATGGTTAGATCTAAGCTGCGGTGGATGTCATCGATATGTTGCGGCTCGCTGGGGAGGCCGTAATCGAGTTTGAAGAACCGCGGCGCATCCAAAGTGAACTCTTGACCGGACAAGACATAGTCGACGGGTAAGTTGGTCTGCAACGACCAGCGATGCCCACTGGAATCAAAGCTAAGCCCGGCTCCATCTGGGAACAACTGCGGTTCTGTAGCTCCATAATCTGGGCGCGGATCAAAGTTGACTTTAATCCGTGGACGCCCAGTGAGCGGGCGCAACAATCGCACATGGCACAGCGGTGTGCGGTGACGCAATCCATCTGGAATGCGCGGCATGAAATCGAATAACTCCCAGCTGCCACTTTCACTATGGAAGACATGACGCAGCACGTTGGTGTTACGTACATACTTTAGTTCTCCTTCTTGCAGAACGCCGTCGGTGAGGAACTGCCAAGTGCCACCCTTCTCTTCATCTAGGATCCGCGCGAAAAGCGACGGGGAATCGAAGCGGGGCATACAGCTCCAATCGACGCTGCTGTCCGGGTGAACAAGCGCTAAAACTCGGCCGTTGCCGATGATGCCGTGATCGAGATGCATGGGTGTTTATGCCTAACTATCGGCGTCTATGGGCTTCAGGCTTGAAGAGGCCAGCTTGGCAAGCAGAGCACGGCAATCGGCAGGGGAATCGAGGCGCCAATGTGCGGCAGAAGGGCGGTTGCCGATCAGCACGCTCCAATCGGCGGGACCTAGTTCACGGAACATGCTTTCATCGGTGTGGTCATCACCCGCAGCGAGAACGAATCCGGGAGGATTACCTTCGGCCAGAATGGTGCGCAAGGCTTGTCCTTTGCTCACACCGGCGGGGCGCACTTCCAAAACGCGCGCGCCACGCATGACTTGGACCCCTTGGTCCATGAACATTTCGGCAAGGTGTTGGAACAGTTCTTTCGCCTGCCAAGCACCAAGGATGGGTTCGGCTTCACGGTAATGCCAAGCAATGCCAACGGCTTTTTCTTCAATGCGACTGCCCGGCACACGAGCAGTGAACTCTTCAAGAATGGAGCGCGCCTCTTCTTTCCACAGCTGACGCCCGACATCGAACAGTGGCAGGAACTTCTTAGCTCCGGGAGGACGAATAAATGCACCGTGTTCAGCAACCAGGCCCACTCCACTATCGCCAACCCATTCGGCAAGTAGGTCCGCGGAACGTCCAGAGACCACCCATGGATTGACGTTTGGGTTGTCGGCAAATTGCTTCAGCGTTTTCAGAATGGCTGGAGTTGGTTTTGCATCCAATGGGGCCGCGGTGAATTCACGAAGGGTGCCATCGTAGTCAAGGAAGATGGTGTTGCCTTCAGCGAGCCCCTCATGCCAATGGCTCAACAGGTCTTGGTGCGCCTTAGAATCCAAGACTTGCGGTGCTGGACTGGAGCTATGCGAAACTTGAATCGCATCCAAACAGTTGCGCGCCCAACCTTCGACATTCAAAGCACTCACCCTTTTACGCATGGGAGCCATGCGTTGGGTTTGCTCTTCTTTTGGCATATCGAGTGCGCGCGTGAGTTGGCGCACCATGTCGGCGGTGTCGAATGGATTAACGCGCAGAGCTTCACCAAGCTCCCAGGATGCTCCGGTGGATTCACCAAGCAGCAGCACGCCATCGTCGTTGTGGCGGGAAGCGACAAACTCCTTGGCGACGAGGTTGAGGCCGTCGCGGAGGGGAGTCACCAGAGCGACGTCGGCACTGCGGTAAAGCGCGCGCAATTGCGCAGGAGGCACCGATTGGTAGAGGTAATGCAGAGGTTGCAGACCAGGGCGCCCGAATTCGCTGTTGATGGACCCGGCCAGGCGGTCGACATCATCTTTGAGCTCGGAGTAGTCGGGAACGTCGGCTCGAGAAGGCACAGCCACTTGCACCATCATCACCCGATCGACCCGTGTTGGATCTTCACGCAAAAACTCGCGGAAGGCAATCAAGCGTTCTGGAATGCCTTTGGTGTAATCCAAACGCTCAACTCCCAGAATCATGCGACGTCCGTCACCAGTTTTTTCAAGGTAGTCCTGGAACTTAGCAATCTCTTGTTCCTGTGCCGCATCGCCGGGTTCCCATAAGTTGGAATCAATCGCAAGCGGTTGCGCCAACAGCTTGACCTCGCGGCCTTCGGTCAAGATGCGCGTAGTTTGCGTTTCAATACCCAGCACATGCGCGACCGACGAACGGAAGTGACGCACGTAACCCATGGTGTGAAAGGCAATCAAATCGGCGCCAAGCACGCCTTGCAATAGTTCTTCTCGTTTTGGGAAAATCCGAAACACTTCGGAAGATGGAAACGGAATGTGCAGAAAGAAACCAATGCGCAAATCCGGACGCGCTTCACGCAACATGCGCGGCAGCAACATGAGGTGAAAGTCTTGCACAAAGACTGTGTCATGGTCACCGACTTGTGCCAAAACGGCATCGGCAAAGCGACGATTGATGGCCACATACTGCTCCCAATCTTCTTCCGCAAAATGCATGCGTTCCTTGAAGTAATGGAATAAGGGCCAAATGCTCTGATTCGACAAGTTTTGGTAATAACCGCGGTGCTCTTCTTCACTGAGGCCAACACCCACCAAGTTTTCCTTAGCCAAGGCCCTTTGCATTTCTGCGGTGAGGGTGCCATCGTCCGTGGCCATGCCGGGCCAACCAATCCACGCGCCGCCACTCTCCTTATGCAATCCAGCCAAGCCAGTAGCCAAGCCACCCGCAGACATTTGCACATGCAGGCCTTCCGGTCGCTCTTCCATGGTGATGGGCAGGCGATTACTGACCAGAAAAAGGCGTCCGTTTGACGTGGGGGTAGATGGCATGTGCAGGCTTCCACAGGGGAGCTGACGGATTCTAGCCATCTGGTGCAGGATGGAGAAATCGGACCCTGTGGAAGTCGGTTATTTTTCGACATTTTATGAATAAAGCTAAAGTCGTTCCTCCGACGAGAACTTTTGTGCCCGATGTCCCGAGCGGTGGCCGGGAACTTGGTTTCATGATTGCAGTCGCGTGGGCAATCGGCACCTTTTGGCTGGTTGGATTGAATCGCTTCCAGTCCCAATTTCATTCCAATAGAGCAAACCGGTTTGATAAGGTTTGGCCATGCATGTCAAAGGCTTGACCTAAGCCTAAACACCCCTTCCGATGACCCCCAATTGGACCCAACTGAGTTCCGCCCTGTACGGCATGGCGCTTGGCTCGCTCGCTTTTTCGAAGGCGGGGATAGCCATTGCGGGTGGGTTAGCGTTTTTGTGTTTCCTGCCGGTAGGAATTCGCCAGTTCCGCCTTTATCAAACGGCGTTTTGCTTTTCCTTAGTAGGATTTGTGGCAGCCTTGCTGATTTCCGCTTGGATGGCACCCGAATCCGCCGACCCGTGGGCCAAGATCGATGGCATGTGGCCCCTGGGCTTTCTGTTTGTAGTCCCGGCCACAATCCGCAGCTGCAAGAACCCGGATAGCTTTCTGCACGCCTTTCTAATTTTAGTCGGGCTTGGAGGATTGTGGTCTTTGCTCATGGCATTGGGAGTTCTGCCTCCGCATGATGACTACCCGGATCAGAATATTGGTCCTACCCATATCATGGCTTTTTCGGTGGCGATGACCACTGGATTACCCATCGCGTTCTACACTTGTTTTCGCGAAAAAAATCGCCGCGTTTTATGGGCAGTCGTGACTCTCTTGGTACTGTTCGGTTTAGTCGCAACCACGCAAAGAGCAAACGTGGTCATCGGATGCTTCCTTGCAGCGATCACGCCGTTGTTTCACTACAAGCTAAGCCGTCGCAGCTTGCTTGTGGTCTTGGTCTTAATCGCAGTGATTCCAGTCATCGCCATGGCAGGTGGTGGAAAGCTTGCCCTATTGCTCGAATTTGACCCTGACCATTTAGATGTCAGCAATACCAACCGTAAGGCCCATTGGATTGTGGCTTGGGATTCGTTTCAATCGGCCCCTTGGTTTGGACATGGCTTGGGCAGCTATTCAGAGTTGGCTTTGAATCATCCAGAACAGGGTGCTTTCTTGAAAAAGTACATCGCCCAAGGCCAATTCACGGCGCATAATTACCCCTTGCATGTCTTGGCTACGCAGGGCATTTTCGGATTGCTGGTGAATGCTTGGTTTGGATTCACCATCCTGTGGGTTTTCTTGCGTGGTTTACGTAGCCACCGACATGCCGCCTATCTAGGACTGATTGCGTGGTTGATTTTGGCCGGAACCAGTGTGACGGACACGCCAATCTTTCAGTCCATTCGGCTTGCCGCGTTCACCTTACTCACTGGATACGCCTACGGCCTTATGAAACGCGAACCGGCCGTGGCGAATTGCGATTATGGCTTTTATCAGGGCGGGATTCACCGCTTTGTGCGCGAGTACATTCAAAAGCTAGACAACCTTAAGGGCAAGAAGGTACTGGATATTCCTTGTGGAACCGGTCGCGCTAGTTATGACTTCCTGCAGCAAGGCGCCGAGATCACTGCCTTGGATTTATTTCCGAAGTTCATGCGGGTAGAGGAGCTCGAGGCGCAATACGCAGATCTTGCGGAACCGTTGCCGGTGGAAAACCAGTCGATGGACTACATCATTTGCGAAGAGGGGATTGAGCATGTTCCCAATCAAATCCAAGTCATGCAGGAATTCAATCGAGTATTGAAGGACGGCGGCACGCTGCTTTTGACGACGCCGAACTATTCCCATATTCGCTGTCGAATTTCGCGTTTCCTTTTTGACTTCGATTATTGGAAACGAGTGCCTCCAACCGAGATTGACAGCATTTGGTTTGCTGACGAAGGCTCTTCCAAAATGTACTATGGGCACCTATTCCTGCTCGATGTACAGTCTCTGCAATCCATCTCTACCCTAAGTGGATTTTCAGTGGAACAACGCGTGCGCACAAAAATCAGCGTCACTTCCTTGTTACTGGGCCTGCTGATGTACCCCTTGCTCGGATTTATGAGCATGCTTTCCTTTGCGATTTATCGACGCCGGAATAAGCATATAGATCAAGCCACCAAGGACCGCATCTTGATGCAACGGGTCAAGCTCAACCTCTCCATCGAGACTCTGTTTTGTAAGCAGATTTTCTGGGTGTTGAAGCGGGAGCGCGACCTCGAGGGTGTTGCGGAGCATCTAAGGAAAATCCAGCGCTATACGCCTGATTGACGGTTTTCCCGCCAGGCTTCCCGCATGCTTCCCTAAAGCAAAGAGAGCTGGTGGATGGCTTCTTGTACCCGTTCTGGTGTGCTGATTTCGCACCAGGATCCTGCATGCAGTTGCGCCATGGCATGGTGTGGGGCGTCGGCGAGACTCGGAAGCAGTCCGTGTCGGATGAAGCACAGAACATCATCGGGATGGAATCGCCGCGCTTCCTCCAAAGCGGCAAGCCAGATGCGCGATGGCTTGCAAATGCCGGTAAATACTGCTGCTGCAAGCCCATCCTTTGGTTGCTCGCCTTTCGGGCACAAACCCACAATCCGATGCTGTGCATCAAACGTGAGCCCTCCAAAAGTATGCAGGTCGCTTTGGGTGTGCAATACCAGAGTCCCGGAGCCAGCTCGATGCATGGAGGCGAATTCGAAATCGGTGAACATCTTCGCGTTGACTACTAAATCTGGGAGATCACCTTTTTGCTGGACCATTTCTAGCAAGGTGCCGCCGGTGCCCAACAAACGCGGTTCTTCTATGAAATGTAAACGCACTCCTTCCGCGACATACTGTTCGGCCTGTTTGCGGACTTGGTCTCCCTTGAAATGGAGGTTGATCCAAAGATCTTCATAGCTGTCGCCGAGTGCCTCGAGTAAAAAACGCAGCGGCGTGGTGTTGCCAACCGGGACATTCGCCTTGGCATAAAGCTCGCGGATGCCTTCTAGCCGGGTGGCTTTGCCTGCAGCCAGAATCAGTGCACTTGCCATTTACTGGACCACTTGGCGAAGGGCAGGGGAGAAACCGGTGATGTCGAGTAATCCTAAAGCAAAACCGCGCGCGCGCTCTTCCGCCTCGGCATAATCCTCACGTCCTTGCTCAAGCAGCTTGCCAAAAGTGCCGAGTGCTTTGAGGACTCGCTGTAGAGCGGAGAAATGAAACCTCTCTAGGGCTTCTTCGCCGTCGAGTTGAAAACATGCGCCGAGTAAACCGACCTCGGTGCGTAGGCGACTGAACACTTGGTCCGGTAAGTCGACATAAGCATCGGTGTAGAGCGAGGCCAAGTCGTAAAACAGCGGGCCGCGGCGCAGGTCTTGGTGGTCAATCCAAATCGGTTCTTCGCCTTCTGGCACAAGGAAATTGCGCGAGTGGAAGTCTCTATGTTGCAGGCAGCTTGGACCCTCTGCTGCAATCTTTGCAAGTTCAGCACAATCGATGTGCACCTGCTCGGCCAAGTCTTTCCTCCCGCGGAATCCTTCGAGGTAGGAGGAGATAAACATCGCGAGTTCTTTGTGGAAGAGCTCTCCGTCTAGGGCAAAATCGCGGTTCGGGTGCTTGTTGGGTAAGGGTTCGAATGCAAAAGGCTGCCATGCATCGAGGATAGCGTTGTAGTGCACTAGGCTTGGGTCATCACTTAAATGACGATCCCCCAAATCTTCAATCAAATACGCGCCGTCGCAGGTGGGGCCCAATTTGGGAACCCGCACTCCGCGATGTTGTAAAAATTGCGTGGTCGCCAAGGGTGCGGCATCGGGGGATGTGACTAACAGCCACCGCTTGACGGTGATTTGCGATTCATCCAGTCCAGGGACTTGCACATCTTCCTGTGGGCGGAAGTAACGTCGCGCGCTGGCTTCAGGAGTGAGTTCCTGCAGCTCGACCTGACGTCCGAACAGGAGTTGCGAAGGAGACTGGGTGGTTTCAGTGTTCATGCGAGAGGAAGAGTTTCCTTCAAAAAGCGCTGACGGAAATCCGTCACCTGATCGAGGCTACGCCGCAAAGTGGTTGCGCAATCCTGTTCACCACGCGAATAGTCGCGCATTTCTAAAGCAGCTAAGCCATCGAAACCGGACGAATGCAAAGTTTGCAGAACTTCTGTCCATGGAATGGTGCCTTGGCCAGGAGCTAGGTGCGAGTCATTGCAGCCATCGTTGTCGTGCACGTGTAAATGATGCAAGCGCGGAAGAGCAGCCTGCAATTCTTCCACGACATGGCCTTCCACATGGGCATGGCCAAGGTCCAGGCACAAACCGACTTCGTGGTCCGGATCGACCTCATCCAACAACTCCATCAAACGCCTGACGCGGGTGCCACTGGAGATAATGTTCTCCAACAACAAACGGACTCCGGCCTTCCGCGCTACCGCGATCAGCTCCGCCACCGCTTCCCGCGCCCAGCCATGTGTATGGTCATTCCAAACATCTTTCTGCCAACCTAAATGCAGCACGCCACATTCTGCACCCAAAGCTCCGGCGGCCATCAACCCCTCTGCGGAACCATCAAGCGCGGTGCGTCGCGCGGCGGCAGTGTCGGCAATCAACGACCAGCGCGCGTTCTCTTCGACCAACTCCGGCACCGAAGGGTAGAAGGGCAGATGTACACTGCCGGCCGATAATCCATAGTCCTCGAGGCGCCGACGGAAATCGCTCAGCCCTTCCGCACTACGCCATGGCACATGCGGTTCGGCCAGCCAGACTTCCAGTTTCGCGTAACCGGACCCCGACAAGGCCTCTAAAGCCTTGCTGCCCAGCTCGTCATAGACGAGAAGATGGGTGGAGAGCGTGAACTCCATCGCTCCGTGTATCCTAGTACCCCATGCTGGCCACTGCACTCCTGCTCGCTGCCCCAATGTTCCTCCAGACCGATGAAACGGTCAAGGACTTCAAGCGCTTCTACCGTAAGGAGAAGGATCCGTTCAATAAGGCGGAGTTGATTTACTCGCTGGAGGACATTGATGACCCCGGCGTGCCTCGGGTCCTGCTCAAGATTCTGACCGACAAGGAGCCTCTATGTGCTCAGGCGGCGCAGAGCGTGATTACCCAGTTGCCATCGTCCAAATCGCGGCTGCCGTTAAAGGAGGTCTTGCTCGAAGGTAAGCAGACGGAATACTTCGCACCGATTTTGCGCGCGGTTGCTGATGGCCGCTGGACCGAGTTCGGCGAAGTTTTGCGCCCCTATCTTTTGGATAGTGATGACAGCGTAAGGCTTTGGGCCGTGACAGCCGCCGGCACGATTCACGATGCCGATTCCTTGCCGCAGGTGGGCATCATGGTGGTGGAAGATGACCACTCCTTAGTGCGCGCCGCTGCGGTGCAAGCCTTGGTGTTGCTGGGCAAAGGACGCGAAGCGGAAGCCGGTCCTCCCCTGGTGGTGGCTCTTGACGATAAAAACACTTCAGTCAGCACTGCAGCTTGTATCGGATTACGCACGATTCGCACCAAAGAGGCGATTGGGCCGCTTATTCGGCTCTTGGAGGAGGGGGAAGGGCGCATTGTCGAGCTCCTGTGGCCGACCTTGGTCGAGATTACGGACCAGCCATTCAACGATGACCCCGGCATTTGGCGTAACTGGTGGACGCAAGTGGAGGCCACCTACACCATCCCCACCGATGCCAAGATTGCGGAGCGTCGTGCAGCACGCGCGAAAGCAAATGCGGAGTACTTCACGCCAAAAGCCGAAGCCGATTTTATGGGCGTAAAAACCAGTAGTCGTCAAATCGTATTTGTGATCGACGTTTCTGGCTCTATGGAAGAGGAAATCATCAACCGTGATTCCTTTCGTGAACGTGGCTTCACTAAATTCTCCAAACTCGACATTGTGAAGGAAGAGTTAGCGCGTTCGATTGATCAGTTGGGCGACAATGTGGTGTTCAACATTTACAGTTTCGCCACTAAGGTGCATCCTTGGCGCAAAAGCCCGAAACCGGCGAATGCGCTCAATAAGAAGAGTGCCATTGCCTGGGTTCGGAAATTGAAGCCGGTTGGTGGTGGTCAAGCCGCTGCTATGGCCTCTGCGGGTTTACGTGGCTCCTCGAACATGGAGGATGGCCGCACCAACACCTATGCCGCCCTTTTGGCTGGCCTTGGAGTGAGCGCGGACCCTAAAAAGCGTGGTCCGATGACCGAAGTGGCCGGGAAAGACCCCGAAAAGGTGGCTGACACCATGTTTTTCCTCTCCGACGGCAAGCCAACGGTGGGCGAACTCGTGGACACGCAGGACATCGAAAATGCCATCCGCGAAATCAACCGGTTTCGTGGTGTCGTCATCCACACGATTGCCATTGGTGACTTTCCCAGCAGCTTTATCCAAGATTTAGCGCGAGAAAATGGGGGAGTTTTCGTGGATTTGGGTAGTTAATGCAGGGGATTTTGGTGCTTTGCGCGGTTCTTGGGCGGGAAAACCTCCTGAGGACTGGTAACTGGAGGAAAGGGTGGTCTATACTTGGCCTGGGTCCAATAGCCGCCTGCGTCCGCCGCCCACTTTGGGGCGAAGCAAGACCTGGCGAATCGCTATACGAGGGACACTGAGTCGAAGAGGAATTCCCTCCTTGGCATCAAAACCCTCACCTGTTTTTGGACCCTCGGTCGTATTTTACGACCATTCTTTGGAGCCCCAATGACTGAAGAACAAGGCCAACAGCCGGCTAAGCGTAGGCGTCGTCGTAGACGTCGTAGTAATCCCGTTCAAGAATCTGGATCCTCTGCAGATGTAGAGAAGTCCGATTCTGGGGGTCGAGGTGCGAGTTCCGGCGAGTCCTCATCGAACAATCCACGTCGTCGACGCCATCGTCGTCCTGGTGGCGTGCCGGAAAAAGGCGAGCCGCAAGTCCGCGAGGGCAAAGAACGCGCAGCGGAAGGAGAACGAAGCCGCCGTTCGCGTCCACAGTCTGAGCCGCGCGGTGGGAGCCTGAAAGAGGTCTCAGGAATCTTGTCGTTACGTAAAGACGGAACTGGGTTTTTGCGTCAGCTGGAAAACGATTTAACTGAGAAGGCGACCGATCCTATGATTCCGCAGCCTTTGGTGCGGCGTAATGGACTTAAGAACGGCTCGCTGATTGTTGGCAAGGGCATGAAGGGGCGTGGGCATGAGAGTGCTCGTGTGACCTCGGTGGAAACCATCGATGGCTTCAAGCCGGAGGAATTGCGTAAGCAACGTGGGTTTAAGAATCTCACTGTGATTGACCCTGACTTTCATTTTGAGTTAGGCGGTTTTGAGCAGGAGAACCAGCTCTCCATGCGCATCATGGATTTGCTGTGTCCGATTGGGCGCGGCCAGCGTGGTTTGTTGGTAGCGCCTCCGCGTACCGGAAAAACTACTTTGATGATGGCCGTGGCCCATGCCATGGAAGCGCTTTATCCAGACGTACATCTGATTGTGCTGTTGGTGGATGAGCGTCCGGAGGAAGCGACTTATTGGCGCCGTGCGATTAAGAATGGTGAGGTTTTTGTCAGCACCATGGACCAGTCACCGAAAAACCATGCGCGTTTGTCGGAGCTAGTCCAGTTCCGCGCCGAACGCCTGGTTGAGACTGGTAAAGAGGTGATGATTCTTCTGGATTCCATCACTCGCATGACGCGTGCGTTCAACAACACCATGGGCGGCGGCAAAGATTCACGCACCATGTCTGGTGGTCTCGATGCTCGCGTTTTCCAGCGGCCGAAACACTTCTTTGGTGCTGCTCGAAACACTGAAGATGGCGGTTCGTTAACCATTTTAGCCACAGCTTTGGTGGATACTGGTTCACGCATGGACCAGGTGATTTACGAGGAATTCAAGGGCACCGGCAACATGGAGCTAACTCTCGACCGACGTCTTGCCGACCGCCGCATCTATCCTGCGGTTTCGATTGAGCAGACCGCAACGCGTAAAGAAGAACGCTTGTTGTCGCGCACGACTTTGCGCAAAATCAATATCCTGCGTCGCGTATTAAGTCGCATGCGCTCGCGAGAGGCTATGGAAATGCTGATTGACCGTCTGGCTCGATATCCATCGAACCAGGAGTTCCTTGCCGCGTTCTCCATGGACGATGTTGCCTAAGGAAGATGCCCCTGCAGTAGTGAAGGTCACCGGCCTGGAGAAATCCTATGGCCCGGTGAAGGCACTGTGTGGCATCGATTTCGAAGTGCCGGCGGGGTCAGTGCTGGGCTTTTTAGGCCCTAACGGAGCAGGCAAAACCACCGCCATCAAAATCATCACCGGCTACCTCACTGCCGATGCCGGGAAGGTAGAAGTATGTGGACTTGATGCCGCTGAACATGCTCTAGAAGTGAAACAGCGCTTCGGATACTTGCCGGAGAATAATCCGCTGTATTTGGACATGCGCGTGTCCGATTTCCTGCAGTTCACCGCCCATGCGTTTTCGCTCCGTGGCGCTGCTGCTAAGCAGGCGATTGAACGGGCTGTTTTGCAGACTGGATTGCAGTCGGTCTTCCGCCGCGGCATCGGGCAGTGCTCCAAGGGTTTTCGACAACGCGTTGGACTTGCGCAGGCCTTGCTACATGATCCGGAATTGTTGATTCTTGATGAACCCACCAATGGTTTGGATCCTTTGCAGGTGGTCGAAATGCGCCATCTCATCCGCGAGTTGGGAAAAACGAAAACCATCATCATCACCAGCCATGTTTTGCCTGAGATTGAGGCGCTTGCCGACCGCGTGGTGTTGATCCATCATGGGCGCAAGGTGGCCGATGGCCCGTTAGCGGGGATTGCATGCAATGGGCATGGATCTTGTGTGGCTCGGGTGACTTTCCGCTGCACAGACTGCAATCTTGATGGCTTGTTGGATCAGGCAGAGGCAACGCTTTTAGAAACACGCCCAAGTCCATTTTCTGATCCATCCATTTGCAGTGCTTTGATTGAAGTGGAAGGCAGTGAAGGTTTGGCACGAGTTGCCCAGGCAGCAGCGGATCGCGGCGTGGATCTGATTGAACTCGCCCCGCAAAGTGGAACCTTGGAATCCTTGTTTCAAAACTTGCCGCCTGGGAGTGAGCTATGAGAAGCCTTCTCATCGCCAAACGCGAGTTCTTCTCCACCTTTGATGCGCCGACCGGCTATGTGGTGCTTGGTCTTTTCCCGGCTTTAGCAGCGGTTTTGTTTTTCTTAACCGGGCCTTACTTTGCTTTGGATGAAGCTAGTTTGCGGCCTTTCTTCGCCAGTATGCCGTGGCTCCTGGTTATGTTGGCACCGGCGATTACCATGCGTTTATGGGCGGAAGAACGACGCTCTGGAACTGAGGAATTGCTGCTGACGTACCCTTTCCGCTTGCGCGATTTAGTGATCGGAAAGTTCCTTGGCGCTTGGGCAGTTTTTGCACTTGGTTTACTGTGCACCATTGGCGTGCCATTCACTGCGGCAGCTATGGGTGATTTGGATTGGGGGCCGGTGATCGGTGGCTACTTCAGTGTGTTGCTTTTGGCAGGAGCGAGTTTGGCGATTGGATTATTCCTTTCTTCCATTACTGATAATCAAATCGTGGCCTACCTTTTGGGTGCGGCCGTGTTAATGGGATTTAACCTCATTGGCGTTGCAGCTTCGGCCGAAGCCATGCCGGAAGAGTTTGCGCGCCTGTTCCTTATGTTGGATTTCGGCAATCATTTTCACGCGATTACCCGCGGTGTTTTGGACCTCGGCCATGCCAGCTTCTACCTAGCCATCATGGTGTTTTTCTTGGCGGCGAACGGTGTCGTTCTGGAAAGGAGACGCGTCCGATGAAACCCGCCCACCAATCCGCGCTTTCTTTGTGGCTAGTCCTTTTGGTCCTAGTGCCAGTCGTCGGACTCTTGCAGTTGCGCCCGATGCGCATCGATCTCACCGAAGATGGTGAATATTCACTCGCTCCGGCCACCAAAGACTTGTTGGCTGGTTTGGAAGACCGCTTGCAGGTGAAACTATATTTTAATCGCGATATCGAGGGGGCGGAGTCCCTCTTGCCGCAGCGCTTATTGATGACCGATCTCTTAGATGAAATCGCGAGCATCGGCGGGGAGTTTGTCGAGGTGGAAACGGTCGACCCGACTTCCGACCTCGCAGCGATGCGCGATGCCGAGCACGTCGGTATTGAGCCTTTGCAGCTCACTGGCCAACAGTTGGGTGGGGTGCAGGTGCAGTTGCAATACCAAGGTCTGGAATTGCGCTATCAAGACCGCAGCGAGGTCATCCCATTTGTGACCTCTTCGGAATTTGAGTTTGCGTTCACCGTAAGACTTGCCTCTTTGCTGCGGCCAGCGCGTCCAGTCATCGGATTTGTCTCGGACGAACCACCACTACCACGCCCGATGCCTGGCATCGCACGTGAGATTCCGGCTACGCGGATTTTTGAACACTTTCGTCGCAGTTTGGGCCAGCGTTATGCGGTGCGCGATTTGGATTTGGCTTATGAAGGACGCATTCCCGATGACATCGTAAGTTTGGTGGTGGCGCGGCCGAAAAACCTGGCACCATTCAAGTTGGAGTCCATCGACCGCTACCTTGCGGAAGGTGGCAAGGTCGTGTTGCTGCAGGATTTTGAAGAGGTGAACCCTGCTACGCTCGCGTCCGAATCCATGGTGACTGGAATGGAAGACTGGTTGACCGGTTTCGGAATCACCACCGATGCGCGTCTGATTTATGACAATCAATCCATCGTGGTGCCTGCAGGGGTGCAAACCTTGGAAACCCCGTCTGGAAATCAAACCGTGCCGTTAAACGCGAAGTATGGCTTTGGTTTGAGGTTGGAAGGAAATAGTTTGTCGCGCGATCACGTGGCGACGGCTGGCCTGTCTAGTCTTTTGTCTTTGTGGGCGCACCCGATTGGAACTCGTGGTTTGATTTCTGGATTAACTGCCCAGCCGTTGTTGCAGAGCAGTTCTCAATCGTGGCTACTGCCAGCAAAAACAAACTTGGCGATGAACATGGCCAATATTGAGTCTCTGGATCAAGTCGCGCGCAAAAGTGGAGCGCCTCGTTCCTATCCGTTGGCGGTTGCCGTGGAAGGCCTCTTCCCTCCGGCATTTACGTATGAAGATTTCTTGCCAGCCGAAGGCACCTTGGTCGTGCTGGGCGACGCCGACCTCTTCCACAACACTACCTTCGCCTCGGGTGCAGAAGGGAATGCGGATTTCGCAGTCAACCTCATGGATTGGATTGCGCAGGATTCGGCTCTCATTGCCTTACGTTCGCGTGGGAAACGCCAACGTCCGTTGACCGATTTTGCTGAAGATTATGTGACCGCCCACGGTGGTTGGGATCAACCGATTGAAGCCCTGGAAATCTTGCATGGTGACTCCACTAGACATGAACGTTCTATGCATCGATGGATTGCTTGGGGTAATGTACTCGGCCCGATTTTGTTGGTCCTGTTTTTCGCGGCACTTCATTTTACCTATCACGGACGCCGTGCAAGCCTTCCGTTTACGCCTGAGGGAGGAAAGCAATGAGCCGGCGTAATCTCCATCTGATGATCACCGCGCTAATCGCATGGTCGATTTATTTGGGTATCACGCAGCCTTGGCAGGGCGATGCTCATGCACGGACTGCTGCGCAGATTGGTGCCTTGTACCCAGAGCTGCCAGAACAAATCGATAGCATCGCGCGGATTGTGATTAGTGACGGGGAAGAACGAACCACTTTGCGCCTTATTGAACTAGAGGAGCGACGCATCGGGCGTGGCTGGATGGTCGAAGAGAAAAACTTCCCTTTGGACTATACGCGCCTCACCAAAATGCTCGATAACCTGTCCGCCATCCAAACATCAGATGTGGTTTCGGTGAATCCGGAGAAGCATGCGGTTTATGGCGTGGCCGAAGGACAAGGTCGGCGTGTACAAGTGTTCTCGGAAGACAACCGCATCTTGGTGGATTGGATTGCGGGATCTCTGCGCCAGCAGGATATCCAAGGTGGGCAAAAAGCGGTGCTCGAGTTTTACATGCGCGATGCTCGCAGTGACCGGGTGTACTTAAGTGGCGATGCCTTGCTGCCGGCAGTCGATCCGGTCGGATGGTGCGAAGTGAGCCTGTTGAAGGACATCGGCATCGATCGTTTGACATGGATTGAGCGCAAGGATTTTCAGACCGGCGAAAGTTGGCGCATCGAAAGGCGCGAGGAGATGGGCGTCGACCAAATGGGCCAAGCTACGCCATGGTTTATGGTCGAGCCAGAAGAACAGCCAGCACTGGCTTTTGCGGGAGATTCCATGGCTACCACCATTGTCGGAATTGAAATCGCCGACATCATGGGTCCTGCAAGCCCCGATGGCACCGATAAAGCTCGTTTTGACTTCCCGCAAGACAGTTTCGCGGTAGGCATTCAAGGTAGCGAGTACCTGTTTGTCTTTGAGCTAGGCAAGCCTGCGCAAAACGGACAGCGGTACATGCGAGTGAAAGATTTGCCGTATATCTTCACACTTTCTGACTTTGCGGTCAGTCAATTGCGGCAACCAGTGGGGCGCATGCTCCTAGATGACTGAAGTCCATGCACTCCTCGTTCTTTAGTCCTTACTTTCTTGCCGGATTGCTAGCAGGAGTTTTCTTCTTTCTCACCGCAGCCTTGGTGGGGTTGAGCTTGTTCGCTGCACCGTCCGGAAAACAAAAGTTGCTCCGTGCGCAAAGCATGGCGCTTGGCCTGGTCACGCTTTTTTTACTGTGGCTCGGCATGGATTTGTGGGAGTCCTTACAAGGATTCCTTGAGACCCCGGAGCCGATTAAATCCACTCTCGATGGGTGGGGGAAACGCATAGTCAGCCTCATGGTGTTAGGCATTGCCGTAGTTTTTGGTAGCCTCATCACCGGTTTCGGCTGGGTGCGCGCTGGCTTTGCTGGAAATGCAATCCGCTCCGTGCTGTGGGCGCTCATCGGGGTACGCATGGTTACCAGTGCCGTGACCATGGTGGATTTGGTCACGCGTGCTTCGGGCAACGACGATGAAATCATTCCCGACGGTGAACTTGCTGGAGTTGCGCAACCGATTATGGAAGCGCTGCAGTCCAGCCTACTGGTTTGGACTTGGGTGGTCGTGACCGCCTTCGGCCTCAGCGTAATGGCGACGGTTTTTCTACGCAAAAACTAACGGCCTCTTTGGGCGAAGAGATAGTTTAGTTTTTAGGCCACAACGAACGCCAATCCGAAGTCGGTGGCGTAATCTTTCCCTGTGCAGCAAGTTGTTGTGCGGCCTGTGGAGACAACTTCACTTCGCGCAGAGTTGCTTCGGACAAAGCTTGACCGGCTGCATCGGAAATACCATTTGCGTCTAGGCCGTGGTAAGCGAAGATCTCTTCCGGACGCCCAGATTTGGAGAATTTCTTCACGCCAAGGGATACATGCTTCACCCCAACAATCGAACCGAGGTTGTCGAGGATTCCAGGTTCGCCATCGACCACTGAAACGATTGGAATCGAGCGGGCGGCTAGCAACAGGACATCGGCGGCGTCGAGGACTTCGCCTGCGGTGCCAACTAAGTGGACTGCGCCGTTGACGCCGAGTTTTTGCAGTTGTGCAAAGGCATCGCGTTCGGCGAAACGTCCGAGCAGTAGCTCCGGGGAGGTGCAGATGAGGACATCGGCGCAAATGCCGCGTTCCTTCAGCAGGTCACTTGCCTTGATCGCTTCGACACCCATCGCGCCCATAGCGAGAATCGTGACCACATTATCGCCCGGCTGATAATCCTCCTGTCCAGCTTGATTGATAAGCCAGTAACCGCCAGCTAGGACATCTTTGCGTACGGCTTCGAGGATGGCATCGTTATCGAATCCTTGGTATTGCTGCTGCGTCTTCAAACGCTTCAACATCTCCTTCTGATGCACGCCCATGGTGACGGCACGCACCACCACACCTTCGCGGTCTTCATTGTCGGAAGAGCAATGGCGCTGCATGGCATCGGCCAGAACCCATTCCATTTCTTTGGCGTAGAACGGTTCCCAAGTCACCATGCTTGGCATTTGGATGTCACTCTTCCACGAATGTTGCGCGCCTTCCGGAGAAAGCGTGATGCCCGACGGCGTTCCAATCAGTAGGAAACTACTCCGCCAGTAAACGTTGTAGTAAAGCTGGTCGAGTGCACGTTTGATGAAGAAGTCATAGACCGTCATCATCGGCATGAGGGGTACGCCGAAGAGCTCTCCAGTTTTGCCGAAGGAGCCGGCAGCGCTCATGCTTGCTGCTTCCGCGATTTCAAAACGAATGTGACGCGTCCAAGGATTGTGGCTGGAATGAAGTTGTGGACGTCCACGCTCATTCCATTCCAGTTCAGCTTCCCAATCTTTTTCCTCGGTGACTCCATAGATTTTTCCATCCATGGCCGGGTTGATGTTGGTGCTAGTGCCGACATCCGGAGACATCGTCAGCATTAAATCGGCAGCTGCCTGCCACGCCTTCTCACTTTCATTCAACTCCTTACCGATGTCTTGACCAGCCGCTTCGTATTCATCGCGCGTGCCGATGCGTACCAGCTTGCCAGCCACCTGGCCCCACATCCATTGGGTGTGAACGATCGGCATCATGGAGAGGTTCACTCCGAAATCATTCGGTAGGGGACCTGCAGCTTGAAGACGCGCTTCAACCTTTTCACGGTTGGCTTCCATGCGCGCTTCTTCAGTCTCCACTGCACCGCGCATGAGTTCTCCACGCGCTTGCAGCATTTTCCACGCTTCATCCTTGGCCTTCCAATTCCCTAGGCGCGCGTATGGGTTTTCCATATCGGTACCCTGCGCTTCCATGAGTCGGCCAACCTCAGCTTCGTCTGGAACCGAGGAGTGGTTGCCAGGCTGCGCATAGCTATCCAGCCCCAATCCCTTAATCGTGTGCGCTAATACCATGGTTGGCCTATCCGACTGACGTGCCGCGGCATAAGCCTCAAGAATTAGCACCATGTCGTGACCACCTAGGTCCGCAAACAGGGCGAGTAGGTCTTCACTGCTCAGCCCTTCAATCGCCTTCACTGCTTTTGCATCGATGCGCTTGATCGATGCACGAATCAAAGCGGCGTCGCGTTTCCACAGCAGGCCTTGCAGCTCATAATCGGAAAAGCCTTTCTCAAAGACTGCGCGTAACGCTTTACCGCCAGGGCGCGCAAAGGCGGCTTGACGGAGACGTCCGTGGGCGAGTTCCAGAACTTCCCAACCATTGGCCTCCATGGTGCGACGAATGCGATCGGCATCGGTGCCATCGAAGACATGGTTGTTGATGAGCCGGGTGCCGTCCAAGCTTTGTCGGTTGTAATCCAGGATCCAGGTGACGTTGCTAAGTTTGCGTTCGGCAAAATCGGTAATCGCCTCCATCAAGGAACCTTCGCGGAACTCGGAGTCGCCAAGCAGCGACCAAAAGTGAATATCGCGTTTTTCTTCCACGCCGTGGTCGACCAAATAATCCCACGCCAATGCCAAGTAGCCGGAGTTGACCGGTGGAATGCCTACTGTGCCGCTGGGAAGAATCCGCCAGGCGTCGGGATCGCTTGCTGCGTGGTAAGACTGAAAGACTGCTTCACCCTGCTGCGAGAACTTGCGCAGACGATGCATGACACCTTCCATGGTGGCGTCGTCCATCCAGCTTCCGTCCGCATTGCGGAAAAAGCCCATTTGATAATGCAACGCATGATCAAGCGGTGCGAGGTGGGGCTTGGCGCACCAAAAATCCTGCGGCGCCCGGGCCACCATGTGCATAGCCGTGGTCAAATGCAAACTGCTAGCACAAGCCGCCGGGTGGCCACCTACTTTGGGGTCGGTGGCGGCATGGTCTGAACGATGATTGGCCTCCCAAATCATGTGCGCCATTTGTGCCAGAGCGCGGTCGGCGATGAGATCGAGGGCATCGATCTGCGAAGGGCTGAGGCCGAAGGGCAGGTTCACGGCGTTTGCGGTCAGGGTCATGGTCAGGTTTTCAGGGCGTGCTGAAACCACCAGTATAACGCACATCCTAGTCCTTCTTACACAATCAACTTCAGCACCAAGTTGGACTAGCATCGTCCCGGGGCGGCGCGCTACAATGGCTTATGGACCTGCCACTTGCCCTCACCTTTGATGACGTCCTTCTGGTTCCCCAGGAGTCCGATGTCCTTCCGACGGAGGTCACCACAGCCACTCGATTTTCACGCAATGTGCGCCTGAAAATCCCGATTTCGTCGGCAGCTATGGATACCGTTACCGAATCGCGTTTGGCGATTGGACTTGCACAACAAGGTGGTATTGGCATTATCCACCGCAACCTGTCGATTGAAGACCAGGTGCGCGAGGTCGATATTGTGAAACGCAGCGCGCACGGCATTATCCATGATCCGCTGACCTTGGAGCCCAATGACACCGTTGGTGAAGCGCGGCGTTTAATGTCCGAGCACAACATTTCTGGCCTGCCGGTGGTGGATAACGGCAAGGTGGTGGGCATTTTGACCCGTCGTGATTTGAAGTATCAAGGTGGCGATGACCAGAAGGCCAGTGAAGTGATGTCGCGCGATTTGGTGACGGCTCCTCCGGACACTGACTTGGCTACCGCGAAATCCATCCTCTACAAAGCAAAGGTTGAGAAACTGATTTTGGCAGATAAGGAAGGCAAGTTGGCCGGCCTCATCACCATGCGCGACATTCGCCTCGCGGTGGAATTCCCAGACGCTGCGAAGGACCGTGATGGTTGTTTGATTACTGGCGCTGCGGTGGGCGTGCATGATTACGAGCGCGCGGAAGCTTTAGTCGCAGCCGGAGTGGATGTGCTTACGGTAGATACCGCCCACGGACATAGCATGAATGTCATGGAGACGGTGCGCGAGTTGAAAAAGCGCGATTGGGTCGATGTGGTGGCCGGTAATATCGCCACTACCGAAGCTGCGGAAGCTTTGATTGACGCCGGTGCCGATGGCATCAAAGTTGGTATTGGGCCTGGCAGTATCTGTACCACCCGCGTAGTTGCAGGTGTTGGAGTGCCACAGTTCACCGCGGTTTATCAAGTCAGTCAGGTCTGCGCGGCCGAAGATGTGCCGGTAATTTCAGACGGCGGCATTCGTCACTCTGGCGATGGCGTTAAAGCGCTTGGAGCAGGAGCAGAATGTCTCATGTTGGGTTCCTTGTTTGCCGGAGTGGATGAATCACCCGGCGAAACCTTCCTCTACCAAGGGCGAAGCTTTAAGGCTGTCCGCGGTATGGGGTCTCTGGCAGCTATGGTTGAGGGCGGTAAAGCGCGTTATGGCCAAGCCAATGTCAACGAGCAGCAAAAACTGGTTCCAGAAGGCATCGAAGGCATGGTTCCGCATCGCGGTCCTTTGGCACCTTTTGTGTATCAGTTTGTCGGCGGCATTCGCGCAGGTCTTGGCTACCTCGGCGCCGAAGACCTAGACATCTTCCGTTCCCGCGCGCGATTTGTGCGCATCACCGGAGCGGGTCAGCAAGAAAGTCATCCTCACGACGTTAGCGTCACCAAAGAAGCGCCTAACTACTGGCGCGCGAACTAAGTACATCCCGACCCGTGCACGAACGCATCCTCATCGTCGATTTCGGATCTCAATACACCCAGCTTATTGCGCGACGTGTGCGTGAGCATCAGGTGTTCTCCGAAGTGGTTCCGCCGCATAAAGCTTTAGAGGCCTCAAAGGCTGAAGGTTTGAAGGGCATCATTCTTTCTGGTGGTCCAGGCAGCGCTTATGAAGAAGGCGCGCCGACCTTGCCTGCTGAAATCTTGGAACATGGTGTTCCTGTGCTTGGCATTTGCTACGGCATGCAATGGATGTGCGAAGTCCTTGGCGGCGCAGTCATTCCAGGCACCTCGCGTGAATATGGATTTACTCCACTCAAAATCGACGCACCAGGCAAGTTGTTCGAAGGCGTGGCCGCCGACACAGTGGTGTGGATGAGTCATGGTGACCGCGTGGAGAAGTTGCCGGATGGATTTGAGAATCTCGCACATAGCGCAGATTGCCCAGAAGGTGCCATCGGTGATGTTTCGCGTGATTACTACGCGGTGCAGTTTCACCCAGAAGTGGGTCATACTCAGGAAGGCGAACGCATGTTGCGGAACTTCCTGAAGGGTATTTGTGGTTGTCAAGGTGATTGGACTCCTGGCGATTTGGCTACGGAGTTAATTGACCGTGTGCGCGAACAAGTCGGTGACGATGGCGAGATTGTGCTTGGCCTTTCCGGTGGAGTGGATAGTTCGGTGGTCGGTGCTTTATGTCAGCAAGCCATCGGCAATCGCTGTCATGCAATCTTTGTGGACAACGGTTTGCTGCGCGCTGGCGAGCGAGAAATGGTAGAGAAAGCATTCGAAGATCACTTCGAGCTAGATCTCACCGTTATCGATGCGGAACAACGCTTTTTGGATAAGTTGGCGGGGGTTACCGATCCGGAAACTAAGCGCAAAGTCATCGGTCATGAGTTCGTGGAGATTTTCCGCGAACAAGCGAAACGTTTTAAGAACGCAAAGTTCCTCGGCCAAGGCACTCTCTACCCCGATGTCATCGAATCCGTCGCCGCACATGGTGGCGCAACGCAAGTCATTAAGTCGCACCACAACGTAGGCGGTTTGCCCGATGACTTGGACATGGATCTCGTCGAACCGCTGCGCTTGTTGTTCAAAGATGAAGTGCGTGAACTCGGCCGCATTCTAGGTTTGCCAGAAGAAATGGTCGCGCGTCAGCCTTTCCCAGGTCCCGGCCTTGCCGTCCGATGTGTGGGTGACTGCACTCCGCAGCGCATTCGACTTTTGCGCGAAGCCGACCGTGTGGTACGTGAAGAATTCGAAGCCCGCGATGAGCATGTTGGCGTTTGGCAATACTTTGCGGTACTGACTGGTGCGCGTTCTGTGGGGGTGATGGGGGACCAACGCACCTACGAGGAAGCCTGTGCGATTCGCGCGGTGCAATCTAACGATGGCATGACCGCCGATTGGGTTTACCCTAGTCGCGAGTGCCTGCAGGCGATTTCAACCCGCATCATTAATAACTCGCCAGGCATTAACCGCGTGGTTTTGGATATTACTTCCAAGCCTCCCGGGACGATTGAGTGGGAATAGGTAAAGGAAACTCTGCTTAAAGCGGGAGCAAGAAGCGGAAGGTACTGCCGACCCCGACTTCGCTTTCGACCCAAACTCGTCCGCCATGGGCTTGGACTAAATCAGCCACGATGGCCAGTCCAAGTCCGCGCCCTGCGGTTTCGCGATTGCGCGCACTATCGACGCGGGTGAAGCGTTCGAAGATAGCGGAACTTTGATCCGCGGGGATACCTTCACCAAAGTCCTGCACAGAAATCTGTAAAGCAGAAGTTCCAGCTGCCTCGCTGCGGGTTTGCGCATCGATTTGAATGCTGCTGTTTGCGCCTGAGTGGCGCACTGCATTGTTGATAAGGTTGCCAAGGATTTGCATAACCCGCAGACGGTCCGCTTGTACTTCGGGCAACGATGCAGCTCCTAGGTACTGCAGTTGAATCTGTTTTTCGGCAGCGCTCGATTGCCCACGCTCCATAGCTTCCTTGCAACATGCAACCATGTCGCAGGGGGTAGGTTTCAACTGCAAGGCACCGCGATCGGAGTCTGAAAGCAGGCGCACATCTTCCGCCAAACGCTTCAAAACCTCAATTTCAGCACCCATGCGGGAGGAACATTCTTCAGGCGTCTGCATGCCGGCCTCTAAGCCAGCAAGCTCCAGTTGCATCACACTCAGTGGCGTATTGAGCTCATGCGCCAAGTCGACAACCAATCGTTTGCGCAGGTCACGTTGCTCTTCGAGAGCATCAAGCATGTGGTTGAAGGAAGCACTCATTTTGCCGACTTCATCTTCGGAGTCGACTGGCAGGCGGACATCGGAGTCGCCTTTTGCAAGACGCGCGCTGGCATCGGTGAGCGCTTGGATGGGTGCAAGGAAACGTCGGCCGAACCACCAGGAGAGGAGGAGCGCGGCCACGAGTAATACGGCGGCACTGCTCAGCAAGGAGCGTTGAACTTCGGACAGAAAGAAGTTGGCCTCCTTGCGGTAATGCCCCGGTCCGGCGGCGACGATGATTTCACATATTTCGGAACCATCGCGCCAATCATGAATATCGGCGGCGGAATCTAGTAGATCTTCCGAGACGGGAACTCCCAGAGGGCCACCACGAGAATCAAACAGGACTGCGCCATCGGGAGTGATAGCGAAAATCAGGGCATCGTCGACTAATGTGTCGAGGAACCAAGCTAAGCGTTCCGGGAGAGCATCGTTGGAATCCAAATTTTCGAGTCGTTCCTGCTCGCTTTCGAGAGGGTCGAATAGGAAGGCGTGCGCTTCGGCGAGGATGCCACCCAGCTCATCTACGGAATCGGCATCGGACCAACCTTGTTCTTCGAGGCCGTTCATTTCATAACGCATGATCTCCGCGAGCAGAGATTCCGGTTCTAAGCCGTTTGCCAGACATAAATCTTCCAGACTTTGCTTATCCCATGCGGCATAAAGGGCCTTCATGGACAAGCCCAAGGTCGTGGCCGCAATCTCAGCCCAATCACCCCATACGGGCCCTTCCGAGTCATCTGGCTCATACGGGGCAAAGTGTGGTATTTCTCCAGAGAAAAATTCCTGAAGCGCTGGACCAGGTCGACTCTGATTGCCCGAGCGGTTTAGCCAAGCTTCGAGGTAGAGGCCAAGGTCATAAGCTTGGTCTTCCGCTTCGGCGTGGGCATAACGAGAAAAGTTTCCACGCACGGCATCGCCGACAAAGGCACCGCCAAGCAATAAGGTAAGCAGGATGACGGCAAGACTCGCCAGGAGCATTCGCGTGCGCAATCCAAACCCCATCCGATTAACCTTCCTGTCCACGGAAACGATAGCCGACGCCATGCATGGTCTCAATGAGGGTGGGTTGCGATGCGTCGGATTCTATCCGGGTGCGAAGGCGTCGGATTTGCACGTCCACGGCACGGTCATAACCTTGGAAGTCGCGATCAAAAGCGGCATCGACCAAGTCTCGGCGCGAAAAAACTTGGCCAGGACGTTTCATGAGGGTGGCCAAGATATCGAACTGCACACGGGTTAAGTCAACCTCTGTGCCTCGAGCAAAACAACAACGGGAAGCAAAGTCCAGAACGATGCCGCCAACATCCAATTGACTGCAATTTTCATTTCGAACGCGACGCAACACAGCTTCTGCGCGCGCTACCAATTCTTCTGGATGGAACGGTTTGCATTGGTAGTCGTCGGCACCATGACGCAATCCTTCAATACGTTCTTCATCTTTGCCAAGTGCGGTCAGCAAAATAATCGGTACCGAAGAAACTTTGCGCACGTTTCGCAAAACCTTCATACCATCCATCCCCGGCAGCATGCGGTCGAGAATGACCAAGTCGGGCGCATCGTTCAAGATACGTTTGAGGCCGAGAGCGCCGTCCTGGACGCTTTCGGCCTCGTAACCGGCACGCGTAAAGAATGAGGTGACCCAATGCGCAATGCGCGGTTCATCTTCAACCACCAAGATGCGGTCTTTCTTCACCCGTGCCATGCTAAAGATTCTTAGAAGTCTTCGCGGTTAGCATTTTCCTCTTCCTCGAAATCATCGTCATTCCACCAATCTAGGAAATCATCGATTTCGTCGGCAAGCTTTTCATCTTTGATTTCGATTTCATGGGATTCGAGTAAGGCCTGCAAGTCAACTTCTTCATCTAGCAAATCCCAAAGCGCATCTGCTTCCATGCCCATAAGGCCAGCCAAAATCTCAACCATTTCTTCAGCCCAAGCTTCGTCGGCCAAGGTTTCAAAGAGTGCTTCGTCGGCCAGGATTTCGTCGAGAATCTCTTCGCTCCAGCCAAGCCATGCGTCAGCTTCGTCTTCATCGATCTCCTCGAGAAGCAGCAAGACATCGATGGTTTCTTCAAGGTAATCCAGAGCGTAATCCGACAACTCGTCGAGCTCCACTTCCATTTCGGAAGCAATCTGTTCCATGCTGACCCCTTCACTCAACCAATCGGCGAGTTCCAACATGTCGAGGTCACAAGCTTCTGCGGCGCCATCCAAAACCCAAACGATTTCTTCAAGACCGAAAGGGTCTTCTTGATAAATCAACCAAGCGCTGTCTTCAGCAGCTTCGTCGCGCCAGTCTCCGGCATCGCCAAGATCGATTTCCTCTTGCAGCAGTTCATCCAGAATGTCGCTTTCTTCAAAGCTCAATGCGATATCCAAAATCTCTACCGGGTTCAAACCATGGGCACGTGCAACCTCGGCCATGGAGAGACCATGAGCTAGAGCGCTGAACAGGTCAGCTTCGTCCATGCCAATGGTTTGGGAAGCTAAGAATAGGTTGTCCAGCATCCACTCGAGTTCTTCGTCTTCCTCGGTGGTGCCAGGGTTGGAGTTGGGAACTTCTTGTGCTAGGCGAGCAGGAGCTGCGTCCGGCTGTGGCGCGGCCTGTTGTGCGCCAAGACTGGTGGCCTGAAGGAAAAAGAGCCCTAAAGCTAGGCTCCACAGTGGGTTGAGAGGATTTTTCATGGTCAAATGTGGCTTTGTCGAAGACGGGAGTCGGCCGCGACTAAGGAATCATCGGCATCCCTTGTTTCAGGAATGTTGCAGTAAGTCGAAAAATACTGGAATTGGTCCCGCGACACGCCGCCGCTACCATGCGCGTGTGCTGCGTTCGTCACTCCGCCAGGTTGTCACTCAAGCTGATCCCACCATGTTGGGACTTGGCGCTTGTTGCCTAATTTTCGCCGGCGCGTTCTTTTTTTCCGCCTTTGGCAGAGACCGCGGCCGCTTTCGTAGCTCCTTGGTTCTGGGCACCATGATCACTTCCCTGGAGCCTCTGCGAGGAGTGCTGCAGTCGAAGGTTCGCGGTCAAGTGGGCTCTTGTTTCTTGGCTTTGAGCGGCCTACTTATCGGCGCCGCCGTCACCTTGGAATTGGAACTACCCAAGTTGATGTTGCCGACTGGTGCAGCTGGTTTGGGAGTGTTGTCCTTGATACTGCTGTTCCTGCAAGGGCAGTATGTTGAAAATGCCATGCGCCGTTACTTGCAAGCCCACTTGCGCGAGTTCCATTTTTCTTTTGAAGATAATTTGGCACTGACCCGTGAGATTGGGGAGTTGTTCGGCATCCCAGGCGCAACCGAAGATACGGTGGAAAGTTATGTGCGCCGTTTGCGCGATCGTTTGGGGTTGAAGGAGGCGCCATCCAAGTTGTTTGGCCGCCGCGCACCGCATTATCCGGCGTAACTTTTTTGCTCCCTCACGTCTTCCAGTATGTGGAAGAATTTGGCCGATGCCTTCCTGCTTCCAGGATGCGTTTCTTGCGGAGCAGTTAGTTCCTGCGTGAAGGAGTGCATGGGCGGCATCGTGCTTTGCGTGCCGTGCCTTACCGATTGGCCGAGCTTTTTCGGCGAGCTGAGGTTGCCCGAACTCAAACGTTATGCCTTATGGCCTTACTCCGGCACGGTCAGGCGGCTTCTGGTGCAAGCAAAGGACATGCCTCATTGCGCACAGGCGTGGGCGCTACGTCGAGCGGCGGTGGAGGCTTTGCAGGTTGCAGTCCCTGCACATGCCGTTTTGTGCGTGACTCCGCCATCGCGCCGTCGACAACGAGCCGATTGGTATTTGCCGCAATTCTTGGGAATGGCCATAGCGCGGTCACGCGGGTTAAAGTTTCGCCGTTTATTGAAAAGGACCCAACAACGGCGTAATCAATCAGATTTAAGTGGAGCCGAGCGTCGCGCGAATCTGGACGGACTTTTCGTTTTCCGGGGCGGCGTGGTGCCAGAGGTGGTGGTGTTAATGGACGATGTCTCCACCACTGGAACCACTTTTCTGGAGGCGGCTCGAGCCCTGCGCGCTGCAGGGGTAAAAGAAGTCATCGCGGTGTGTATTGCGGTGGTGGAGTGACGCCTCTTAGGAAAGCTATGAGTTAGAATCACGGCACATGCGCATTTACCTTAACCTGTTTGGAGGCGTCGCCGGAGACATGTTGGTCGCCGGCTTCATCGATGCTGGAGCACCATCAGAAATCATGCAATCGATTTTGGCTGCCTTGCCAGAGGGTGAAGTGCAGGCTTCCTGGGAGCGTCAAACCCGACAGGGGATTGCGGGACATTATTTCTCCGTGCAAATTAAGGAAAGCCATCATCACAGGCACCTTGCCGATGTCCTCCCTATTCTGCAAACGCTCCCCCTTACAGAACGTGCTCATTTGTGGGCGATTGCCGCATTTCAGGCCTTAGCCATTGCGGAAGGCAAAGCGCATAACTGCCCACCTGAAGAGGTGCATTTTCACGAAGTCGGTGCGATGGATGCCATCTTGGACATTTCCACGGCCTGTGCCTTATTGGATGCCCTAAATCCCACCGAAATTTATTGTTCACCGATTCCAGTGGGGCACGGCACGGTTCAGTGTGCGCATGGTGCCATGCCTATCCCAGCGCCAGCAACGCAATACTTATTGGAAGGATTGACTAGTTGTGGTTTTGACCTGAAAGGTGAGCGTGCGACACCGACCGGAGTGGCTTTATTGCGCGCCTGGAATGTGAATATGAATCCACGCAGCGCTGCCGTGAGTGAAGGTGTGGGCTATGGCTTAGGCACTCGTGACCCGGAAGATCGCGCCAACCTCTTGCGCGTGGAGTTAGAAACGGCGGCATTGGATCCAGAAGATGTGGTGGAACTGCGTAGTTTGGTGGATGACCAGTCCGGGGAAATCGTCGGTCATGCGTTGGACGATTTGCGTAAACGCGGCGCTAAGGAGGCCTATGTTTTAGCGGCAACCACGAAGAAGGGACGACCGGCTTTTGAAGTCATCGTTCAGGTCGATGCCGAGCGCCAACAAGATTTCGAGCAACGTATGTTTCGTTTACTCGGGACCCTAGGGATTCGCGCAACTCTACTGCAACGGACGCGCCAACTCAGAGAAGTGCAGGAACAGGATGGTTTAGTCTGGAAACGCGCGGCTCAGGAAGCAGTAGAAAACATGAGTTCTCTCAAGCCGGAATTCGAAAGTTTGGTGCAGCGCGCCGATGCACAAGGGAAAACGCCACGTGAGCTGCTCATGGAGTTAGCCTCAGATTCATGAGTCAAGTCGTAGGGCGTTTCGCTCCAAGCCCCACCGGAGTGCTTCATTTGGGGAATGCACGCAGTTTTCTATTGGCCTGGTTGTCGGTGCGTGCGCAAGGCGGGCAGTTACTTATGCGCATCGAGGATTTAGATGGCCCGCGTATTCGGCATGGGGCGGAGAAGGAGTGCCTTTTGGATCTCGAGTGGCTTGGCTTGGATTGGGATGGCCCCATCGTGCGTCAAAGCGACCGGCAACCCCTTTATGCACAAGCTTTAGAGGAGCTTATCGAGCAGCATCATGCCTATGCCTGCACTTGTTCGCGCAAGGAAGTGGAAATGGCTGCATCGGCACCGCATGTTGGAGAGGAGGGGCCTATCTATCCTGGAACTTGTCGATCAAAAAACTTGCCAGCGGATACGCCAGCTGCAGCCTTTCGTTTTCAGGTACCAGAAGGTGTCGTATCCTTCGAAGATGACTTCTGCGGCGCTTGCACGATTGCGGTGCAAGAAGAACTGGGTGATTTCGTCATCTACAAGCGTGATGGGCAAGCCGCTTATCAATTGGCTGTAGTGGTGGATGACATTGCCATGGGAGTGACGGAAGTGCTGCGCGGCGATGACCTTCTCACCAGCGCCGCACGCCAAATCCAGCTCGGCGCAGCTCTCGGCTACACCATGCCGCGCTTTACCCACGTGCCTTTGGTGGTTGGCGAAGATGGACGACGTTTAGCGAAACGCCATGGAGACACTAGTTTGGGCGCCTTCCGGGAACAGGGCATCGTCGCGGAAGAAGTCCTTGGTTGGCTCGCTTGGAGCTGTGGCCTGCAAGCCGATGCCAGCCCGTGCCGCGCGGAAGATCTGGTCCAGAGTTTTCATCTCGACAAACTTCCGCGTCAACAAGTGGTGTGGACCGGTGACCTTAAGGCGCCGATGTCGTGGCGCGAATAAGCGCTCCAACTCCATAGGCTACCCCGTAAGGGCGACCGTAATCATTCATGAAATAATCAATCATGGAGCCATCTGGACTCTGGGTTTTTGCAATCGCATGTACCAAAGGTGGCAAAAACTGATCCTGCGCACTTGGTCCAAGGCGTTCTAAAACATAGCCCGCGTAGTAATGGCCAAAGTAGTAGAAGTAGCCCGAGTTGTAGTGAAATGCCTCGTGTGGTTGCGGCCGGCCACGTGCGATGTCGAGGTAATGGTGCTCACGAAACAACAACGCCAAACCCTCTTTTAAATCGGCAGTCGTCACCGAGGTTTGGTACCCGGCATCGTTGGCGCGTGCTAAAGCAAGATTGCACACCTGAATGCGTGACAAGGATCCACGCACGCGGTCAATCCCTGTTCCAGCACTCCAAACCGAAATCGGATTCACGCTATAGGTGTAGGAACCATCTGGAAGCCGACAGTGTTCGATGGCGCGAATGCCAGCGCGTAAGCGTTTCTCCTCGATTTCCCAGCCAAGTTGTTTGGCATCCAAAATAGCCAACACTGCGACTCCAGTCATGAACGAAGTACCCCAGCTCGGACGTACGGCCTCGGTTTCCATCGCGTAGTAGGCCCAACCACCATTCGGTGCTTGGTAATCCCACATTTGCTGCATGAGTTCTTTGCCCTTTGCCTCAATCGCGATTTTTCGCGAACCATGACCTAGGCGTTCGTCCTGGGCCGCTTTCACTAAAGCAGAAAATCCATAGATATAGCCCCAGGTGTTGTCGCTATCCCAACCTGTCGGACGTTTCAGGCGCGCACCATTGGTGATGTAATCAATACCGTGGTCCACTGCTGCGCGTGCATTGGCATCGTCTGGCAAATCCATCAAGGTCATCACCGCCAAGCCGGTGGTTGCAATCTGCCAGCTTCGATGCGTTTCTGGAAAGGTCCAAAAACGATCGTAAATCATGGGCTTCTGCGAACCGCCCCACGAGCCGTCAAAGTTTTGGGTTTCAATCAGAAAACTGGCGCCGCTAGAAATGACGGATTGAGCTTTGGCGATGGCTTCTCCCGTTGCTGGAGCCATTTCTGCGCCAGGGGCAGCCGCTTGTGCGAAAATGAAAAGGAATGCAATCAATCGTTGGACTCCGAAAGTTCTGACTCAAGCTTTTTGATTTCCTTATCTAAATCACTCAACTCGACTTCCATCTCTTTCAAAGCCAAGGTTTGGGAAAGGAACATGAGGTTCATTTCCGCGGCGGCAAGGGCCTCTGCATTTTTGATTTCGGAAAACTCGCGTGGTAAACCATACTTGACCCAGTTGGCATGTTCCTTTGCAGCCAGCTCTAAAGCCTTACGCTGACGTTCAATTCCGCGATTGGCGCGATCCATGACAATTTGCGCGGTTGCATCGGCCAGATTGTTGGCGTCGTACATCATGCCAAGTTGACGTAGCTCTTCTTCTGCATCGGCCAACTCATCTTTGGAGTAAAGCAGTTCCAGCGCAGCTTGCTCGACCGCAGCATCCTTCACGTAAACGTTGTACTCCTTCAAGTTGGCAGCAGCATTCACATGCTCCATTTGAGTTTGTAAACGTTGGAGTTCCTGCTCGCTTAGCAGATGCTCCATGCGCAATTTTGCGATGGCAAGGTCACGTTTGGCCAGGGCAAGCTCGGCTGCTGGATCGGAATCGGGTTCCGCTGTTTCTGTTTTACCCGGTTCTTGAGCTCGTACGGAGCTTGGGATGTTTGGGAGGAAAACTAAGCCGGCTCCCAGCAAAAGGAAGGTAAGGAGTGCAGTGCGCATAGGTTGACATTAGCCGCTGCGTGCCAAAGAGAAAACCCCACAACCAAAGTTGCGGGGTTTAGCATTCAATCAAACCAGTCTAGTCGTGGTAAGGATCGTCGATGTCATCATTCAGAGCCCACTTGTGGAACATGGCATGTGCGCTAGGACGCTCAATCATGTCTGCGTAAGGGCGGTACCTACGTACCGTTTCGTCTCCAAAAGTGTCCTGCTCGCCCCAGTTCCAAGGGGTCAAGAAGTGGTACCACGGGTCAGACTCTTCAAAACCGGCGTAGGTGTCGTCGGCGTCGTAAGCCATCCAGTACTTGTCGAAGGCCGTGCCAGTTCCCGACATGCCACTAGGGCGTGGGTTGTAGTTGCTGGTGTCGATGTCAGGATTGATTCCAAGCTCGTTAGCGGACGGGCTGCTGGAGCAAGAACCAAGGCTGAGGCCGAGGAGGGCGATGATTGCGATCAGAGTGCGGGACATGTTCGGGTTCCGGGTCGGAAACGGGACGGCATAAGGGTAGGAGGGGGCCGATGTCTCGTCAATCGCCCGGAGTCGCTATCCTTGCCTTTGATTATGAGCGCCGAGCCCTTCCGTAACGCCCGTGGTACCCGTGATTTGCTGCCCCAGGACTTGGTTCTGGTGCACCATTTGGAGCGCGTGGCGGAAAAAGTGGCCACTGCGGCCTCCTATCAGGAAATCCGCACCCCTTTGTTCGAGGAAACCCGCCTTTTTCAGCGTTCCCTAGGCGAAACATCCGATGTGGTGGCCAAGGAAATGTTCAGTGTGCCGAAACGAGGTGCAGTAGGGGCCGAGATGAACTTGGCCGATGGCTACACCTTCCGCCCGGAAAACACCGCGAGCATTGCGCGTGCCTACATCCAAGGTGGCTTCGCCAAGAGTGCGCCGCTGCAAAAGTGGTTCTACGTCGGCCCGATGTTCCGCTACGAGCGTCCTCAGAAGGGACGTGAACGTCAATTCACTCAGTTTGGCGTGGAGGCCTTTGGTCCTCAGAGCCCAACTCTCGATGCCGAAGTGGTGGGGATTGCTCTTCAGTTCTTCCGCGCCTTGGGTTTCGATGAGCAGTTGGAAGTGCGCGTGAATTCCATGGGTGATCCAGAAGATCGCGCGGCTTGGAGCGAAAAGCTGCGTGAGTTCTTCGCGGCTCAGTTTGCCGATGTCCCCACGGAACGTTGCGCAGATTGCGTAATGCGGTTCGAAAAAAACGTTTTCCGCTTGTTGGATTGCAAGGTGAAACGTTGCATTGAATTGAATGCTGGCGCACCAGATTTATTTTCAGTCATGGGGCCTGCTGGCAAACAGCATCATGAAGATTTCTGCAAGGCACTGCGCGCGATTGGATTCGAGCCAGTCGAAGACCGCAGCATCGTGCGCGGCTTGGATTACTACTCGCGCACCGTTTTTGAAGTGCATTACCCGCCATTGGGTGCGCGCTCTGCCCTCTGCGGCGGCGGACGTTACGACGGCCTGGTCGAAGAAATGGGTGGGAAAGCTACTCCCGGTGTTGGCTTTTCGATTGGGTTTACGCCTACCGAACTTGCACTCAAAGAGCTCGGTTTGCCGCATGCCGCTGATTTGCAAGATTTGACACAATCGCTTTTGCCGCAGGTTTACGCTATTGGCATTGGCGAGGAAGATCGCTTAGCTCTATTCCGTTTGGTCACGGACCTACGTGAAGCTGGGATTCGTTGTGAGTTGGATCACCGCGGTAAATCAGCCAAGTCGCAGTTCAAAGAAGCCTCGAAGTGCGGTGCGCGTTTTGCGTTGGTGCTCGGTGCAGAAGAGCGCGAGGCAAATGAAATCGTGCTGAAAGATTTGAACGCCAAGGAAGAGCGAAAAATCGGTCAGGAAGAGTTGATTGGCATCTTGCGCGAAGCCCTGAATAGCTGAATATGATTGTTGTCTTCGGCGGTTCGTTCGACCCCGTGCATAACGGTCACATCGCGATGGCCGATGCTGTGCAGAAGGAGAAACATCCGGACAAAATTTTGTGGATACCATCGCATCATGCGCCGCATAAACCGGAGACTCCGCCTTCGAAGGCAGCGCACCGGGTTGCGTATTTGCATGCGGTGGTGGATGAGCGTCCGCACGAAGAAGTTTGCATGCTGGAGGTGGAGCGGGAGGGCGTGTCCTTCACTGTCGACACTTTGCGCGAGCTAGAAGTTCAATATCCTGGCGTCGACCTCTACTTTCTGCTTGGTGGCGATTCCTTGTCTCACCTCATGACCTGGCGTGACCTCCCGGAGCTATTCGAGCGCGTGCAGTTCCTTTTTGCACCTCGAAGTGGCTGGGGCGCCGACCGCCTGGAACCCTTTCAGGACGCCCTTCCAGAAGAGCTGCGCACCAACTTCCGCGCCGAGTTCCTGCTCATGCAAGAGGTCGATGTCAGTTCTACGGAAGTGCGCAATGCGTTAGCGGAAGGACGAATGCCGCTATCCGTTCCGGAAAGCGTGCTGCATCTATTGCGAAAATTTCACCAGATCTAGGCGTCTTCTAGATACCAAAGCAAGTAAATGCTAGCCCAAAGAATCCAACCGATGAGGGGCATCCGGGTGAGCAAAACCTTCCATGCGGGAGGTCGTCCTACCAAAGTTGAATATCAGCAGCAGCACGTAGTGAGGACAACACTTCCTCTCGTTCTTGCCAAGTGGGTGCTGCGTTCATGACTTCCTCGGTTAGCTCGAACCGAACGTCTTCCAACTTGGTGACGGTGCGCGACTCAAGTAGCACCACGTGGAAGCCAGCGCCAGATTTGAGCACATCAGAAAAGCTCCCCGGCTCCAAAGTGGCAACGGCGTTGGTGAAAGCAGGACCGTACAGGCCTGGACGGTAACTCGGTAACAAGCCCTCCGAGCGCAAGGAAACTTGGTCGTGGGAATACTCCTGCACCATGGCTTTAAAGTCGGCACCAGTAAGAAGCTTTTCATGGCACTCGCCAGCAAGGCGCTCGGCGTCGACCATCAGTTTGTCTTGATCGATGCTGCGCGCATCGACCCCCGCTTTGATCATGTTGGCGCGCAAGAAATGGGGCATAACCAAAATGTGCCGCACCTCCACGCGTACACCGTCCGCGCCGAACTTAGCTTCAAAAGCTTTGTGGATCCGGGTGTCGGTGGGGACTCGCGTTTGGCGAACTAGTTCATCCAAAGTGAGCTCCTGAAGAATGTCCTTGCGCAAATTAGCTTCGAACAACTCAAGGCTGAGACCTGCGTCGCGAAGAGACACCTCAAACTGCTTTTCGCCACGCCCCTGATGGGCTTGAAGCACCCGTTCGTCAAAAATAGCCTGAAGGGCAGTGACGGGAATCACAATCCCATAAGTCTCACCAGCGGCGATCACCAAGCGTCGGTCGATGAGCTGATGGAGCGGGCGTTTGCCGAGGCTTTGGTAAAGGTAATCTTGATAATCCGCCTTGGAAATAGGCTTGCCATCGACCTTGGCCGCAACTTCGGGAGGCAAAGGGCCAGATTTCTTGGCATCCTGGGCAAAAACCGGGGTGACAAGGGCGGAAAACAGACAAATAAGCAGACAAGTGTGAGGAAGTTTCATGGTGGGTTGCGACAAGTGGAGAGGGGAACGAGAATACCCCTCACCTGGTGGCGGCGGAAGCCTCATGCCGGCCTAACCCTTGATTGCTTTCATCTCCGACCTGCACTCCAACCTAGAAGCGTTGGAAGTTGCCCTGCATGACATTGAGTCGCAGGGCGTTGACACCATTGTCTGCCTTGGCGATGTGATTGGCTATGGCGCTTCACCGTTTGAGGTGTGCAAGCTGGTCCAGGAGAAGTGCAGCGTGGCTTTACAGGGCAATCACGATGCCGCGTTGCTTGATGATCAGGACGCCATTGGTTTTAACGAACGTGCTTTGCGCGCCATCGACTGGACCCGCCAAAAGCTTGACCCTGAAAAGGAAGAGCACTGGCCCATTTGGGATTGGCTAGGTTCCTTAGTTCCTTCAATGGAACTTGCGCCGAACGGGTTTGAGGCTATGCAGATTGTGCATGCCTCGCCACGCGAACCTCTCGCGGAATACTTAATGCCAACCTTAGCTGCAAACAGCGAACGCGTGGTTGCAAACTTTAAGGCGGCACATCATCGTCTGACTTTTTACGGACATACCCATCATCCGGGTTGGTTTGAAGAAGGTGAGGCCTTTCAGAAAGCGACTGGCCACGACGCCACGCTGAACCTCAAAGCGGACAAGCGTTACCTAGTCAATGTTGGCTCGGTAGGGCAGCCGCGCGATAGCGACCCACGTTTGTGTTACGTCTTGTTTGATGGCGAAACCTTGCGTTGGCGTCGTTTGGAGTACGATAACACCAAAGCTGCCACGCGTATTCAGGAAGCAGGCCTTCCCGATACCTTGGCCGCACGTTTGCTTGTTGGCCGGTAAATCTGCCGCCAACCACTGAGCCAAAAAAACAGCTTTCCACCATGGGAAAACGCATTCTTACCATTGCACTTTGGGGACTGGTCGCAGTCTTCATTATGCAGCAATGTTTTCCGACCGACGAGCCGGAAGAAACCAACCGTCAAGCGGAATGGCTTGAGAGCTTTGAAGTTGCAGCTCCAAGTGATTATCCATTGGTGCTGGAGAACGATTTTATTCGTTCCGAGTGGAGCGCTACCGGTGCTTCTTGCGGCCGCGTTTTGCTCAAGCAATTCAGCGCAGACTTGCACGATGGCGATGTCGTCGCGGATGAAGATTGGCTAGTGGTTTACGACGCTCATTGGGTCGAAGAAAAAGCCGGTGTAGGTGGTAATAACTACCGTCGACGTGACGCATTCCGCCTTCTGGAGACCTCCGACTTCCTCATTCCTGGAGACCAGGAAACTCGTGTGAAGCAGAACTTGGACTCGGTCACCTGGGATGTCGATTTCCATGCCGAAACCAATAGCCTGACTTTCACCTGGGAAAGCCCGGCATCGGTCACGGTGGTGAAGAAGCTACGCCTGGACCCAATGGTCTATCACTTTGATGCGGAAATTTCGGTGGTCCCGCACGACAAGATTGCCATTGGTCGCGACTTGAACTTTGAGTTGTCGACTGGCGGCGGTATTCGCATGACCGCAGATAAATTCTACCCCAACCCTTTCGTGGGTGTTGGCTTGCGCGATTACGGCGAACTGGAAGAGGTCGATTTCATGCTTCCAGACGGTAAGCCTTTGCGCAACCGCGCGGTGGCCCAACGCTGGACGCAAACTGGGATTCCCTTCGTGGTCGAAGGGTCTAAGTACTTCCTATCTGGAATTGAGGCGGTTGGCGAGCGTGGTTTCCAAGGCGCAGTCGCAGAAGTCTTGTTTGATGACTTGGCGGTAAGCCAAGATGCACAAGGCCGCGGTGGGCCATCGCTACGCATCAGCTCCCAATCGGAATACTGGAGCCGCGCTTCGGTTGCCGGTGGATTCAGTATGCACCTGTCTGCTGCTGATTCCGTGGAGCGCCAACAATTCCGTTGGTACTTCGGACCTAAGGATACGCGCGTTTTGACATCGAACCTTTATGGTGAAATGTCCGAAGTCATCCACTATGCGGATTACGGACGCTCCTTCTTTTACCGCATGTTCCTGACTGCTTATGTCGCGCCCGTGATTTTGTGGATCATGACCTTCTTCCACAGCCTGGTGGGTAACTGGGGACTTGCCATCATCTTGTTAACTATTGTGGTGAAGGCTGCAGTGTTCCCGATTATGCGTCACAGCCAGGTGAAGATGGCGACTTACCAAGCCAAGATGGCGAAGGTGAAGCCGCAACTGGAGGCCATCAACAAGAAGTATGCTGACGATCCGCAGGCCAAAAATGCGGAGACCATGAAGATGTATAAGAAGCATAAGTTGTCACCTCCTATTGGCGGTTGCTTACCGATGTTTCTGCAAATGCCCATCTTCGTCGGTTTATTTCAAGCACTACGTTCTTCGATTCTTATTCGTCAAGAGCCATTCTTTGGTTGGATCGACGACTTGGCTAAGCCAGACGCGTTGTTTGATTTCAATGGCCCCTTGCTGAGCTTCTGGCCATTCAGTGGCATGACCACGTTTAACTTGTTGCCGCTGATCATGGTGGTGTTGTGGGTCACGCACCAGCGTTCCATGCCCAAGCCGACCGATCCGCAGCAAGCTCAGATGCAGAAAATCATGGCCTTCATGCCGATCATGTTTGGTTTGATTTTGTACAACTATGCCGCTGGCCTGTCGATCTACATGATCACGAGTTCTGCCATTGGTATTTTCGAGCAGCAGGTCATCCGTAAGCGTTGGCCAGTACCGGGTTCTCCGCAGGCGATTGCTCTGGCTGAGAAGGCCGGTGCGAAATCCTGAGTTAGACGTCATCGTTGCGCCGGCCACTCCCCGTGGACCGGCGCCGAGAGCGGTGTTGCGTTTGAGTGGTATTGGCCTTCTTGAGCGTGCAAAGGAGTTTTTGCCGCAAGATGTCGGCACCCTTCCGCTGCTTCGTGGAGTGACCACTGTGATTTCTGAAGTGTTGCCTGGCGTGCCGGTTGAGTTGGCATTGTTGTGCTTCCCGGGACCGGCCTCCGCAACCGGAGAAGATGTTTTAGAAATTCATTTGCCCGGTTCCCAGCCAGTGGTCGATGCCTTGTTGCATTCCATCTTGCAGCGCGGTGCGAGACTAGCCGAACCCGGTGAATTTACCCGCCGCGCTTTTCTGCGTGGACGACTCGATCTCACTCAAGCAGAAGCGGTCTTGGAGTTAGTGGAATCGCGTTCCCAGGTTGGCGCGACCTCTGCAGCCCGTTTGTTAGCCGGCAGTTTGGGAGCCCCCTTAACCAAGTGTCGCGATGTCCTGCTCTCTGCATTAGTGGAACTGGAGGCCGGTTTGGATTTTGAGGAAGGGGATAGTCAAGATTTAGAACCGGGTGAAGTCGGGCAACACTTGGAAGATGCGCTGTTTGCATTGCGCGATGGCTTGGCTGCTGAAATGAAGCGGCAAGTGCGCCATGGGGGAAAGTTTCGTATTGGTTTACTTGGCCCTCCGAATGCTGGGAAAAGCAGTTTGTTTCAAATGCTGACTGGCAAGCG
>Ga0316209_1000513_pt1 | contig 66336 bp, 60 predicted proteins | sample 6monopyrite_MG_FD_204945 | JGI IMG/M metagenome (GOLD analysis project Ga0316209, IMG submission 204945) | Microbial mat bacterial communities from mineral coupon in-situ incubated in ocean water Damariscotta River, Maine, United States -... | ecosystem: Environmental > Aquatic > Marine >... | reverse complement strand
CCCATCGCGCTTAACATTTGGGATTACTCCCGCCTGCCCGATGCTTACTATCTGGTGGCTGACCAGCCTTACCAGAGCGGGACACCCTCCCGCTGGAATTATCGACCTAGCTCGGCCGCACACTGTCAGTTATTTTTTCTGCAGGAAATGTTAAATCGAGTTGTTATTCTCTATTGATTCAACTTCATCATTTTGCCATTTTTTAAACTCCCGCCTAAGCATAGTTAATAGCTCGAAGTCGTCATCATCTTTCTTGAGAATCTTGGATAATCTATTTTCGGCACCTTGGACATACTTTTTCTTTATTAAAAACATTGTCCAAGATAAATCGAAAGAATCCATTTTTCTACCATATTCCAAAATAAAATTAATCTGATCAATAATAAAAAACTGGTCATTAACTTCAGCTGCTGTGCCAAGCATCCTGGGCTTGCTTTCAAACGTATTTAGATAGGATTCAACAGTTTTTTTAATTAGGCGATACTTTTCTTCACTCATAACCAATCCGCTATATTTTTAAAAAAACGTCAATAAACGTGACAGTCAATATATTGCCACTTAAATTTGACTATCACTCATATCTGTTAATTTTTTCTTGATTAGTTCCATAGCACGCAATAATTCTTGTTCAGTAAGGTGCGGTTTAATTCGATTAGCGTAAGTCTCTGATATCTTATGTCCATTTTTCGACGATAAATAATACCAAACAAAAGCAATCACCTTATCATCAATATACCAGGATTTCGCCAAATAGAACTGCGCTAAGGCATCTCCTTCGTTGGCCGCCATTAGTCTTGTATGAACATATCGCTTTAAGAATCTGTTTTCCTCGCTCGGCTTTTTTGAGACATTTTCAAAAATCCAAGCCATTCGGAAATCATACCAAGTACTATACTTATTTTTGTCGACATTTGTTAGAAAGTTTTTATGCCTTCTTTTGGCGCGGGCTTTGGCTCTTTTTTGTTTTTGAAATGAACCCACTCTACTTAAACCGCGTCGCTCTCTACCACTAAACTTTTGAAGATAATAGTAATGGCAAGAAGTCATTTCATTCCGAGAACAGCCTTTTTTAAAAGCGGTTTTAGATTTGCCATAGTTAGCTAATTTATTGTCAACGAAGTCTCCGCCAAATGGTAGGCGATAAAGCTCCTTTTTATATATCATCCCCTTAAATAAGTACGCTTTTGGATAATTATTGGCATCGACATTCTCCAATACTTCTAACGCTTCTTCCCATTTCAACGCATAAAATAGTATTTCTGATTGTTTCATTAACTCTTTTGATGCAAGAACTTTTGAGGAAATGAAACTCAGAGCGATAAACAAAATAACCGTGAATCTCAATTTATTTAATCCCTTGACTTATAAACCGCAGCATCAATGATCGACCAAAGATGAATGATCCACCCTAGTAGAAAAAACCAAAGAAAAACGTTTAAAACAAACTGAACAATTGCGATAAGCAACCGGCCTTGCAAAAGTTGTCCCAATCCGGGTATGAAAAAGCTACAAAGAGCCGCGATAACGTTTCCTGCTGAACCTTGTCCTGACATAACTTACTCCTATGATTTTGCTAATCGTCTAGAATAGCATGGCTGATGCCTGTAAACTTATGCAAAATGCAACATCATGTTTAGTTTAATTTTCGCTTACAATACCTTACTTGATTACAATTTCATAACGAAGGAATCGAGCATTTATGCCAAATAAACCAATAATATCGAAATTGCCAAACGTCGGCACCAGTATATTCACGGAAATGTCTGGATTGGCGATTAAAACAGGCGCGATTAATCTTTCTCAAGGATTTCCCGAATTTGAAACACCGGAGTTTCTACGCCAAGCCGTTAACCGAGCAATAGAAGACGGCAAGAATCAATATTCTCCCTCTTCTGGTACTCCAGACTTATTAAACGAGATCGCTCGTTTGATACAAAGACAATACGCTCTGACAATAGAGCCGACGGAAAACGTGACCATTACTTCCGGCGCGACTGAAGCCATTTTCGTCGCGCTTCAATCCATCATCTCTGCCGGTGATGAAGTGATTATTTTCGACCCAGCCTATGACTCCTACGAACCGGCGGTTGAGTTAGCCGGCGGTAAATGTGTTCATATAGCGTTACAAGCGCCAAACTATGCAGTCGACTGGGAACAGGTGAAGCAAAATATCACCGACAAAACGCGAGCAATTGTCATCAACAGTCCCCACAATCCGACCGGTACCTTATTATCAAGCGAAGATATCGAAATATTACAGTCTATTGTTTTGAGCAATGATTTGTATTTATTGAGTGACGAGGTTTATGAGTTTATTACCTTCGACGGCGAAAGGCATGAAAGCGTGTTGCGCTATCCTGATCTATTTGAGCGATCTTTTGTTATTTCCAGTTTTGGCAAAACCTTTCATTGTACCGGCTGGAAAATGGGTTACTGTGTCGCACCAAAAGCATTGACTGTTGAATTTCGAAAAATTCATCAGTACGTCACTTTTTGCAGCCCGACACCATTTCAATCGGGTATAGCAGCCATGCTTGCCAATGACTTTGAGCATGTTACTCAACTATCTCCTTTTTATCAGAAGAAAAGGGATGTGTTATCCAATGCACTAACAAATTCTCGATTTAAGGTTTTACCTTCAAAAGGTACCTACTTTTTATTGTTGGATTACAGTGAAATATCCGACAAGAACGATCGTGACTTTTGTAATTGGTTAACGGTTGAGAAAGGGGTGGCAACGATTCCGTTGAGTCCTTTTTATCATGAAGATTCAGAGAGTAAAGTGATACGGTTATGTTTTGCTAAGAACGAAGAAACGTTGCTAGAGGCGGCTGAGATTCTTAGTGAATTGTAGCCGTGTTTTCACGTTTCATGAACGCTCGTTGGTTTTACCGGCTTTAGTATGTCTGTTCATTCAGAAATTAATAGGAATAAGTCCTTAAACTTCAAAAACGTTTCGCAGCGCTACGCTCTGACTGCGACCTTCTTTTTTCAAGAGCTAAAAAAGAAGGCAAAAAAGCCCTAGCGTTCGCACTAGGCAGCGCGATTTTAGAAGCGAATTTACTCGAACATTTGGCAATCGCGCCTGCAGCTGTATAACTTTGAGATCCTTTTAAGGGATTCGCATCGCGTTTTCTTGAAAAAAGGCTGAATCAACGCTATTCAATACGTTTGTTTTGCCGCTTGTTAAAATACCTAAAGTAATATCGCTTTAACCACTGATGAATCTATAGAATCTCATTTTAAATCGAGTCTAATTGGTATTTTTTCTTAGCACAGTAATTCTCGTCTGCACTCGAAAAACTCCCATAACATTCGCCTGATTCAAATTATTTTCATCAAGTACGAACCAAATATTGTCGATTTTTAGTGTATTTCGATTAACTCTCGCGATTTTCTTTTCGTTTTTTTTGAATTTTCCATTCGGATGTTCTAGCCATCGATATTTAGCCACAGAATTTTTTTCAATACTGTTGATTGTCAAACAGGTTTCGAAAATGTTATCCCACTTTCCACACCATGTACCGACGAATGAATTCTCAGTTATGTCTTCTGCAATTAAGCTCGAACTAAAACTAGTAAGCGATATCGATAGCACTATCGATAACAAAACCGAACAAACTTTCGCGGAATTCGGGCGCGCTGGTACCATCTTAATTGGAATTTTCATTGATTCACCTTGTAGTCGACGAATTGGTAATCATAAGGATTTCTTTCATCCGCTTTATAAGATTCCCTTTTTATTTCGGTCAAATTAAGATTTTCGAATTCAGGAAAACGCGTATCGCCAGCGACTTCCAGTTCGATAAATGTAAGATGAAGTGTGTTGGCAATTCTTATCATTTGCGAATACAAAAACCCGCCACCGATAATCATAATTTCTTCATTATCGGATAAGAGTTCTAACGCTTGGTCGATCGAATGAACTACATCACACCCTTCAATTTTTAGCTCAGAGTTTTTACTAATAACAACATTCTGCCGGCCAGGTAACGGCCTTCCTATCGACTCATAGGTTTTACGGCCCATCACGATCGGTTTCGACATTGTGACTGCTTTAAAATGTTTTAAATCTGCGGGTAAATGCCAAGGCATTTTATTACCCTGTCCGATGATTCGATCTTTCGCCATCGCGCAAACAAGTGATATTTTTGGCATATTCAATAGCTTAATCTTTCCTTCTTAAAACTGATAGCAACAGGCGAATAATTCTATTATTAAACAGAAATTGGCGCCTTAATACTTGGATGAGCTTGATAGTCGACAATTTCAAAATCTTGGAACTCATAACTAAACAAATCTTTCGCTTTTCTTTTTATTTGAAATTTTGGCAGCTCGAAAGTAGCTCTGGATAATTGTTCTTTTGCTTGTTCAAAATGATTGGCATACAAATGCACATCACCGCCGCTCCAAATAAATTCACCCACTTGTAAATCGCACTGATCGGCAATCATATGAGTTAACATTGCATAAGAAGCGATGTTAAATGGAACACCAAGAAAAGTATCGCAACTTCGTTGATAAAGCTGGCAAGATAGTTTGCCGTTTGCGACATAAAATTGGAAAAGTGAATGGCAAGGAGGCAATGCCATTTCATCGGCAACTCCGGGGTTATACGCAACCACTAAAATTCGGCGACTATTAGGATTGTTTTTAATAGTTTCCACCACGTTTTGGATTTGATCAACAGTTCCACCATCGGGCTTTTTCCAATGCCGCCACTGTTCGCCATAAACCGGTCCTAAATCGCCATTTTCATCGGCCCATTCATCCCAAATTTTCACCCCATTTTCCTGTAAATATTTGATATTAGTATCACCCTTTAAAAACCATAAAAGCTCGATCATTATCGACCGAAGATGTAATTTTTTTGTGGTGGTTAGGGGAAAACCTTGTTGTAGATCGAACCGCATTTGATAGCCAAAAACACTGCGAGTACCGGTACCCGTTCGGTCGCCTTTATCGACGCCATTGTCGAGCACGTGTTGCAACATTTCTAAATATTGTTTCAATACTTTTACTCCGCAGTTTCTTTATTGTTCGAATAAGCCCAAATCATCAATGCTAATCCGCCCAAAATCATCGGCAAGGATAACAGTTGTCCCATTGACATCAGTTCCGCCATGGCTTTTAGGTGCTCATCCGGCTCCCGAAAATATTCGACGATAAATCGAAAACTGCCATAACCCAATAAAAACAGGCCGCTGATCGCCATCGCTGGCCGTGGTTTTTTGCTGTAAAAATACAACATCAAAAATAACACGACGCCTTCGAGTGCAAATTCATAGAGTTGTGAGGGATGGCGATAGAGGCCATCACGAGCGCTCGGAAAAATCATCGCCCAAGGTACCGACGCTACATCGGCGGTACGGCCCCATAATTCGCCATTGATGAAATTACCTAAGCGCCCCGTTGCCAAACCAATTGGTGCCATCGGCGTAAAATAGTCTGCAATAACGGCAAAGGATATTTTTGTTTTCCAAGAAAAATACCAAACTGAGCCAATAACACCTAACAGACCTCCGTGAAAAGACATTCCACCATCGTATATTTTGAATAAATAAAGCGGATCAGCAATAAAGAAATCGAAATGGTAAAAAAGCACATAACCAACGCGACCACCAAGTACCACCCCTAAAAAAGCGTAAAAGAGGAAATCGCTCACCTCATCGGCATTAAAAGGCGCGTTCGGTAGTTTAGAACGCCGCGTTCCGAGCAACCAAGCGCCGGCAAAACCGGCTAGGTACATCAAACCATACCAATTGAGCGCAATCGGACCGTAAATATGCAAAATGACGGGATCTATATTTGGGAATTCCATAGGCAGTACTTATCAGACAGCAGAAAACCACTGACTATAAATGATTTGAACGCTGGTGAGAATTAAAAAAGCAGAGAATGCCTGTTTAAGATGTTTTTCTTGAATAAAATGTGCCACTTTTGCGCCGAGCGGAGCACTTAGGCTGGAAAATATCACAATACTAATAAACGCCGGCCAGTAGATAAATCCGCTGGCGTTTTCAATACCTTTAGCGGCCTGCCAACCCGAAACGACAAATCCAATACTACCGAATAAAGCAATTGGAAATCCACAAGCCGCCGCCGTAGCGACCGATTTAACCATAGGCTGACCACGATAAACCAAGAATGGCACCAGCACCGAGCCGCCACCAATACCAATTAACGCCGAAACAATACCGGTAAATTGAGCGTATAGAAAATAGATCCATGAACTAGTGGTCGGATTGGTGGTTTGTAGAGAATGTTTTCGGCTTAAATAATAAGCGGTAAAAAGCGCGCCACTGACGAAAATTAGGATTAGAAACGGCCCTTTGATAACACTGGCTAACATCGCACCCAGCCAAGCACCAATAATTAATCCGGGAACCATTGACTTTAGAAGTTGCCAATTGACCGCCTTTTTGCGGTGATGAGAATAGGCGGAAGATAGCGAGGTAAAAACAATACAAGCGAGCGACGTGCCGATCGCAAAATGCGCGTGCAAGGATTCTTCGATACCAATGCGAGGCAAGACAAGCAGCAATATCGGCACGACTACAAAGCCGCCGCCAATGCCTAAAAGACCCGCCATAAACCCCGCAAGTACGCCAGACAGGGCAAATATTAACCAAATTTCCAAAGAACAAACCAAGAATAACCATCAACTGGCAGGCAGAATAGCAATTATAAATAGGCGGAGCAAATAGCCTTGTTTAGCGGTATTAAAGTGACACTCCGTTTATGCATAGGTGAAATATTTAATTACCGGCCCGAATTAATCCCCCTAATCCTTGCTGATCCATCGCCTTTAACAATTCACTTTTTACTTTTGCTTCTGTTTCATATTGCATGACTTTTTCCGTCAGCGCCATCATCTGCTCAACAGTAAAACCACTGATGGCTCTTTTCACTTTGGATATACTGCCAGCGCTCATACTTAACTCGCGATAGCCTAATCCAATCAACACAATAGCTGCTAACGGATCAGATGCCATTTCGCCACACAATTGCACTGCAGTGCCACTTTTATGGCATTGGTCAACAATTTGTTTTAGGATTTGTAGCACTGCCGGTTGAAAATGGCTATACAAATTTCTCAGTCTTAAGTTATTGCGATCGACGGCTAAAAGATATTGAATGAGATCATTGGTACCGACCGAGATAAAATCGACGCGCTTAATAATTTTTTGTAGTTGAAAAACCGTGGAAGGCACTTCCAGAATAATCCCAATTTGGGGCCGCGAAAGTTTTAATCCCTCTTCTGCCGCATCTTTTTCAATTTCTGAAAATGCTTGATTAATTAGACGATAACTTTCATCCAATTCTTCCGTTGTTGCAATCATAGGGATGGCTATTTTGAGATTAGTTGAACCAATACTCGCTTTAAAAATCGCCCTCAGTTGTACCAAAAATATTTCTGGATGATCTAAAGTAACTCTTACCCCTCTCCAACCTAAAAATGGATTATCTTCCTTAATTTTAAAGTAGGGTAGTTGTTTATCGCCGCCAATATCAAGAGTACGAATGGTAACCGGCATACCGTCAAAGCCATTTAAAATATTACGGTAAATTTCGACTTGAGTGTCTTCAGAAGGGAATTGTTGTTGCTGCATAAACGGAATTTCGGTGCGATAAAGTCCAATTCCATCCGCCCCCGATTTTTGCGCTTTTTCGAAATCAATCGGATGGCTCGAATTAACCAATAACGAAATCGGCGTTCCGTCTTTAGTGGCGTTAGGTAGTTGTTGTTCTTTTTCTAAATCCTCGAAAAATTGAATTTCTTCATTAACTAAACGATCGTATTGTTTGACCAAGGTTGGATCAGGCGAAATAAAAATTTGCCCGTTGTAGCCATCAACAATCACCGTTTTACCATCGAGCCGATTAATTTGACAAGGCTCTAGGCCCATAATAGCTGGCAGCCCAAGCGCTTTAGTTAAAATCGCCGCGTGCGAAGTAGATGAGCCACTTTGGGAAACCACAGCGCCGATGTTGTGCAATGGCACTTCCGCTAACATTGCCGCAGTGACCGTTTCCGCAATCAAAATAGTGCCGGGTTCCGGTTCAATTTTTTGCGACTCACTACGCATCAAATTACCGAGTACTCGGTTCGCCAAATCTTCAATATCGTGCGCTCTTTCTCTAAGGTAAGGATCTTCCATTGAACGAAACGCTTTTAAGTGCTTAAAAATAACTGTTTTGAGTGCATAAGGCGCCCAATAGCCGGCCTGAATTTGCACTTCCACTTCTTTTTCAATCCCAGCGGAACCCAATATTTGTTGGTAAGCTTCAAAAAGCGAACGCTCTTGATCGGAGATTAGCCCTTTCATGCGATTTGACATTTTTTCTAACTGTAAATGAGTTCGCCGAACGGCTTTTCTGAGCTTGTTAATCTCCGATTGAATATTTTTCGCCTTACGCTGCGGCACGCTACCAATATCAAAGCTCGGGAAAACGACTTTTGCTGTACCAATGGCCACACCACTCGACGCTGGGATACCGCGAATACATCGCACCAGTTGATTGCGTTCATCATCATTGATAATCGCATCCGTTTCGGTATTAGAAAGCACCGAGGAAATTTGCGTTGCCAGAGTAATTAAGAAGGTTTCTTCATCTAATTCGAATTGACGGGATTCTTTTTGCTGAATGGATAAAACCCCAAGAACGCGCCTTTGGTGAATGATTGGCACACCCAAATAGGCAGAAAAATCGTCTTCTTGAATTTCTTTATCGTAATAAAAGGCGGGATGTGATTCCGCAGATTGTAAATGGATAGGTTCTTCGCGTTGACCGACAAGGCCGACCAAGCCCTCGTTAAAATCAACCTGCAGTTGACCGACACTGGCCGGATTAAGGCCGCGAGTTGCCATCAATACAAATTGATTGAGGTCGTAATCAGCAAGAAAAATTGAACACACTTCAACGTCGAGCTCAATACAGACTTTATTGACGATGAGCTCTAGCACTTGCTGTTGGTTATCAGCCAGGTTAACGGCCTGAGTAATTCTAGACAATTTATCAAACAATCGACTAGTCCCTCCTTAATGCCCGCTCCGCACGGTCATTTATATACCCGTTATCAATGAAGATGCCGGATTCAGCAAGGCTAGAAACAGCCAGATTTGAGGCGAGGAATTTTAGGGCTAGTCGTTCTAGCGCAAAATTTCTCAACAAAGAAGATGGTTGTTTATAGCCTTGCCCTACGGGTGCTCAGCTAGAAAACTTGACCGGCATTGCCACTCTCGGTAAGGACTAGTCATTGCCTTCGAGTGGCGCTTTGTTCAAACTTCCTAGCTGAACACTGAAACCTGCATCTTCATTGATAACGGGTATATATCTGCTCCGCACAGATACATTCTATTCCTTTTGACGCTCACCTCTTTGTTTATTTGATCGGTGGGGTCTTTTTCGTTTTTTTCTTTGACGGGCTTGTTGTTCAATCACGCACGGCATCAGCTCAACCAACGCCTGCCGATAAACATCCCGTTTAAATGCGATGACTTGTCGAAGTGGATACCAGTAATTGACCCACATAAAATGGTCAAATTCTGGATGGCCAGTTTCGTCAAAATGTATTGCCGATTCATGACTAGTAAGTCTTAACATGAACCATTTCTGCTTCTGACCAATGCACAAAGGTAAGCTGTCTTGACGAATATATCGATTAGGTAACCGGTACTTTAACCATTCTTTAGTACAACCTAATATTCTAACGTCTTTTTTTGCTAAACCTATCTCTTCCGTTAACTCACGAAACATTGCCTGTTCCGCTGATTCGCCGGGGTCTACACCCCCTTGAGCGAACTGCCAAGAGTTTTGTCCTATGCGTCTGGTCCAGAGCAGATTACCAAAGTCGTTGCATACAATAATGCCGACATTGGCTCGAAATCCCTCTGAATCAATCACTTATCGATACCAATTAAACTTTTCTTTAAGTTATTCAACCACAGAAAGTCAAAATCAGCAAATTTCTTTGTTATTATTGCTCAATATTTACTGAGGACTTCTAACTAGTTGATGATATCGCCGCCAAAAACAATCCAAGAATTGCAACATAGAGCAAGCCAATTAGCCGGTAAAACGATTGGCGAACTCGCCCAGCAAATGCAAGCAAAAATGCCAAAAGACCTGCATCGAGATAAAGGCTGGCAAGGCCAATTTATCGAACGCTGCTTAGGCGCAGATGCTGGAAACCAGTCCAAACCCGATTTTTCATTAGTTGATGTTGAGCTAAAGACATTACCGATCGATTATTCCGGCAACGTACAAGAGTCGACTTACGTTTGTGTAGTGGATATCAATAAAAACCTGGGGCTGAGTTGGCGTCAAAGTGTCATTTATCATAAACTCAAAAGCGTGTTGTGGGTGCCAATCGCGCGGCAAAAAGGCGCCTCGGTCGAGCAGTCAACAATTGCCACGCCATTTTTTTGGCAACCAAGCATTCAAGAAGAAACGCTGCTAAAATCTGATTGGGAGAATGCCATGGAAATCATTTCAGTTGGAAAAATTCATCAGTTAAACGCTAAAATGGGCCAAATTCTTCAGGTGAGGCCGAAAGCGGCTCATTCAAGAGTGGTTACCTCAACAACCGATGAACAAGGCAGGCAAGCGCAAACTTTGCCGCGCGGTTTTTACCTAAGGCCACAATTTACTCAAACTTTGCTTGATCAAAATTTAAAGCGGTAGTTCTTTTTTTACAATTGGTTTGACCATTGTGATTTGATTGACTTGATTAGTCCCTTTGAATTCAAATTAGCGTACCATTGAGCGATAAATCGACGTTAACATTATTAAGATCTGCCCATGACATTGAACCAAGTTGAAATCAATCGTTTTAAAGTCAGTCACGGCTCCATTGTGCTAGAAAAAGACTGTATTGCGATTGAAGAGCCCTTACAAATCAGCCTATCTCAAAATAACGTTCAACAAATCTACAGCCTTACTATGAGAACACCCGGCGATGACGTTGCTTTGGTCTATGGGCTTCTTTTTTCTGAGGGGGTTATCTCAAAAGCAGAAGATATTCTATCGACTCAGCTAACTGAAATAAAAGGTGAGATGCAATCCAATTGTTTGATAGTCGAGCTTTCAACCGATTTGACTCTGAATCTGGCGAATAAACAACGCCGTCACGCCAGTTATTCGGGCTGTGGTTTGTGTGGAAAGACTAGCTTGCAAGCATTAGAACTAAAATCGTCAAGAGTTTCGAAAAAAATTACTGGCAAACTCGAGCTTAAGCTTGTGAAATCTTTAAAACAATGGTTAGCAAAACAGCCGCTTTTTTCACAAACAGGAGGCTCGCATGTCGCCGCATTTATTTACCAAACTAATGGTCGTTTTGAAATGCAGTCTTCGCCATTTTTTGAAGATGTCGGACGCCACAATGCATTAGATAAATTAATCGGCCATGAATTAATTGAAAATAATTTGCAGCAAAACGGTATTTTAATTCTTTCTGGCCGGATAGGATTTGAATTGGTACAAAAAGCGGTGATGGCAGGTATATCGATGATTGTCGCTTTAGGTGCACCAAGTAGCTTAGCAATACAAGCAGCCAAACAATTCGATGTTACCTTAGTCGGATTTGCTAAAGAAAACAGTTTTAATTGTTATACCCATTATCAATGAACCAAGACATCATTAATTAAAAGTGACGCTAAAATCGTTTAACAAGGACGATAATAACAGGAATTAACAATGTCAGAAAATTTGTCTAAATTGTCAGCTAGAAAAGGTCTAAAAGAAAATCTTTTCGAAAATATAATTCAAGCGAAAGGATCACCGGTTGCCCTCAAAAGTATTGCCCGTCAACATAAGGTTGGTGAATCAAATGTTTATGGCGCGTCGACTGCTTATGATTTTATTCAGGGGAGTAACGCCGACAAAAAAGCGTATATCTGCAATGGGTCTTCCTGTCTTTGCGCCAATAGTCAGCCTCAAGTAAAACAGAAACTGTTAGCATATTTTGAGCAGACTGATATTGGCCATGCCACTTGTTTAGGTCACTGCCATGAAAATCATTCGTTTCAATTGAAAGGTAAAAACTATTCGGGTGATGATATTAATCATCTCGATACCATTATCAATTCTAATTTCGAATCAAAGGAAAACTACACGACCACTTGCCTCTTGGATAAACCACTATTAACCGAAGAAATAAATCAAATAGAAAGCTACTATCAGCTATTTACTGAATTAATAGAAGATAAGAATCAGCAAGAGTTATTGCAAACTATCGTTGATTCGGGATTACGTGGTCGAGGCGGCGCAGGTTTTCCAACAGGAATTAAATGGCAAGCTTGTGCAGCGGAAAATAATTCTGAAAAGTATGTCGTTTGCAACGCGGATGAAGGTGACCCCGGCGCATTCAGTGATCGTTACCTGATGGAGCAACGCCCGCATTCAGTATTGTTTGGCATGTTAATGGCGGGATATCTTTCTGGAGCCCAATGGGGGGTATTATACATTCGAGACGAATATCCTGATTCGGTGACTCAAATACAAAAGGCGATTGATAAATTCGAAATCCTTAATCTACTGAGCGGTCTAGATTTCGAATTTCAATTTAAAATTATACGTGGCGCTGGCGCCTATATTTGCGGCGAAGAAACTGCGCTACTTCGTTCAATCGAAGGGCAAAGACCGATGGTATCGGTTCGCCCCCCGTTTCCAACAGTCAAGGGACTATTTGGAAAACCGACTATATTAAATAATGTCGAAACATTTTCGGCGATCCACTGGATCTTAGAGCATTCCGCCGAAGCGTTCGCGTCTTTAGGCAATGGCGCTTCAACTGGCTCAAAATTATTATCGTTAGATAGTAGCTTTAACAATCCCGGGATTATGGAAGTTGCTATGGGAGAAAAATTAAGTAATGTGATTAATCGCGCAGGCGGCTTTAGCAAACCGATAAAAGCGTTGCATATTGGCGGGCCATTGGGCGGTTTAGTGCCGCTTGAAAAAATTGATGATTTAAGCATCGATTTCGAATCCTTTGCTGACAATGGTTTTTTACTAGGCCACGCTAGTATTATCGGCATTCCACAATCGCAGAATATCGCTGAGTACCTCGAACATTTATTCGAATTTACCGCTGCAGAATCTTGCGGCAAATGTTTTCCTTGTCGCCTAGGTGCTACTCGCGGAAAAGAAATGTTTCAGCAAGCGCTCAAAGGCGAAAATAAACTCGATAGAGAACTGCTCGATGATTTGTTAGAAACCATGGAAAAAGGTTCCCTTTGCGCATTGGGGGGCGGCGTGCCGTTACCAGTAAAAAATGCCTTGCTATATTTTATGCCAGAAATGAATCACTTATTTGAACAGATCGCATTCGATAAAATAGCGAGTATCGATATTAGTGATAGGGAGGTGAAATAATATGACAGAACTATCGAATTTTGCAGGCGATAAAATGGCCTATATTGACGGTTTGCCTTTCCCTATCGTTACCGGCGAAACCATTTTGCAATTTGCTAAACGGCATCATTTTTCGATCCCAACTTTATGTGATGATACAAAACTCGAATCCTATGGCGCCTGCCGAGTTTGTTCCGTTGAGGTCGCTCTTCAAGCTGACGGAGACGCGAAAGTAATGGCATCGTGTCACACTCCAATAAGCGAGGGCATGCATGTTCAAACCCAATCTGCGCAAATCCAGAAATTAAGAAAAAACATTATTGAATTAGTATTAACCGACCACCCTTTAGATTGTTTGACTTGCGAATCCAATGGCAATTGCGAACTGCAAGATGTTGCCGCAGAAGTTGGTATTCGAAAAATTCGCTACAAAAACAGCACCGATCACAGTGATTATCGAACCGACCAATCACATCCCTATATGCGAAGCGATTTATCCAAATGCATTAATTGTTATCGCTGCGTTAGAGCGTGCGATGAAATTCAAGGTGAATTTGTTTTAGCTATTCAAGGGCGAGGATTCAACAGTAAAATCATTAAAGGAGCGAGTGCCGATGGTATCGAGCTTTCCTTTGACGATTCTGCTTGTGTCTCGTGCGGTGCCTGCGCGCAAACCTGCCCGACTGCAGCCATTAGTGATGTATTTCAAAGTAAATCGGTGCAAGCTGAGAAAAAGGTTAGAACGATTTGCTCCTATTGCGGTGTTGGTTGTAATTTGGAAGTCTCTGTAAAAAATAATGAAATACTGTCAATCCGTGCACCAAGTGACGCAGAGGTTAACCAAGGACATACCTGTTTGAAAGGTCGTTACGCTTGGCGTTTTTATAATCACCCCGATCGATTGACGTCACCATTGTTAAGAAAAAATGGGCAGCTAGAAAAGGTGAGTTGGCAGGAAGCTTACCAATTTATTGGCGATAAAATTATCAAGCTACGGAAAACTCTCGGTTCGGACACAATCGCTGGAATTTCCTCGTCCCGCTGTACCAATGAAGAAAATTATTTAATGCAAAAATTAATGAGAGTGGCTATCGGCACCAATAATATCGATTGTTGTGCACGAGTTTGTCATTCTCCTACCGCTTATGGAATGCAGCAAGCTTTCGGAACCGGAGCCGCAACTAATTCAATCAAAGATCTTACTAAAACTGAATTCATTATGATTATTGGTGCCAATCCTACCGCGGCTCATCCAGTGACCGGCGCAAAAATAAAACAACAATTGATGAAGGGACTGCCGTCGATTGTAATTGATCCGGTAAAAACAGAAGTTGCAAAATACGCGACCTACCATTTGCAATTACGACCTGGCACCAATCTCGCTGTTTTAAATATGATGAGTTACTACATCATTCAGTCGGGCCTAGTCGACCAAAACTTTATTAATGATCGTTGTGAAAACTGGAATGTATTTGAAGAAGAAATTCTTAATATCGATATCGACGCGCTCGAAAAAATTTCAGGAGTCGACCGAGAATTAATTAAACAGGCCGCAACAGCGTATGCCAACGCCAATGCTGCTATGAGTTTTCATGGGCTGGGTGTCACTGAACATTCGCAGGGCAGCCGCACCGTTATGAATATTGCTAATCTAGCCATGATGACCGGTAATATCGGTAGAGAAGGGGTTGGCGTTAACCCGCTGCGGGGTCAAAATAATGTACAAGGCGCCGCAGATATGGGATGCCAACCTCATCAAGGCGCGGGCTATTTTCCAGTGGATATTGAAGAAAATCAAGAGTTGTATGAAAGGCACTATGGCGTTGCAATGCCGACCAGCCAAGGCTTGAAAATTCCGGAAATGTTTGACGCGGCAATAAATGGCAGCCTCAAAGCACTCTGGATTATGGGTGAAGATGTGGTACAAACCGATCCTAATCAAGCACATACTTTGAACGCCTTGGCCAGTCTGGACTTGCTAGTGGTGCAGGAAATTTTCTTATCTGAAACGGCAAAAATTGCCGATGTTGTTTTACCCGGCGCTTCTTTTTTAGAAAAATCCGGAACCTTTACCAATGGCGAACGTCGAATTCAGGCGGTTCGCGCAGCAGTAAAACCGATTGAAGGATCGAAAACCGACGGTCAAATTGTTGCCGATATGATCAATCATTTAGGTCATCGGCAAAGCAGCGCCGAGCCTGAAGAAATGTTGAAAGAAATCTCACAAATAGTTCCTTTCTTTAAAGGCGTCAAATGGCAAGAGCTTGGCGATAATGGGAAACAATGGCCGGTATTAGAAGATGGAAATGGTACTGACATTTTGCATGTCGACGAATTTAGACGCGGTCGAGGCAAGTTTCATTTCTTTAAATTTGAAGAAACCAAAGAATTGATCGATCACGCCAAAAAATTTCCTTTTATTTTAACCACCAGCCGAATTTTGGAACATTACAATGCGGCCACAATGACAAGACGAACCGGCAATGAATTAATTATTGATAAAGATATCTTATTAATTAATCCGAAAGACGCAAACAAAAAGAAAATTGCTAATTTTAGCAAAGTGAAATTATCCAGCGAACGTGGCGAAATCGAATTAACCGCGGAACTCAGCGACAAAGTTAAAGCGGGTGTACTTTTCACCACCTTTCATTTTCCGGAATTAATGGTTAACCGTGTGACTGGCGACGCTAAAGATACTGAAACATTGTGTCCCGAATATAAAGTGGTGGCTGTGGATATTGATGTGGTTATTTGATGTTTATTTTCTTTCTCATATCTACTACACAAAAATAGCTTCGCGACTAAACTCGTTATTCTCATCAAACCGCATAATCGAATTCTCTTCGACTTTATTCCAACAGCGACCACAGTCATCCAGTGGTTCGGAGACCACCAAAACTTGCTTTTCCTGTCCTTGATGTTCAAGTGCGTAAAAAAGCGTGGATGAATTAGTATGGGACGAATATCGAATCGCCCACAACGATTGACCGTCACTAATGCCGAGCGTCATTCTTAACGCTGGCTCTATTGCGAGCTGTTTACCGATTGTTTCGACTTGCTGGATAGTTTTTCTTATTGCCGCTGTCACGTTTTTTTGTAGACCATTGGTTAACAAAAGATAAAACAAAATTTCTGAGTCCGTTGAACCAACAATGTTAGGAAAGTATTGCGCATCAATTTCACTCATTAAGGCTTTTTTAACTAGTCCAAATTCGTGGATTAAACCGTTGTGCACCATCAGCCAATTCTTATATTGGAATGGGTGACTATTGGTCTCTTGAATCGGTGTGCCGGTAGCCGAGCGAACGTGCGCTAAAAATAATGGTGAGCTAACGTGCGCCGCAAGGCTGGCTAAATTGATATTATTCCACGCAGGCCGAATGCTTCGAAATAAACCCGGTTCGGCTTTTTGACCATACCAGCCGACGCCGAACCCATCGCCGTTGACTTCGTACTTGGTCATATCCGCTGACTTACTTTGTTCAATCAGCGAATGTTCACTATTAAGAAGCCAGTCTTCTAAATAAACCGATTGGCCTTTGTAGGCCATCCAACGACACATAAACAACTCCAAGTATTTGGGCCGAGTTTATTTGACTCGGTAATTTCTTTTTTAATTATTATTCCAAGGCATATTATTATGCCAAACCAATTTAGTACTCATCCTTCGAAATGTCCTTCGGCAGCGGCACCAGTGATGATAATAAAAAACCGGCCACTAATGAAATCCCGATAATTGCAACTTCAAAGGCCGTCGATAATCCCGCCACCACATCGTGTTCGACCAATGCCAAAATACTGCGATAACCGACTGCGCCTGGAACCAGAATAATAAAACCCGGCATGATAATCATTGCACCCGGAATATCGAAAAATCGGGTCACTAGTTTGGCCATTAATCCAACCGTAATCGCACCGACAAATGCACCAAGTGATGCGCCTAATGACTGTGAAGCAAAATAAACCGTGGTAAACGCGCTAAGCGCGGCAAGTAAAAACCATCCAAAATCTTTTTTTCTTGCGGAAAATAGCGGCACTAATGCTAACGAAGCAATAGCGGCAGCTAGCCAAATACTCCAAGGTTGAACTTGCGCCACCACAGGGTCGGAAGCTGCAAACCCCATTCTTTGAGAAAGCTCTACTCCCAGCGCGCTGCCGAAAGCCAATTGAATAAAAACGATCATCGTACCGGATAATCGAGCAGTACCCGAGACCAAATTTTGAGTCGCGAGTTCAGCCAGCGCAATAGTCAGTGATAATCCCGGCAAAAGAATAATTAAACCCGAAATCACCACCACCGAGGTAGTAATTTCAGCGTCGAACCAGTCGTTGACAGCTAATGCTAAAAAAGTCGCGATAAAAGCGCAAATAGCCGGCAGTAAATGATCGAGCATCGGTCGTGTTTTTGATGCGACCGCGATGAGACCAACAATCAGTCCTATTAGTGCTGAAACCGACATATCGTTATAACCACCGGAAAAAATACGAGCGATACAGGCTGACACCACGGCAAAGGCAATCACAATCACCCAATTGGGATAATCGGGCGGTCTCTTGGCTATTTCTTTTAAGTAGTTTGCGCCTTCTTCGGCGTTAATTTCACCGTTGATCACGTGCCTTGCCACTTGAGTGGTTTTTCTTAGTCGTTCGATATTCACTTCGCCGGGAGAAACCCGAATTAAATAAGTTTTTGGCTCGCTATCGGGCGGCAGTATAGTAATGCTGATGGAAGTTGGCAGCGACATGCACTGAATGCCGTAACCCATCGCTTCAGCGCAGCCATTCATTGTTTGCTCAAGCTCGTAGGCAGGTAAACCGTAGGTATGTAATGCTTTTGCCAATCTCAACAAAAAACCCAACGGTTTAGTACGCACCGGTGCATTTGGGATCGCGTCTAAGGAACGTTGTTCAGTGATATGAGTATCTGATAGTTGTGACATAAAAGTTGTCTAAAATTTCGTTAAAGGTTTTTGGCCAAGATTCGAATGATCAGTTGAATCCGTCTGGTATATGCCCGCTATTACCGAAGATGCAGGTTTCAGCCACAACGAGTATAAACAGTATGCACACAAACCAAGATTATTTCCAAAAAGTTATCGTGATAATCGAGCAGTTTTTCATGGATCGGTTACAATTACTGATTGTAATGCTTTTATCGATAGGATCAATTGAAAATAACTCCTACTACAAGACGAATTTTCTGGCTTTGTTTGTTACCTTTTTTGGTCGTATGCAGCTCAGTGCGTGCTGCCCGTGACTCGATCAGTTTCCAGCATATCAGTACAGAAATGGGCCTGCCTCAAAGCACGGTCAACACTATCTATCAAGATAGCCGTGGTTACATGTGGTTTGGTACCTTTGATGGTCTTAGCCGGTTCGATGGATATGAATTCGTCAACTTTAAAAATGATCCAAGTAACCCAAATAGCATTTCCAACAATATCGTAGTTTCAATCGTCGAAGATCAACAAGGATTCTTGTGGATTGGTACTGCGCAAAACGGAGCCAATCGCTTCGATCCAAAAACGGGTCAGTTCACCCGATTTATTGCAGATAGTGAAGATTTCGACAGTTTGAGCCATGCTCATGTCAATGTGATTCACATTGATCCACAACAACGTGTTTGGATTGGTACCGATCATGGGTTAAATTTATTTTTACCTGAAAAACAGGCTTTTGCTCATTTTTACAATAACCCACTCGATCGGCGATCACTTCCGTCCGGCACAATTGTCGATATTGTTGATGACGGTCGCGGAAATCTATGGGTCGCTAGCAACGAAATGCTCACTCACTTCGATGTCGAGCAGCAAGTTTTTAGCTATTACGAAAAATCAGATATGCCGAACCAAATAAATTCCCTTGATTTAGACAGCGACGAAAGTCTGTGGATCGGCACTCGATTCGACGGTCTTTATCATCTTAAAAAAGGAAATCGAGAGTTTGAACATTTTAATCATGATAAAAATAATCCCGACAGTTTGAGCTTTAACGACGTAAGAAAAGTTTTAAGAGTCAGTAATGGCGATTTATGGATCGCTACCGAGGAAGGTGGGCTAAACGTTCGCCGTAAGGGCGACCAAAAATTTCAATCCTTCAAACGTAATTCAGCCGATCCACACAGCATCAGTATTAATGATATTTGGTCGCTTTATCAAGACCAATCTGGATTACTTTGGATTGGAACAGCGGGTGGCGGGTTGAACACCACCCCATCTTTTGATAGCCAATTTTCTAGACTGACCCATTCGCCCTACCAAAGCAATGGTTTGTCGCATGAATTTGTTTGGGATATTGAGGAAGATGATCAGGGAATTATTTGGCTTGCAACTCTCAATGGATTAGATAAATACAATCCAAAAACCGATCAGTTTTCCCACATATCAAAATTTGTGGACAGCAATGGAGAAATTATTGGTAATCGCATACAGGCATTTACCTTCGATCAACAAGGCGATATTTGGTTTGGAAACCAACAAGGACAATTAGCTGTTTATTCTGCTAAAGATCAGATCAGCAAATTAATTGATCGCCCCGATTTCCCCAAAGGATACATTAGCTACAATCGCATACGAATGATCGAAAAAGATAAGTTTGGCCAAATTTGGGTCGCTACCGATGACGGCTTATTAAAAATGGATTCCAAAACCCATAAAATCATTTCGCAATACCATTTTTCAGAAAACGGCCAGTTAGGTGACTCGACTATTCGCACGATGCTGCAAGATCCTCAGGGCAACATTTGGTTCGGTACTTGGAATCGAGGCTTACAAAAATACGATCCGGAATTTGACAGTATCATTAGCTACCAAAATGAACCGGGTAACCCTGACTCGATTAGTAATAATACCGTACGCTCTTTGTTTTTGGACGGTAGCGGTAATTTATGGGTGGGAACCTTTAATGGCTTGAATAAATTATCAAGCGAATCCATCGCGCTCGGTGAAAATAAGTTTACCAGCTATTTAGAAAAAGACGGACTACCTAACAGTGCTATTTATGGTATTGCCAATGATGCCAGTGGAAAAATTTGGTTAAGTACCAATAACGGATTATCCAAGTTAGATCCCATTCAGGAAACTTTCGAAAACTATTCTATAGAAGATGGATTACCTGCCAATGAATTTAATGGCAATGCGGTTATTAGAGCGTCAGATAGTGATATCTATTTTGGTAGTGTCAATGGCGTTTCAATTGTCAGCGGCTTCGAAAATCCAGTGACCAACTTTCAGCCAAATATTGTTATTACTTCCTTGTCCGTTTTAGCCAAAAAGATAAAACCCGCCGGCGTAGTCATCGACCAAGAAATGTTGGAATTAAACTACGACAAAAACGACGTTGTATTCAAATTCGCCTCATTGGATTTTCGGCACGTTAAGAGAAATAATTTTCGATATCGACTAATGCCCTATAACAAAGAATGGACTCAAATCAATTTCCCCAATCAAGCAGTCTTTACTAATTTAGATCCAGAACACTATAGTTTCGAATTACAAGCAACCAATGCAAATGGCGAGTGGTCTCAAAAAACACTTAGTATGCAACTAACTATTTTACCGCCGCTTTGGAAAACCTGGTGGGCATTTTTAATTTATATGTTGTTCGCAATTGCATTAATTACCTACTTTATTCACCGCCACAAAAGAACTTTACAAGAGCAAAGAAACATCAACGAACATTTAAGGCGTGTCGATCAGTTAAAAGACGAATTTTTGGCCAATACTTCTCATGAACTCAGGACTCCGCTCAACGGCATTATTGGTATTGCAGAATCACTCAAAGAAGGCAGCGCTGGATTACAAAACCAAAAAACATTAAACCACCTCAGATTGATTATTGACGGCGGAAAACGATTGGCACAACTGGTTAATGATATTCTAGATTTCAAAAAACTATCTCACCACACTTTAACGCTACAAAGAAAAGCCGTTGACCTGCAAACAGTCTTAGATGTTGTTATCAGTTTGTTACGTCCACTCGCCGAAAATAAGTCACTCAATTTAATTAATAATTTAGGAAAAGATTTGCCACTAGTTTTTGCTGATGAAGATCGAGTACAGCAAATTTTTCATAATCTAATTGGTAACGCGATCAAATATACGCTTTCAGGCGAAATTACTGTATCGGCAAGGCTTAATGTTAACGAACTTGAAATTTGTGTCAGCGATACCGGTATCGGTATTGAGCAATCTAAAATTGACGAAATATTCAGGCCATTTGAACAGTTGGACTTGCCAGAAAGTGTCGCACAAAAGGGCACCGGCCTAGGTCTTTCTGTTACCAAACAACTAATTGAACAGCACGAAGGTGACATTTGGGTTGATGCAAAAATTGATGTCGGCTCGAAATTCTATTTCACTCTGCCTTGCTGGCTAGAAAATTATCATTCAGAGGATGCGCAGGACCCACAAAACGAAATTATTAATTTTGTAGAAGATGAACACACCACCGTTACTAAAGTGGCCAACCTGACTACCCAAATAACTGCTACCGCCAATAAGGGAAAAATTTTAATCGCTGATGATGATCCGATCAATTTGCAAGTGTTAAGCGATCTATTGCAAATGAATCATTATGAAGTCGTTTGTGCTAAAGATGGCATTGAGGCATCAAAGATCGGTTTATCAGAAAAATTCGATTTAGCAATTTTGGACATTATGATGCCCGGTATGTCTGGCTATGAAGTCACCAAACAGTTAAGAGATAAATACAACGCGATTGAACTACCCATCTTATTATTATCAGCAAGAAATCAACCAGGCGATGTTACAGCAGGTTTTGAAGCTGGTGCTAATGATTACGTTACTAAGCCAATTGAGCGAGAAGTCTTGTTAAGCCGTATTCAAACCATGCGACTTTTGGGCGGATTAGTGGAAGCCAAACGACAAAAGCAACACGCCAATACCTTGCAACAAGCCTGCGAACGACTAGGAAAATATTTCCCTAAGCAAATGGTTAATCAAATTATCACTAACAGCGATGACAATCCGTTAGTGGCCGAGCGTAAACAAATAACCGTATTATTTGCAGACCTTGCAGGCTTTACCTCAGTATCGGATCGATTCGAGCCGGAAGCAATTACCGATATTCTCAACAGCTTTTTGGGAAAAATGGGCGAACTAGTCGAATTACACGACGGCATTTTAAATGAAATTCTTGGCGATGGATTAGTGGTGTTATTTGGCGCTATCGATAACATGAAAAAAGTCGACCAAGCGATAAATGCTGCAAACCTTGCGCTTAGAATGCAGCAAGCGATGACGGAATTATCCAACCGATGGTTAGACGCCGGTTTTGATCACAACGTAAAACTTCGTATTGGTATCCATCAAGATTTTGCCACCGTTGGAAATTTTGGATCCAAAGATATTGTGGCATTCCGTGCAGTCGGTAGTGGTGTCAATTTTGCGTCTCGATTAGAAAATTTTTCCCAAGCAGGAGAAATCTCTGTGAGTTATCCCATTTTTGCCCAATGCCGAGAAGATTTTGAATTTTCGACCTTGGAAGAAGTTCAATTTAAAGGATTTAATCATAAGCATCGCGTTTGCAAATTATTATCTTGGAAACAAGAGCAGATATCTTAAAAAAGACTCTAGTAAAAAAACTATTCACTAATTAATTACGAAAAAACCGCCTCACTGGTGGTAGGGATTTTGAAAATTAGCTGATTAGAGATTAACTTAGAAGGCGTTAATGCGCCGCCAGCAACATCGTTATTAATTAAAAAATCGGCGACCTCTACTGCCGCGATATAAGTTAATTGATAGCCATTGCAGGTTTCTATTCGTCCGACGATTTTATCCCCCGACGAATTACTCACTTCGCCCCATAAAAAGGTTCTCAGTTTTTCTCTTTGCAATTGATTCGGCCCTGTCGCGGTTTTACTAATTTGTTGTTTCATTTTATTTTGTACAAATTTTAATTTCACTAACCATCGAAACCAATTCATTTTGCGCATGTTTTTGGCCCCTTTGGGAGATATGGGAATATACACTTCAATATTTGGAATGCCGGTTGAATGATAGGCGGTCGAAACATCTCCCCAAGGAATAGTGACCGCGTTTTTCATGCCGTCGCCAAAATCGATCTGCCTTTCTTTATACGCCAATGGCACTTGGCTGATCACGCCGTCACGTCGCACCCGCCCACCGCTGGCAACACCCTCAATGGAGGTTTTTGCAGTACCGGGACTCATGCTACTTCCGGAGTCGAATCCGAGGGCTAAATGTGTCGCGTCCGGCATTTTTTCTTTTAATAAACTCGCCAAGCAATCGGTAGGAATAACATCGAAACCCACGCCTGGGCACAATACCACTTCTGCTTGCTTTGCTTGCTCGTCAAGTGATTGGGCGAGTTCGAAAACCCCAATTTCACCGGTAATATCGGTATAGTGTGTTTTACTTTGAATGCAGGCTAACATCATTGGCTCTGCGGTGGCTGAAAAAGGTCCAGCGCAATGGATCACTAAATGAATATCCGATAAATTCTGCTCGATTTCCTTGCTAAAATCTAACGAAAAAATTCGGGATGGCAGCTCTAATTCGGTCGCCAAGGCTTCAATCTCCGATTGATTTCTACCGGCCAAAACGGGACGAAATCCTTTTGAGATGGCCTCTTTAGCAATTAATTTTCCAGTATAACCATTAGCGCCGTAAATCATTATTTGTTTATTGTGAGCATTCATATTTAATACCTCATGGATTGATTTTTCAGCGGACTAAGCGTTTCTTTTGGCGCTGGCTAAGATTTGCGGCACTTTTTTGATCAATTGTTTCATATAGGTTTTTGGGAAAAAGCGTTTCATTCGGTAAGCCTGTCGGGCGTAGTCATGACTTATCACCATCAACTGGTTCTTTTCGATCCCTTTGATCACATCTGTCGCCACATCTTGTGCGGTAATCTTGGAGTTTTCCATCCATTTTTTGACTAATGGTTTCACACCTTCATCGGTCGGTGACATAGAATCAAGTAAATTGGTTTTGAAAAATGCCGGACAAATAACTGACACACCAATGTTTCGATAGCCGAGTTCAGCGCGTAAAGTTTCGCTGAGAGCAATCACACCCGCTTTACTAACATTATAGGACATCATTGATGGAGCTTGAGCTATTCCGGCGAAGGACGCCGTGTTGACCACATGTCCTGGACCATTTTCCGCCAGTAATGGTAGCCAATGGTGACAACCCCTAAAGACACTATTGAGGTTGAGATTAATCGCTCTATCCCATTGGGCAGCGGTGCAATCAACCATCATACCTGTTGTCGCAATTCCCGCATTGTTAACCATAATATCCAAGCCTTGCCATTGCTCTTTTAGCTGTTTGGCGATTGAGATGAAATCTTCTTCTTTGGCGATATCACAATATAATGCGATTGCTTCAGCCCCTAGCTGATTAGCCGCCTTGGCGACTTCTTCTGCACCTTCGAGGTTAATATCCACCACCGCGATTCTCCAGCCTAACTTGGCAAATTGCTTGACAATTGCCTTACCTAAACCGCTAGCTCCACCGGTAATTAATACTCTTTTTTGGGTAAATCGCGCTAACATACACCATTCCTCTTGAAGCCTTAATAGTATGACTTGTAGTTAATTTGCTCGATATACTACACTATTTCGAACTAAAAATAAAACGAACGTTCGCTCGTTATTGACATTTATTAATCGCCGGAGTATTGTTTAAGTCTTATTTAAACAGTTAACGAGTAAAAAGATCTATTAATGAGCAAAATCACCCTCATTCGACATGGCCAAGCCAGTTTTGGCGCCGAAAATTACGATTTATTGTCGGATATTGGCCGCCAACAAGCGGCAGCAGTTGGTGAATATTTTTCGAAAAATCATATCCAATTCGATTCAATTATTCATGGCCAAATGTCACGCCAAACAGAAACAGCTCAAATTGTAGCGACGACCTGCGGTTTTACTGGCCCGCTAATACTGGATAACGGCGCCAATGAATTTGATAGCGACCGATTATTGCAGCATTATTTACCAATTCTGGCGAGTCATTCAAAGGAGAATAAGCGAATCATTGATTCGAAAACCAAATGGTTTGCCGATGGCAAAACCTTCGAAACCATTTTTAGAAAACTTATTGAGCTTTGGCAAACCGATTCAAATTGCCCCTTTGAATCTTGGGATGATTTTAAGCGGCGAGTATTAGCCTCTCTAAACGGTATTCGCTTAGAGCGCGGCGCAAACAAAAAGATTGCCTTAGTCACCTCTGGCGGTTTTATTGGCGTTACGCTGCAAACTATTTTTGGTTTTGACAACCGGCGTTTTATGGATACAAATTTAACCATCAACAATGCCAGTATTAGTGAAATAAAAATTACTGATTTGAGTGAAGAGCAAAACCCACACCAGCATCTAAACGCAACACTTTTAGGCTTTAATAACATTAGTCCCTTGTTGATTAAAAACCACAAACCGCTAATTACTCGAAAATAAGCGGATATTAATGGAAGGATAAACAATATGAACTTCGAAACCCCAGGCTGGATTGCCGATCAGTTAAAGCAAATCCAACAATTTATGGATGAAAAATTAATCCCTATCGAAAAGGAAATTATTTCTTCCAATTTTTTTGAAGTGGAAGCACGCTTAAAAGAATTGAGACAAGAAGTGAAAGCGATGGGTCATTGGGCACCACACATTCCCGCTGAAATTGGAGGTTGTGGTAAAAGCTTAATGCAACTTGGTCTTATTTCCGAGGTACTGGGGCAATCGCCACTGGGTCATTATACTTTTGGCTGCCAAGCACCGGATGCAGGCAATATTGAGTTGTTACACAAATTTGGCTCTGCTGAGCAGAAAGAAAAATGGATGAAGCCACTAGCCAATGGCGAGATTAGAAGTTGTTTCGGTATGACCGAGCCAGATACCGCTGGTTCAAATCCCACATTACTAGAAGCAAGCGCAGTTTTAGACAATGGCGAGTGGGTTCTTAATGGTAAAAAGTGGTTTACCTCTTCCGCCGACGGGGCACAATTTTGTATCGCAATGGTAGTTACAGGTCCAAACGAAGCGAAACATAAAAAAGCCAGTATGATCATTGTTCCAACGGATAACCCGGGCTATAAATTTGTTCGAAATATCTCCATTATGGGAGAAGCTGGGTCCGGCTACTACTCCCACGCAGAAATCGCCTTTGAAAATTGCCGAGTACCGAAAACAAATTTAATCGGCGAAATCGGTAGCGGTTTCACTCTGGCTCAAGAGCGGCTCGGTCCCGGCCGAATTCATCACTGCATGCGCTGGCTGGGTATCTGCCGACGATCGCTTAACGAGATGATAGAATATGTTAAAACACGAAAAATTACATCCAATAAAACCTTAGCCGATATGCAGGCCATTCAAAATTGGATTGCTGAATCAGCGGCTGATATTGAAGCGGCTAGAACATTGGTGTTACAGACGGCATGGAAAATAGAAAACACCGGATTCGAAAGTGCCAAAAATGAAGTCTCGATGATTAAATATCACACCGCCAACGTGATGCAAAAAGTGATCGACAAAGCGCTACAAAGTCTTGGTGGTTTAGGCATGACCGATGATAAAATATTGGCCTATTTCTATCGACACGAACGAGCGGCTCGAATTTATGACGGTCCTGATGAAGTTCATAAAATGGTTGTGGCTCGTAATTTACTAAAATAAGGTTTTTAGTATGAAACATTGGCAGGGCGAAAATGATTTCGCTCTTTTCAAATCAAGCGTCCCAATAGGCCGCCAGCAAATCTGGCAGGCTTTTTATCATTTACACAAAGATAAAGTAAAAGTGCAAAAAGAGTCCGTTGCGATCGAAAAATTGCGCTTGATTATCAAAGCGACTTTTAAGCTGTCCAACCAAAAAGGTTTTGCACTGATGAGTTTGCGAGACTTAAGTGAAGAAACCGCCATGAGCATGGGTAGCTTGTACGCGTATATTGGCAGCAAAGCGCAGCTCGCTGAAATGATTCACCAATTTTTACCCCATATGTTCGACTTATGTATTGGCGAACAGCTCGATTCGTCTGATTCAGTCCAACAACAACTCAACAAACTCGTCCGGGGTCATATTTTTATCACGGAATGTTTGCAACCTTGGTTTTTTTTCGCCTTTATGGAAACTAAACACCTTAGTCGTCCGATTAAACAACTTGCCAAAGATAACGAAGTTAAATCGGAAATATTACTGCAAGCGATTATCGAAAAGGGGCAGCAGCAACTACTCTACTCGCCTGTAGACCGTTTTCTCACCAGCATGATGATAAAAAGCTTACTGCAAAATTGGTATGTTAAGCACACTAAATATCAAATAAATAAAACCGATTGTGAGAATTACATCACCTACATCGAGCAAGTGATTAATCGTTTTTTGGAGAAAGACGCATGAGCGAAACGGAACTAGAGCATAAATCATTAAAAGGCTTTCAGCTTTCCCAAAACTCGAGAGAATCCGACCAGCTGCCTATCGAAAAGCTTGCCTTATTTATACTTGAAAAACTACCGGATTTTATCGCAAACAAACAATTGCAAGTGACCCAGTTTTCTGGTGGTGCGTCCAATTTAACCTTTCAACTTTCAAGCGGAACCAAATCGCTAATATTACGTCGACCGCCGAGCGGCACCAAGGCAAAGTCTGCCCACGATATGGTTCGAGAATTTGATGTGTTGAGTAAAGTTGGCCGATATTATTCGCTCTCTCCAAAGCCGATTATTTTGTGTGAAGATCAATCGATCATTGGCGAAAAATTTTTCCTGATGGAACAAATTAATGGCTTGAACATTGACAAAAACTTGCCTGTCGAAATGGATAACACGCAGCAGAAAAACCTTTGCCTACAATTTATCGATGGTTTAGTTGCCCTGCATGAAATAGATATCAGCCAATCAGATATCGCTTCTCTCGGCAAACCCGATGGGTATGTTGAACGCCAACTAGAAGGATGGCAAAAACGCTTTACTAAGGCTAAAACGGACGACGTATTATCCAGCGATAAAGTATATCATTGGTTAAAGGCAAACTTGCCCCTTAATTCTCAACATCAATCTTTGGTGCATAATGACTATAAATTTGATAATTTTATTTTGCAGAAGGATAACCCCGAAAAAATCATTGGCGTTTTAGATTGGGAAATGACGACTCTCGGTGACCCACTACTCGACCTCGGCTGCTCTTTAGCTTACTGGGTAGAAAAAGATGATCCTCAAAGTATGCACGCTATCCGAATGATGCCAACACAGTTACCGGGAATGTTAACTCGTACCGATATTTTTGAGCGTTATTGCAAACTCAGAAAAATTGATGGCGTGAAGATGGCACCCTATTATGTTTTTGGATTATTTCGCTTAGCCGTTATCGCCCAACAAATTTATTACCGTTTTTATCATGGACAAACTGACAATCCAAAATTTAAGAATTTTGGCCAGCTTGTCAATATCTTAATCGACTATGCCGAGCAACAAACCCGCTCGTAATAATCAATCCATCATTCAAATTTAAGGAATATCAGCTATGAAGACTTCACCTTTTAGTTTACAAGGGAAAGTAGCGCTCGTTACCGGCGCAAGCCGTGGAATTGGCGAAGCAACAGCGCGACTTTTTGCCAGCCAGGGCGCACAGGTTATTATTTCCAGTCGTCGGCAAGAGGCGCTGGACCAACTGGCTGAATCGATTAATCAAGAAGGTCATCCTGGCAAAGTATTTGGTATGGCTTGTCACATTGGCAACGCCGAATCAGTCATCTCCCTTTTAGAAAAATTAACTAGCCAATTCGAAAAAATCGATATCCTTGTTAATAATGCCGCTACTAATCCTTTTTTTGGAGAACTATTAGATACGCCAGAATCGATGGTCGATAAAACCATCGACGTGAATATCAAAGGTTATTTAATGATTAGTCAATTAGTCGGAAAAATCATGAAAGACAATGGCGGTGGAAGCATTATTAATACTGCTTCGATCAACGGAGTGATTCCAGGTCACATGCAAGGAATTTATTCGATCACCAAGGCAGCTGTTATTTCCATGACCGCCTCAATGGCAAAAGAAACCGCGCGTTACGGCATTCGTGTTAACTCAGTTTTACCAGGATTAACCGATACCAAGTTTGCATCTGCGTTGACTAAAAATGAAGCGCTACTTAAAACGATTTTACCGCTGATCCCAATGGCGAGAATGGCACAACCAGAAGAAATTGCTCCCGCTTTTCTATTCTTAGCATCCGATGCAGCTTCCTATATTACAGGAATTAATTTGCCGGTTGACGGTGGATTGTTGTGTTAGATTTAGAAAGAGCTTAGACGAACCAAACTCCGCCGGTCACTTGACAGTCAATTGAGTCGAGCAACATATGGATCATCAAGCCAAACCCAATCGCTCTTGTTTTTGGATAAAAACACAACAGAAAATACGCGGTTATCGGCATTAGAGTGTGTAAAGGATGGAAACCGATACTACATCGGCCAACGTCATAAATAGGTGTCGCTAACAAATGATCAAGATCAACTAACATGGTTGCGATCATTATCAGGTAAGTTTTTTTCCAATAATTTCTGAAAAATAATAATACGATAATTGCCGGTACAAAAAAATGCAATGCTAAATGTAAAATGCTAGTTTTCCTTATCGGTTAGCCAGTTTATAATATTTTTCCATTGATTAGGACGGCAAATATGATAGCCCTGCAGCATATCACAACCCATTTGTTTTAGCGTTTGCAGCGTTTTTTCATCTTCGACACCTTCTGCAACAACCTTCAGATTAAGATTGTGGGCGAGAGCGATAGTCGAACTGACTATGATCGAATCTTGCTCGTTGTCTAGCATATCGGTAACGAACTCACGGTCAATTTTTAGAACATCAATCGGCATCCTACGCAAATAAGACAAGGATGAATAGCCCGTACCAAAATCATCGATTGATAAGCTAACGCCTAGTGTCGACAACCGGTTTAATAATTCGAGTGCTAGATCGGGATCTTGCATCAATGCTGTTTCTGTAATTTCAAGCTCCAACATTCCCTGCTTAACATCGTATACTTGGATCAACCTTTCAATACTTTTTACACAGCGATTATTGATTAGATTTCGCGCTGATAGATTGACCGCTACAGGTAGATTGTAACCGGCCACAATCCAAGATTGCTGTTGAATTAATGCCAGTTCTAAAACGGCTTCGGTAAGAAAATGTATCGAGTCACTCATTTCAGCTAGTGGAATAAATCGATCTGGAAAAAGTAAACCCATTTCCGGGTGTCGCCACCTAACCAACGCTTCAAAACCACATGCTTGGCCATTTTTTGAATTTATTTTTGGCTGAAAATGCAATTCAAGTTGCTGCTCCCGAATGGCTCCATTTAATTCGGCGATTAATGCCAGTCGTTGAGGCGTATGTTTGTCGTCTTCTTGATCATACACCTTAATCCCACCGCCTTTGCTTTTTGCCTCGTACATGGCCACATCGGCAGAGCGCAAAAGTGCATGGCTATCTTTGCCATCTTCCGGATATTTTGCGATACCAATACTCGCATCTATTTCTAGTCTCATTGACTTTATTTCGAACGGCTCTCGCAAACTAGTCAGCAAGGTTTCCGCGTACAATGAAATGACTCGTCTATCAGAAACATCGTCGATCAAAAGGGTAAACTCGTCGCCGCCAAGTCGACTAATTAAAATTTTGTGTCCGGTGAAGACTTGTTGCAATCGCGGCCCAATCTTTTGTAATAAAATATCGCCGATATGATGACCAAGGGTATCGTTTATTTCTTTAAAACGGTCGAGATCGAGAAGTAATAAAGCGGCTGACTGATAACTGCCATCTTCTATCTTTTTACTGAAATCTTGATGGAATAAAAGCCGGTTAGACAATCCAGTTAACGAGTCATGATGTGCCATATAATCTAGATTTTTTATCTGATGAGCATTGGCTAGTGATTGTGATACCGTATTACTGATTACTCGTAGTGTTTCCTTTTTGATATTTTCAATGCCATCCGTCGTGGGATAACCTAAATTAATACAGCCATAAACCTCTTCCTGAAAAATTAAGGGAATTGCAATACCGGAATATATTTTGCTGCTCAATAATGCCTCTTTTATTTCATCCTGCACTCTTTCATCACTTGAAAAATCGTCGCTGTATGCTATTTCATTCTTGGCCAGCGCTTCACCAGTGATCCCACCATTAACCGGAACCACCGTCATTATTTCTAATAACGATTTCTTGAATCCTTTTGAAGCTTGTAAAATTAATGTGTTTTCCTCCTCTCCGTTTAGATAGACAGCAACATAGCTAGTGCCAGCCACCCCAAGTAGCACATTTAACGTTTTGTCGGCTATCGATTGGAAAGAGTGACTACCGTGCAGTTGATTGGACAAGTTATTAATAAGCCGGAGGTTTTCATTTTGACTAACTAGCTTTTTTCGTGAAACGGCAAGTTCTTTTTCGGCGGTTTTACGATCACTTATATCACGAACCGTCGCAAAAATATGCGGCACGCCTTTAATCTCGATGGCATTTAATGTCACCTCAGCATCAAACGGTGTGCCGTCGTATTGAAGATGCTGCCATTCGAAAAATTGGGTTTCTCCTGCAATCGCAGCGAAAATTTTCTCCAGCGCTTTTTCTTGAGAAAGCCTTCCGTCGGGTTGATATTGGGGAGAATATCGATAGGGTGTTTGACGAATAATCTGCTCTCGACTACAGCCAAACATTTTAAGCGTAGCGGGATTGCAGGCAACAAACAGATCTTCTTTCATTAAGAAAATGCTATCAACCGCTTTTTCAAACAACAATCGATAACGATCTTCTTCTTCTTTGAGCGCTTTTTGAATAAATACTTTTTCGGATATATCAAAGGCGATACCTAAAAATCCGTTGATCTCACCTGCTTTGTCGCGCAAACAAGTAACCGATAATAGTACCGGGATCCGGTCACCATTTTTATGAATATAAGTCCATTCGAGTTCTTCAACTATTCCAAGTTTTGCCTTGGCAACAAAAACTTCGAATCCGGGTTCAATCGATTCACCAAGCTCGATAGACAGAGATTTCGATCGTTCAGTGATTTCAGTGAGATCATGAAAAAGGGCAGGCGATTGCTTACCAATTAATTCTTCGCCTTGATAACCGAGTAATTGCACTGCAGCATTATTAAAAGAACGAATAATGCCATCAACCTCGGTGGAGATAATGCTATATCTAGAACCATCGAAAATCGCTTGCTGCATCATGCTCAACTCTTTGTAGTCGACTTCTACAGCTTCCTCTTTTTCGATCGCATGATTTGATTTACGGGTCATATGTTTTTATACCCAACTTAACAACCGACGACAGATTAAATATAGCCCATTTGAAGCAAGTTTACCGCTAATCTCGAAAAAATTACCTGGCTATTAATGATATCTAGTTAAGTTGTTCAATAGATAACCAAAAGATCAATTTCGTAGTCCACAAAGCCGTTACAATCGCCACTGGAATGGCATTTATGTTAAAATCCGCGGCTAAATTAGTTCGATGTAACCAATTAATGATACGATTTAAGAAACTTTCCTTGTTTCAAGGCAGCTTGCCACTCTTACAAGACGTCAATCAGACACTTTACCCGGATCAAAAGCTGGGTGTTGTGGGCAAGAATGGTTGTGGTAAATCTAGCCTATTTTCAATGTTACGCAATGAACTAGCGCCGGAACAAGGAGTGCTCGAATTTCCGCCAAAATGGCGAATTAGCAGCGCTAAACAAGAGACACCGGCCAGTCCATTGAGCGCAACTGAATACGTATTATCGGGTCATTGTGAATATCACGCCATCCAACAAAAATTGCTGCTGGCTGAAGCGAGTGAAGATGGCATCGCTATCGCAAACTTAAATGGCCAACTGGAAGCGATTAATGGATGGTCGTTGCCTTCCTTGGCCGCCAAAATGCTCACCGGTTTAAGTTTTACTGAAGAGCAAATGCAGTCACCTGTGAGCGAGCTTTCCGGGGGTTGGCGAATGCGACTAAACCTTGCCCAGGCGCTAATTCAACCCGCCGAGTTATTACTTTTGGATGAACCAACCAATCATCTCGATCTAGAAGCAGTATTATGGCTGCAAAGCTTCCTTAAAACCTATACTGGTATGTTATTAACCATCTCGCATGATCGCGACTTTTTAGACAGTTTTTGTTCTCATATTTTGCATTTCGAGAATAAGGGGATTAATTGTTACAGCGGAAACTATTCTCAGTTCGAAAAACAAAAACAAGCTAAACAGATATTGCAGCAGGCTGAATTTGAAAAACAACAAAAAGAAATCGAACATTTAGAAAGCTTCATCAATCGATTTAAAGCCAAGGCGAGCAAGGCCACCCAAGCACAAAGCCGAGTTAAAGCTCTGGATAAAATGGATAAAGTAAGCGCCGTTCAAATTCGACAAAAGTTTGGATTTGAATTTAAGTCAATCAATAAAAATATTACCGAACTCGTCAGCCTAGAAAAAGTACAAGCAGGTTATGGTGAAGTCACCATTCTAAATCATATCGTGATGCGAATATTAGCCGGTCAAAGAATTGGCCTATTAGGACGAAACGGCGAGGGAAAATCGACTTTAATTAAAGTTATTTGTGGCGAACTAGAAAAACAAGCCGGCGAGTTATCTCATAATAAACATTTTAAAGCCGGCTATTTTGCCCAGCACCAAGTGGAACAGTTAAATGTGGACCAGTCTCCTATTTGGCATATTCAGTCCCTCGGAGATGGCATTAGCGAACAGCAAGCTCGAAACTTTCTCGGTGGCTTCGCTTTTAATGGCGATAAAACTCTCGATAAAGTCAAAGGATTTTCCGGTGGAGAGAAAGCTCGGCTAGTACTTGCGATGATTACTTGGCAAGAGCCAAATTTATTATTACTCGATGAGCCAACCAATCACTTCGACATTGAAATGAGAGAAGCGCTAGCATTAGCACTGCAAAACTATGATGGCGCTGTTATTCTAGTTGCGCATGATAAAAATTTATTGGAAAGCGTTGTCGATGAATTTTGGTTAGTCAATAATGGGCAAGTAAAACCTTTTAACGGTGATTTGAATGATTATCAAAAGTGGTTAAATGAAAACCGTTGGGGGAAAGGTACCAGCCTCAACCAGTCTGAGAAAACTAGTCGATCATCTGGCGAGCAGAGTTCTCTGTCTAGAAAAGAGCAAAAGCAACTCGAAGCTCAGGCCAGAAAACAAAAAGCACCTTTATCTAATCGATTAAAAAAAGTCGACAAAGAAATGCATCAATTACAAGACGAACAGCGTGAATTAGAAGCCTTGTTGGCAAGCAGTGAAATCTACAACGATTCAAACAAAAACCGATTAACCACGGCAATGACTCGAACGGCTGAACTGACTCAAATACTCGAATCTCTTGAAGAAGAATGGTTTGATTTAACTGAAAAATTAGAAACGCTTAATTAAAATGTCGAAAACACGTAAAAAACAATTTATTGCCAGCGCAATCTGTCCACAATGTTCCGAAATAGATTCGTTAGTTTTGTATCCAGATGACCAAAGCATTGAGTGCGTAAGTTGCGATTACAAGCAATCGAGCGAACAGCGTGATCGAGAGAAAAATGCCGAGAAAGCCGTCGATAAAAATGGCAAGACATCAAAATACAAAGATGCCAGTTTTATTGATATTACCCGTTTGGATTAAGACTTTACGACTAGACTTTCGAGCACAATTATTACCTAAGAAGATATTGAGGCGATTACCATGACGATTGAACTCTCAGTTATACAACAAATCAATCAAGTTGAAGAACAGCTGAAACAAGCAATGATTGATTCCGACATTTCCATTCTCGAAAAATTACTGTCGAACGATTTAATATTTACTAACCATCTTGGAATGGTAATAGGTAAGCAAGCTGATTTAGATTTACATAGCTCAGGAAATTTGTCGATTAAGGATATCGTTTTATCCGAGCAAAAAATAAAGCTTTTTGAGAATCTTGCGGTAGTTACAGTTAGCGCAGCTATTTCGGCGTGTTATTTTGAAAAGCAATCGCAAACGAGTTTTCGTTTCACACGAATATGGCGTCGGGACGAACAACTAGGCTGGCAGTTAATTGCGGGTCACTCATGTATAATTGTTTAATCAAATTAGATTAATCGACAGTGACAATTCTGGTATTCCGAAAATAATTAGTTTATCTAGAGATGGTTATCCTGACGAAGGAAGGATCTTAAAAAAATTTCGAAAAATTACCTCTCTCAAAAATTTGCAGATCCTTTCTAGGTCAGCAAGACAAATTGATACTTTGTCTATGCAATTTATTGCAACGAGTCTGAGTGGCTATCGTGTTGCGACTAATGCATCCATTCCCCAACCCACTAAACGATCGTTCTTAAAAATAAGCGGAGTCGTTTCATCTTTGCTCGTTTCCCCGTCAGAATGTTCATGCTGGGTACGATAAAACAAAATACGGTAGTTATCTTTTCCTTTGGCGTAAGCTTCAGAAAAATCTGGTGCTCCCATTTGCTCTAATATTGATTGACGAGAATCGTTCAGCTCTAACTGACTGATCACTCGCTTATTATCTTCCTGTCTATCCCGCCATTGATTATTGTCATCATTCCAGTCTCCGCCGCCAACAACAATACAGCCGCTTAAGCTAAAGGTAATCAAAGCCGCGGCTATTAGATTTATTATTAATTTCATTTGTATTTCTCCGATTCGAAAAAGATCGATGGTTAATTTAGTCTTAAAACCCCATTAGTTTAATTCTTATAGACTGAATCGTTGCTTAATTCTTTTCAGCTTTTTATAAGATCCTTCAACAAAAGCAGATAGCGTGCCAATTAATCCAGAAATTCATTTAAGAAAATGCAACTTCATAGTCCAGTACCTCGGACAATCCTGGCATTGCTTCTTATCTTATTGATATAAAACATATATTTGGATTTTTGGCTGTACTATTGAAGGCTAAAAGCAGGCCACATCTTGTAGAAATTTTATAGCGACAAAATTTTAAACTAATAATAGAATAGCTATATTCGCCACTTATTCGATTATGGGATCGTTAATATGACTAATATTCACAATAATGGGAAACAAAACCTTGCGGATGCCAAATACTTGGTTTCATTTATTTCATTGATGTCTGCCGATACCAAAGGATATCAACAAGCTGCGGAGCAAATGATGGAAGCGGTTCAATCGCAGCCGGGATTTATTGCGGTGTATTCGGCTAGAAATGAACAAGGGATCGGTATTACCAATTCCTACTGGTCCAGCGTGCAAGCTATTGTTGATTGGAAAGCTGATGCGACCCATTCTGCCATCCAGGAAACTGGCAAAAAGAAATGGTATCAGTGGTACCAAACTCAAGTCTGTGAAATTCAGCGCAGCTACGGAAGTTAAAGCTACGGAAATTAAAACTAGACTAAATGAATTGGTATCGCGCAGCTTCAAGGAAGTGCGCGTAAAAACCGATTAAGTGTTTGATTGTTCAATTCGATAGCAAGGTATATATTCTCGGGTTGGCAATGTCATTCGCTTATCCTCAACAAAACTTTTTAGCAGTCGATTTAAGGATTCACTGGTCGCTTGATTGCCATTTAGGATAAACGGCCCGTGTTCTTCGACTAACGCAACACCTTCAGGTTTAACGTTTCCAGCAACAATTCCAGAAAATGCCTTCCTTAAATTAAGCGCTAATTCATGGGTTGGTTGATCGCGAGAAAGATCGAGCGCCGCCATTGTTTCGTGAGTCGGCTCAAATGGTATTTGCCACGCTTCTGTCACCTTTAAACGCCAGTTGAAATGAAATGAATCACTTTTATCGAGACGAAATTCAGTCAATTTTTGAATACTCTGTTTAACCACCTGAGCAACTTTACACGGTGAATCGATGATCACTTGATAAAACTGAGTGGCCTCTTCGCCTAAAGTCTCTTTAATAAATTGATCCAATTGTTCAAAATAAGCTTTACTCGATTTTGGCCCCGTTAGTACAACTTGCAGTGGAAGTGATTGGTTATCAGGATGCAATAAAATCCCAATCAAATAAAGCAATTCCTCTGCCGTTCCCGCTCCACCCGGAAAAATAACAATTGCATGAGACAATCTGACAAACGCTTCCAAGCGCTTTTCGATATCCGGCATGATGACTAAATGATTAACAATCGGGTTTGGCGGCTCTGAAGCGATAATGCCCGGTTCAGTAATACCTAAATAGAGCGCATCGGGATTTCGATGTTTTGCGTGTGAAATGGTAGCTCCTTTCATCGGACCTTTCATAACGCCAGGACCACAACCGGTACAAATATCGAGTCCTCTCAGGCCAAATTCATAACCTACTTTTTTCGTATAGCGGTACTCGTTATCCGAAATAGAATGCCCGCCCCAACAAACCACCAAATTGGGTCGACGTCCTGGAATAACTGTTTCGGCATTTCTTAGTGTTCGGAAAATATAGTCGGTAATTTTTCGACCTTGTTTCAACGACTGGTTATTATTAGTCTCTAACAAGCTCGGACTAAAGATTAAATCTCTAACCACCGCAGTTAAATGCTCACGCATTCCAAGGATCATTTCTCCATCAACAAATGCATCGGTCGGCGGGTTAATCAGTTCGAATCGAATTCCTCGTCTTTGCCAACTAAGATTGACTTCAAAATCTTGGTATTTATCAAGAATTTCTTTAGCATTGTCTAAATTTGAACCACTATTCAAAACGGCCAGTACACAACGGCGAATTAATTCGTGTTTCTCACCGGTTGATTGGTCAATAAGCCACTGCATTTCATTAATAGAAAGTAGCTCAAGAGAGCTTTCTGGACTGACGCTGTAGACCGATTTTATGGCACTTTTACTCATTTATGATCCCTTGTGATTGTAATTCCGATAATTTGATTATAGTCTATGCTTTTGGATCAGCCTAGAAGTCATCATTTAATATGCTTATTCAATGAATTAGCACAGTTTGATAATTTCAATTTGCTCCCTTGGAAACATCGATAATGCACATTCCTTCACTTTTTAAAATGAAGCAGCAAGCGTGTTATGAATTTTTATCCGAACACAGCTTCGGCCAGTTAATATCTTGTCAACAAGGCAAGATAAGCCAGAGCTATCTGCCGTTTATCATCGATAAAGATAATTCATGCCTTTACGCGCATTTAGCAATGCAAAATCCGCAGTTAAATTCATTAGAAAACGCTGATGCAGTCACCGCCACCTTTTTGGGAAACGATTGTTATATCTCTCCGAATTGGTATCTCTCGGAGCAGCAAGTACCGACTTGGAATTACCAGGCGGTAGAAATTAGCGGCAAAGCAATGCTTCTCGATAAAGACGAAACACTTAAAATAATTGACCAATTATCTCAAAGGCATGAATCACAATTTGAAGATCCTTGGCTAATCGGTAAGCTGAGCAAAAAGAAATTGAACGCCATGTTAAAAGCAATTGTTGGCGTAAAAATTGAAATTATTTCAATTAATGGTTATTCAAAAATGAGTCAGAATAAGAATGTCAGCGATCAACGAGGAGTCGTTGGTGGACTACTTTCACAAACGGATCATGCCAGTTTTCAAGTGGCAAATATCATCAAAAAAGGAATCGAACAATGAGCCATCATCATAAAATTAACTATGTCGAGTTTCCGGCAAAAGACATGTACAAAACGAAAATGTTTTTTGCCAAAGCTTTCGGCTGGAAATTCCAAGATTACGGCACTGAATATTGTGCATTTTCGAGCGCGGGTATCGATGGTGGCTTTTTTAAGTCATCATTAGTGAGTGAAAGTAAAACCGGTAGTGTACTGATTGTCTTATACAGCGAACATTTAGAATCCAGTATTAAAGACATTGAACAAGCTGGTGGTAAAATCGTTAAAGAAATTTTTGAATTCCCAGGTGGTCGACGATTTCATTTTGCAGATCCTAATGGTAATGAATTTGCGGTTTGGTCTGATAAGTGAAGTTCGTCAAGTTCACACTAATTATATTAGCTATTGCTATCGTCTCGATAGCTGTACTTCAAATCGATGATGAGTTGCAGCCGAGTGCGAAAGCACTGATATCAGAATTAGAAAAAAATTACGATTCGACCAACGAAGCTTATTTATACTTAAACGGGATACAGGCTGCGGAGAATGATTCGGTAATCGACGTCGGCCGCGAACGAACGAAAAGCTACAAAGCGGCAGAAAAATATTTGGCTCCGTCTGACCCGAATATTACTTACCAAGACTACAACAACGCTAAACAACTGGATACACCCTATGACGACAACCCCGTTTACTGCAAGCTTTGGAAAGAACGGTGCTTAGAAAGTATCTTAAAAGGAAAAAATAAGTGGTCAGTTGAATTAGATTTTCGAGAGGTTATATTAAGACGATATCTAGTTTTCCTAGAGTATAAAGAATTTACGACAATTACCAAACCAACTCTCTACCAAAAATTTCCCAAGTACCAATATATCGGATACGGAAATCGATTGCGAATTTTAAGAGAGCTACAGTTTGCTGAAAATGGTAAAGCAATAGATGCGATCAAAAGCCTCTTGAAAGACATTGCCAAACTGCGGATTCAACTTGTAACTGCAGATAGCACTCTACACAAAATAATGTTTACTATGATGATAGCAAACAATTTGGATATTATTGCTTATATCAGCGTCAAGTACGGAGTCATTATCGATTCGAACATAGCACCTCTTACCGAACAGGAAAGAGATTGGGCTCGCCCTCTTCAAAGAGAATTTGGATTCGCATACTATGTATTTATGCATGGCGACCGAAATCCAGAATTATTTGAAATTGGTGGCAACACACCATCATGGTTAGTTAGATTACTCTTTAAACCACATATGACAATAAATCGGGTATTTGAACTGAACAGAAAAGTCTTGCGATTTTCCGAACTAAGCCTCGTTGAAATGGCTAAAACTAAGCTAAAGACCAATGACGAATACGATTTAAATTTGAGAAATTATGTAGGCTCTGCATTTATTCGCATGACAGAAGATGGACAACAAATTTTCTACGACTTAGTTACTCGACTAAATGATTTGAATTTGAAAATCGCCTTGACTAACTATGTTATAAATGGCAAAAAAAATGACCTGATCAATCCTTATTATGGCCAGCCAGAGGTCATCTCGGTTGAGAATAAAAAACTCTGTTTAAGTGGACCCAGCGTAGATAAGAGAAATTTGAGATGTATTCAAGTAGAGTTCTAGGGGGACTATTTTTTGATCGAGTCCACCTATTAAGGTGGTATGGATTGGCTACAATAGCCAATCACCAAAAAAACAATCCGAGTGGAGATTAATCTATCAATTCGAAGCTCCGACTGGCTATTTTTACGCCGTTAACAACAATTGAAATTCGATGTTCACCTAGATAATATTTTCGAGTACTGATAGGGCGAAAAGAAAAGTATTTACTAACCCTTCGTTTTTTCTGCTGATATTCGCCTTCGCTGATTTTAAATATTTTTCCGGCTAATTTGCCGTTCGATTTCATAAAATCGATAATAAATTCAATCCGTAATTTTCCTAGACTCGATTGATTTGTCATTAGTTCAAACTGAAAATTTAGACTTTCTCCTAGCCTGACGTTCTTATCCACTTGAAAATTTTTGAGCTTTATATGGTTAATATCAGTAAAGCCAAACAGTGTCAGCACTTCTTTATGGCCTTGCTTTAGCAATCCTCGACAGGCGTGTTTAATCACCCAGTCCACATTTTTAGATTGACCGAGATGTTGTCTGGCGATTTCGACAAGTCTTTGCGGATTATCCTTGCTAATATCGTTAAGATTATTGGCGACACTTCTTCTGACGTAAAGCTCTTTGTCGTCAACTAAATCTAAAATGATCGCTAGAACGTCACTTGGATCCTTTTTGTATTCCGGCAGAGCCATCGCCCAAGGTAGACGCGGACGACAACCTTCTGATGCTAATCGCCTGACGTGATAGTTTTTAGACTTTGACCACTGCTTCATTTTTTTCATCGTTTTATCTGGATATCGAATGATAAATGGGCGGATGGCAAACTCGGAACTCGAGTTGTCGGTTAGTTTTTCTAGCGCCATCATTGATGTCTTAAAATCATCCAGTCCAAATTGTTCAATAAAATCAGGAAAACACATATGCGCGAGGCCAGTATAACCATCAGCAACTTGCAACAGGATCTCGACCGCTTTTGTATAATCTTTAGGCAGATATACCGCTAACCGCTCTGCAACCCGATGCATGCGATCTTTCAGCTCCAGCTGAGTCCAATCTTTAGCGTAAACCGAATTAATAAATAGAGTCGTCTCGAACTTAGGATAATAACCTTTGCAATCTCGGGCGATGGATTGAAGCAAGGCTTTGGAATAACAATTTTTAAGTGGTTCTGGCATCTCTATTTCTCAATTCTGTTATCAAGCAAGTTTATGCTATGCTAATACGGGCTTACTGACAGGGTAGTGTCAGTACCATTAAATCACGGACATTTTCGATGAAAAAACGATCTAATTTTGTTTCTGCTAAATGGCTCAATGAAAATCGTACGAAAACCGATCTGGTTATACTCGATGCGACCATGAAAAAAAAGCCTAATGGCGAAACGATAGCCGAACCTAAAGTAAAAATACCCGGCGCTAAAATATTTAATTTCGACACAGAAATCTGCGACCAGCTATCAGAACTACCGCACATGTTACCTTCAGCTAAGCAATTTGAACAGTCCGTCGCCGCATTAGGCATCAATCGCGACTCGAATATAGTTGTTTACGATGCTATGGGCATTTTTTCCTCGCCACGTGTTTGGTGGATGTTTAAAAGTATGGGGCATCATTCAATCTCTGTATTAGATGGCGGACTACCCAATTGGGTCGCCGCAGGATATGCAACGGTTGACGATTATTCTATGCCATCGGATAGTGGCAACTTTAAAGCGCGATCTGACCCGGCGACCGTCGCTACCGTAAATCAGGTACTCGATTCGATTGATGACCAACAATTCAAAGTTATGGACGCCCGCTCGTTCAGCCGATTTAACGGTTACGAAGCAGAACCTAGAACTGAATTAACGCGCGGGCATATTCCGAATTCTTTTTGTTTGCCTTTTACCGAATTATTACTAAATGGATTAATCAAGCCACCATCTGAATTGGCCGAAATATTTTCGAAAATAGTATTGTCAGAACAAGAAAATATAATATTCAGCTGTGGGTCGGGAGTAACCGCGTGCATTTTGGCAATTGCTGCGGATCAATGTGGTTACCAAAATTACAGTGTTTATGACGGCAGTTGGAGCGAGTGGGGCGCGAGCGAAGATCTGCCGATAGAGCGTTCCAATTAATCCCGAATAGAATCTAGATTTGAATATTATTTCATCTTGAATAAAGTCTAGTTTCGAATATAGCGGGCCTTAAACGAGCGTCCTTTTAACTTACCATTGACGATTTTTTTTAACGCCGCATCAGCGATATATCGTTCGACCGCGACATAAGCTTTTATATCGAATATTTGAATTTTTCCGATCTGATCACCAGTAATATCGCTTTGGCCGCTTTTATTAGATTTGGCGGTTAACGCGCCTAAAATATCGCCGGGTCTAACTTTTTGTTTACGACCGCCATCAATTTGTAAGGTGGCCATTTTTGCTTTAGGCATCCGCTGATCCAGCACTTTAGCAGGTGGCAGCGGTTCTATTTTAATTGATTGTTTTATAAAATCTTCGAGTTTAATGATTCGATGAATTTCGTTTTCCGCAATTATTGTCAATGCAACGCCTTGGCTCCCAGCACGGCCAGTACGCCCTATTCGATGAACATGTACTTCCGGATCCCGGGAAATTTGATAGTTAATCACCGCATCTAAATGATCAATATCTAATCCTCTCGCGGCAACATCTGTTGCCACTAAGATCGAAATACTTTTATTGGCAAACATCACTAAGGTTCTGTCGCGATCTTTTTGTTCTAAATCGCCGTGTAGCGCCATACAACTAAAACCGAGATCGGCTAATTCATCAGCTACCGATTGTGTTTCGACTTTAGTGGTACAAAATATAACACTCGATTCCGGTTGATAACTTAACAACAGTAATCTCAACGCTTGCATTCTTTGTTGATTATTTTCGACCTGAAAAAAATGCTGGTTGATAGTTTGTTGATCATGGGTAGAAACGACCTTAACTACTGCCGGATCTTTCATAATGTTTTTGGTGATCGGTTTTATTTGTTCGGGGAAAGTCGCACTAAATAATAATGTTTGCCTATTATCAGGGCAAAGCGAAAATATAAGATCGAGCGCCGATTGAAACCCCATCTCCAGCATTCGGTCCGCTTCATCTAACACCAATGTATTTAAATTATCGAGATTGAGCCGACCTCGATTGATATGATCTTCAATTCTTCCGGGAGTTCCAACAATAATATGGGCGCCATGCTCCAACGAGCCGATTTGCGGACCTAAAGGAACCCCACCGCAAAGAGTTAACACTTTAACATTATGAACTGCCCTTGCCAGCTTACGGATTTCTTTAGCGACCTGATCGGCTAGTTCGCGAGTCGGACAAAGTACCAAAGTTTGCACTCGAAACCGCTTTACGTTGAGATTGTGCAATAAACCTAAACCAAAAGCGGCGGTTTTTCCCGAGCCCGTTTTTCCCTGAGCAACTACATCTTTACCGGCTAAAATTAACGGCAAACTTTGTGCTTGGATTGGCGTCATTTTTTCATAACCCATCGTGGAAAGGTTATCGACTAGCGCTTTACTTAATTTTAATGATGAAAATTCCGTCGATTGCACGTTAATTTACCTTTGCGGGAATAGTTTTGTCAGGGAAGTGACCAGTATTATACCAGAGCTGTAGATAAGGATTATCGATACCTGCGAAAATACTTGATAAATAGCGGCAAACAAACCCAATAGATTGTTATATACCCGTTATCAATGAAGATGCAGCTGGTTTTTGTTATTCCGGGTTTCGAATCACTACAATAGTTCGATAATACTATCAAAAGTACGACTGGCAATGACTTTGCTATTATTGCCAGCGGAATTGATAAATTGAATAACCGTCGCGTCTATATTGGCACGATATTGTGCGACACTTTGATAGCCCGGTAGACAGCTTGAATGATTGCGAAAATAAATCGAGTCGTAAATTGTTTGTTCTTGAGTCGATAATAATCCGCCTTTGTTTAACGCCTTCAAAAAAACTGCATTATTCTTTAAGGTTGAGATCATCGAACCGCCTGGGATCAAAGACTCTTGGCTAGAGCGTTCTACATTTTCTCAATAGCCTTTGGCTAACCGAGTCGGGTCTATTTCACTGTAAAGCGAATGCCAAAGTGCCGTCAATGTCGGTGTGCGAAATTTGCCAACTGAAGCCCGCCTGACTATCAAAATCTGGCATCCCGCTACGGTGTTGTAGTAGATATCGGATAGTTATAGTTTGTGAGTGATTCTAGAAGTTTTTATCGTTTTAATTTTAACTTGGTGAGTTATTTCGTTTCAGCTTCCTTTGATTGTCGCAGAAAGCTCCAGTTGTCTAATTTATTTTTATAAGCTTGATCACGTTTGTTTGAAAATACCATAAGGACATTGAATAACTTGTAGTTTTTCTTTTATTAACGGCTGTATCAATGGTTTAAACCAGGCTACCCTATAGCTCGAGCAATAACTAATTAGATTATATGTTGCTTCCAAAGACGCATTGATATTAATGAATGCGGCATGCAAGAAATGTTCATCATAGTCTATTGAAATAGTTAAAGTTTTCACGTGTTACGATATTGGATATTAGATATTGTCAGCCCGCATCCCGAATAAGCTTGAATTTTAATTACATTAGACTACCCTTATTAAGAATACGTCGCTTGGTATGTCAGATAAATGTTAGTATTTTTCAAAAAATTAACCTTACTATATTTTGCGTTGTTATTAGCAATCTTACCTCTCAATAGCTTCGCTCTTTCTAGCGATGATCTCGATGACATATTTTCCTATTCACTGGAAGAACTACTTCAACTAAAAGTAGAAGGCTCTTCACACAGCAATAAAGATGTGAGCTCAGCGCCTGCAAAAGTTATCATTTTCGACCGCAATAAACTGGATCGGCTTCTAGTAAGAGATATGAGCGACCTATTAAGATATGTTCCCGGTGTCGATATTATTGATAATGATCATTGGTACGGCGAATTGTATTCGGTTAGAGGTATAACCGGCAATGACCGATTTTTAGTTCTACTAAACGGAAATAGAATTAATTCTAAATCTGGTTTTTTTCTATCAGTTGGTAATTCGTTATCGCTGACCATGGCAGAAAAAGTCGAAGTCATCTTTGGTAGCAGTTCCGTGACCTACGGTACTGACGCCTTTGCTGGTGTAATAAATATTATTACCAAAACAGATATAACTGAAAGTTCTCTTAAGTTCGGAATGGCGTCAGGTAATTTTAACACTCGCGATGTTTGGCTTGACGGGCAGTTAATTGGCGATGACGATAAATGGTTACGTTTTTACGCTCGTAAGTTTACATCGAATGGCTTTAATCTTAGTGGACAAGACTATCTACAAACCTTTGCTCGTTATCCTTCGACGATAAAGAATACCTTTTCTCAACCCATTGATGACTATAATTTAATGTTCGAGTGGCAATGGAACGATTTTAAAGGCGGTATGTTTAGGCAGGCATTCAATGAAGGTAACGGTCGTGGATTAGGGATTGGAGAGGGCCCTTTTTTAACTATCATGAATGAAGATAATTTTTTTAAGTTTACTAACGATTTGTTTTGGGCAAACTGGGATCTTCAACTTGATGATTCGAATTTAACAATGCAATTAAATTATTCCGATTTTCAAATAGACTCGAATGCTAAATTTTTGGAATTCACGGATACCACTTACACCAACATTACCCCATTTTACAAAACAGGGATTGATCATAGTGCGAGATTTTCGACACAATACCAATTTAGTGTAAACGAAAAAATTAATGCGTTATTTGGTGGTGAGTGGCAACGAATACGTAGCATTCCTCCTTACGCAAATGATATTGTTTTTGGTACACCGACGATACCGTACAATTCTCAAACGGCTAATTTGTTAGATATCACTCAGATTTGGGAAACTAAATCTGCATTTTATAGTGAGTTAGATTACCAGATCAGTCAAAATTTTTCTTTTTTGGTTGATCTACGTTTCGACTATTCTGCTAGATATCAAAACGCGTTTAATTCTAGGGCGGCGTTGAATTACAAACTTTCAGATAAAAGCTTTTTTAAGTTGATATATGGCACATCATTTCAAGCACCTTCACTTAATTTTGTAAATGAACAATGGGGAAATGAATTTTTTATAATGGTACCAAATACAAGCCAGCAAACTCCGTTGAGGGCGCAAAATGTAAAGAGCTTTGAAATCGAGTGGCAACAAGAATTTTCAGAAAACACCATATTTACTACGAGCTACTACCATAGTAATTTGACCGATTTAATTGAATACGTATTTCTTGAGTCCGTATTTAATCGATTCGCAAACGATTTTACCCAAGGATTAAGGTTTGAAAATATTGGTAATCAAAAAGTACAAGGCATAGAATTGTCATTTACGAAAAAATGGTCGAAATTTGAATTCAATTCAAATTATTCCTTCCTTGACGCTAAGCGACTAGATGATCCTAGCGATACGCAAATACCACTGCTTTCAAGGCATAAATTATGGCTTGGCGGAAGCTATCCTTTTTCAGCTTGGACAGCTTCAATAAACGCTAGATGGATCTCTAGACCAACCACCACCCAGGATAATATTCGCTACCCAGGAAATCAAAAAGGCCCGAATTATGTACGAGTCGATCTGGCATTACAAAGCGAATTATTAGCGCAACATTGGCGTTGGAGCGTAAAGGTTAATAACTTATTTGATCGAAAAATAGAGCATATAGGATCGTCAAATGCTTCTACATCGGTAATACCTCAACCGGGAATAAACGGAATGATCGGCATAGAATATACTTTTTAACTTCTATTTTTTTAGTGATTAAAGTAGATAAAAGTATTACGAAGAAAAATGTATATTAAAAATATATCTATCGATTTATAACTCGAAAGTGGATTAATCGGCAGGCTCTCTAATCATCTGGCTTTTCATTTAAAGCGGCTCTAACTTCATGTCGAATACGGTCTAAACGCCGGATTAACGTTTAAACCAACGCTTAGGATTAATGGGTTTACCTTGGTGTCGCAATTCAAAGTAGAGTGCTGGTTGTTTTTGACCACCACTTTGTCCAAGAGTAGAAACCGCTTCGCCAGCTTCCACCCAATCACCGACTTCTTTATATAGTGCCTGATTGTAGCCGTAAAGACTCATATATCCTTTACCGTGATCAACAATCATCAATAAACCGAAGCCACGTAGCCAATCGGCGTAAACGACTCGTCCATGATGAATCGAATTGATTTCGATACCTTCTCTTCCGGCGATTAAAATACCGCTGCTGCGTTGTCCTTGGTTAAGACTGCCGTATCTTTGAATTTGTTTTCCGCTGGTAGGCCACTTTAGTCGGCCTTTTAATTTTTTTAATCCTTCGAGCGGTTGGGTAAAATCCATTTCTTCAATGGTTTGCCTAACCGAATCAATCAGTTGTTGAAGTTCTTGTGCATTAATTTCTAATTCCGTCAGTTGATCATTTTTTGAAGCGATTTCTTTTGTGAGCGTTTCTACCAGTTTTTTTCGTTTTAATTTTAGTTTGGTGAGTTGTTTTGTTTCTGCTTCCTTTGATTGTCGTAGTAAATCCAGTTGACGAATTTCTTTTTGAATGGCTAGGTCGATATTCTTAAGTTCGCTGAGCGTTTTTTTTAACTCATTAACCTGTTTGCTACGCGCCTTGTTCATATAATCGTAATAAACCAGCATACGCCCTAGTTCATCAGGATCTTGTTGGTTAAGCAGCAATTTGAGATATTCCTGTTTGCCATTCATATAAGCGGAACGAAGCTGATCGGCTAAGGCTTTTTTTTGAGCCTTTTTATCGACTTCTAAAGTTTGTTGCTGGCGACGTAGTCGTTTTAATTGATATTCTTTTTTCTTTAATTGTCGTTTAGTGGATCGCAAAATTTTTGAAGCTGTGGCAATTCTTTTTTCTGAGCTTCGTAGTTTTTTTAACGCCGAGGATTGTTGTTTTCGTTTTTTAGAAAGCGTTGATTGCAGTAATTTTATTTTACTTTTGAGCTGTTTTAGTTCTTGTTTAGCGATCTCTTTATCGGGATTATCAGCTTGTTCAGCAGCGGCCCAACTCTGCGTTGAATAGAGCAAGGCGAGCGCTAGCAATAAGGATTTATTCAATTGAAAAACCGGCCATTAATCAATAACTTCCATTAATGGTTTTCCGGTCATCTCTTTGGGGATCGGCAAACCAGCAATTGATAATAAACTCGGCGCAACATCTGATAAGACGCCTTTATTGGTGGTCACTTTGGCTTTTCGGCCGACATAAATAAACGGTACTAAAAAATTGGTATGGGCGGTATGCGGCTGCCCCGTTTGATGATCGGACATTTTTTCTGCGTTACCGTGATCGGCAGTAATCATTGCTTCACCGCCATTTTCTTGAAGTGATTTTATAATTCTTGCAATACAACTATCCAAAGCTTCGATGGCTTTAACGGTCGCCTCAAAATTGCCGGTATGGCCAACCATGTCCGGATTGGCAAAATTACAAATAATAAAATCGTATTGGTTGGACTCAATGGCTGCAACGAATTTATCGGTTAATAACGGTGCATTCATTTCCGGCTGAAGGTCGTAAGTTGCCACTTTGGGAGACGGGATCAGTTCTCGATCTTCTCCCTCAAAAGGTTGCTCAACACCGCCACTAAAAAAGAAGGTCACGTGAGCATACTTTTCTGTTTCGGCAATACGTAATTGAGTTTTGCCCAAATCTTGCAAATGCTCTCCTAGCACCTTTGCCAAACGAACAGGATGATAGGCACAGGCAGTATCAATGCTATCGGCGTATTGGGTTAACATCACAAAATCGGCCAGCGCTATTTTCGATTCTCTGGCAAAACCTTCAAAATCCGTATCGACGAACGCACGAGTAATTTCGCGCGCTCGATCGGCCCTAAAATTCATAAAAATAACGGCATCACCCGCTTCAATTTTGACCGGCTCGCCAATTAAGCTTGGTTTAACAAATTCATCATTTTCGCCGCGATCGTAAGCCGCAGCTAGCGCTTCAGTGGCATTGTCGAAGTGTTCGCCTTCGTCGCTTTCGGTGAGCATTTTGTAAGCTAACTCAACACGATCCCATCGGTTATCGCGATCCATCGCATAATATCGTCCAATTAAACTAGCAATTCGTCCACTACCAAGCTCGTCAATTTCGTCAATATATTGCTGGGCACTTTTTGGTGGAGTGTCTCTTCCATCCAAAAATCCGTGTAGATAAATTTTGTTTGCGCCTTTTTCGTCGGCTAACTTCATAACCGCTTTAATATGATCTATATGGGAATGCACACCGCCGTCGGAAAGCAATCCCATAATATGAATCGCTTTGTCGTTTTCAATAGCGCTATTAATTGCTTTGCTGATTGCGGGATTTTGTTGAAACTCCCCGTCTGTAATGGCCTTACTAATGCGACTGAAGTCTTGATAAACCACTCGACCAGATCCTAAATTTAGGTGGCCGACTTCTGAATTTCCCATTTGTTGGTCTGGTAAACCAACATCGGTACCAGAGCCTGAAATTAAGGTATGGGGATAGTTTTCCCAGAGATTATCCCAATTGGGCTTATTAGCGGCCATAATCGCATTTGATTCAGCCGATTCGCTATAACCCCAACCATCTAAGATAATCAGTGCAATGGTTTTCTTTTTCATGTGCAAATTGGAATGTTCCGATGAGAAAGGTGAATTATACCCATTCTATTTGAAGAATGGGTATATACCGATAGCGCTTAATCGCCTTCAACCTTCATTGCGCGAGTTAAAAGGTCTTTAGCTGCCGCGCGTGGGTCTTGATTATTATATAAAATATCGTAAATCGATTGGCAGATCGGCATGTCAATCTTGTGTGCCTTTGCCAAGCGATTGACTTCTTTAGTATTTCTAACTCCTTCAACCACCTGACCAATATCTTCCGCGGCTTGTTGCAAGCTTGCTCCTTGGCCGAGAGCTAAGCCGTAACGACGGTTACGCGACTGGTTATCGGTACAGGTCAAAACTAAATCGCCAAGACCCGCCATGCCAGTAAAGGTTTCCATTTTACCGCCGAGTGGAATACCAAGACGCATCATTTCTGCTAGACCTCTGGTAATTAATGCCGTTCTTGCATTAGCACCGAAACCTAATCCGTCGGCCATACCGGCACCAATCGCAATAATATTTTTTATCGCGCCGCCAAATTGCACCCCGGGTAGATCGGAGCTGAGATAAACTCGGAAAGTATCGTTCACCAGCCGTTTGGTCATATCGGCGGCAAATTGGCTGTCATCCGCGGCCAAGGTAATCGCGGTAGGTGAACCTATCGCAAGCTCCTTGGCGAAGGTTGGCCCAGATAGAACTGCTTTAGGATTATCATCGCCAAATAAATCGCTGACTTGATGGTGTAAAAAATGCGCTGTCTCAGGTTCTAACCCTTTGCAAGCCCATATGATTCGCACATCGGTTGTTTTATATTGGTTGATTAAACTAAGGCTTTGTTGAAAGGCATGACTAGGCGTGACGATCAAAATATCGCGGACGTTTTCTATAGTTTTTTCAAAGGATTCAAATAATTGAAGTGATTCAGGAAGGGCAATATCAGGCAAATATCTTTGGTTAATACCTGTTTCTTTCATTGCGGCAATCTGTTTACTATCTCGCGCCCAAAGACGCGTTTGATTGCCATTTTTTGCCAAAAGAACGGCCAACGCAGTACCAAAAGAACCAGCTCCTAGTACTGCAATGGGATTCGATTGAATATCAATCATTACTGATTAGCCAGCTATCGCTATTGGATAGTTGCATCACCAGCCGGTGCTTCTGCGTTGCCTTCGGCTTCAACAGCTGCTTGCGCTTGCTGTAGTTTTTGGACGAATAATGCTTGGAAATTAACCGGCGCTATTTGAACCGCTGGGAAGCCAGTTTTACCAATCAATGTCGCAATAGTCTCACGAGAATAGGGGTAAAGCGTTTCTGGCGCCATCACACTCAAGGTATGTTGTAACTGCTCTTCATTAACGTTCTTTAGCATGAAGATACCCGCTTGTTGAACTTCAACCAAGAATGCAGTTTTAGCTTCTATTTCAGCTTTAACAGAAATGGTTAAAATAACTTCGTAGTTGTCTTCTGCAACAAGTCGAGACTTACTGTTCATTTCCATTTTGATTTCAGGCTTATACTCCACTGAGAAAAGCTCAGGAAGATTAGGCGCTTCAAAAGAAATGTCTTTAACATAAATTCGTTGAATAGCGGCTTGTGGAAGGTTTTGTTGCTCTTCACTTACTGCGCCGGCTTCTGGATTTGCATCTGTTTGATCAGTCATAACTACGTTCTCTTATCTTATAAAATTATTAGTGTTTTCTAAATCTAACCATTTTTATTCGAAAATTAAATCCTTCTCGATACAATCGGTGATTTAGATCATGAAATTCAATGCTAACGTCTACTGGATAACATTAAATTGGTTTTTCTGTTAATTTCGCCTAAAAAAAGTCGTTCTATTTCACGACTGGCAAATTATCCCCAACCCAAGAGCTCATACCGCCTGCTAGCTTATGAACTTGTTGCATACCGGATTTCTTAAGGGTACTACAAGCTGCCGCAACCGAGATCCCATTGGCACAGACCATAATGATGGGTGTGTTTTGGTATTTTTCAAGGTCTTTAATGCTATCTTTTACTTTGGACAAGGGAATATTAATCGCCCCATAAATGTGACCCTTGTTAAAATCCCCGGTTGGCCTAATATCAATCACCACCCCATTTTCTCGATTAACCATGTTGGTTAACATTTGTGAGCTAACTGCCTTTGGCGCTGATGCCATATGGCGTAACTGAGAAAAAGCCAATAAAACCGCCACAACTAACCATGCGGCAGAAAGTTCTAAATGCCCTTGGGCAAACTGTAATATTTCGTTCATTTTTGTTCCAAATAAAGATAGTTAATATCGTTATCACAGCCACAAATAAACCATGGAAATAACGAGGTCGGCTATTATACACGGCATTTTGACGGTAATCTAATTAAGCTTGCGAATGAATGCTGGAATGATTGGGATCTGCTAAATCTAACTTATGACTTAGCAGATCCTAAGAAATGATTTCGAATTAGGTTGAAGCAGTAAACGCTACCACTACGGGGATTCGAGATGCTCTCCAAGCAGGGAAAAATCCACCTACAAGGCCAATGATTAACGCAAACTGTATGCCCGTAATAAAAGCCGAAGCCGACAAGTCGAAGCTAAACACAATTTGCGAAAAACTGGCACCCATCGTCGAGGTAGTTATGCCGTCAAATAAGACAAATACTGCCAAAGTGCCCAAGACTCCGCCAATAAAGGCCAATACTACCGACTCAACCATCGTTCCACAAAAAGCTGCGATTCCCTTAAAACCAATGGCGCGTAAGGTTGCTATTTCTACAGAGCGAGCGGCGACCGAGGTATACATGGTATTTAAGGCGCCAGCCAACGCACCAAATGCCATAAAAATGGCCATACCCCAGCCAAGCCCCATCAATACTGCCACCCCAGAGGATTGTTCGCTAAAATATTCGGATTCAGTTGTTACATCCATACTCAAACGCGGATCGGCCTTGATAAATGCCTCAATTTTACTCAAATCGCCAGCAGTTTCTAATTTAACTCGAACCACTTGAAAACTATTTCCACGATTAAACTGAGTTTGAACGGCTCGATAGTCCGCCCAAATTTCGCTAGCAAAAACAGAACCCGCCGCGTCAAAAACACCAACAACTGTCCATGTGACACCGCCAAGTGAAACTTGCCGTCCTAAGTCGAATCCATTAAATTGGTCCAAAATACTGGCCCCTACCACCAATTCATTTTTTCCCGGTTGAAACATTCGCCCTTGGATTATTTTTACGTTATTACGCAACTTTAAGCCGTTTAGTGACAGTCCTCGAAGTGGTAAATTCACTTCGGTAAGAGATGTTTTCTTGATCCCATCAACAATGACATAAAGTTCAGGCGATGTGATTGGCCCATTTTCGTTTTTTGCGATCCCAGGCGCATCGGTGACGATTTTTACCACTTCGCCACTTAATCCGCTATTTAATTCCGCTTGCGAACCGGCGTTTAAAATAACCGCGACATCGTCTGCTCCAGAACTATTTAAGGTCTTATCAAAACCATCACTCATCGCCAAAAAAGCTAGTAGAACGCCGACTACGACCGCAATCGATAACATAGTCGTCAAAGAAGTCCAAAAACGCTGCGGCAAACTGCGAATATTCATACCAATAACCGCTAAAATTTGTTTGATTAAAGAATTCATATTTATTTCCTTTGCTTGAATCTAATAATTAATTCTTATTAAACGCATCAATAATATTAAGTTGCATCGCACGCCACGCAGGAATAAACCCGGTGACAAATCCTAAAATAAGCATGTAGGCTAAACTTCGTAGGACAATATCCTGACTCATAATCAAATTAGGCAGTATGTTTTTTAATTGCGGCTCTTGGCTGGCCCCGGTAACGAAGAATCCAGCGAAAAATAAACCTAAAAGGCCGCCGAACAAAGCAAGCAATAAAGATTCTGATAAAATTAATCCGAATATTCTTTTAGAAGTAAAGCCTAAAGTTTTAAGCACCGCAATTTCGCCGGTTCGCTCAGAAACGTTTTGCGCCATAGAGGTCCCTACAACAAGCAAGATGGTAAAAAATCCGGCCACCACCACACCGCTAATAATAAAACCAATATCCCCGAGTTGTTCGAGAAATGCTTTATTAAATTGAGACTCAGTGCTTGTTTCTGTTTCTGCGCTGGAATTAGCAAACTGCTTATCGATAGCGTCTGCTACTGACTGATTTAGGCTTGGATCAAGCGTTGTTATCGGTAACCAACCAATCCTATTTCCTCCCCATTTTTGAGTTTCATTAAAATACTTGTAGTGGATTAAAATAAAATTGGTATCAGTTTGCGGGTTTGACGGTTTAAATATTCCGCTAATGGTTAAATCCCAGGTATTTGAACCATTGGTTTGAGAAAATATATTTGAAGACAAAGGAATTCGATCGCCCACCGACCAACCGTAGCTAGTCGCCATCCTTTCGCCAACAATCATGCCTTGCTGGTTGGACAACCAGTCTTTTTGAGATTTTTCGTCCAGAACTAAATTGTCATAGACCCTCAAATAGCTTTCAGCATCGACCGCGAAGGTCATCGCTTGTTGACGTGGGTCTTGGTAATAACCACCAAACCAGTTAGCGTGCGTAACGTCTTTCACTCCTTCGATCGCCTTAATTTTATTCACATAGGCAATCGGTAACGGTTGGGTAAAATTAATTTTATTGACCACCATCAGTCGATCATCGGCGGATAGTTCAACCCCCGAATCAAATGCGTTTTGCAGTGAACCTAAAAAACCAAATAGCAAAAAAGCAATTAATATCGCGAAACTATTAAGAAATAACCGTAATTTATTTCGAGTAAGATTCTTGAATACCAGATAAGCATTATTCATGAGCTATGCTCCTTTTCAGACTCTTCTTTCGTTACCTCCTGCGTTGTCGAATTTTGTTGTTCGAAAATTCCTTTGTCCAAATGAAGGCAAGTAGAGGCAAATTTTGCGGCTTCGGGATCATGGGTCACCATTACAATGGTTTTTCCAAAATCTTTATTTAGTAGTTGCAAAGTCTCTAAAATTTCTGTCGCGGTGGCGCGGTCTAAATCGCCAGTAGGCTCATCGCAAAATAATAGATCGGGATCAGAAACTATTGCGCGTGCAATTGCCACCCGCTGCTGTTGTCCACCCGACAACTCTTTGGGTAAATGCTTCGACCGATCAGCCAACCCGACGAGTTTTAAGGCGGTATTGACACTATTTTTTCTTTGCTTACTCGACAATTTTTTGAGCATCAATGGCAATTCGACGTTTTTTTCTGCGTTTAACATCGGCATTAAATTGTAGAACTGAAATATAAAACCCACGTGAGCCGCTCGCCATTTTGACAACTGCCCCTCAGTTAATTTCTCGATCGGATGACTATCGAATAAAATACTACCATTGGTAGGTTTATCCACACCGCCTAACATATTAAGTAGGGTTGTCTTACCTGAACCCGACGGCCCCATTATTGAAACAAAGTCGCCTTTGTTAATGATTAAATTTAGATCCTCAAAGATGCTAATTGTTTCTTTACCACGAGTGAATTTTTTGGATACGCTTTTTAACTGAAAAAGTATTTCATCTGTCATAACTCAGTCCTCTGTATAATAACGGTTAATTATTGCTTTTTAGGAAAGCCACTTTCACGCCCATGTCGGGTAGAATTCGGCTGTCTTTGTTCTCGATTTTTATTCTTACTCTAACGGTCGCTTTTGCTCTATCCGCAGTCGGTATAATGGCAATCACGCTCGCTGGAATATCCCAATTTGGGTATGCATCTAAATTGGCTTTGACCCGCTGATTTTTGGTTACTCGACCGATATAAGCTTCGTTAACGTCAACTTCGATCTCTAAAGAATTCATGTCGACAATGGTACAAATTCCAGTTCTAGTAAATCCGCCACCCGCCGAACTTGGCGAAACAATCTCTCCGGGTTGTGCGTTTTTAACCGTAACCACTCCAGCGAACGGCGCTCTAATGGTAAATTTGTCCAATAATTTTTGCTGCTGCTCTGCTTGAAGACGCGCCACCTTAATATCCGCCTTTGAGCTCACCAGTAAGCTTTTAAATTTGTCGACGTCGGCTTGCGCTTTAGTTATTTGCGATTCACTGGAATATTGTTCTTTATCTAATTGCTGCAAACGTTTTAAAACTCGGTTCGCTTCTTGTAAGTCAATTTCTGTGCTGGTTATTCTTGCACGAAGAACATCGGTTCGTGCATTCGACAAGTTAACATTAACCAATGCGACCGAAGAGTCGAGGGTCGCTAATACTTGACCTTTTTCTACCTGCATACCTTCTTCCACATTGACACTAGAAATTAAACCCATTGTTTCAGAAGATACGGTCGCAATCCGCCTAGCAGTAATATAACCCGACGCATTGAGCACTTCATTGCTGTTTGAAAATTGAAAGTTAGCTGACTCATTGTTTTCAGCAGCCTGCAGACTGGATGATTTTGACTCTGACGATTCTCCAATTAATGCATTCTCCTTTACAGCTTGACTCTCTGAGCGGACATTCGCTGTTTGTTCAGGTTTGTTTGCGGAGTTAGCGCCTAGCATTAAATAAACCGACAATCCGGCGATAACTGCTGAAATAATTGAGGCCAAAAATAAATGGTTGCGATTTAGCCCATTATCGTTCGATTCTTTCTCGGAAATTTTAAGCTGGCTAAGTAACGCATTTTTGTCTTCAATCGACCCCATTTATTTCTCCTAAATAATAAAGCAGTACATTCTGTTTGTTATTAGCTATTCAGCGCTTTAGAATAATTTAACGATTTCTATTTTCTTTCAACCAATACCCGTTATCAATGAAGATGCAGGATTCAGCATCTTCATTGATAACGGGTATATACTATGCCGCCAGCGAAGAGATTGGTAGTGACAAAAGTCACGCATCAGGGGTAATGTCCTTTTTACTTCGAGCGGAATACTTCAAACGGATTACTTCAAGTGGATTGATTTGTGACGTCACTTGATTAATACTAAGCGGAATAACGACATCTGAGATACAAATGCCATGTTAGACGCAAAAAAAATTGAAGAATTAGCCGGTAAATTTAGCCAAAGTATCCCACCTGGTGCGAAAGCTTTTCAGCAAGATATTGAGAAAAACTTCAAACAAATGCTGCAATCCCTTGTGAGCAAAATGGACTTAGTCACTCGTGAAGAGTTTGATGTTCAAAAGAAAGTACTCGCACGAACACGGGAAAAAATTGAGGCGCTAGAAAAAGCGCTCTCTGAATTAGAAAATAAAAACCTCTAAGTTAAGCTCATACAGCCGATCAACTATTGGCTTGGCTATCAATCTTTCAGTATAATTACTGATTAACTAGCTATTTATCAAACAAAAGGTTTACAACCATGAGCAATACATTCGTCGCAATTTTAATGGGATCTGATTCCGATTGGCCTTGCATGCAAAATACTCTAAAGATATTGAACGACTTAGGGATCCGCGCGGAAGTGAAAGTAACATCCGCCCATCGCACACCCGCTGCAACCCATGAATTTGTCACAGACGCCGAAAAACGCGGCTGCGCAGTGTTTATTTGTGCGGCTGGATTAGCGGCTCATTTAGCCGGAGCAGTTGCAGGATTAACCACCAAACCAGTCATCGGTGTACCAATGGACGGCGGCCCTTTAAAAGGTCAAGATGCACTTTTATCAACGGTTCAAATGCCCGCAGGCGTTCCCGTCGCCACAGTTGCTATCGGTAAAGCAGGGGCCAAAAACGCAGCCTATTTAGCCGCCCAAATGTTGGCCGTTGCCGATCCCGTTATTGCTAAAGCAGTAGCAGATGATCGCGCCGCCAACGCACAAGCGGTGATGGAAAAAGATCGTCAGTTACAAGCCTCATTAAAATAGTCCTCTAGATACCCTCGAATCAATGATCCAATGGCAACTTAATCTCGCAGCGAAAACCATACAGGCTGGCGGGATTGTTGCCTATCCAACCGAATCCGTTTATGGATTAGGCTGCGACGCCGCGAATCTAAAAGCCATCTCTCGACTTTTGCAGATAAAAAATCGTGCCGAGAGTAAAGGATTAATTGTATTAGTCAGCGATATTCGACAAGCCGAATTCTTATTGGCACCTTTGACCCGCCAACAACGTTCAACCATTAACCAGTCACGCGATCGCGCAACTACTTGGTTAATTGATAAACGAGACGGAATATCGCCACTACTGACTGGAAAATATCAGCAACTAGCGGTGCGTCTAACCACCAACCCAGTCGCCAAACAGCTGTGTGATTTAACCGGCAAACCGATTATTTCGACCAGTTGCAACCTAACGAGCAAGCAGACCACCACCCAAGTATCAAGAGTCCGCAATAAAATGATGTTAAAAGTGGATCAAGTCCTTAGCGGTCGCTGCGGCGGACAACCACCATCAAAAATCATTAATCTACAAACCGGCCAAATAATAAGAAGCTAACAAAATATTTCAAAAACCAACTCCTTGCTCTCCGACCTCTTATCTCCTTGCTTGTTTCCCTTAGCCCATTCCCCCCATATAAACACATTGTCTAAGTTAAAATTTGCGCTAACTTGAGCTATTTAGAATCGTTTAATTGTTTATAATTCATACACATAGACGAAAGAATACGGATTACAATTAAAATCTTGAATACCTATTCAATAATCGTTATTTGATCTGGATAAGCAAAAAGCATTATATTAATCGCCTATTTCGTTTTGGAAGAACGCTTTGGAAACATCGGATCAACTATTTTATCAAGCCGCGACCCTAATGTTGGTGGGCATGGGTTTTGTCTATGCCTTTTTAACCTTGCTAATTTTAGTGATCAAACTGTTCATTAGCCCGTTAGCCAAGCGATTTCCCGATCCAGTGATAGCAGAAACTCAGCATCCCCCACTGAAATCGGGTACTGATCAACCCTCTACAGCTGTTGTCGCTGCAATTTCTGCTGCAGTCACTCAATACCGTAAAAAAAATTAATGACTTCATAAGGGAACGCTCAATATGACGCCACAAAGCAAAACTAAGTCGGGCAAATCCAATTCGACTCAAAAGAAACCACTGGGCATCACCGAGGTCGCTCTTCGAGATGCTCACCAATCTCTATTTGCAACCCGTTTGCGATTGGAAGATATGTTGCCAATTGCACCAGTTTTAGATGACGTGGGTTTTTGGTCGATTGAGTCCTGGGGCGGCGCGACTTTTGATTCTTGCATCCGCTATTTGGGTGAAGATCCTTGGCAGCGTATTCGAGCGTTAAAAAAAGCAATGCCAAAAACCAAGCAGCAAATGCTATTTAGAGGACAAAACATTTTAGGTTATCGTCACTATGCCGATGATTTAGTCGAAAAGTTTGTCGAGCGAGCACATATTAATGGCGTCGATGTTTTCAGAATATTTGATGCGATGAACGATGTTCGTAATATGCAAAGCGCAATAAAAGCGGCCAATAAAATAGCAGCCCACGCGCAAGGAACTCTCAGTTATACCGTCAGCCCAGTACATCACCTTGACGGTTGGCTAACAATGGCAAAACAACTTGAAGATATGGGCGCGGATTCGCTTTGTATTAAAGATATGGCCGGATTATTGAAACCTTACGTTGCCGAAGAGCTAATTGGTCGACTAAAACAAACGATAGATTTACCGATTGCTTTGCACTGCCATGCGACCACCGGTTTAAGTGTGGCGACTCATATGAAAGCCATTGATGCCGATATTGATGTAATCGATACGGCGATTTCTTCGATGAGTATGACTTATGGCCATTCGCCGACGGAAACCTTGGTTGCTATTGTGCAAGACACTGAAAGAGATACCGGTTTAGATCTCAATAAGCTAGCCGAAGTAGCGGCCTATTTTAGAGGCGTGCGAGAAAAATATCACCAATTTGAAGGAAGTCTAAAAGGCATTGATGCAAGAATATTGACCGCACAAGTGCCCGGCGGCATGTTAACCAATATGGAAAGCCAGCTCAAAGAACAAGGTGCAGCCGACCGGCTTGACGAAGTGCTAACTGAAATCCCAAAAGTCCGCAAAGATCTCGGTTATATTCCGTTAGTCACGCCCACCTCACAAATAGTAGGCACTCAAGCGGTTCTCAACGTATTAACAGGTGAGCGTTATAAATCAATCACTAAGGAAACCGCAGGGGTTTTAAAAGGTGAGTATGGTGCAACGGCTGCTCCAGTTAACGCCGATTTACAGGCCAAAGTTTTGGACGGCGGCCAAGTGGTTAGCTGTCGACCGGCAGACTTATTATCGCCAGAGGTGGAAAGTTTGACCAAAGAGTTAACCACTATCGCAAAGGATAAAAATATTGCGCTTGCCGAGCAAGTCATCGATGATGTTTTGACCTATGCATTGTTCCCGCAAATTGGATTAAAGTTTTTACAAAATAGAAATAACCCCGAAGCCTTTGAGCCGAAACCAGATGGCCAAAATATCTCTGATCAAATCGACGCTAAAGATTCGCCTTCAACCAGCAACAATGCAAAAAAAGAAAATTATTCGGTCAGCGTTGATGGAAAAGTCTATCAAGTGATTGTCGGCCCATCCGGTAGTATTGATAATGTTACCGCTTCGGCCACCGAGCAGGTTTCCGCTCCAGTGGCAAATCAAACCGATCAGATATTAACATCCATCGACGCACCACTCGCTGGTAATATTTTTAAAGTATTGGTGAAAGAAGGCGATCGGATTTCCTCAGGTGATGTGGTTATTATTATGGAAGCGATGAAAATGGAAACGGAAATTCGCGCCAACAAAAGTGGCAAATTAAGATCAATTCATTGCAAGGAAGGCGACGCAGTGCGAGTTGGTGAATCTTTGTTAAGTTTGGAAGAGTAAAATGGAATTACTCGAAACATTGTGGCAGTCAACTGGACTAGCTAACTTTGAACTTGGTCAAGTCATCATGATGTTGGTCGGTGGACTTTTGCTTTATTTGGCCATTGTCAAAAAGTTTGAACCTTTGCTACTGGTACCAATGGGGTTCGGCGCCATTTTAACTAACATTCCTATTGCCGGGTTTACCGACGATGGCGGTTTACTGCATTATGTCTATTACGCGGGCATTGATACCGGCATTTTCCCGTTGATTATTTTTATGGGCGTTGGCGCAATGACCGATTTTGGCGCCTTGATCGCTAATCCAAAAATGTTATTACTCGGTGCCGCCGCGCAATTTGGTATTTTTGCGACCTTATTTGGTGCGATTGCTCTCAATGCCGTACCAGGCATCGAATTTTCGCTTCAAGATGCCTCTGCAATAGCCATCATTGGCGGTGCCGATGGACCAACTGCCATTTTCTTAGCGTCTAAGCTCGCCCCCGAATTGCTGGGTGCAATTGCGGTCGCAGCATACTCCTACATGGCGTTAGTGCCAATTATTCAACCACCCATCATGCGCGCACTCACTAGCGAAAAAGAACGTAAAATAGAAATGGCTCAATTACGCCACGTGAGCAAAGTTGAGAAAATTGTTTTTCCATTGGCGGTACTTTTGCTCACCATTTTCTTTTTACCCACTGCGACACCATTAGTCGGCATGTTTTGTTTCGGAAATTTAATGCGGGAATCTGGCGTTGTCGAAAGGCTAAGTTCCACCTCTCAAAACGAATTAATCAATATTGTCACTATATTTCTAGGACTTGGCGTCGGTTCAAAACTCAGTGCTGAACATTTTTTAAACATAGAAACCCTCGGAATTTTAGCATTGGGTGCCATTGCTTTTTCAATTGGTACGGCCACCGGATTATTAATGGCCAAACTGATGAACAAATTTTCCAAAGATCCGATTAACCCACTGATTGGCGCCGCGGGCGTTTCAGCGGTACCTATGGCTGCAAGAGTCGCCAACAAATTAGGTTTAGAGGCTAATCCACATAACTTTTTATTAATGCATGCGATGGGGCCGAATGTAGCCGGTGTATTAGGTTCAGCAGTTGCTGCTGGTATTTTATTAGCGTTAGTGGGTTAGTATCATTTTTAGGGCATAACTATTAATAGTTACTTTTAATCTTTGTTAGGCGCCGCTTTTTCTTGCTCTATTGGCGCTATTTGCTCTATTGGCGACAATTCTAGCTCGATATCTGATGGCTTAATTTTCTCTAACGAAGTCACATTTTCCACCGGTATGATTAATATTTTTTGATGACTAAGGTTGAAAAAATAAAGGTACCGGCTCGAACCGCCAAGCAAAGCAAGAGAGACTTTGGAGGCCGACTCTTCAAGATCAGAATAATTGACTTGGTACTCATCGATTTTACCCGCGCGTATTTTTTCAACATTTTTAACCGCTAGAATTTCAAGAAAGGTGGCCGTTAAAAATATTGCGCCGGCCGCAAATAAAATAGGATCCATGTATTTTGATCTTAAAGTTTTCTTGTTAAAACGCCCATAGGACTTAAAACGATTACGTAGGTAAAATTCGAACCTCAGTCCTAACCACGAGATGAAGACCCAAACGATAAAAATGGCAATAGAAAGCGGTTCTAATATTGGTGTTAACAAGAAATCACTCAAATCGACAAACTTCAAAATGTTGATGCCAAATTCTCGATAAAAGAAGAAACTGTAGGTTACTCCAATGAGCATCACGATAAAATAACTAAAAGTTAATAATAGGGTTGGATGCTCTCGAATAAAATTTTTCAATGTGGTTTCCAAATGCTTGGGTTTTAATTGCTCACAATCTATTTTAATATGTTAACTGGTTTATACCCGTTATCATTCAAGATGCAGGATAACGGGTATATTAACAAAGATCTTCATTTGTCTCCATTTCGAAGGAAATACCCAGTAATGAAAATTGCTATTTTAGGCGCTGGCGTAGCCGGTATTAGTAGCGCAATCGCTTTGAAACTAAAAGGTTTCGATGTCGAAATTTACGAGCGGCACACAGCCGAATCCAATATTGGCGCTGGTATTGTGATATGGCCGAATGCCGCCTTCGTTTTAGATCAACTGGGAATGCTTGACGAAATTAAGCGAGTATCTGGCTGCCCAAAAGAAATGAAACGTTTCTCGAGTGATGGCGATTCGCTGGGTTTTATTGATATAAAGGCCATTAATCGTCTTATGGGTTATTCCAGCTATTCGATCTTAAGAACTGATTTGCACGCGATCTTAATTGATAGACTCCGGTCACTAGGGATTAACATTTGTTACGATCATCAAGTAGTACGAATTACCGAACAAGGCTTACAAAATGTTGTTCATTTTAACAATGGCCGTCAATTAACCGCCGACGCTTTAATTGGCGCAGATGGCCGTATGGCGTCCCAAGCTCGTCGTTGTATCGCTGGCGACAATCAGCCGAAATACCAGTGTTTTATTAACTGGATTGGTATATTAAAATCATCGAAACCTTTATTTAGTGAAATTGCGGTACGGGATTATTGGGGCATTGGTGAACGATTTGGCATTGTACCGATTAATCAAAATTGTTGTTATTGGGCTGGCGGCGCACAATCTTCCAACATTGATGTAAAACAGCCTGAGCAATACAAAACCGAACTAAAAAGGATTTTCTCAGGCTGGCCCGACCCAATCGAACAAATCATAGAACAAACGTTGCTGGAGAAAATCAATAAGATTTATGTGCACGACCACGATCAAACATCGGTTTGGCATCGAGGTAATTTTATAATGATTGGCGATGCAGCTCATGCCGCATTGCCTACCTCGGGACAAGGCGCTTGCCAGGCATTAGAAGACGCGTGGCACCTTGGTAATTGTTTCGCTGAGAATTCAATCAATATCGATCGCGCATATTCAGAATTTACCAATATCCGACTGGCAAAAACAGGCGGTATTACCAACGCAGGCCGGGGACTCGCGACCAGCCTTTTTAATCGTGACGAAAATTTCTGCAAAGTGAGAAATGAAAATAGTAAAAAGGCCGATCCACTGGCAACCGCAACTGCGATGGCAAATGGTTGGTCGCACGGCTTGCCTTTAGCGCACCTCTAGTTAATTCTAACAACTAAAAATTGATACTAGCCCTAAAACCGCTATTCAGAACAAAGAGTTAGCAATATCTTTAGCCAAATCAATCAATTCACCACCATCGCCCCGGGTATTCGACAAAAGTACCACCACAATATTTTTGTCCGGCACAATTCGTATATAAGAATTCGCGCCGGGTTGCCCGCCTAGTTTCCCATACCATGACTCGCCATTTGAATTGCCAATATTCCAACCATAAGCATACCAAGCTTCTGTATCGGGCCGGGTGGTCATATCCGTTACCGATTGTTTTGAAATGATTTTATTTTGATCGAGTTTAATGCCGAATCGTAAAAAATCATAAGTAGAACTTTCTATCCCTCCACCGGGATATTTCCAACTCAAACTAAGCGCTGTAAGCTTCTTAAATCCTTTGCTGCCTTTTCGTTGATAAATGAGCGAACGATTAGGCACCTTGTTATCGAATTTTTCACAGGCGATCGATGGTAAATTATTCGGCTGGCTAATATAACTTTTGATTAACGAGCAAAAGGACTTATTGGTAGCCGCTTCCATCGCGGCTGATGCCAGAGTGTAACCATGGGTCGAATAAAGGTATTTATTAGAAACTAGTCGATCGCCGCTAAAGAGTTTAGATGCGGAGTAGGCCGATGTGTAAACTTTTTTTGTGCCGGATACGGTCGCTTTATCATTACTTTTATAATGTCTTACTTTGCCTCGATTAGCTAACAAATCACCGACGGTATGCTTACGATGTCGCTTAGGCAAACGTTTCTCATAAGACCTTGTTTTACGATTTAAATCAAGCTTATTATCTTCTTTTAAAGCAAACGCCAAAACGCCAGTAAATGCCTTACTTACCGACGCCGTTCGATAAATGGTTCGAGAGCTTGCCGCTATTTTATTTTTATCATCAGCAAATCCCCAGTTGTTAAGATAAGTAATTTTTCCATCAATGGCGATCCCAACACTAAAACCCATCGCCCGTTCATCGGACAAATAGTCGCTTATCTTTTTGTTAACTGACTTACGAAATTTCCAATCCGGCCGTTTAGTATTTTCTAACCAAATTCCAGCGTAACGATTTTTCTTTTTAATTTTGTAGGTTTCAACATCGGCCAGTCGATAGCCTAAGTCGCGGTATTTAGCCCAGGCATTTTTAAACCCACGTTGATCCATATCCCGCCTAGTAGCCCACTTAGTTGATTTCGGATCTTTTATCCAAATGACCGCATAATAGGTTTTGCTTTTAATGGGATAAGCACTCACATCATAAACTCGATAACCTTTCTTCTGGTATTTCTTAAATGATTTGGAATAGGCCTTTTGAGAGAGATTTCTTTTTAATACCCACTTGGTATTTTTTTTCGGTTTTTGCCAAATGATCGAATAACGAGTGCTGCTACCATCTTTATAGCCGTCGATATCGATCGGCATATAGCCTTTGCCACTATATTTTTTGAAGTTTTTACTAAATTCCTTGTTGCTAATATTTCTTGATGATAGCCATTTGATATTTTCTGTGTTTTTTATCCATATTCCCGCGTAATATCGTTTGCTGCCTTTTTTGTAAGACTCCAAATCAACTAATCGGTAATTATCTTTTTGATATTTTTTCCATTTTTTCTTAAACGCATTGTTATCCAATTGCGAATGAATCGCCCATTTTCGCTTGTCCAAGTTTTTATTAAAGACGATGCTGAATTTTGGTTTTGAGCCCGAGCTAATTTCGATATCAATCGGTCGAAAGCTTTTAAGCTTGAGTTGATCGAGCTTTTTTTGATAATCCGATCGAGAAAGATTGGTAAATGATTGCCAGCCTAAATACTGGTCCGTTTGTTCTAAAACTGCATAACAAGGAAGAGAAAAACTGAAGACAACGATTGCAATTAATCCGACAGTTATTTTTCGCAAATGATCCATGACGCCCTCCGCGTATTGAACTGAAAAATAGACTGGATTGGCTTCAAATAGAATTGATTGATGCATTTGAAGCAGTGAACAGTCTATTCCTTTTGAATTAACTTTTCAATAAGGCTGCTGGGGAAGCTAGCGTAAGCTCCCTCCTGCGTCGGGATGCCTGTTAAAGGCCATTGTCAAATATTTTAACCGAAAACCGACTTGTTTTTATCAAATGGTGTTTTATTCATTACCACATGGTAAGCAATTCTTAGTAGCTTTCGAGCAATCATACAAACTGCCTCGACATGATTTC
>Ga0316209_1000510_pt1 | contig 66464 bp, 53 predicted proteins | sample 6monopyrite_MG_FD_204945 | JGI IMG/M metagenome (GOLD analysis project Ga0316209, IMG submission 204945) | Microbial mat bacterial communities from mineral coupon in-situ incubated in ocean water Damariscotta River, Maine, United States -... | ecosystem: Environmental > Aquatic > Marine >... | reverse complement strand
AGTTTTTTATTTTATGAATTCCCATTGAGAAATTCTTACACTGTCTTCAATTTTTTTTGCAACCGCTGATAGCTCACACACTTTTTTGTCTTTTAAAAGCGCCACTGCTTTAATCTTTATTTTTTCATTATCAGACAAAAAAATAATTTTTACATTATAATTTTTGTTTAATATTTTTGCATAGTCAATTAATTTTAACTCTGTTAGTGGTATTTTTTTTACTATAGGATACTTTTGCTTTATATACTTTATAGCAAAGTTCATTGCCCCTTGCGTTAATCTAAAGTTTTGCTCATATAATAATCGCTCTTTGATTTGCCTTTTCTCTAAAAAATTAATATAAAAGTAAGCATGCAAAACGAGCAAAAGCATGCTTATTGTTGATAAAACTTGTATTACAATGCTGCCTTTTTTATTGAGATTGAATATACGCAGTTCTTTTTTGTTCACACTTACAGCCCCCTTTTTGAATGGTAAGAGCTATAGTTGCTACAATCACCCTTTCATCTTGTTTCTTTAGTGAAAAAATACAATCTATAACATTATCCAATATAATTTGTTTAGATGCTTTTTGATGTGATAATAATAAACTATTGTTTTTTACTATTCGATAAATACTGTTTTTTATATAAGAATACTTTATTTTTTTAGTGCCTTTTTTCCAGGATAGCAAATCTTTTTGCATATCTTGCCAAGCACTTTGCTCGCTTGGTGCTTCATATATATCTCGGGTAAAACAATCCATACTGCTTAATAATGAAAGCTTAGTACTATTTTTCAAACGAATATTATTTCTATCCTTAATAAGGGTAACAACCCACTGAGAAAGAACTAAGCTTACTATAGAGCAAATTGCTAAATATACTAAAAATTCCAATAAAGAAAATCCCTTTTTATTCATTTTTTTCATTGCATAGTCACAACGCGATACTTTTTCACTTCTTTATTTACAACATATAGATGTTCAATAACTATTGGTTGCATAGTAATACCATCTATAACTATCGGCTTTTGACTTTGAACTGTATATTCAATATCATCTATCACGGCACTTTTAGATATAAGAATCTTGTTACTTTCTAATAATTGATAATTATTTTGTATTATCTGTATTTCTTTGCTAATAATAGCTGTAGCATGTGAGATAGACGCATGAACTTGTGCACTTATTAAAATTGCAATGTTTAATATTAAACATGCAACTAATGCCTCTAAAATCAAAAAACCCTTAGTTAGTAACATAATTTGCTCTCCATCCTTATAAAATGATTTGAGAGATATCTTTATATGTAGTATTATCAAGTAATAGTATATTTTACAATACACTACACTTTAGTGTTTTAACTATCTATTTGGAGATATTTACATGAAAAAAATAATGTTATTGCTACTTTTTTTTGCAAGTGCTTTTTCAGGAAACATTTTAGCTGCAGAGCCTATGCTCCCTTCTTTAGGCAATGGCGGCAACCCTTTTGCTGATGGTGGATTTCAAGATTTTGCAAAAAACATTGAAGACCAAATTAAAGCATTACCACCAGAAGAACTTGAAAGACTTAATAAAGAAATGGAAAACGTGGTTAACAACTTGCCACCAGAAGCTTTGCAAGAATTAGAGCAATTTATGCAAATGAGCCCAGAAGAACAAGAATCTTATGCTGTTAATGCCTTTGCAGAATTTGATAAAAACAAATCTTCATTAGAAGAAAATATGGCAGAACAAGAAAAAGTATCAGATGGTATTGCAAAAAAATCTAATACTGAGCTTGAAAGTGAAAATAGAAAAATTGCTTCTACAAGAGAGTTAATTAATGATTTAATTACTAAACTTGAATCATATTTTTCAAAAATAAATAGCATCCCTGATATTGCAAACAAAATAGAAAAATGGGGCAACAAGCAAGCACGCCTAATAAGCTGGCAACAAGATGCTACTTTCAATCAATTCAAAAAAAGTGCTCAATTATTTATTCAACAACTGCATTCTATTAATGAGCCAAATAAAAAAATAAATAAAAATCTATTTTTATTAGATATTTATAATAATGAAAAACTTAAGACAAGCCTTAAAAATCTCCAAAGAATTCTACTGACTTGGGAGCCAAAAATACTCATGCAAGCATTAGAATTTCAAGCAGTAAGCAAAGATTCCAAAAAAGCCATTGTACAAGCAACTAATGGCATTCTTAGCGCACTATATGAAGTTGCTCTACCTAAAGCCCTTGATGACATCGTAGTAAAATATGATCCTGAAGCAAAAAAACTTCGTGAAGAAAAAGAAAAGCTTGAAAAGCAAGCTCTTAATTCTTCAAAGTATGGCTCCCCTAAGGGACAAACATTGAGCTATGGATCAGACACAACACACCAAGAAAATGCTAGTGGACATCAAGATTTTTATGATGACTCTTCATATGATCCATATAGCTCATATGATTTTGGGAAATATGATGATTATGGTGATTATGATTATCCTTCTTCGAAAAGTTATGGTCAAAATGACTCATTTCAAACTAATAACAATACCGATATACCAAGAGGAAAAGGATTACCTTCAAGCTCAAACCAACCTTCTAGAGTTGCCGATAAAAATAGCAGACCACTAAAAAATGATCTTGGACTAAAAAATACTCCTCCAAGCAAAAACAGTAAAAACAATAGTTCTGAAGATAGTGTAATTCTTTCTTCCAAAGAAGAAAAATCAATATCTGCCGTAAGTAGTTCTATTGCAAATGCAATAAAATCACTAGAAGAAGAGCTCTCAGATCCAAAAGAAGATAAGTCGTCAAAAGATAAAGATAGCGATTCTGTAACAACAGATCTTAAAAACAAAGAACTGAATGATACAAGCGATGAAATTGCCGATAAATTAAAAGAACTATTAGGCGATCATAATCCTACTAAAAAAACAGTTATAAGTAAGAACAAAGAAAAAATTACATCTGCAAATGCAATTTTAGAAAATGCTGAAAAAAAACTTTATCAAATTTCACTCAAAAAGAATCCTGCTAAGTTAAAAGATATTGCGGCAGTGCTAGAAGATAATGAACTTTTAAGCAAAAGATTGAATTGGCTTTCAGAAGCGGCTGAAACAACTAATAACAAAGTAATTAAAGACACTGCAGCTCGGATTAAGAAGAATATTAAGTCGCTCAAAAGAGGTAAAAAACTATCTCCCTACAAAAAGCCTGCTACAGCGCCTACTGCTTAAAATTTAAAAACTACTCAATAGAATCACTAATTACAAAAAACAAGCAAGTGCTTTTAAAACACTTGCTTGTTTTTTGTAAACTCTTATTACAATAAAATTTTATACGGCACACACTACTGTTGCTTCATTACTTATACCTTGAAAATCACTCGAATCTTCAGCTGATACAACATACATTGCTGTGCTATTATTAGGGATATTGTAATCTGTGTAACTACTTTGTGTTAGTGGTACTGTTGCTACAACTTCAGGTCGACTAAGTGCTATCCCATTGTGTATTCTTCGAATAATATTTTGTTCTACTATAGTGTTATCAGTTGATGGCACCCAACTCAATGCTGCAAAAAGATTCCCTTGTAATGAATATTGCGTCAAAAAACATTGGCCTTTTAAATCAGTTGGTCTATTTGGACTTAATGGTAATCTAGTATTAAATACTTCTCTACCGATAATATTTATTATATTGCTTCCATTTGCCATTACTTGTTCGATTATGCCTGCGCCTGCTGCAGTATAAAAACTATTTCTCTGCTGTATTATCTGTATATTAGTTGAACCTTTTGCTACATCTAACCAAAATGGCAGCGAAGTTGCTTGCAACTCAAATGGCGCTACAGACCATGTATTAGTTGTACCATTAAATACTATAGTTAATGGTATCCCAGATGCCTCTACTACACTATAAGTAAGTGTGGCATCGCCTTGATCATTATTACTTATTTGAATGAAATCGGCAAAAGCTATATTATTAGGTTTTTCAATATTTGGAGTAGATCTTATTTCATTCCATTCATTATCAGAAGAAGCTATATCTATATTCTGCGCAGAAGATACTAAAGAAGGCATTAAATTAAACGATGCGGTAAAGGCAGTAATTGCTCGATTATTGTTATTTAAATCAATAGCTATAGCGCTAGCAGCACTTGCAAGGTTATTTAATGTCATCGAAGTCCAACTACTTTCAGTATTAAGGCGTTGGGCTACAAATGGTTGAAATATAGCATTATTAGCCACATCTCCCACACTTAAAACCATACTTGCTACCATATTACCATGCTTATTAATAGCAATTGATCTTCCGGCAATCTGAAAAACATTGCTATTGCCACTGCTATTATCAATTCCAATTTGAACGGGAGTACCCCAAATAGGACTAGGATTTATAGTAAGAACTGAAGTAAACAATTCTGTGCCCTGGGTCCAAATTAGCGCTGCATTGCCACTTGTTTTTTCCATATAAAAACTTTTTTGTGACATGTATGTTAGCCCACTACTGACAGGATCAGTTGCTAATGGATTATATAAACTTGGATTTACATTAGGAAGTACAATATTTTGACTAGTTGCAACACCTTCACCATTATCTGTTAAAAAAAATGACTCAATTCTTCCATCTTGAGATGTTAATGTACTTGACTGTGCATAAGCACCAACTACAAGCCCTTCATCAGAAATACCTACAACTGATGAATGCAATATAATACTACTGCTAGTTAAAGAATGTAATACTCTGGGATTAGACCAAGTTGGGGTTAATTCATTTCCATTTATATAAGAAAGATATACAGTATATTCAATATTAGAACTGCTAGGTATTTGATTACTTTGTGTCCAAACTAATACTCCACGATTTTTATTATTTATCGCAACATAAGGAAAAGTAATATCAACAACAGGACCAATGCTTGTATTCAAATTAATTTTTTGAGATAGCCATGCATTATTGGGATCAGTTTTTGCTACTTCTGCATTGAAATACGAGGCATATAGTTCTTTTCTATTATTTTGTGTCCATACGCTAATACTATTAAATTCATTATTTATTGCAAATGCAACAACTTCATTCGCTGACACATTTGAAGCAAGCATTTCGCGTGAGGTTACTGGTTGATTATTGGCTGCTTTTATATTAAAATTTGTCAAAATAAAGACAAAAAGTAAAAACTTTATCGTTATTTTATATTTTTTTATAACGAAATTATTATTTTTTTTCACAAATAGTAAACTCCTTTTTATGATAATTATAAAAAGGAGTTTACTATTTATTGGTTCAACTAATCTACTGATTAAAAAAATTTATTAAGCAGTCGATTTTAAACTAGTTTTTCACAACGAGCACATAAACTTTGTGTAAGTTCACTTTGATTGTGCCACTGCCAACAACGTGGACATTTTACACCTGTAGCTTTGCTCACTACAATAGCGAACTCATCATCTTTACTTGCTTGCAAATCTACTTTTAAAGCAACCTTTGAAACGATTAAAAATTCTTTTAAAAATTGCTCCAAGCTTTGATTTATTGAGTTAGAAAAAATATTTTGTAAGTTATATAAAAAAGATTTCTTGTTACTTGAATCAATAATCAACTCTATTGAAGCTTCAAGAGAATGCTTAATTTCACCCTTTTCTCTTAATTTTTCAATAGCTTTTAAAATTGTACTACGCAATTTTTTTAACTGCTTACCATGTTTTTCAGCATCTTGATACATACTTTTTTTATATAAATCCCTACTTTCCTCTTGCGCAATCCAATCTTTTATATTATTAAGTGTTGCAAACTGCTGCAAATGAATCGACTCAGTTTCATTTTTTTGATAATGATCAAAAATAGATTCTGCTGTAAACGATAAAATTGGCGCCATTAGCTTATTTAAAACATCTAAAATATAATAACAGGCTGTTTGCGCAGAACGACGAGCAACACTATTAGGCGCTTCTACATATAAACGATCTTTAACAATATCTAAATAAAATGAACTTAATTCTGTAGTGCAAAAATCTGCATATGCATGGAAAACTCCGGTGTAATCCATATTATTATAAAGATTTTTCACTTGTTCATTAAATTCATTAATACGAACCAATGCATACTGATCAATATGATATAATTCATTAAAATCAATGGCATTTTTATTACTATCAAAATCATATAAATTTGAAAGTAAAAAACGCGCTGTATTTCTAACTTTTCGCAATACTTCTTGCACGTTTTTTAATAACGCATCAGAAATTGGTGCATCACTACCAGCATCAATACTTGCAACCCATAAACGCAGACCATCTGTCCCAACTTTTGCAACAATTTCTTCTGGACGAACTACATTGCCAAGGGATTTAGACATTTTTTTGCTCTTACTGTCTACTGTATACCCATGAGTAGATATTGTTTTCATAGAAGGTGCTTTTTCTAATACCATACTTGTTAATAAAGAACTTTGAAACCAGCCTCTATGCTGATCCTTTCCCTCAAAGTATACGTCTGCTGGGAATCGTAATTCACCGGGTTTTTTAAGTACAGCGTAATGACTAATACCTGAATCAAACCAAACATCTAAAATATCACTTTCTTTCCTTACATCAGAACTTTCACACTGAGCGCAAGAAAAATCTTTGGGCAACAACTCTGAAATATATATAGACTGCCATACTTCAATCCCTTCTTGTGCTACTCGACTCGCGACTACTTCAATCAGCTCTTTAGATGTATGCATTGTATCGCATTGATTACAAATTACAGCTGGAATCGGTGTTCCCCATGTTCTTTGGCGAGACAAGCACCATTCCAATCGACCTTGAAGCGTTGCTTGCAGTCGATTAATAGATTTTGCAGGAATAGCGTTGATTTTTTCAGTACTTTTTAATGCTTTATTTTTTAAATCATGTTTTTCAAGATTGCAAAACCATTGCTTAGTCGCTCTAAAAATCAATCCATTTCTGCATCGCCAACAATGTGGATAACTATGCACAAGACTTTCTTTATGTAATAGCTTATTTGCTTTTTTTAGTTCAGTTAAAACAAGGCCAAGACCATCCTTTACTGAACGGCCTCTTAAATATTCTGGCTTAATCTCTTTGTCATATAAGCCATCAGATGTAATCGGTGAAAAAATTTCTAATCTATTCTTTATTGCAACTTCATAATCTTGTGGGCCACATCCTGGAGCACAATGTACCGCAGCAGTTCCTTCTTCAAGTGCTACATATTCATCTAAAATCAATGGCACCGTATAGTCTTTAATAAATGGATGCTGAACTCTACCACCAGCACTTAATAGTTCTTCTGCTTTTACTTCTTGCAAAACATGTTTTTCTATTGAAAGTTTTTTACAAACTGCTTCAACTAATTCTTTTCCTACTAGGACATATTGCGTATGCGCTTTAATTAAAGCATATGTAGCAGCAGGCTTTAATAATACCGCTCTATTTAAAGGCAATGTCCATGGCGTGGTAGTCCAAACCAATACGCTAATATCATGTTCTTTGTACTTTGAAAAAAGTGTGCTTTTAACGCTATTTATCAATGGAAACTGTACATATATCGATGGATCTTTACGATCAGCATGTTCAATTTCAGCTGATGCAAGCACTGTTTTACACGTTGAACACCAAGGCACTGTTTTATTTTGTCGTGTAATATAGCCTGCTTCAACAAATTCTGCAAAAGCTCGTAATGTATCTGCTTCATATGAAGGATTCATAGTTAAGTATGGATTTTCCCAATCCATTAAAACGCCTAACTGCTTAAATTCTTTTTTCTGAATAGCAATCCATTTCTGCGCATACTTACGACAAGCTGTTTGCAAAGCAGCACCTTTTAAATCAGGATTTTCTGCTGCAACTTTCAGCTCAATTGGCAACCCATGACAATCCCATCCTGGAGTGACTGGAACTTGTTTTCCCTGCATTCTTTGTGACTTTGATGTAATATCTTTTAAAATTTTATTTAATGCCGTTCCTAGGTGTATCGAAGCATTTGCATAAGGCGGGCCATCATGTAAAATAAACTTTTCATTCCCTTTATTACAAAAGAATGTTTTTTTATATAAATCTTCTTTTTCCCAGCGTGCAAGTAATTTTTTATCATCTTCTTTTGGATTTGATCTAATAGGAAAATCAGTATGAGGTAAGTTAAGCGTATGCTTAAAACTTATTTTTTTTTCATTGTTATTCTGATCCATACTCAAATTCCTTGCTAATGCACTAAGATAAATTTAATTATAACTGTTTTTTCGATAATTCTTTTAGTATAAAACATTCAAAACAGTTTGATAAGAAGCGACTTAAAATAATTATTTTGCAATAGCCTGATTTTTTATTGTTTGATATAGTTCTAAAAAACAGTTTTTACTTTTTTTTAGAACTATTTATATTAAGGAAACACATGAATACACAATCAAATTCTATAGATAAACTCAAAAATGCGCCGCCGCCAAGTAATATAAAAGATCCTTTAAGCGATGGTATAAGCTCTGTTGAACTTGTACGTGTTTCAGGATCTGATGTAGACATTGCAAATGCCGCAAGAGTTTCTTACGGCAAGCGTATTGAAAAAGTAACTGATCGTGATATAAAACTTATTCGTTTTTTAATGCGTCATGCACATACAAGTCCTTTTGAACATAATCAGTTTTCTTTTCGTATAAAGTGTCCTCTTTATATTGCGCGGCAGTGGATGAGACATCGAATGAACTCTTATAATGAAATAAGCTATCGTTATGTACAAGCTAAAGATGAATTTTATATTCCTCAAACATGGCGTACTCAAGATACTATAAATAAACAATCTTCTACTGGTGCCTATAAAGATGACATCGTTAGAGATAGATACATTGCATCACTAAAACAAGCAAAGGAAGCATACGATTTTGCTATTGAAAGTGGTGTTTGTCGAGAGCAAGCCCGTGGACTTTTGCCTTTGTGTACTTACACTGAATTTATCTTTACGTGCAATCTGCATTCACTCACTCATTTTTTACGGCTAAGATTAAGTCAAGGCGCCCAACACGAGATTAAATGCTATGCAAAAGCCTTACTAGAGCTTGCATTGCCGCACTTTCCCGTTGCTTTACTTGCGTGGAAAGAGAAGCACATGCCTGAACTTGACCTTAGCTTAGACGACTTATCTACCGTACTTGGTGATGACGCCATATAATAAAAAAAATAGGTGTAGTATTTTTTACTACACCCAATCACTATCATCATTATTTTCATGAATATCATTTGCATGATTTTTATTTTCTTTATGCTTTAGAATATTTTGTTCAAAAGCGCTTACTGGTGCTATTGGCTTTGCTTTTTGTTCTATAGGTTTTAACTTTGTACCTTTTTTTATCTGATCAAATACACTTGGTCGATTAGCTACCGGTGACGGTGAGTCACTTTTATTAAACGCTAAAAACTGATTTTTATTAGATTTATTTTTAAGTGAAACTCCATCTACTTTTCCCTCAGACTGCGCTTCAGGAATCCTGTCAAAATAATCATCATCACCTTGAATTGACTTACGGCGCGCGGCTAAAAGCTGCCGCTCAAGATTATCAGGTTTTTTATTAAATTTTTCTTTTTGCTCTACTGGCTTTAGCTTAACGCCTTTTTTGATCTCTTCAAATAATCCATCTTGTTTTTCTTCTTTTTCCGCCACCATTTTTAAATCATGTCCACTTTTATCAATTTCAACCAACCTGTCATTTAACTGCATCCCATGATCTTTCTGATCATTAGATTTTTTAGTAGGCCGTGGCGGCAACGGCGGTGGCATATTATGATTATCTTGCTCATTAGTGTTTTTAATTTTATTCGCTGACTCTTCATGCAAAGTAACTACTGTTTTAGTTGGCTTATTTTTATCAGCTTCTGCCTTTAAATTAGCCTTAGGCGGTAACTCTTTTTCAAAGTATCTAACAACAGGAGTTTTAAACTTAATAACCTTATTTAATTTACCCCTGTTATACAACCGATAAAGTCCTGAATTTCTATTCTTATTTAACAAGGTATCATTAATAAAGAGATTCCCATTTTTTACACTCAATGTGCCCCGAATGACTTTCATAGAACTAGCTCTTCTTTTTGCAAAAAGCGGATTTTGCAATGAAAAAAAATTAATAACTATACAGAGAAATATTATAGACCGCTTTTTCATACTAAGCCCCAATCTTACAAAGCATATTTAATGCTTATTTTTATTAAAAAAGGTTTGCTATTCTTGTCGCTTAGAATAACAAACCTTTTTAATAAAAATAAACAAATTTATTAAATACAAGAAAAGCCTTACTAAAAAACTAAGTTCTGCCAATAATAAACTAAAAAAACAATTAATTTTAACAAAAAGCATTAATAATAATTTATTATAAACAACACTCTAGAAGATTCTTGCGCATTTCAAGTAAGATATTGCTTAATTAGCTGCAATACAATTATTTTTTTATATATAAACCTATACTTTTATAAGGAACCTTAAAAGTGAAAAAAACTATACTATTTATATTATATATAGCGATATTTACTAAAGCACAAAATACACTGAGGCCGATTAATGCTACAAAAAACTTTTTAACAATTTCTTACAGGGCATTAACCGCTTTTGCAATAAACAATAACTCTAATGCGGTAGGAATATTTACTGAAAGAGGCCTCGGCGGCTTACCTAATGGTTTCTTTGCAGCATATTTTAATAAAGAGCGTGAAGTTGAAAATCCATCTACTGGCTGGTCAGAAGCTCAAAAAATTAACGTCACCAATACTACATCAACTACATTCCCTTACATTGCAATAAATAACATGAATGAAGCTATTTTAGTATGGACAAATAAAAAAAGCTCTCAAGGCACTGATACTTATGAAATATTTTTTTCTACAATTAATGGTAATGATCCTGGCACTCCACAATGGCAAACTCCTACGCTAATACCTGGAACTGGAACAACTACTGCTACTTTACATTCATCATTTGTAGGAATTTCAAATAATACAATATTAGTTGTATATGCAGAATCACCGGATACAAGTTTTAGCTCAGATTCAATTAAGTGGACATATTCAGCAGATAATGGTGCAAGTTGGAGCAACATTGAAACCCTTCAAACTAACGTTCATTTTTATAATCCATTAAGTGAAAATCTTCTATCAAAAAAAAGTTTTTACATGGAAAAAATAAAAGGATATGCAGCATTAATTTGGTACGATGTTAATAACAAAGTACAGTCTAGCTTATTTTCTAACACAACCCGCTCTTGGAGTAACCCTTTAGAAATATCTGCTTCGGCATTTAATCAAATACAAGGAAGGTCTATAAGTGTCAATCAAAATGAAAATATGGTAGCGAGTTTTATTGCAGATAATAAAGCCTTTGGAGCAATATATACAAATGGATCTTGGACCTCTGAAGAAATTGGACAACTTTTAACAAATCAAGTCGCTGTTGCATCTGATTGTGATATTAATAATAATGATCATGCTATTGCAGTGGGTATAAATAGAGGACCTAGTACTAGAACTACTATATATTCTAATCAAAATAGAAACAATACTAATTGGAGTGACTATAAAGAAGCTTTTGCAAACGAAGTAACTAGCTTTAGTCCAAGCAACACATATGTCCGTGTTGCTAATGACGATAAAGGCAATGCATTAGCCGTAAGCGATCTCATCGATGAAAATAATGGATTACCTCTTTATACAAGGCTTAATGATCTAGCAAATCAATGGAGTCCTATAGAAGGAGGCATGATTATTCAAACAGACTTAGTCCAATCAATTGACGTTGTCAAAATTATTACAAACATTAATTTTTCTATTGGAGGAGCTTTTTTTCAGCAAGAAATTAATAACCTACAACAGCGTAATGTTTTAGGTATTATAGCACTCAATACAACCGATCCACTTAATCCAGGATCACCAACAGATTTAAATGGAACATGCTTACTAACACAATACCCATTACAAAAAGTGCGATCTGTAGACTTACAATGGAACCCCTCAAGTCTAGATATAATTACAAATCAAACAGTAAATCGGGCAGAAGCTACCGGTAACAATGCGCGACAATATACAAGAATTGCAGTATTGCCTCCAACTCAAAATTACTATCTAGATAACAACTTACCAAGCGGTATTTTTAGCTATTTTGTAGAGTCTATTGAGGGTGCACTAAGAGGTACAAGTCTGCCAATAGAAGTTAATTGTGAATCTTCATAAAAGGTTTTTTCAATTATCTTTCCTATTTCAAAACTCTAAAATGCGTTAGTAAAAAAAAGAGTTGCTACTTGGAAGTTTAAGTAGCAACTCTTTTTTTTACTATGAAAAAATTAAATTTTTTATATCTTCCAATCAAGTGCTATTTTAGTCAATAACCTAACGCCTACCCCAGTTGCACCCTTTCTATAATAACTTATATCTGGTACATCAAATGCCGTTCCAGCTATGTCTAAATGAGCCCAAGGAGTATCGCCAACAAAGTTCTGCAAGAAAAACCCTGCTGTAATAGTACCTGCATTATATGCTGAGCTACCAATATTACAGATATCTGCAATAGGAGATTTAATTGCTTTTTTATAATCATTGTCTAAAGGCAACGGCCAAACGCGATCTCCAGAAAACTTTGCTGCATTTTTTATTTTTGTAGATAAGTTTTCATGCTGACTCATTAAACCAGTAAAAAATGGTCCCAATGCATGAGCACAAGCCCCAGTTAATGTAGCAATATCAATAATTGCATCCAAATTTTTATAATGCTTAACTGCGTAAGAAAGTGCATCTGCTAAAACAAGGCGGCCTTCTGCATCAGTATTACGAACCTCTGCTGTTTTTCCATTATAAAAAGTTACAATGTCACCAGGCTTTGTTGCTTTACCACTTGGTAAGTTTTCACTCAATGGTGTTAACCCAATCACATTAATATCAGGCTTTAGTTGTACAATTGCTTGCATCGTTGCAATAACTGCTGCAGCTCCTGACATATCTTCTTTCATAGTTTCCATAAACCGTGGTGGCTTTAAGCTTAATCCACCTGAATCAAATGTGATGCCTTTCCCAACAAAAGCTATCGTTGGTGCATTTTTATTACTGCATTTGTATTCAAGAATTACAAGCTGGCTATCTATTTCTGATCCTGCTGATACTGCTTGAATACCTCCCATTCCCATTTTTTTAATTTCTTTTTCACCAAATACTGTTAATCCTAATCCATACTTTTTAGCTATGGAAGAAGCTTTTTCAGCTAAATCCACTGGAGTAAGATTACTTGGTGGTGTATCAACCCAACATCGCGCTAAATTAACTGATTCTGCTATTATTTGAGCGTCTTTCATCGGCTTTTGTAACAATTTAACTTGTTCATTGGAAACAAGAATATTGACCGTCATTGATTTTTTTTCTACTTTTTCACTACTTAAAAAAGTATCATAGTGATAAGATGCCATTTGTGCTGCAATTATAGCTTGTTCTAATAAATAAGCTTGAGTGCAATTAAATAATTTCTCATTTGGCAAGACAACAACAATTTCATCATTATGATTTTGTTGTGCGGACTTAATTACACGCCCAACTGATCGACGTAAAGTTTCTATATTAAATATGCCACCATTGCTTTTCCCCAATCCTTCAATATGGAAATAACCAATTTTTTTATCTTGCATTACTGGCATAGAAAATGAACTATCAAGACTGCCAGTAAATTTTTTTTGCTGTACAAAAGAGTACAACTCAGTATTATATTGCTTTTCTATAGATTTTATTTCTTTATCAAATTTTGCTTTTTCCTCTGGAAGGAAAAAAGTATAAAGTGGACACTTTGCGGTAATTTTTTTTACACTATCTACCAAAGAAAATTTTAACGGCTGTTTTTTCATATAGTTTAATCCTTACAATATATAATAAATATGCTTTCTAAGGATACTGCAACAAAAAAAAAAACCAATCTTTTCAATGCTTTACAACAAGTGCTTAACCTAAAAATTAATACATCATATCTTCTTTATCTTCAATCATTTTTTTCTTATATTTTTGCCCAAATTTTTTAGTATGAACGAGGTCTAAAAACCTTCTCACGCGCTGTGTATACATTTCGGGGTTATAAAAATAAGAATCATAATGACGACGACCATTAGTTACCCACAATTTTTTATGTCCACCATAATTATTATAAATTCGTTGTACTGCATCAAGTGGCACTTTTTCATCTTGCTTGCAGTGTATAAAAAAGCATGGAATAGTAATCTTTTTCGCTGCTGAAGAGGGACTCACTGGATATATTGAAGTGTTTATTGTTTGAGTATCCATATGCGCTACCGATTTTAACATTATTTTTATCATCTCTTGTACATATGGATGAAAGGCATATTTTTTTAAAAGACCATTACCAGGCAAATAAAAATCATACCCACCAACTGAAAACCGCAGATTATCAATACTTTTTTTAATAATATTTTCAGTTGAATCATACGGGCAATCAAGAATCATGCCAGAAAAAAGATCTGGTCTTTTCTCTTGTGCGAGTAATGCTGTTGCGGCACCCATAGAAAATCCATATACGTATATCGGCTTACTACTAGTAGGCTCATAATTTTTTATAAAATCAACTGCTGACATCAAATCATAAACTTCATTTTTACCAAATGTACATTGCTGGCCTTCTCTTTTTTCGCCATGAGCTCGATAGTCAAAAGTTAAAACATTAAACTTTTTTTTAGGAAAAAGATTACGAAGAAAAAAAGAGTCAAATTTATCACACATAAACCCATGACTTATTACAATAGTTGCTTCTGCTTCTGGGTAACGTAACAAAACAGCGTTTCGCTCAATTTTATTAGGCAACTCTACTGATTCTCGTGGAAACAAAACAACTTGATCAACAAAGCCATCTTGCACAATATCTCTACGGGATCTTAAAAGCTTGCCATGCTTATCATGCTCAGAACCATACTGTAAAAAATTTTTAGGCGAAGATTTGAAGTAATCAACCACATAAGATAAATTATTTAATCCAGATATACCTATGCAGTTTGTCTTTACCAAAAAGAACATCACACCTAAGCATATACTCGTTGTTAAAATAACAATAAGTGGTCCTTTTTTTAGTTGCTTCATCCCCATCTCCCCAAAGCTCACTTTTAACTTAGCTCAATACGCATCCTATGTTTTATATAAATATACCAACTGTTAGAGGCGAATTGCAACACAAAGCAAAAGTATTGCGTCAGCTTTTTGCCAAAGATAGCAACTCTTTTCTATTAAGAACTTTATATATTTGCTTATTTGGTTCACTTTGAGAAAAACTCATCAAACAAGGAACTTTCATTACATGAAACTCTTCTACTATATCTTGAGCTTTATCAATATCAACTTTTAATAAAATAGATTTCCCCTTTAATTCAGTCGAAACGCTATTATACATTGGCATCATTTGAAGACAACTTGGACAAGTGTGTGCATAAAAATCTACCACTACTGTTGTATCTTTATTTGCCTTTAAAAGCTCTTGTAGTTCTAGTAAATTATCGACTTCTTGAACTAATGAAACCCCTTGCTGAGGAGGCAAATAAAGTCTTGACTCAATACCATTCATAATTTTTTCATTACAGCCAATAGCACTTAAAAACTCAACTGACTCTAATAACGCCATACAACCGAACCCAGCTGCAGTTATTGCCTGCCTATAATGATGATCCGCCACATCTCCCGCTGCAAAAATTCCTGGCACGGATGTTTCTTGAGATCCATGATTCAATTTTATATATCCATTGCCATCGCAAGCGACTATATTTTTTATAAATTGAGTATTAGGAGTATGCCCAATTGCTAAAAATACGCCTTTAATATCTGGCACTATGTATTCAGTGTTTTTTTTATTGTTAAAGATACGCACACCAGTAATTTGCTTGACAACCCCACCTGGAGCATCAAATTCTTCTCCCATTATTTCTTTTAACTCAACATTATATTCAATAAAAATATTTGAGTAACCTTGTAATCGCTGCTGCATTCTTGGTGCAGCACGCATTGAACCTTTACGGACCACAATAGTTACCTTACTCGCGTATGGCGCAAGCTGAATGGCTTCTTCAATAGCAGAGTCTCCACCACCAACTACCAAAACATCTTGTCCTTTCCGAAATGGTGCATCACAAGTAGCACATGAAGTAACTCCATATCCCCAATACTCAGACTCTCCAGGAATACCTAACTTTTTCGGCGTAGCTCCCGTTGCAACAATAACGGAAAGAGCCTGTACTATTTCACCACTTTCAAGCTGTAAAGCATATGGCCAAACATCTGCATCAATAGAAATAATCGTATCTGTAATACTTAAAACTCCAAGCTTTTCAACTTTTTTCTTCATTTTATCAATAAGTACTGGCCCTAAGATAATATCTTCTCCTGGCCAGTTTTCCACCTCAGTCGTCTCAGTCAAAAGGCCACCAGGCTTATTCCCTTCAAAGTAATAAGCTTCAATACCGCTTCTTGCTGCATAAGTAGCAGCGGTTAAACCTGCAGGTCCAGAGCCAATTATTGCCACAGGAATAATATTTTTTTTCTTTTTAAGTATATTTACGTCGAATTTGCCTTGAAAATTAAGACTTTTATGATAAATAAAGTAAATATAAACTTTATGCATACCACCTGCCATTAAGGCTATAGCTAATAAAACTATTATTGTTTTTTTCATTTTATGCATAAAATTCTCCATTAGAAAAAAAATAAATCAAGAAATATGACCCTGTGTACAAAGCAATTGTTTTTATTTATCCTTATTGAATATATAAAAATTCATCTACAGTTACAGGAGTTCTTAATATGTTAAATTTTAACTCTTTAATAAAATTTACCGTTTTTGCATATACACTTATTGGCATTAATTTTAGTAATACACAAGATTCTTATGCTTCAACGACAGATTCAGTATTACAAGAAAAAAGTTTAACCTCTAACGATGTAAACAGCAAGAAAAATGCTAACAAGGATACGTCAAAACAAGAAAAAGAACCACAAGAAGCTACCAGTGCTGAAGAACAAGAAGCATCTCCAACAACTACTGCAGAAAGTAATTCCAAAAATAGCGCTCAATTGATCGAAGAAGCAAAGGATGCTTTGATTAAAATATTTAACAATATCGATTTTACCCTAGAAAGCATTATTTTCTACCTTAACGAAATTGATATCAATCCAGATAAAAAAGACAGCCTTGTAAACAACATCCTTTCCTTGCGAAAAACCATCGCAAGAAATATTATAAGCATGAAGCTTTATACTGATATTACTCTCTTAAATCAAGCAGTTAATTGCATTAAAGCAATGCAAAATCATATTCAGATTGCTTTAAAAGAAAAATTGGCAGTATTTCCTTTATTTGATGAAGACATGACAACAAAACGATTAACTCCTACTCAATCAGCAGAAGAAATTAAAAATAATGCTAATAAACTCACTAAAGAACTCGAAGATTTAAAAAATTCTGTCGAATCTTCAGGGCTACATATCGGAAATAAACTATATCGCACCCTTATTGATGCACCTTTTACTTGGTGTAGTGAACGGCATCTAGGAACCTATGCATCTTGGACAATAGCAACTCTTTTGACAGGCCTTTATATTGCATATCGATTTAATGATAGTGTAGATGGATTACAGGTACCTAATCCAGCCCAACCTGACAATCGGACTTTAAAAGAAAAAACAATACAGTTTTTCCCTGGAAGCATCTATACTGGTCCTGATTATGTAGCAAAAACAAAAGCTATTAATTCCGCTTTAGAGCTCAATGAAACAATTAGCGGCGTAGTAATTCCACCCACAGATCCTATCTATAAACGTTGGAATGGATATGTTAATAACTTCATTCACGATTTCATAGGAAGACCTGTTACTAATCGGACAGTTGGCGATAATAACAGTGACTATGAAAAATTATTTGAAGTAGGAATACTTGGCAAAGCAGAAAATTTTATGTTTTCTATAAACTCTGGTCATGCTGCACTTGGCCTTATTATGTTGCCACACTTTCAATCTTTATATAAAGATCAAATTTCTATGAAACTTACTAACTGGAAAAATTATATTTATAGTTGGCATCTGAGATTTAAAGGTGGTATTTATAAAAAACAAGCCGAAAAAATTACTGATGAATTTAATCTTTATCCAAAAGGTGATTTAAGCAACATTGTTGGTTATGATGAAACAAAAGATTTCATGGAAGATCTTGCTAAATATCTTGCAAATCCAAAAAAGTTTAATGGCTTAGGAACACCTCCTCACAAAGGAATTTTACTTTATGGGCCTCCCGGCACAGGTAAAACTGAAATGGTACGAGCATTTGCTGGACAAGTAGTAAAAGAACTAAAAAGCAATAATTTAAATGAAAATAAATTTAAATTTTTAAACATTAACGCTAAGCAAATACTTGAATTCGGCTTTGATAGAATTCTTTATTATGCTCAACACTATGCACCATGTGTTATTTTTATAGATGAAATAGATCTATTAAAAATGCAGCGCAGTGGTGATGGCAACTCAGAAGCCCTCTCTACAGCACTAGCAGCTTTAAGCGGATTTCTATCAGAATCAAACATAGAAAAACCAGTTATTATTATTGGTGCAACAAATAGACCTGAAAATCTCGATGCAGCTCTCACGCGTCCTGGCAGACTGAGCAAGAAGTTTTACTTTGGATTTCCTTCATATAAAACACGATTGGAATTTTTAATTCGCACCGTAGGGAATAAAGTTGACCCAGAACAATTTGATCTTGCGCGCATTGCACAGCAAACGAGTGGCTACACTCTAGAGCATCTAAGAACTGTTATTAATACTGCTATCTTTAGATCTCGTAGCAAGGGATCTGCTCTTACACAAAAAGACCTTGATGATGCTTTCAACAGTGAAATACGCAACATTTTAACTAAAGTTGAAGACGATCTTTCAAAAGAAGAAGAGTATCGACTAGCTATTCACATGGCAGGACATGCTGTTGCACAAATCATCATGCAAGAAAACTCAGAAATCAATAGCACTCTTTCAACAGTTACTATTAATCCTATAACTGAAAAAATAAAAGAAGTCGCAATTTCTGAAAACTATAAATCTCTAAGCCCTGCAGCTGGCAAAGCCTACGGTAAAATGTTTACTTATGTTCATAATGATTCTATTAAAGGACAAACATCCGCAACACTAAAAGCTGAATGCTCAGTACTACTTGCAGGAAGAGTTGCTGAAAAGATGTTACTAAACTCAGTAGGCAGCAATAATAATAAGCTCTGTAGTGGTAGCTGCAAAAACAACGCTTATGTAATGGCTGAAGAAATTATGCTTGATGGAATTTCAAAAAATCTACTCAGTGAGCACTTGAAGATTGATTTAGCACAAAAAAGCCACGCATTACTAAAAGAAATAGAAGAAAAAATACAAAAAAAGCTATCAAACTATAGCCATTTGATTGTGACTATTTCTGACTTGTTAGTAGAAAGAAAAACCGTATCGTATGAAGAAATAGCACATGCAATAAAGAATCAGCACATGCAAGCGGATACCGTTATACAACCAAAAGCTTAAAAAAACTATAGATAAAAAAGAGAGCGCCTTGAGAATATATTCTTAAGGCGCTCTCTTTTTTATCTATTACGTACAATTTTTTCTAATGGCTGCTTATACAAATCCCATGTTAAATCTGCATGAACCATAATATGCCAAGAAAGTAACACTTCTTTTTGAGTAGATCGAAAGACTAACTGTATTACATGTTTCCCTTCAGTAAAAATTTCAACTTGTTTTTCATAAGGAAGCAAAAAACTTACTTCATAAGATATTTTGAATTTTTTTGAAAAAACTTTTCTCAAAAAATATTTATACTCTGGAAGCAGTTCAACTTTAGAAATTTTTTCAAGTTGATAGTTATTATTATCTATTCTTAGAAACACTGCCCAATCATCACATAATCCTCCAACGGTAATAAAATATGATGCTAAAAAATAAAAAGTTATTTTATTTTTATTACGTAATAATTCTGCCGCCAAAAGCGCTTTTTTTTCTACAGGAAAAGCAGCTGTTCTTAAGCTAACCATATCAACATATGCGGTACGCACTGGATCAGAAAGCCACAAGGCATCAAATGTTGCTAATGTTTTTAGCTGATCATACAAGACAATCGAACGAATATACGAAGGATTTTTCTCAGCTGTATATTTTATTTTTTGCCCTTGAAAAACATTACTTTTCCCCCAATTCACAATACGATTACAGCCAGGCAAAAAAATAATACCAAAAAGCAATATGCAGCCTAATGCTTTCATGCGCGATCCTTTTATTTTTTTGTTACAATAGAGTGATAATATTAGCTTATAAAAAAATATCTATACTATTACAAGGATCTACAATGTATACTGGCAACTTTGCATTTAATTTGGCCTGTAAGTACCTCTTTAAAAAAAAACAATCAGCTCGAATGAAAATCATGCTTATGGCTAGTTTTTTAAGTATTTTTATAAGTAGTTTTTCTTTATTTTTAATTTTATCTATCATCAATGGATTTCAACTAGCTACAAAAAATGCATTAAAAAGTATTAATCCCGAAATAGAACTTTATGCCTATGGACAAGAGCTTAATGTTAATGCAGTCAGAAAGTTTTTATATAATAATGTTCCTTCTGTTGAAGCTGCTTCTCCTTATGACATTCAACAAGGAATTATATTTAACTCACTAGAAGAAGACTCTGCAGCATTAGTTGCAATTAAAGGCATTGACCCTCTGCATGAAAATGCGATCACTAATATTGCCAAAACTATTACCGCTAAAACATCTTCTAGGCTATCTTTTTTGTTGAAAAAAAACAGTGTTATTATTGGCAAAGAACTAGCCGAAAGTTTAGGGAAAAAAGTAGGTGATCATATAAAAATATACTTTGCGCCTACAGAAATAACTAAAAAAAACATTTCTTTAAGTTATAAATCAACAATTATAGCAGGAATTTTTTCAACTGGAATTGATGAGTTTGATAATAATATGATTATTTGTAGCATGCAAACTTTACAGAATATATTTCCTTATGCGACACCATCGCACATAGGCTTAGCCATATCAAACAATATAGAAATTTCTAACTTAAAAAAATTACTTACGCAAAAGTTGGACTTAATGGTCATTACCTGGCAAGATCGATACCCAGCCATTGCGACCGTTTTACTTTTAGAAAAGTACAGTTTTTTATTAATTATTGGACTTATTTTATTAATAGCGATCAGTAATATTATAGCACTATTAAATATGCACATATCTAATAAAAGAACTGATATTGCTTTGCTTTATTCTATGGGAGTTCCATATAGAACTATTCGCTATTCTTTCATTTATTTTGGATTTATAATCACAATAAGCGCTTTGCTTTTAGGCAGTTTAATTAGCGTAATAACAAGCTTTTTAATTGATTATTTCAAGATCATATCTTTACCTGACAGCTGTCAATTTTTATCTCATGTACCAACACACACAGACTGGAGTGTATTTTATTGGTCGCTTGTAGTACTTATTATACTTATAACGATTATACTCTATATCTCCACAAAATTTATTAAAAAAATCTCTATCAATAATATATTACGGCTTGAAGGATAACGAGTAAAATTATTAGTGAATAGGACAAAATCCTAAAAGACTTAATGCATGTTCTATATATTCATCACATGAATTATCTTTTGGATTCATTTTTTCATACAATAAATATCCATGATTACCATGCTTTAGCTCTAGTGAACAAAGACTCGAGTCAGCCATGTCAAAACTATGTGCAATTTCTTTAAATGCAGGCTCTGTGGCTATATTATTTTTTTTATGACTTAATCCATTATGCTTTTTAGCTTTGTCATTAAACGCTGCGCCCTTCATATGAATCGTAAAACGGTCAATATCAGTCCAAATACTATCGCCATTTGAAAAAGCTTCGGTGCGAGCAACACCTGCAATACCCTTTAAGATATTAAATTCAGGGTTATCAATTAAAAAAATAACTTTACTCAAATCAAAGCATCCTTCACATGCAATCTCATGTAAAATAAATTCATGGAGTTGTTCATGAGAATGACGCTCAATAATTTTTTTAGGTAATTTACTTAAATTATGTAATACACAATGTTGACGATTCAGTATAGAATTTTTATCCACTACTTCTACTCCCTATTAAAACCGTGGCAACTTTACTATATTTTATACCATAGCGTAGTTCATAAATAACTTCAACTAAATCCCTTAGCCATGAAAAGAAGGGAAAAGTATAGCATACAGTTGACATGAAAAAAATGTATACTACGCTTTGAATTAAAAAAAAGCATCAAAAAGAGGAGAGTCATTTTTATGCTTATAAACTATAAACTAACTCTGTTAATAACGTGTTTATCATTCAGCATTTTAGGCCGCAGCGTTTATCGTATTAAAAAAAGCAAACTGCCTAGCCTTACTGCTTATTTAAATAAAAATAAAGAAGAAAAGTATTGTAGATCAGACTCTCACTGGCTTTATAAACCATTATTTAAAACTTTTAATGAGCGCTATTTCTTTAAACATCTATTACCTAATAATTACATCCCTTCTCTAAAAAATCCTTTCCCCACGTCTACACAAGAACTCAAAGATCAAATTGAAGGACTACTCTTAGAAGTAAAAGCTAAAAAGAAAAAATATACAAATTTTACTTTACTGCAAAATAAAGACTTTAATCCTGCCTATGGGAACGGTTTATTAATTTTAAAATTTAATGATTATCCCTATGTACTTAAACTTTTTATTGAAACACCCAAAAGTTTTATTTGTCCCTGGAATAAAGGTAGAGAACAAATATTTCTTTTCTATCTTGGCGGTGGTATTAATCGGCACCTATCTGGCCTTACCAGAATTAAAAACTTATATGCTGTCCGTAAAAAAATAAAAAAACATAAACTATGGAAAAATAGAATTGTTACTCCTAACAAATGGCATTGGATACCTAAAAACCCCGAGTGGATACACTTAAAAGGTGTCGATATTGGGCCTCTGAAAAAGGCTTCAACACGAATTCCTGCTACCTATGGAATCATTGCTGACTATATTGAAAATAATGGCTCTTTTTCTTTAAGCAATAACTTACATAGAAAAATTGCATTAAAGCTATGTAACGACTTAAACATGATAATTGACCCACACATTACTAACTTTTTTATTGATAAAAAAAACAAGCAAATCGCTATTGTAGATACTGAACATTTCCCTACTATTGTAGGCATTAAAGAAAATGTAAAATTTAATAATTATATAGAATGGTATCTTTATTTGGCTGGCAAATGCCTCAAAGATCTCTACTTCAGAACAAAAGTAGAACGACTAGAATTGCAAAAAAATTGATGCTTTTTATTTGTATAAAATATCTTGTTTGATTTTTTTAATATATTCAAGAAAACTTGGATCTTTTGCTATACAATTTTTAATTTTATTATATGAATGCAATACGGTTGAATGATCTCGATCTCCTAAAAATTCTCCGATATCTCGCGAAGAACGCTGTGTCATATCTTTCATAAAATATATTGTCACCTGTCGTGCTTGAACAATATCTTTTCTTCGGCTTACTGATACCAGTTGATCAAATGAAACTTTATAATAACGCTGAATTATTTGTGTTATTTTTTTAAAGTCTGCTGTGCGTATTGGTTGACTAACAACAGGACTTAAAACTTTTTTAGTCAAATCTAAAGTAAGCTCCTGACGCGTAAGCGAAGCAAATGCAAGAACCCTTATTAAAGCACCTTCTAACTCTCGTATATTGATAAACTCAAGAGATGCAATAAAGCATGCTATCTCACTGGGCAATTCATAGCTATGAGCTTGGGCTTTTTTACTTAAAATAGCTATCTTTGTTTCTAATGGAGGAATCTGAATATCTACAATAAGGCCCCCAGTAAGACGCGACCTTAACCGCTCAGCTAATCCTTGTATATTTTGAGGGAAAGTATCACTAGAAAAAACAATTTGCTTACGAGATTCATAAAGCGCATTAAAAATATGGAAAAAAGCTTCTTGAGTTTGCTCTTTATTTGAAATGCAATGAATATCATCTACCAAAAGCACATCAACCATTCTATATTTCACTTTAAATGCGTGTACTTTATCAAATCTAACAGCACTAATAAATTCAGTAACAAACTGGTCTGCAGGCTGATAAAGAACCCTAATTCCCGTGTTTTTTTTAGTAATTTCTGCACCAATTGCATGTATAAGATGTGTTTTCCCAAGTCCTGATCCACCATAAATAAATAATGGATTGTAGAGCAATCCAGGCTTTTCTGCTATAGCTTTTGCTGCAGCAAAAGCCAATGAATTACTTGGACCTACTACAAAAGTATCAAAAGTATACTCTTTCTTTTTTGTGGACATTGACCTTCTCTGCAAAGAAGGAATTTTATGCTCATTTTGGTTTTTCTTTAAGTCCTGGTTTAACTCAGAGTCAGATCTCAAAAAATCTGGCTTACTTGGTAATTCAATTTTTTGGGCTGGTTTATAATCTTTTTGCTGTATACTTTCATTATCATGTTCAAAAATTTCTACGTTAACTTCTTTAACATTTAATAAGCGAGATAAATTATCTTGCAACAACTTAGTATAATTTGACTGAATCCAATTACATACAAAGCTATTAGGAGCTTTTAAATACACCGTTTTTGATGTAGCATCCCAACGATCCAAGCTTACGGCTTTAAACCATGTTTCAACAACACGACTTCCTACCTCATCCTTAATAATAATTAAAAATTGATCCCATATACTTTCAATCACAAAATTCTTTCTAATGGTAACTATTACTGAATAGCGTAAAAAACAAACTTCTGAAATGCCTTTTATATTATATACTTTTTTAAAAAAAATTTATAATTATACATACAACACAAGAGTTACAGTATATAACAAAATAGTCTTTTTTCTAATACAATTTAAACGCAAAAAAATTTACTCTTACTCAATTCATTTACTAATTTAGTTTCTGCATATAAAACGATCGGACTATTATAGTTTTTTAAACGCGAGCACATTTCTTTATCAAAAAAAGAAAAAATCAGCTTACTGCCACTTACTATTTCTGGACATACATCATATCTAAAAGACAGTTCATTAGGATTATAAACAACAGCAATTTGTACACCTTCCACTGGCTTTTCAACTGATGTAATAATTACTTCATAATCACCTTGCTTACCATTATTATCGACAAATGTATCAATAGTTGCATGCGGAATAAAAATAGACGACTTCCCATTGTTATTTTCACTTTGAGTAATAGCTATAACACTAGAAAAGCTAAGCTCTACAACGCTTTTTTGTATAGATTGTTGTGAAAATGATATCGGTACATAATGCTTTACTTGTAACAGTGCACATTTACTTTGCGCATAGGTACAGCCAAAGAGTGAAACCGATAAAATAAAAAAAATAGTATATATAAAGTATCGCATACTAAACATCCTTTCTTGTGATAAGATATTACCTTATAATTATTTCATCCTAACAAAGCAACTAAAAAAACCTGTAATCTTTTTAGATCAGGCGTTTTTACATGAATTGCTCTACAAGAATAATAACTTTAATTACGATACCATTGCAATAATCTTTATTATAGAGTTTTTTTGGTGCGCCCGACAGGAATTGAACCTGTGACCTACAGATTAGGAATCTGTCGCTCTATCCTACTGAGCTACGGGCGCTTTTATAGGTATTTATCATATGAAAAAAGAATTGGTGCGCCTGGCAGGACTCGAACCTGCAACCAACGGATTCGAAGTCCGGTACTCTATCCAGTTGAGCTACAGGCGCAATACCTTTATATTTATAGCACAAAAACCTTTTAATCACCAGAACAAATAATAATTTTTTAGTGAATAAATGCTTATAAAACTATTTTATTTTATAGCTTTTAATTCTAAAGAGTCTTTATAAGTTTTAATATTGTGCAGTATTGACAAAGTAAGCTCAGGGAAATCCTTTTTATCGCAGTCTTTCCCAAAGTGTCCTTGATTAATATATTCATGATATTCACCATTAAACTTTTCATGCAAATACCTTGGCTCACTAATTGGAATCCATGGATCATCTGTTGATGCAAAAATAGAAATAAATTTCTGATTATTTTTTATTTTAGAAAAGTTCCAGTCAGAATCAAAATAACCTGATAGTTTTTCTGTTTCCATATTTAAATCAGTATGATAAGTACCTACTAAAACAGAACCCAAAATAGGATATGACTCTGCATAACACATTGCAGCTATTGAACCAGATGAATGCCCTACTAAAACTGAGTTTTCATCTGCTTTTAATTGGTCACGCAAAAAAGGAATCCACATTTCCTTTCTTGCAAGCTTTTGGTCAGGAAATTCTTCAGCAATAACAGCTATACCTTCTTGCTCCAAACTTTCTTTTACTGAGGGAAACCAATGGTCACCTATAGAAGAATTACTGTTTCCCGGTAAAAATATAACTTTTATTGCGCTACTCACTTTTCTATTATTTAATTGTATTATATTCAAAACATGCAAGAAATTCTTTATTTCCTTGTGTGCCCAAAATCGGTGAATCAATTACGCCTTTACAAACAAAGCCATACTCAACAATCCCTTTGACAACTTTTTCTACAATTTCTTCATGCAAAGCTGAATCTTTAATGATGCCACCACGACCAACTTGATGCTTTTGCGCTTCAAATTGTGGTTTAATTAAAACAATTAAAAAGCCATCTTTTTTAATAAGCTTTACGATTGTCTCCATAACAAGCAAGACTGAAATAAAAGAAAGATCAAGCGTTACTATGTCAACAAGTTCTGGCAGTGATTCAAGATAACGTAAGTTGGTTTTTTCCATAACCACTACACGATCATCTGAACTAATTTTTTCGTGTGTTTGACCAAAACCTACTTCTATTCCAAAGATTTTTTTTATCCCATTTTGTAGTAAACAATCAGCAAAGCCTCCTGTTGATAATCCTGCATCAAGGGCAACAAGCCCCTCTACTGACAAAGAAAAACTCTGCAAAGCCTTTTCTAACTTAAATCCTGCGCGACTTACGTATTTAGGATCAATTTTATTCAGTTTAATATCATCATCTGTTTTTACCTGTATGCCTGCTTTAGTAACAACTTGTTTATTAACCGTTACATTGCCTTGCATAATCCAGCTTTGAATTTGACGGCGGCTATACTCAGAATATTTTTCATGCAGTATTGTATCAAGCCGTTTTTTCATTACTTATTATCACTCTTAACAAATTGAATCATTTCTTTAGTTAATTCTGTAATCGGATAACTAAAACTTTTTGCTAATCGCGCTTCATCATTAATAATTTTTGCAAATGGCAAAGCTACCATAATATTATCTGATGAGCGGCTATAATTATCAGAAGTTACTAATGTTAAAAACTCAGCGCCTTTAGAACTTCTTATTACTTTTCTAAAATCCTCTAATGTACTTACTGGCAACCCATTAATGCTATTAATAGTGCTTCCAGGTGCAACGCTACGTGTCCGATGAAGTTGAGATGTTGGAAATATATGCGTAATTATTAAAGCTGGCTCAGATTGTTTTTTCAACTCTAAAAAAGCCGTTAACCCTGGCACTGCTTGCGCTAATCCTTTAATATGATTCATTGTTAGTTGCATGACTACCATACCACCAAAAATTTCCCAATCAATTTCTTCTAATCCTGGAAAAACTTCCCTGATTGCCGGCAATACTACATTATCAAACGTTGCAACTAACTCTTTGCGTTGGCCATTTCTATACACCACTAATTGTATTTCTTGGTCAAGAGATAGTCGAGAAATATAATCAGTTAATGCTAATCTATCTTCTGCCCATGGCACGGACATTTCGCCATATAAATCAACTTTATTACCATTAATTTCATACAACATGTCACCTGATTTTACGCCTATGAGATCCATTGAGCTTCCCGGAATAACTTCTGCTATATAGCAACCACCTGGATGTGGATTTTTTAAGTACGAAGTTAATGCTTCACTGGCATTATTAATACGTACACCTAAAAAAGGCTTTCGTACAAATGATTTCTCATACAAGCTCGCCAATATCGCTTTTAAATCATTACTTGGAATAGAATAACCAGTATTTTGGGCCTTTACGATTCCTGCAGAGTTAATCCCAATAACTTCTCCACGCACATTTAAAAGTGGGCCACCAGAATTTCCCGGATTAATAGGTGCACTAATTTGAATATACTGACGCTCTCTTCCACTAATCACTCCAGTAGTACTTTTAAGCTGCATGCCCAGTGGATAACCTAATGCAAGAACCTCATCAGTTCTGTGCACAAGATCAGAATCACCAAAAGATAAATATGAGATCGATCCAAGCTCATCGCGAACTACTTGTAATGACTCTGATGTAAGTCGCAATAATGCAAGATCTCTCTCTGGACTTACACCAACAACTTCTACATCAATGATACGCTTACCTAATGATGGAATCTGTATCCATACTTCTCGTGCTTCAGCAACTACATGGGCATTAGTTATCAGATACCCTTGATCATTAATAAAAAAAGCAGAACCACTAGCAGACCTTGGCATTGATGGTCTGTATGGCTGCATAAAGTCAAACTCTACTACTTGTGCATATACTTGAACAACTGCATCTTTAGTTTTTTCTTGCACTGGGCGCCAAATATCTGATTGCGTAACAATTCGCTCAACAATTTGCGGCTGTTGGCCATCACCACCTGATAAAAGCAATGACTCTTGTGATGCCTGATCTTTTATTTGTTGCTGTAAAGAATATTGATTACGATAAAGAGAGCCCATTGCTACCAAAAGGCCTATAGCTAAGCAATACATTAAAAAATAAATAATTTTAATACTATATTTTCTCAATGTCATTATTAAATTACCTTTTAATTATAAAGAAATTCATTTTCGCAATTTAGTTTATATTAATACTAGCCTTCTTGCAAAATATAGCTTTTACTAAAAAATATATTGAAGGCTCCAATTCTTTTTTACCTAAGGGAATAATAATCGGTTCACAATTTATACATGTATTGCTAAACTACTCATATATAATAATGACTTTATGAAAAATAGGAATTTCATGGGCACTCCAACCATCAATACATTAGAAAAAATTACTGCTTTATGTAAAAGAAAAGGATTTGTTTTTCAATCTGCTGAAATATATGGCAGCATTAATGGTATTTATGATCTTGGCCCAATGGGAGTACTTTTAAAAGAAGAACTTCGAAAATTATGGAAAAAGTCTCTCCAAAATAAAAAAGGAGAAACTCTTTTTATAGAAGGCTCTCTTATTAATCCCAAAGCAGTATGGGATGCCACTGGCCATACAGAAAATTTCTATGACAGCATGGTTGATTGCATGAAATGCAAACATCGATATCGAACTGACCACATAGATACAGCGAAAGCCTGCAGCAACTGTGGCAATATTGCCTGGACAAAGCCAAGAAACTTTAACATGATGTTTCAAACAAATTTAGGTGCAGCAGAAGATATATCTCATATAGCGTACTTACGACCAGAAACTGCACAATCTATTTTTGTAAATTTTAAACAAATCATGACTAGCTCTCGAGCAAAAATTCCTTTCGGCATTGCACAGATCGGCAAAGCTTTTCGCAATGAAATCACCCCTAAGCAGTTCTTATTTAGAATGCGCGAATTTGAACAAATGGAACTTGAATGGTTCTGCAAAGAAGAAAACACACAAGAATTTTTTGATTTTTGGATAAAAAAACGTCTTGAGTTTTATGCGCTTATTGGAATAAAAAAAGAGAACATTCGAATTCAGCCTCACGCCCAAGATGCACTTGCACATTACGCCAAACAAACACATGATGTTGAATATCAATTCCCTTTTGGATGGAAAGAACTTGAAGGCATTGCAAATCGCGGTGACTTTGACCTTTCATGTCATACTAAAAACTCTGGCAAAGATCTTTCTGTATATGATGATGTCACAAAGCAATCCTTTATGCCCAATGTTATTGAATGCTCAGTCGGTGTAGATCGTCTTTTACTAGCGGTGCTTTTTGATGCCTATACAGAAGATATTATTAACAATGAACAAAGAATTTTACTTTCACTTCATCCTTCAATTGCACCCATTAAAGCCGCAATACTACCCTTAAGTAAAAAACTTTCTGAGCAAGCGCATGCAATATACCAAGACATTCAAAAAGAAACTAGCTATACATTACAGTTTGATGATGCAGGATCTATTGGCAAAAGATATCGTCGACAAGATGAAATCGGCACACCTTTTTGCTTTACTTATGATTTTGAAAGTTGCAATGATCAAAAAGTAACTATACGCTATCGTGATACAGCTGAACAAAAAAGAATTTCTATTTCTTCTATTTCAGCATTTCTTAAAAAAGAAATCGCTATTTAAAAAAAATTAAAGGATGATTAATTGTTATGTTACAAAGCAGGTCAGCTACATTTTCACCTAGTGGTGCATTGCTCGCTTCATTTTGCGTAGCTATCGCATTAGGATCACTTTTACTATCACTTCCTTTTGCACAAGCAGTTCCTTGCTCATATGTCGACATTATTTTTACTGCAACATCAGCAACCTGTATCACCGGCCTTTTTACGATACCACTAAGTAATTTTACTTTTTTTGGACACTGTATTATTTTGCTACTGATACAAATCGGGGCACTAGGACTTATTACATTAAGCATTTGCTTCATTTCTTTGTTTGCTAACATTAGCCTAAAACAAAAAATTATGGCTGGCAAAATAATAGAACTAAACGTATGGAACAATGTAACTTCTATTCTTTTTTTCACCTTTATATTTACAATTATCTTTGAAGGTATCGGTGCTTTTTTATTATATTGGCCAATAAGTAACCACTATGATCCCTGCTATTCTATTTTTGTTGCTATTTTCCATGCTGTTTCTGCTTTTTGTAATGCGGGTATTTTTATCACTAATGACAACTCTTTTATGTTTAATCCGACCACAAGCCTCATCACACTTATTTTAATATTTGTTGGTGGATTTGGATTTATCACATGGCACGAAATTATCAATTACTGCAGATTCCGTTGGCATAAAAAACCTTATTCTTTTTCTCTTCATAGCAAAATTATTATATATTGCTCTCTTTTTTTTATTGCTTGCTCTACACTACTATTTTGGCTTATTCAACTTAATTCATACGCAAACAGCTATATACTTAACAGCACATTTTTAACAAGCCTTTTTCAGGCAATATCATTTAAAAGCGCTGGATTTATACTTATGCCACTAACCTCTTTATCCCTTGGAAACATATTATTAATAATGACCTTAGCCTTTATTGGATCTGCTCCAGGATCCACGGGTAGTGGTATAAAAATCACGAGCATTGTTCTTTATTTAGCTGCCATAAAAGCAGCTATTGCTGGGCAAGCTAATATTGTCATCAATGGCCGAACGATTGCTTACGATCAAATTTTACGCGCAATTGCAATTGTATCTCTTGGATTATTTTGGATTGCTTTAACAACAATGATACTTGTTTGCATTGAAAAGCAACCTTTTTTAACATTACTCTTTGAAGCGGTTTCGGCTTTTACTAATTTAGGACTATCATTTAACATAACACCGCATTTATCACTTTATAGTAAATACATTATTATTATTAGTATGATTACTGGTCGCATTGGATCATTAACCCTCATAATTGCTTTGCGTGAAGTAGCAACACAAACAAAAAATGAATCTATTGGTATTATCTACCCTGAAGAACGAATTATGCTTTCATAGCTCTTAGATAAGGATTATTAATTTATGAAATTTTGTGTCATTGGACTTGGAAGATTAGGGAATCAAATTGCAATAACATTAGCTGAAAACGGCATGGATGTTATGGCAATAGATAGTAATGAACTAGCAGTTAACTCAGTATGTGATAAAGTTGCTCAAGCAGTTTGTATTCAAAGCATTGATGAGCAATCTTTACGTGATGTTGGCGTAGATCAAATACCCACTGTCATTGTAACCATGGGATCTGACTTTGAAACTTCTACGTTAGTTACTGTGCTACTTAAAAAGAAATTTAATATACCCAATGTTATTACACGCGCTACCAATGAAAATCATAAAGAAATATTAAAGCTTATTGGCGCTGACCATTACTTTTTACCTGAAAAAGAAGTTGGCATCCGATTGGCAGATAAATTAAGCTCTCCTTTTATGGATCTTATTAGACTTGATGAAGAGTTTTGCGTTAGTCAAATAATGACACCAAAGCAGTATGTTGGAGAACAATTAAATACTATTAATTTTTTTCAAAAATATAATATACACTGCATCGGAATAAAAAAAGCTGACAATATAATTAGTGGTGACTTAAACTGTGTTATTACTGAAAAAGATAAGCTTATTTTTGCTGGAAAAAATAGCGATCTTGAAACATTCGTACAGCAATAATTAACAAAAAATTTACTTATATCGATTGATCTATATTTTTTCTGCAAACATCTGATTAAATAACTTTGCAAAATTGCTCCAATAAAGGCATACTTCATAGTAATTAATATAAAAATGTACTGCTTTAAATTAGCTTTGTGGCAGTTCATTTTTACATTAATATTTTTATCTCAAACAGCAATGATACAAACAAATTTTTTAACTATTAATAAGAGCTTATAAATGATACAAAAAAAATTACTTCCCCTCTACTTATTATTAATATTATTTGCAGCACTCGAGGGAAAAACTGAAGCCTCTTGGTATGAAAAAAATTTAAACAATACAAAAAAACAGCTTAAAAAATGCAAAAAAAGCGCAGAAAAATTTATCGATAAATATCCTAAAACAAGTATCATCCTTGGCTTTGCTGCAATCGCAGGAATAATTTATGGTGGCCACTCTCTTTATCAATGGAATGAACGGCAATTAGCAGTAGAAAGAGAAAGAGTAGAAAGAGAAAGAGAAAGAGTAGAAAGAGAAAGAATAGAAGCCATCAAAAAATTCTTAGATGGAATACTTACTATTACTCCCGACCTAAAAGGAAATATAGCTGAATTAAAAGATAAAATCGATAGTGATAATAATAATAATAAAAAAGAAGGCATTGACTATCAAAATTTTGAAAAAACTATTTCTTCTACTGGTCAAATGGCGCCCCATCTGGAAATTAAATGGTCTACCTTAAAAGCCATTTCTGAAAAAGAACTAACAAGCGCAGAGTTTGATCTATTCCTTAATAATATGTTTCGCTATGAAAATAATTCTATTTCTTTTAATAAAGATTGCAATGAGACAGTAACTCAAATTTTGCAACTGGCAGTGTGTAATCATCATATTTATACAGAGTTAGGAACCAATCCACAAAAATTCCCTAATGCAGCTATAATATGTAAAAAAATTATTCATTTTATTTTGAATAAATATTCATTTAGTTCTGTGAACATTAAAGCTGCTCGCAGAAGATAGACTTAATAAGTCACCTAAAAGTTTTTATATTAAGCAGTTTCATAGCTTTACTTGCGAAGTTTTTCTATCTCAGGGTTACGATTAAGCCCGAGGTTATCAATAGTAAAATCAGTAGCTTTTAATGTAATTATCATGCTATTTTATTTAGTTTTTTAGTGGCTTTATAAAGAGAATACCTTATTTAGAAAAAAGCTTTCAACAAGATTCTTTTGGCTGCAAAGCAAAAAGCTGCAATATGATAAAAGCTAAATTTCATCTTAACGTGTAAAAAAAATGCTAGGATTATAAAACATCCTAGCATTTTTTTTATTAGCATTTTAAATTTTATGCAGATTCAATGCGTACAACTGTTAATGGCTGACGATGGCCTTTTTTCACTCGTACTTTTTTACGGCGTTTAAACTTAAATACGATTAATTTAGGACCTTTGTCATGCTTAACAATGGTAGCTTTTACTGGTTCTTTTAGCATTGGTTGCCCTACTTCAAAACTGTCTGTTCCAGTTTTTCTAAATAGAACATCTTTAAACTCAACAGTATCGCCTGCATTGCCTTCTAGTTTTTCTATAGCAACAGTTTTACCTGGAATTCCATGATATTGCTTGCCACCAGTTTTAAAAATCACATATTTTTCTGGAGTTATTACGTCTTTCATCTAAAGCTTCCTACAAAAACAGGTATGAATTAATATTTTTTTAATAGCAGATTAATATATAGCAATAGTCTATCAAATAAGGGGTTTTTGGTCTAGTTATCTAATAAGATTAATCTTTTTACCATTTTTACCATAAAAAACTCACTTTTCTGTCTTTTCTTTTATTGCACACAAAAAATCAAATGCCTGGCGTGGAGAGATATCATCACAGTTAATATTTTGAACCTGTGACCACAAATTACTACTTTCAAAGATCTTATTCTGCAGTAAACCATTTTGCTCTCTAAGCCTTTCTAACTCTATTAAAAGCTCCTTCTGAGTAGCATCAAGCTTATGATGACTTGTTGCTGCTAAATTTTCAGCTGATGAAACTACAGATTTTTTTCCGCTATTCTGATGCAGTTTATCTAAAATATTTTCTGCATTAGTAATAATTGGCTCTGGAATACCTGCAATCCGGGCAACATCTATACCAAAACTCCCGTCTGCTATGCCACGTACAATTTTATAGAGAAAAAGCACTGGTGCATCAGGAATTGCACTGTCTTTACTGCTGGCTGCATAATAACTTTCGATGCCAGGATACTTCTTTGATAAGTCAGTAAGTTCATGATAATGAGTTGCAAATAAACAACGTGCTTGGACCGATTTATAAATATATTCAACGATTGCCTGTGCTAAAGCAAGCCCATCAAAAGTACTCGTTCCTCTACCCACTTCATCCAAAATCACCAAACTATCTGGCGTAGCATACAAACAAATAAGCGCTGCTTCTTCCATTTCAACTAAAAAAGTACTTTTCCCTTCTGCAAGATTATCTCCTGCTCCAATGCGCGTAAATACTCTATCAACAAAAGGCAAATTAGCTTTTTCAGCCGGCACAAATGATCCCGCTTGTGACATAATGACCAAAAGTGCTGTTTGTCGTAAATAGGTAGATTTACCACCCATATTTGGCCCGGTAAGAATTAAAACCGAAGACTTATCTGTTAAATTGATATCATTGGGAATAAATTTTCCTGCACCAATCTGCTCTACTACAGGATGCCTCCCTGCTACAACACAAATATCTCGATTGTTATTATATTCAGGACACACATATTCATTATCATATGCTACCTGACTAAAGCTTAAAATCGCATCTACTTGTGCTAAAATATATGCTGCTCTTCTCAACCCACCAACATAAAGCACAACTTCTTTCTTTATTCGCTCAAAAATTTCTTTTTCTATGGAAACTACTTGTGACTTTGCTTGGGTTATTTCAAGTTGTAATGCTTGCAACTCAACAGTAGTAAATCGCGATCTACCTACAAGCTTTTGCCGTGCAATATAATCATCTGGCACTATCGCATAATGCGTTTTAGTAACTTCGATACAGTAACCTTGTACAGCATTATAAATAATTTTTAATGAACTGATACCAGTTCTTTTTTGCTGCTCTTGCTCAAAAGCAATTAATTTTTGATCTGCATTTGCAATAGACGACCGCGTTTCATCTAACTTTTTATCAAAGCCAGCTTTAATCAGCCAGTCTTTATCATCATCAATATGTAATGCTACCTGCAACAACTCTAGCAATGGTAAAAAATTATCTACACTACGCAATGCACACGACAAAAAATATGGTGTGCATTGTTGTGTCAGTATATTTTTTATCTGTGGTATCAATGGCAAAAGAGCTAGAAGCGCTCTAAAGTCTACGAACTGCCCTCGACCTAATGCAATACGACCAATAATGCGCTCCATATCGCCAAGAGAACTAAACAGCTCTTGTAACTGCTGAGCTACACCCCATTCTTTCACTAAATATGCTACTGCGTCATGTCGCTGCATAATAACATTTTTATCAACAAGTGGTCGCAATAACCATTTTTTTACCATGCGAGAACCCATTGTAGTTTGTGCTTTATCAAGCACCGAAAGCAAACTGTTTTTTCTCGATCCATCATGATTATTTTTAATCAACTCTAAATTTTTTTGCGTTGAAGGATCAAGTATCATAAAATCATCTGGATTATACAATGACAAACTTTTGAATTGACTCAAAGCATCAGTTTGATTTTTATGCATATATGCATAAAAAGTATGCAATGCATATTCAAGTGCAGGATTCTCTGAAAGATAAGCTTTTTTATCCGCTCCGAACTGCTGCTGTATCCATTTCTTAGCATTTGCACCATCGGCAACAAGCGGATCATGCTCTAGCACCGTGGCTGCATAGCCTTGCTGCTTAAAATAGGTCATAAATTTCTGCGCATATTTTGTCTGTGGTAAAATTATTTCATCTGGCAAAAATCGTACCAATTCAGAACCAAGTGATCGCTCTGCATTACTTGGTAACAATGTTGCAAAAAGCTGTGCTGTCAAAAGTTCGCCAAAAAGCAATCCCCACTGATCTTCATGGGGGAAAAAAGTAAATAAATAAGATGCAGATTTTTCATCTAATAATGCTGAATCAGTTAAGGTTCCTGGTGTTAAAACTTTGCTTACTTTTCTTTCTACAATTTTTCCTGCTACTGGCAAGGATGCTTGATCGCAAATAATTACCGCAAATCCACCTTTTACAAGCTTATGTAAATAATGCGTTATTGCATGAACTGGCACGCCACACAAAGGAATAGGCTCTCCATTATATGTTCCTTTTTTAGTAAGCGTAATACCCAGAAAAGCCGCTGCTTTTTTAGCGTCATCAAAAAAAAGCTCATAAAAGTCTCCTACCTGAAAAAATAGTAGGCCTTTAGGATGCTCTTGGCGAATAGCCAGATATTGTATCATTAATGGGGTTGGTTTTGATGACATTGCGCACACTCTCTGCTTGTTTCTTACACGAAAATCTAATCATTTTTAAAATTAAAAGCACATACTTAATAATAAAAGATAAAAAGAAAGGACACAAACTTTTAAGAGCTGTATCCTTTCTTTTTATCTTAAATATTTAACTATTGCTTAATTATTGTTCTTGATCTTGAGTATCTTCATCGACAACTTCTTCATCGTCTTCGTCTATTTCATCTAAAGAATCTATAAGCTCTTGAAAATTACTTGCTTCATGAATAACAAGGTTTACAAAACTACTCAAACGATTCACTACTGAGCGCATTGCAGCAAGACGCTTTGCGTCAGTTGTTGCATCAGCAAATTCTTTAAAATCTAACTCCGCTGCTTCTGCAAATTCATTAGTCCAATCAATCATTGCATCTACCTGAATTTCACCAAAAAGTGCTAATTTATTATGCTGAATGAGGCTATACATACAAGCTATAAGCTTTTGCGCATCTAAAATCGCTCGTTCTGACCAAAGATACATATTGTTTCGAGTATATTTAACCACAGAAGGGCTAACTCTGCCTTTTAACCTTTCTTTCTTATTTTCAACATCTTTTCTAATCGCTGGAAAGTTTGTTTCATGCCTTAGTTGGTTAACTATTTTTTGTTGCTCTTCCTCAGACATCCAGAATATTGCTTCACGTATTTTACCCCATATAAAATTATTAACAGTACCAGCAATAAAACCTTCTATTGAAAAAACAGTACCCGCTAATGCAAGTAAATATGGCTTTTGATTAATCCGTGCCATATTAAAAAGATCTTCATTAATTTGATCTGGCGATTTGCCTTCAATAAAGTTTTTGTAATCTTTACTGAAGCTATTATTTGGTGATTGTCCTTTATTTAAAAATTCTGATTTATGTGCATATTTAGCTATCTGCCAATTCCCAGGGAGTAGTGTTCCCAGAGTCCAATTCCAAAGATTTATAGGAATATTCGTAGCTGTTTTTCCAGCATAAATAGTACCTTCATTAAAGGATTTTCTTTTCCCTATAACAAAATTATTTACTTCGTTTTTATACAAACAATAAAAAACAGTAAATGCTGTTAATCCTGCAGCCACAACATATTTTCTATTGCTAAGACTTTTCAAAAAAACTTCAAATTCTTCACTTTTGGGAAAAATTTGCTCTTTATTTAGTCGTGGCAAGCTTACCTGATCTGCTTCAACTACTTTTTCACGGCTTTGACAACTGGTTTTTTGAGAAAAAATCATGCTACTATTTGTCAAGCAAAAAATTACCAATAATGTCATATATTGATTCTTAAAAGATAATTGCATAACAAACCTCATGTTTAAATTAAAAATAATACTTTTATTTACTTAATCAAAAGAAAAAAGTATACCATATGCAAAAATATATGCCAACAGCTAGAAATTTCCAAACTGATAATTAATCGATATCTAACACGATAGTAATCGGACCATCATTAACAAGACCAACTTTCATGTCTGCCTGAAAAACCCCTGATTTTGTTTTTTCATAACGAGCAGAGCACTCAGATACAAACTTTTTATATAAAATCTCTGCATCAGCTGGTGCCATTGCATTAATAAATGATGGGCGTGTGCCTTTCTTACAATCTGCATATAAAGTAAACTGAGACACCAAAAGCAACTCACCAGCAATATCTTGTAGGCTTTTATTCAGTTTTTTTTGCTCATCTTCAAAAATTCTCAACTTCAATATTTTATCAATAGACCTTGCAACTTCTTTTTCAGTGTCATTTTTTGAGATACCTACCAAGCACATAAGCCCTTGCCCAATAGATGCTACAATTTTTTTATCTATTTCAACTGATGCTGAAGTAACTCGCTGAATAACAATACGCATGAATAATCCTTTTGACCTATTGATTAATATTAACTATAAAATGTAAATAGCACATTAAAGCATACAAGTATTAACAAAAATGTATAAAATTAGAAAACCAACTTCAATCATTAAAGCAAAAAATGATATCGTTTTTTATAGCTCTACAACAATGGCTTTAAATATTTGCCCGTTAAACTTTGTTTATTTTTCGCTACCTCTTCAGGAGTTCCAACAGCCACAATAGAGCCCCCGGCGTTACCACCTTCAGGACCAAGATCAATAAGCCAATCAACGGTTTTCAAGACATCAAGGTTATGCTCAATAATAATCATTGAATTACCCTTATCTACCAGCGAATTGAGCACTCGCAATAGCTGTTTGACATCATTGGCATGCAAACCCGTTGTGGGCTCGTCTAGTACATACAAACTGTTATTTCCGCGCTTTGCAAGCTCATTAACAAGTTTAATACGTTGGGCTTCGCCACCAGAAAGTGTTGTTGATGGTTGCCCTAGCTTTAGGTACGACAAGCCTACATCACAAAGCAGCTTTAATCTTTTATGGATAGAAATATGATTTTTGAAAAAGTCGACCGCTTCTAATGCTGTCATTTCTAACACATCTGAAATGTTTTTTTCTTTATACTTAATCTGCAAGACTTCACTGCTGTATCGCTTCCCCTTGCAAGACTTACAAACTACTGTTACATCAGGCAAATAATGCATAGACACAGTAATTGAACCATTCCCACTGCATTCTTTGCATCTGCCAGCCATAGTGTTAAAACTAAAGCGTCCAACAGCATATCCACGTTCTTGACTTGCTGGCAACTGCGAATATAGCAACCGAACTTTGTCAAATATAGCAAGATACGTCGCTGGATTTGATCGGGGTGTTCTTCCTATCGGCTTTTGATCAATAACAACAATACTTGTTATTGCATCTACTCCTTCTACTTTTTCTTTTTTAATGCCAGGCATACTTTTATATGAAAAATGCTCTTGGACTGCCTGTACGAGCTCTTGCATAATAAGGCTACTTTTCCCTGAGCCAGACACACCAGAAACTCCACAAATAATCTCCAGCGGAATAGAAACGCTAACATTTTTCAAGTTATTTTTTTTCACATTCTGCATAGATAAGTGTCTCTCAAACTTTCTTCTTTTCTGAGGGACTTCAATCAACTTTCTTCCGCTTAAATAATCACCAGTTAACGAGTTCTTATTTTTAATAATATCTTGAGCTGAACCTTCAGCAGTTACTTTTCCCCCGAGTAACCCTGCTGCTGGTCCCATATCAATAATATGATCTGCAGCTTTCATAGTATCACTATCATGCTCAACAACGACAACCGTATTCCCTTGATCTCGTAGCTTTTTTAATGTTTCAATAAGACGCTCATTATCACGCTGATGCAAGCCGATACTCGGTTCATCTAATACATAGCAAACACCACTTAAGCCACTGCCAATTTGCGTTGCAAGTCGAATTCTCTGGCCTTCTCCACCACTTAATGTTCGCGCTGATCGATCTAAAGTAAGATAAGACAGCCCTACTTTCAATAAAAAATCCAACCTTTTTGAAATTTCAGCAAGTACTTCTTTTGCTACGATACTTTTTTCTTCTGAGAGGCTTATATTTGCAACAAAACTTAACAGTTCTCCTGCATTTAAATGTACCAACTCTGCAATGTTTTTATCCCCAATAGTAATCGCTAATGCTTGCTGATTCAACCGCTTACCAAAACACCCTTCACAAGTAAACATTTTTGCTGGATCAGCAGAACCAGTAAATTGATCTTGGCTATCATATCCCTTTGAAGACCAGAATGTTGAAACCGTTAAAACATACCCGAGCCCAGCACATTCAGAGCAAGCACCAATCGGAGAGTTAAATGAAAAAAGACGCGGCTCTAACTCTGGAACTGATTTAACACAGCCAATACAAATTCGATCAGCTGCATATATTTTTTGTGTAGATCCTGAAATTATTTTCACGGTTGAAACAGCACTCTTTGTTAACGAAAAACTTGTCTCTATTGCATCTAATATTCGCGCCACTTCATTATTATCAACTTCTAACTGATCAAGCAAAACATCTATAGTATGCTTATGTGTTTTTTTTAAATCTAACTCATTAATCTCTTCTAGCGATCTAAATCGATACTTTTGATCATTAATCAAAAATCGATAATATCCTTGCTCAAATAAATCTTTTAACACCTGCTTAAATTGCCCTTTTTTGGCATTTACTATAGGTGCTGCAATGGTAATTGACTGCTTATTAAATTTCTTTAACGCTACTTTAGCAATACTCTCTGGAGATTGCGCAGAAACTTCTTTTTTGCAGCCTGGACAATGCACGGTACCGGCTCGTGCAAACAAAATGCGCATATAATCATATATTTCAGTTACTGTGCCAACTGTTGATCGCGGATTTGCCCCCACTGTTTTTTGCTCTATTGCAATAGAAGGACATAGTCCTTCTATTTTATCTACCGCTGGTTTTTTAGGAATACCTAAAAATTGTCGTGCATATGCAGATAATGACTCCATATATCGCCGCTTGCCTTCTGTATATAAGGTATCCAAGGCAAGCGAGCTCTTACCCGAGCCAGAAGGACCTGTAATTACCGTCAGGCTGTTTTTAGGGATGATAACGTCGATATTTTTAAGATTGTGCTCACGAGCACCATAAATTTTAATATACGAAAGACTATCATTTTCTTTTTTCTTCATATCTTTTCACAATTTTTTAAATTTTATCCCTAAGATTTCTCTACTTATTTTAAGTTACTAAAAAAATGATGCCTTGTTAATCAAAAAAAAATCCTATAAAAACTAACTTTTACATACTAATTCTGGATTTTTTTTGCTTTTTATATGGTAATTTGTATACTTATTCTCGTAATAAATTTGAAATATGGTGGGTATAGCTCAGTTGGCAGAGCGCTAGGTTGTGGTTCTAGAGGTCGTGGGTTCAATCCCCACTACTCACCCCATTTAATTGAAAATTTTTATCGGGATGTGGCGCAATTGGTAGCGCACTCGCTTTGGGAGCGAGGGGTTGTCAGTTCGAGTCTGGCCATCCCGACCATTTTTTTTGACCTTTCAAAATCTTTTCTTTTCATGAATCTATCTTTTAAAAAATCTTACCTTTGACCGTTATCATAAAAAATAGTATTTATTAATTATTATTTATGTAATTACTCAAAAAGGAAATTGATTATGAAAAGAACACGCTTTATTCTTGTATTACTTTATTTCACGCTATTATCATCTAATTTTATTAATTCACACAGCCTATTTGATACTAATTCATACAAAAAAACAGCCCATGATTATATAGAAAATTATTCTTTACAAAGTGCTGATCCCAATGATTTATGCTTTATTTTAAATGCACTTTATTTTAGCTATGCACGATCTGCTCAAACACTCACCACACAACTATCTTCTCAAGCCCATCTAAATTATAGCTGGCAAGCATGGCAAGAAACATATTCATGCAGACTTAACCCTGGAAATGTTTCTAGCCTTAATATAAACACTGAAAAAGCTATTCAAGCCTCTCATGATTTTTGGCAAAACTATAGCCAACAAAAACATATAAACAATTGCTATAATACTATGGTAAAAAATATTATACATGGAGATTATATAAAACACTCTCTATCAAAAGACTATTTGCATGCATTGCGACAAAAAGCACGTGTTATCATGCTTGACTCACTAGCTGATGTAAAGGAGCATTTAAATGATCTTATAGAAGCTTCACAGAAAAAAAGCCTCACGAAAAAACTATCTCACCTTGCTGATTTTATGAACTCGTATATCCCTCAACTTGCTGTTAATACCTTCATTAAAGCCGATAAAATGCACACAAAGCTAATGACAGACTCTTGGGATTTCTTACATAATATTTCAAATATAGGAATTATGACATGGGAACCCATCGAGAAAACACGCAGCGCTTTTTACCAAGCACAGTACAGCGCTCTTTATACCCTAATGAAAAAAAGATCCCTTCGACGCAAATATTTCAAATTTTGCATCGAAGAGCATATAATACTAGAAAAGCCTATTGACTCTCTGCCAATACCAGAATCTTTATTGTATAAATCTACTCCTTTATTTTCCTATTAAGTCGTTATTTATAGTAATTTACTATTTACTAATGCACGCTTTACATTACAATGGCTATAATCATTCTATTTATTATGCGATATTTTATTCGATTTGAGATATACCTAACATGAACAATGAAGAAGAAGTTAAAGGCACTATTTGCCTAGAAGAAACAGTAGAAGAACTACAACGCGACTTTATACCAAAAAGCTTTGATGATTATCTTGGTCAAGATAGCTTAAAACAAAAATTACACGTTTGGACTCAGGCAGCAAAAAATCGCCACGAGCCTCTCGATCATTTATTATTTTTTGGACCTCCTGGGCTCGGAAAAACAACATTAGCTACTATCATGGCAAACGTTATGAATGTAAACATAAAGATCTGTAGCGGACCAACATTAGAACGCACGGGCGACATCGTTGCTATTATTTCAAGCCTTGCGCCACGAGATATCTTATTTATTGATGAAATTCATCGCATGCCGACTGCAGTGGAAGAAATGCTTTATACCGCCATGGAACAATATAAAGTCGATGTTATTATTGGACAAGGAGCCGGAGCTCAATCTATTACTATTCCCATCAACCCATTTACCCTTATTGGCGCAACAACAAAAAGTGGCATAATTTCAGCGCCCCTACGCAGTAGATTTGGCATTACCGAACGATTAGATTTTTATACACCTACGGATCTTGCCAAAATAATTAAGCAAAATGCACTATTTTTAGAATGCAAAATCACTGACGAAGCAGCCTTAATACTTGCACAATCCGCACGAGGCACACCTCGAATTGCAAAAAGACTCACCAGACGCATGCGTGACATCATGGAATTTGATAAAAAGAACATAGCTGACGCACCAATAGCAAAAAAAACCTTAGAGTTTCTACATATTGACGAACAAGGACTGACAAAAGTTGACTATCTACTTTTAAAAAAATTAGTGTGTGACTATAATGGCGGCCCTGTCGGCGTGGAAACACTTGCAGCACTCATAGGCGAAGATAAAAACAGTATTGAAACGGTACATGAACCCTTTTTGATCCGACAAGGGTACCTAGAAAAAACTTCCCGCGGCAGACAAATCCCTGCGCGGCAACTTCTTAAACTAAAAAAGCTTTTCTTAGGACAGCAAACTATCGACTAGAATCATTGCCCAATTAATTCTTTTATAGCTACACTGTCAAAGGAATCTTTAACAACCTCGCTTTAATTTAATCGGAGAAATAGATGCAGTTAAAATTATTTTTACTCTTTGTTTTTCTAACAATTAAACCTACCTTTTGCTCAGATGATTCAAACCTAATTTCAGATAAGCTAATAGAAAAAATAACTGCCATATCAGAAGGAAGGTATCCTATTCATAATTCAGACGCTAAAATAATCACAGAAATGCAAATTGCCTGCGATAAAAATTTGGGGAAAGACCTTACTTCAAAAGAAATTAAAGATATTCTGATAAGGCAACTTAAACACCCTTTTATTTTATTAAATGATGGCTCTGTAAAACTATTAACACCTAAAGAAACACAAGAAAACAATGATGAATATATCAAAAACGAAACCTTAATATCTAAACTACTTGGACTCCTTGAAAATAGAATAAAATATTATAAAGAAACAAAAAACCGAATTTATAGCTTTGAAAAAGAAAAGTACAATAAAATGATAGGGCAAATACAAACTTGCATTAAATTTCTACTAAAGACTTATGATCAGAGATAGAATTACATGATCTTATTTTTAATTTCACAGCCGTAGTACACAAAGTTAACTATTCAATACATACCAAACAACAAAAAACAACGAGAGTTCATTTATTTTTATCTTTGTTTTCTAATAAAGTCGACAGTAAATAAATAACAAAGTAACCTTAGTAACAGATAACTTTTACCGGCAACACCAGATTTCGGAGATAAAAAGCAATGGCAGGTCATTCTAAGTGGTCACAAATTAAACGCAAAAAAGCTCTTAATGATGGCAAACGTGGACAAGCATTTACCAAGCTGATAAAAGAAATTACCGTATGCGCTCGCAATGGTGGCGGCGATCCCGATGGCAATGCACGACTACGACTTTTATTAGAAAAAGCTAAAGAAATTAATATGCCGCTAGAAAATAGTCAACGCGCCATTAAGCGTGGGACTGGTGAACTTCCTGGCGTTAATTACGAAGAGATGACATACGAAGGCCACGGCCCCGAAAATTGCGCTATCATTGCTGAAGTATTAACTGACAACAAAAATAGGACTGTAGCCGAATTTAGACGCCTATTCAGCGATCATGGCGGAAGGCTTGGCGACCTTGGCTGTGTGAGCTGGCTATTTGAAAAATTTGCCGTTATTCATGTTCCAATACAAAGCACTTCAGAAGAAACATTATTTGACACACTTTTAGATTTTAACATTTCAGATATCAAAGCAAATGACTCTGAGTTTATTATTTATGCAGAACCAAAAAATCTTGCTATCATTAAAAAAAAGTTACAAGAAATTTCTATCAAGCCTACTGACGCTGAAATTGAATGGGTTGCTAAAAGCTCTATTGAATTACCTGAAGATAAACAAGAAAGGCTGTATACTTTTTTAACTGCTTTAGAAGAGCATGATGACGTTAAAAATCTTTATACCAATGCACCATAATTATAATTTATAGGAATCACAATGAGAAGCATGACAGGATTTGCAACTAAAAGCTTTATTTTGCCAGTCGATAACAAAAAATCTGCACATATCACCATTTCAATTAAATCTTTAAATGCACGCTTTTTTGAGGCTTCTTTTAAAATGCCTTCAGCTCTGAGTATATTTGAAATTGAACTTTTAAAAACAATGAAGAAATCATTAATTCGCGGTAATATCTTTTGCAACATTTACTTAAATGATACTACTCCACTTAAAGGTGAAATCAGCCCCAACTTTCCTCTATGCAAACAATATATAAGTGCTGCCAATGCATTAAGCAAAGAAACAGGAATCACTAATAATTTAAGTATTGCTGACATTATAAACACACCACAAATGCTCAAAACTGAAGAAACTACTCTCCCACAAAAAACAAAAATCGCGCTACTAAGCTTCATCCAAGAAGCAATGGTAGATTTAGTAAGTAGCCAAAAAAAAGAAGGCGCCTCATTGCTTGTTGATTGCAAAAAACGCCTAGAAATAATATTAAGTGAATTTCTACTGCTTGAAACTCGTTCTCAAAAACATGTTGTAGAATACAAAGAAAAATTAAAGAACACACTTATAGAAATAGAAAAAAGCGGACAAGAAGCTGCAAATGATACACGCAAAGGCGCACTCTATGCAACCTTGGACAAAATTGATGTTCATGAAGAAATCATTCGCTTCAAAACTCACTTAGAACGCATTATCGAACTCCTTGAAAATTCAATGCTAGAAAAAGGAAAACGATTCGACTTCATGCTACAAGAACTTTCCCGCGAAATAAATACTATTGCAGCAAAAGCCTCTGATTCTACCATTGGCAGCATCGCGGTTAATATTAAAGTTGAACTTGAAAAGCTTCGCGAGCAAGCCCAAAACATTGTGTAAAATTAAATTTTCTGATTATTATTCTTAAATTATTGGGTCCAATAAATAAGTATAAAATTATAATAATTTTTTATGTTGTTGATATAATATTCTGTAGTTAATTTTTGAGCCTTCAGCCAATCTGTATTTAATTTAATATTGCCAACTATTTTTAAATTTAATGGTTTTTTAGCATTATTAATATCTCTCAATACAGCTTCTGCCACTTCATCAGCATCTTGTTTCATTTTTTGAAAGCCTAAGAATGTAGGATTTATCCGCTTAGGCAATGCTGGATCTGCTTCCATTGCCTTATAAATAGCCCTCAGCTCATTAGCCTTATGCTCCAAAACATCAATTTTATTAGTTATTTCTGATGCAACTTCTCCGATAGCTCTTTCTGATAGTATTTTCTGATATCTTTTCCATGCATAATATCCACTGAGCCCAAAAACTCCTACGCCTAACGCTGCTGCTGTTTTTTTATTTTTATAAATATAGTTCTTTGTTTTTTGAGCACCTGCCCTAAAAGCTGTTTTTCCTTTATTAAAAACACTATTAAAACTATTCAAAGACAAGATATTTATTCCGTAAAATATATTTACTATCAAAAACATACAATAAAAAATAAGTTTTTTAGCTTTCATACAAACTATCCTAAAAAAAATAATTAGAAAGTTTAACTATTTATCAAGAAATTACTTTAAAAAATTCATTATTAAATAGCTTACTTTCTAAAGTTTTTTCTTCATCATAATATTCCATCATAATATTCCATCATAATATTTTTTATTTCATCATAATATTTTTTTATTGAAGAAATAATTCTGCTTATCTCTGCTTGTTTAACCTCAAACTTTAATTCTTCTACTTGAATCTCATCATCATTTATCATAATGTTGCCCTTTAATGCTTCTTTAGCATCTCTAATGAGACTTATTAATTCTTGGTATTTACTTTCAACCTCTGTTTTTATTTTTTCTAAACCTAAAGACTTATTCATTGTGGCATTAAATAAATTTGATTTTTTCTTCAATTCATCCGCAATACTTTTCAATTCATTAAGCTTGCTTTCCAAAAAATTAGTACCGCTATCTATTTGTCTATTTCTTTCTTCTTCTTTTTTATTTCTTTGCGAGTGCTTCTTCCAAGCATAATACGCACTTAATCCAAGTGCCCCTAAGCCTAACAATCCTGCTGCTTTTTGAGCATTAGCATCAAAGGAAAATTTTCTTTGACGCCAAGTATTATTAAAGGACTGCCTATTAAAATATCCGTTCGACTTTGGCCTACTGTACATAGATGGAGTTGCTGTATTCCAAGTAAACCAACTATTTGACCCATGTAAAAATCCACTTATTAATAATAAACTATAAAAAATGCATTTTTTTCTTTTCATTATTACCTTAGCAATTAATTAAATAAAGCCAAACTTTATACTTACAGTAAGTATGGCTTATATTAATATCAAAATGCAACAAATCAACTCTATTGAAATATACCATTCAAAAAACTCTGATTTATTTTATAGTACTTAAAACTCTGGTAAAACGAATTCTTGGCCCCTTATACTATCTCCAATATAAAGTATTTCGTAGATCAAACCTTTTATTCTTTGCACTATATTTTCTAAAATTTTTTTCTTTTTTAATACTATATTTTCATCAATATTTTTTTTATTAGAATATTGTTGCTGACTGGTAAGAAAATTTATCAAATCAAGAAAATTTTTACATTCATCCAAGAACCTAATAATAAAAAAATATTTATCGTTTAAAGTTTTAGTGGCACTTGTTGTTATTGCTTTAAAATTCGCACTAAAATTATTATCATAGCGGTGATTTTTATTTTGAAAACTTATTAAAAAATTCTCAATTTTTGTAGTCTTTTCTATATAGCTATCAATAACTTTATCAACATATGCTTCTATATTATTAAATTTTTCCTCAATAGCATTATTCAATTTTTGATATTTATTATAAAGATAGTAGCCACCCAATCCCGCACCTGCAGCCAACAAAAAAGCCGTACCTATTCGCTTCTTTTGCTCATTTACAGGAAATAAAGATTTTGCCTTTGTCAAGATATTGTCAACAGATTTTCTGTATGAAAAAGAATTATTCACACCGCACAAAAAATAATTCATCAATAATATGCTATAAAAAGCAAATTTTTTCTTCATTTTCTTTAAACTCTTTAAGCAAAAATTTTTACATAAAAGCCTTAGATGGAAACTTACTTGAACTTTCTTTATGCATCAAAAATGCTATTTTTTCTTCTAAAGCTTTTCGAATACTTAACAAGCAATCTTGAACGTTACTAGAACTATTTATTTCTTTATTTATTTGTTCTATAGCTCTACTTAATAATATTTTTATATATGTAATACTCCAGTTGTTTTTCTTTAATGAATCAACAGCTTTAGTTAAATATTGATTTAAATCATTATTACTATTGCATCTCTGCTTTAAATCATCAATAAGAAGATTCACTATCTTTTTCCATTCTTCTTCTGCTTTTACTGCTTCTTCTTTTGGTTTTTTAAAATAATTTTTTAAACTACTCATACTATCGCTCAAATATGAATTAAAGCTTTGATTAAATAAACCGCTATTAGTACCCTTACTATTAAGATACGCAATATAAAGAGCTGCAGAGTTACCCAACAGCATTGCTGGAATAAGATATTTTTTAGGAATAAAATTATCTTTATATGCTGTGTATACTGCAGCATTAAATGGTACTAAAGGAATCTGCTATAGATGGGCTACTAAGATTTGACAAGATAGAGGCTCCTTGATTAGCACTTCTTAACCAGCCAAAAGCCTTTTTAGCACTACTAACATTGCCATTCACGCTATTTTTTATATTACTTGGAATACCTGCAATGCTATCCGGAACATAATCTTTAAAGCTTTTTTCAGATAAAGTAGACAAATTAGGCCAACTAGAAAATCTAGCCGTATTTTTTCCAACTTCTACAGAATAAATATATTGACCTAACAACAAAAGCATCAAAATCAACTTATTTTTCATCGTTATAAACCAATCCCATAATTAACATAATAATAAAGTTCATCTTTAATCTAAATTATGCTTTATATGAATAAAAAAATGCAATGGTTTTAAATGAAAGTAGAAATTCGGTAGTAGCCGACTTATGTGCTAAAGCAAGCTTTTATATTAAGCCTTTTGCTTAATCTTTACACGCTTTTAAATGATCCACTAAATTCAAAGCACCTGAATCTATCTCTAATAAGTCCTAAACATCCCATAACAAATATTTTCAAACATTAAACATACTAATAACAGTTTATCTTTAGTATAACTTATGCTTTATTTCCACTATAATTTTTCAATATATAGTTAATTTTGTATTTATGCACTGCAATCGAAGCATCACATAAAATAATAAGCTTATTTAAAAGAGGTGTATTTAAAAGAGGCTGAAGCTTACTTGCTTGTATTTTTTCAATTATAGATAAAACATCATCAAGCACTAAAAATTTGTCATCAAACTCCATATTTGAAATTTTCTCGTCAATTAATTTATTCACTGCTAAGCAAAAACTCTGCCACTCTGATTTTGAATAGAATTTTTTCCAGCAATCTTCATACTTTTTAGACTTACAACTATCCCAGCCATTTACTATCTCTTCACATTTTTTTACTAACTCAATTGCTATTTTTTCAGCTATACCTGGTTGATTTAATGTACTTACAGACTCCCTTAAATCATTGTTTATATCTTTAGAGATTGTTTGTTCTTCTTTTGTTTCATAGAGTTTTTTTAAAGAATATTTCTTATATTCATTAAGTACTATCAAAACATTCTGTAAAAAAATAAACTTCTTAAACAAATTATCGTCCCTAATATGCTTTTCTATAGTTGTCACTAACTCATCTGCCTGAATTTTTTGAATTTTAGTAAACACAATATCAATCACTAAGAACTTACTTTTTAAGTCAAAACTTTTAACTTTTTTCTTAATTATATTCCCTATCAATGCAGAAAAATTACTCCATAGAATTGATCCACTCTGATTTTTATCACTTTGCATTTTTAATAAATCATCATGTTTTTTCAATACTTCTGCTACCACTTCTTCTGCTACCACTTCTTCTGCTACCACTTCTTCTGCTTTTTTAAAATAATTTTTTAAACTACTCATACTATCGCTCAAATATGAATTAAAGCTTTGATTAAATAAACCGCTATTAGTACCCTTACTATTAAGATAAGCAATATAAAGAGCTGCAGAGTTACCCAACAACATTGCTGGAACAAGATATTTTTTAGAGATAAAATTTCCTTTATATGCTGCGTATACTGCAGCATTAAATGGTACCAAGCCAGCAGCTATATATGGACTGCCAAGATTTGATAGGACAGACGCTGCTTGGTCAGGACTATCCAGCAATATATTTTTTCTAACTTCTGCAGAATAAATACATTGCCCTAACAACAAAAACAGTAAAATCAACTTATTTTTCATCACTATAAACCAATCACATAATTAACATAATAATAAAGTTCACCTTTAATCCAAATTATGCCTTATATAAATAAAAAAACACAATAGTTTTAAATAAAAACAAAAATTAGGTAGTAGCCGACTTATGCTAAAGCTGGTACACTTTTAATATCTTTTATCGCAATTTATTTATTACTTTTGCACAAGGTTATAATCAATGTCTCGTCATTTTACGCATCTTCACTTACATACTGACTATTCATTACTTGATGGTGCTATCAAACTAGAAAAATTAATTGAATTTGGTAAGCAGCATCAATTAAAATCACTTGCGATAACTGATCATGGCAACATTTTTGGTGCCGTAAAATTCTTCCAACTGTGTAAAAAAGCTGGCATCAAACCTATATTAGGCATGGAAGCGTATTTTACTGAAGACGTTGCTATTCGAAATGCTGAAAAAAAATATTATCATTTAATTATACTTGTACAAAACAAAGTTGGTTATCGAAATTTATGCAAGCTTATTGCACATTCTTACAAAGACGGTTTCTACTTCAAGCCGCGAATCGATTACGCTCTTTTAGAAAAATACTCTGAAGGATTAATCGTCACTTCTGCATGCTTGGGTGGGCATATTGCACAATTACTCAAGCACAACAAAACTGAAGAACTTCATGAACGAATCGAGTGGTTTAAAAGAGTTTTTGGTAAAGAACGTTTTTATTTTGAAATTCAACCTGAAGACCAGGAAGATCAAGTTGTTTTCAACAAGCAACTATACGAGCTGAGCAAGCAATATGACATTGATTTAGTCGCTGCTGGTGATTGTCATTATCCAACACTTGATGACCATGAAGCACACGAAGTAATGCTCAGTGTTCAAACCAGAAGCCTTTTAACGGCACCTAATCGTTTTAGCTTTGGAGACTGTCGCACTTATATGCGCAGCCCACAAGAAATGATTGATGAGTTTAAAGATCATGAATCGGCAATCTGGAACTCTGGAAAAATTGCTGACATGTGTAATTTTGATTTTGAAACCGACACTTTATTTTTCCCTAAATTTGAAATACCTGAAGAACACACGCAAGAATCTTTTTTCAAATTGCTGTGTCAGCGTGGCCTTAAGTCATTAATTGATAAGAAAATTATTCAAAATGAACAAGAGCTTCAGTACCAAAAACGACTCGATACTGAAATGGAACTCATTATTTCTATGGGCTTTGTCGGCTATTTTTTAGTAGTAAGTGACTTTATTCAATGGTCACATCGTAATGGTATTCCTGTTGGTCCTGGTCGCGGATCTGCTGCAGGATCACTTGTTGCATGGACACTTGAAATAACTAATATCGATCCGATTAAATATAATTTATTATTTGAGCGATTCTTGAATCCTGAACGAGTAACCATGCCTGATATCGATATCGACTTTTGTATTCATGGGCGTGATAAAGTAATTGAATATATTAAAAATAAATATGGTCACGATAAAGTATGCCAGATTATAACTTTTGGAACTATGCTCGCAAAAGGTGTATTAAAAGACGTTGCTCGTGTACTTGGATTTACTTTCGAAGATTCCAATGCTATAAGCTCTTTGATTCCTGATCAACTAAAAATTTCACTTAAAGAAGCGCTAGAGCAAGAACCACGACTTAAAGAACTTATAGAAAGCAATCCTCAAGCACAAAAGCTTTTTGACATCGCTTTTCGCCTTGAAGGACTAACTAGACATGCATCAAAACATGCTGCTGGCATCGTAATATCTCCTGAGCCAGTCGATGAAGTTTTACCTGTCTATATCCCCTCAAAAACTAATGAACTTGTTACTCAATATGCTATGACTGAACTTGAAAGCATCGGATTTTTAAAAATCGATCTTTTAGGACTAAAAAATTTAACCCTTGTTGATCGCGTAGTGAAAACTATCCAACAAACTAAAGGGATTTCTGTAGATCTCAACCATCTACCATTAGACGATGCTACAACATTTGAGCTTTTATGCGCTGGCAACACTTCAGGCGTATTTCAACTAGAGTCTTCTGGCCTAAAAGATGTATTAAGAAAGCTTCAACCAAACTCATTTGAAGAAATCATTGCGGTAAACGCACTCTATCGACCGGGACCATTAGGATCTGGCATGGTCGACGACTTCATTGAGCGACGACATGGTAGACAAAAAATTACTTATCTCTTTAAAGAACTTGAGCCGATACTCAAAGAAACCTATGGCGTTATTGTCTATCAAGAACAAGTAATGAAGATTGCTTCTACTATTGGCGGCTATTCTCTCGGAGAAGCTGATATTTTACGCCGCGCAATGGGTAAGAAAAAAGTAGACGTCATGAAAGAACAACGAGAAATATTTTTAAAGAAAGCAACAGCGCTTAAATATGATGTTACAAAAGCTGGTGAGCTTTTTGATCTTATGGCATATTTTGCTGGCTATGGTTTTAACAAATCACATTCTGCAGCTTATGCTTTTATTGCTTATCAAACAGCTTATTTAAAGGCTAACCATACGGCAGAATTTATGGCCTGCTTAATATCTCTTGAATCTTCTAATGCCGAAAAAATGGCTTTTTACCTACAAGAAGCTAAAAGTAATAATCTAGATATATTGCCGCCTGATATTAATAGTTCAAAAATTGACTTTAGCGTACAAGAAAATAAAATTCTTTTTGGATTACACGGAATAAAAAATGCTGGCCTTGCAGCACTTGAAAATATTATTACTATTCGCGATAAAAAAAAGTTTAAAGACCTTTTTGATTTTTGTAAAAGAATCGATTTACGTACCGCAAACAAACGCGTTATTGAAAACTTAATTTATGCTGGCGCTTTAGATACTTTACCTGGGAATCGTGCCCAAAAAATTGCAGAACTCAGCACGGTAATAGATAAAGCTATTGTGCGCAAAAAAGAAGAAGCTACTGGGCAAATGGGACTTTTTTCAATGAGCAAAAAAGCCGGCACTCAAGAAGAGTTTTATAACTTCACTCCGCTAACTGATTTTGATGATAAAGAAAAGCTAGCAAAAGAAAAAGAAGTTGTTGGATTTTACTTAACAGCTCATCCACTTGCTACGTACAAAAGCTATATAAAAGCCGCCAACTGCACATCATATCAAAAAATCATAACTATGCTTGAAACGTACAATAAAACACAAGAACCCTATGTTACTACTTGTGGGCTTATTACGAGCAAAAAAGAAATACTCACCAAAAAAGGTGATCGTATGGCATTTGTTCAAGTAGAAGATATGGACAGCAGTGCAGAAATTATCGTTTTCCCGCGCACATTTAAAGCTGCTGAAAAATGGCTCAATGAATATACTACATTTATTATTCAAGGATCTGTTGATCTTCTTTCTGCAAATAAGTGTAAAATCAAGGCTGATAAAATCTTACCTATTGATCTTTTATTCGAAAAAGATTCTTTTTTTAAAAAAATTTCATGCACACTACCAGCACACCTGCAAGAAAAATCACTGATAGAGCTTAAAGAGTCCTTGCCCAAAGGAACTACTCCACTCATGCTATCGGTTAATGAAAATAATAAAAAAATGCATATTAAAACAAAAGAGTTAATTCACCTAACTAATGACACTTTTGAAAAAATAGTTGCACTTGATATCGACATTACACTGAGCCAGTAGAAATTTTTTCTAACTGCTGCTTTGCCATTGCTGCTTTTTTTTGTAAGCCGATTTTTTCATACAAGTTACATAGTTGATTCAGCGTCCAAATATCATTTGATTTTAATGTACATATATGCTCGCAAACACCTATTGCAGGACCAAATCGATCGGTGTTTTGATAGATATCAACACAAACCTTATATTTTGCAACCGCCGGCACAACATCATCAAAGGCTAATAAAATATCCCCTTCAAGCTGCACAGCCAGTGCTTCATCAGTAATAGAATGTGATAATAATCGATATAATGCTAAAGAGCGCTCTTTTTGCTTTCTCTGAATGCAATCAGTAAGCTTTGTCCATGCAACTGCATATTTATCATCTGAATTTTGATTATTCATACATATCCTTCAACGATTAATAATTATAGAATTATTACTAGAAGTAAGATTTAGCACAATGAAAATATAAAAAGCATTATTTATAACAATATTAAATTTACATCAATAGAAGTATTGAAAAAGAAATGGCACCATTATTTTGGTGCCGGGAGGCGGAATTGAACCACCGACGCTGAGCTCTTCAGGCTCACGCTCTACCACTGAGCTACCCCGGCTAAAACTAGATTTTTGTAGAATGACTACAAAGAAAATTCAGATATTTGATAGTTTACTTATCACACCTATTTTGTCAATAAAAACTCTTAAAATTGATAAGTTTATAACTCTTTGCTAGTCTTGCTATATAAATAACAATATTAAGGCTTACATTAAAGCATTTAAGCAATGAATATTGTTGAGACGTAATAGAAAAGGCAAGAAATTACTAAAAAAATTATTATGGATAACGACAATGATGCCCCTTTTATCTGCACTTAATACTATTAAAAATGCATTTTCTGATGCTTTAAAAAACAGTACTAGTTTATCAGAGTTAGAAAAAGTACGCGTCGCCTTTTTAGGAAGAAATAGTAAAATAACAGCTCTTATGTCTCAGCTTAAAGATGCTTCTCTTGAAGAAAAAAAATCTTGCGGACCGGCATTAAACATATTCAAAAAAGAAGCTGCCATCAGCATTGAAAAAAAACACAATGAATTAAAAATAGCACAAATAAAAATTGCTGAAAAAAAAGCTTCCTCGTTTGACGTAACAGCTTCCATTGAAAGCTCAAACAAAGGAAAGCTGCATATTTATACTCAAATAATTCGTGAAATTGAAAATATTTTCATCTCTATGGGATATGCCTTAGCTGATGGACCAGAATTAGAAACTTCTTCTTATAACTTTACCGCACTCAACATTGCTGATGATCACCCTGCTCGCGATATGCATGATACTTTTTGGATAAATGATACCTATCTCCTGAGAACTCATACAACAACCATGCAAATCCATCAAATGAAAACAAAAAAACCGCCACTTGCAATTGCAAGTATCGGCAGAGTGTTTCGCAATGAAGCGACTGATGCGTCACATGAATTTATGTTTACACAGTATGAAGGCCTTTTTATTAGCCAAAATTGCTCTCTTGCAGAACTTATTGGCACATTAGAGTCTTTTATTAAAGCATTTTTCAAAAACGACTCCATAGAGATTCGAGTGCGTCCCGGATATTTTCCATTTGTAGAACCAGGGCTAGAAATAGACGCTAGTTGTCCATTTTGTCGATCTGGATGCGCTATATGTAAATACACTCAATGGATTGAACTACTTGGTGGCGGCATAATCCATCCAAATGTTTTAAAGCACTGTAAGATTGACGCCGAAAAATATACTGGTTTTGCCTTTGGCGGCGGCCTCGAGCGACTTGCAGCGATAAAGCATGGCATTAATGATGTACGACTTTTTCACAGTAAAAAAATAACATTTCTCGATCAATTTTAATATTAAAAAAAAAGGGATAGTAATGGGAGTAACTAAAGCAATAATACCTGCAGCTGGACTTGGAACACGATTTTTGCCCTACACTAAAGTAGTGCCGAAAGAAATGTTACCACTGATAAATTTTCCAGCAATTCATTATATTGCAAAAGAAGCAATTTCTTCTGACATAAAACATTTTTCAATAATAACGAGTCGTAGCAAATCTTCAATTGCAGATTACTTTGACATTTCTCCATCGCTGGAAAATGAGCTAAAATATAACAATAAAGAACATTTTTTACGCGAAATCAATTACATTATTAAAAATGCAACTTTTTCTTACATTCGCCAAAATGAGCCTTTGGGGCTTGCTCATGCTATTAGAATGGCACGAGAATCTATCGGCAAAGAATACTTTGGAGTCCTCTTGCCAGATGATATTATTGTAGGGCAGCAAGCAGCGCTCGACCAACTCATTCAAGTTTCAAAGCAAGAAAAAGCTAGCATTATTGCAGTCCAAGAAGTACCACAAGAACATATTTCTAATTATGGCGTGATTTCAATAAAAAAACAGCTCACTTCAAATCTATTTCAAGTTAAGCAACTGGTAGAAAAACCGGAAAGAAAAGATGCTCCTTCAAATCTAGCCATTGTTGGACGCTATGTATTATCACATAAAATATTTGCGGCTATTGATCAAACTCAAGCTTATGCTACAGAAGAGTTACAACTGACTGATAGCATCAACATTATGATGAAAAACAATGAAAAAGTTTATGCCTATAAAGTTCAAGGCGATCGCTTCGACATCGGAACTCCTCTTGGATTTGCTAAAGCAATTATACATTTTTCTTTGCAAAATCCTCTTTATGGCAAAGAGATACGAACTTACTTAAACGGGATAGATAATCCTAGCTCTACTTTGATTAGTCCAGCAAAAAACATACCCCTTTCGCTTTAAAATTTAAAGCATTTATTGCAATTAGAAACATAAATAAAGTATTATTATAGAAAGGAAAGCAAGAGCTTCAGGCTCACAATGCTCATTATGACGGAACGGGGGCTGCCATGATGCACTATAAAAATTACTTTATTTTTTTTCTTTTTGCATATACTTCAACTGCTTTAGGATGCCCTACGCATTGCATAGGACTTCTAAAGAAGCGATCCCATCCTTTTTTTTCTGCAGCTTTTTATAAAAAATGTCAAAATACTCATTCTTATCCAGAGCTAGAAGCTTTTTTAAAGCAATATCTTTCTGTCAAAAAATGTACTATTGCAAAAAAATTAAGGGATAAAAAATGAAATTAAATAGTTTGCTCAAAAAAATAACTACTACTGGGTTATTATTCTTTTTACTTCCAATTAATACTTTTGCCGATACTGGCTGTATGAGCTCCACGCAAAATTTAAAATCTTATGATAATAAGCAGCGCCATTATGTTAATTGTAGTTGTCCCTGCGGAAGCAATAGTCGCTATAAAATCATTGCCAATAAACAAGGGTTATGTCGCGAATGTGGCCATACTCACGAACTAAAACCAATGCAGTTTTTAACTATAAAAACATTTCCTAAGCCTCAAATAAAACAAGCGTCAAAAAATCCCATCATTAAATTTTTCCAAAATAACGGCTCACTTTTATACGGCAATTAACTTTTTATAAAATCCATATAAGCTTCTCCGGCTTAAATCGGCTATTTTTTTTGACGTCTATTATTAATGGATAAAATATTTTTTGCTATTCCATATTTCTACTATATAAACCTAACCTATAAGCAGCATTAAGAAAAAGAAGCAGTTTTGTGCTTTACAAGTAGGGTTTATGCCTTTTATTTTGTATTTTTTTTAATTTTCTGTGATACAATAAAAACAATTTTCATATTTTTATTTTACAGAAGTTAATAATGCAACTAATAAAAATGTTTTTTGGGATTTTGATTTTATGTACAAATATTCAAATAAGTGCTAATGAGTTGTCTAACTCTTCAAGAGAACTAGAAAATAAAAAACAAAAAATAAATGAGTCATTCCTTTCTAAGCGACTTCATAATGCTAAAAAAATTGATTAATGGTAGTCAATTTATTTTAATTATATCTATGCTTATTAAAGATCCTAAAAATACTTTTATAGATTTAGTTTCATACTTTTCAGCTAGCGCTATAGCTCTTTATCCCTTATCTGCTAGTGCCATACTTTCGGGTAAATTTAATGACATGGAGTCAATACCTAGCGGCCCTAAGCATCCTAAATATATCATTAAAACTTTAAAGAATGAGCGCCCTGCATATTTTAATTGTATAGCATTTTTTTCGAAGGTATTGCCGTATTTAGGTGCAGCGTACATAACAGGAACTTTTTCACCAATTGTTTCTGAAGAATGCTTTGATTAAAAAATTTCTTGCTATATTTTTGCTATAAATTCTAGAATTACAAAATAATATTATTTACTTTGTAAGGTTTTAAAATCAGCGTGCTTTAAAACCTTATAAAGTAAATAAAAAACAAAAATTTTTACTTTATTACAGTCCGCGTCTTGCTTCCACTAGAAGGCTCAATATAGCCTTCTGCTTCTAACTTTTCGATAATGCGTGCCGATCGATTGTACCCTATTCTAAACTTACGCTGTAATAATGAAATAGAAATTTCATCTATCGCCTCTAAAAAAATAATCACTTCTTTATATAGCTCATCATCTGCTTCTGGCAACATGTCTTCCTTGCTTGGAAGTTCTTTTTCAATAATAAGATATTCTACTGCACGTTCTTTTTTGATATAAGACACTAAATCTGAAATTTCTTTATCTGAAACATATACTCCATGAATTCGTCGCAAAGCAGATTGTCCAGAATCTAGAAAAAGCATGTCTCCACGTCCCAATAGTTTTTCTGCACCAGAACAATCAAGAATAGTACGAGAGTCTATTTTTGAAGTAACTCGAAACGAAATTCTACTCGGAAAATTAACTTTAATAAGACCAGTAATAACATCTACTGATGGTCGTTGTGTTGCAACAATCATATGAATTCCTGCAGCACGAGCCATTTGTGTAATACGTGCTATTAAATCTTCTATTTCTTTTCCCGCCGTCATCATAAGATCTGAAAGCTCATCAATAATTACCAAAATGTATGGTATCTTTTTACCTAAATTTTGAGAATCATTCATAATATTATTATAATCATCAATACTTCTTGCCCCAGCACTTGCCATAAGCTCATATCGCTCTTCCATGGTACGAACAACCCATCGCAAAATAGGTGCTGCTTTTTTTGGATTAGTAATTATCGGAAAAAGAAGATGTGCTATATCCGCATACGATGCAAACTCAAGTCTTTTAGGATCAATTAAAATTAAACGCAGCTCATCTGGAGACAGTTTACACAGCAAGCTAACAAGCATACTATTGAGCGCTACTGACTTACCTGACCCAGTAGATCCTGCAACTAAAAGATGCGGCATACGAGCTAAATCAACACAAACAATACCCCCTACAGTATCTTTTCCTAATGCAATCGGTAACAATGCTTTATACTGTTGGAAAATAGGTGATCTAACAACGCTTGATAATAAAACTTCATTGCGATTGCTATTAGCAACTTCAAATCCGACAACAGATCTTCCTGGTATTGGTGCAATAATACGAATACTTAACGCCTGCAGCGCCAGCGCAAGATCATCTTCTAATGCAATGATTTTACTAATTTTTGAATCAATATGGGGCCGATATTCAAATAGTGTTACAACAGGTCCATGCTTAATAGAAACAACTGAACCTGCAACACCAAATCGTTCTAATTTTTCTTCTAATACGCGTGCTTGCGCTTCAAGAACTTGCATTTGCTCTTGATTTTCAATGCGATCAGAATAATGATTAAAAATTTCAATACTGGGCAAACGATATTTTTTTTGTGGAACTTTTTCAACTGCTCTTTCTAGCTGTAAAGATTCATCCTCATCAAACATTTTCCCAGTCGATTCCCGATATGCTATATCCTTATCTTCTCTATCTAGATTTTCTATATTTTCATGCAGCGCATCTTCGTGTAATGCATTTTTATGCAGCAACTCTTGCACTACATCTTGACTATTGCTTTCATCATACGTTTGTGCATATGAATCTGATTCTTGACTATATATTCCATCTTTAAAAAATGCTTTTTGATCCGAAAGATCTTCAGGATTTTCATTACATACAATCATAATTCTTTTTTTTAACCACTGGTAAAAATAATAAAACGGCATACAGGCATATAAAAGAATGGTATAACATAAAAAAAACATTGGCTCCCACAGCCATCTTTTTTCAGGAATAGTTTTTTGCAGCCAATGATATAAACGAATCCCCACAAAAATAGCCGCTATTATTGGATTACGTAATATAATAATGATTGAAAAAAAAATACTCAGCCATAAAAAGCTTATCGCAATAATAGGATCTACTATTAAAATAAATTTTTCATACAACAAGAAACCTAAGCTTCCGCCGGAATAATAACCTACTTTATAATAATAAAAAAGCATTGAACTTGCGGTAATGCCAATAATAAAAAAGAATGTTCGGTCCCACTCTTTTGATATACTTTCCTGATTAGTATAAAAAATAGCCGTTAAAAACACTCCGAACAAAAGCAATCCCCAAGCTGCTTGGCCAAATATATAAAAAAGAAATGCTGCAACTATTGCACCAAAAGATCCTGCAAGATTCTGCACTGATAAATTACGTGTTGTATGAAAAAAATAAGAAGGATCATATGGATCATAATAATACAACGATATTCCACAAAAAATAATTGCCCCAGCTGACAATGCTAATAACCATTCACGTGCATATTTATCAACAAAACGCATAATTGCTTCTGGTAAATAATAAGTCATATGCTATTATCTCCTTTCAAGTTTTTTTATATTTTAAATTTACGCAACTTGTAAACACATGTATCATACTGCACAATACAAAAGCCAAACAACAAGTGGTAAAAGCATATAAAATCCCCACAGAAAAAAACAACCCGCATATAACTGTTTTTGCACCAACCGCATACTCACAAAAGAAATAATCATTGATATTAAAATTGCTCCTATGCTACTAAAAAAATTCGCACCTTCTATTAATGTAGTGATAATAATGGGATCTTTTTTTATAATCATTATGCCAAAGCCCAATAATCCGGCTACAATAGACATCGGCATTAAAATCATCCAAGAAGTAATCCATGCTTTACGACGATTTTGTAAAAAATAATGTGCACAAACATACGTCATTGCAAATCGTGAAACTCCAGGCAACAGTGCAATCCCTTGAGCTAAACCCAAAAAAACTCCATATAAAATTTTATTTTTTTTTACTATAGAAGAAACTTCCTTTTGATCATTTATTTTATCATTTTGATTGATAAAATAGTCACACCATAAAACTATTGCCGTGATACAAAACCCAAATCCTAAAGAAATATGCTGCTTTATTCCAGTATAATAAAACAGTATAAAAAAAAGTGCCGCAATAATGTCTGAAATCATTGCAATAACAAAGCAACTAAAAAAAACAGATCGATATCGCCATGGATATTGCAAAAAAGAATACCATTTAGGATAAAAAAATAATACAACTACTATTACTGTTGGCAATTGCATAAAAAACTCAAATTCAATTGATGTAGCTATCGTTTTTAGTTCAAAAAAATGCGGCAATAAAAAAAAATATAAAAGTTTAACATGTCCCGAACTACTTATAGGAAAACTTTCCAAAATGACTTGTGCTATAAGAATTACAATACCAAAGCTCACAAAAAACTTCACCTTTCATTGCTACCAAAAGATCGACTCACAAGGGATATTTTTAAAAATCATTTTACATTTTTATTTTGAACATAGTATACTCACGTAAACAATCAAAGCAATAAAAAAATAACTACTCCAAGAATTATTGATAAACAATTTTTTTTGTTTTAGAGTGTGCACATGACACCTTTTTATATGAATAAATAAAAGAAGTTTATATTAAAAAAAATGTAACAAAAAAAAAGGAGTACGCGCAGTAAAAAATCTAATTTTTTTTAGTCTTATCCTCAATACAATTTAATACAAAATTGAAGACTAATATATTTTAAGAAACAGTTATTCACCATACAAAAACTCATATGGAGTATTTTTTATGAAACACATTCAAAAAAGTATGGCATTCGTTGCAAGTCTTTTTGTCACTACAGGACTAATTGCAGCTGCCGCTACTACTAACACCACTTGCCAAAAAGCAATCGCTTATAGATCTCAATCTCTTTCATTACAACGTAACATGTGCGGAAGAGCACTCAACGCCTATGAAATGAGCTGGGATATGGAACGCATTTGGGGCTTGGGAAGTATAGCACCCGGATATCAAGCATCATTTGATTCAAAGTCTATGACAAACACCCTTTTTGGACCTGCATTACAAACTATCTCAACAGCTGCTAGCACCTCAAGCAGTAATAACAGCTATGGCATTGTAGTTAGAGGTAGTACTTATGCTGATGCTGCGGCTACTGCACGCAATTCAAGAGATTTACTTGGTGATTATTTCGGCTTAAATCCTGCAAACAAATGGACTATTGGATTCAAACCAGAAATTCAATCTTTCTTACTTGATTTCAATGTTCGCATTGGATTTGATGAATGGGTTCAAGGATTGTGGTTTGAAGCTTGGGCTCCTTTTGTGTACACCAACTGGAACTTAAATGCTAGTGAAACTCTTGTTAATACTACAGCATCTACAGCTGCACTTGCAGGAGGTTACTTTTCTCAAGGCTCCACTGCTTCTACAGCCCTCGTTCAAACTCCTTTAGGCTTCTTTAAAGATGGCAAAACGCCAACATTAGCTGGCAGCACAAATCCAGCACAAACGGCACCAACATTTGAAGCTCTCAAATATGCTAAGTTCGGCCAAAAAGACAATACTAAAGCAACTAATGCTTATGGGCTTGCTGACTTACGCTTCGGTGTTGGGTATAACTTCTTAAGTGAAGAAGATTACCACATTGGGCTCGGTATCATGGCTGCAGCTCCAACAGGCAATACTCCTGATGCAGCGTATCTTTTCGCTCCAATTGTTGGTAACGAAAAACATTGGGAAGTCGGTGGAATGTGGACATCTCATGTGATTTTCTGGCGCTCTGAAGACAGCGAACGACACATGGGTGGTTATTTAGATGCAAATATTACTCACTTGTTTGAAAACAAACAAAAACGCACCCTTGATCTAAAAAACAAAGCGCTCAGCCGTTATATGGTTGCTCAAAAAATGCGCACAGCAGTTGCTGGTACTGATCAGTTATATGCAAGTGGCACTGCCGGTGGATCAGCTGCTGGTACTCTTCCAGGAAGCATTTTTAATGATCGATTTGCACCAGTTGCTAACTTAAGTACGGTTGATGTAAACGTTTCAGTTGGCGTTCAGGTCAACCTTGTTGCTATGTTGAACTATACTCACGAAGGACTATCATTTGACCTTGGATACAACTTATGGGCAACAAGCTGCCAAAAAGTAAAACTTGCAACTAAAAACGCTGCCAGCACTCGCCTATCAACTGAATCTTGGGCACTGAAAGGTAACTCGAGCGCCTATGGTTGGAGAAATGATAATGGTACTGATACTTCAGCAAATATACCGCAAGCACTTTCTGCAACTCAAAGCGCAGCAACCGTGTTTAATGGTGCAACTACTACTACAGCTGGCGGAACAACAGTCACCTATCCAAACACTAACCTTGGTATAGATACTCCTCAATACGCACAAAGAGCCGCTGCTGCTGCTGCCACTCCTCTAAACGGAACTATTGCAAACCAAAGTGGCCCACTCGACGCAAACAACCAAATCAGAACATCTTCTGCTCCAGTACTTCTATCAAACGATGACTTGAATACTGATTTTAGCGCTAAAGGTTTGACTAACTCTGTATTTGCTGACTTTAGCTATACTTTCTTAGAAATGGATGATTGGCAACCGTTTGTTGGTATTGGATTCCAAGGCGAATTCTCTAGCAACCCAAAAATCGACCTTACAACTGCAACAGCAGCTACTAGCAGTACTGACTCAAGCACTCCATGCAGCAACTGTGATGTTACTTCTCCTTCACAATGGAATGTTTTTGTTAAAGGCGGTATAACTTTTAACTAATTTTTTTATTGTTAACAAAACGGTTACTTACTAAAGAGAAAAGGCGACTTAAAAAGCGCCTTTTCTCTTTAATAATGGAGTATTTTTTATGAAACACATTCAAAAAAGTATGGCATTCGTTGCAAGTCTTTTTGCTACTACAGGACTCATTGCAGCTGCCGCTACTACTAACACCACTTGCCAAAAAGCAATCGCTTATAGATCTCAATCCCTTTCATTACAACGTAACATGTGCGCAAGAGCACTCAATGTTTATGAAATGGAATTCAACATGAACCACGTTTGGGGCTTGGGAAGTATAGCACCCGGATATCAAGCATCATTTGATTCAAAGTCTATGACAAACACCCTTTTTGGACCTGCATTACAAACTATCTCAACAGCTGCTAGCACCTCAAGCAGTAGCAACAGCTATGGCATTGTAGTTAGAGGTAGTACTTATCTCGATCCTGCTGGCACCGCACGCAACTCAAGAGATTTGCTTGGTGATTATTTCGGCTTAAATCCTGCAAACAAATGGACTATTGGATTTAAACCAGAAATTCAATCTTTCTTACTTGATTTCAATGTTCGCATTGGATTTGATGAATGGGTTCAAGGATTGTGGTTTGAAGCTTGGGCTCCTTTTGTGTACACCAACTGGAACTTAAATGCTAGTGAAACTCTTGTTAATGCTACTGCATCTACAACTGCACTGAGCGCAGGTTACTTTTCTCAAGGTGCCACTGCTTCTACAGCCCTCGTTCAAACTCCTTTAGGCTTCTTTAAAGATGGCAAAACACCAACACTTGCCGGACAAACTCTAACTCCAGCACAAACGGCACCAACATTTGAAGCTCTCAAATATGCTAAGTTCGGCCAAAAAGACAATACTAAAGCAACTAATGCTTATGGACTTGCTGACTTACGCTTCGGCGTTGGGTATAACTTCTTAAGTAAAGAAGATTACCACATTGGACTTGGTATCATGGCTGCAGCTCCAACAGGAAATACTCCTGATGCAGCATATCTTTTCGCTCCAGTTGTTGGTAACGAAAAACACTGGGAAGTTGGTGGCATGTGGACATCTCATGTGATTTTCTGGCGCTCTGAAGACAGTAAGCGACACATGGGTGGTTATTTAGATGCAAATATTACTCACTTGTTTGAAAACAAACAAAAACGCACTCTTGATCTAAAAAACAAAGCGCTCAGCCGCTATATGATTGCTCAAAAAATGCGCACAACAGTTGCTGGTACTGATCAATTATATGCAAGTCCTACGGCAAGGGGCCGAGCTCCTGGGACTCTTCCAGAAAACATTTTTAATGATCGATTTGCACCAGTTGCTAACTTAAGTACTGTAGATGTAAACGTTTCAGTTGGCATTCAGGTCAACCTTATGGCTATGTTGAACTATACTCATGAAGGGCTATCATTTGACCTTGGGTACAACTTATGGGCAACAAGCTGTCAAAAAGTAAAACTTGCAACTAAGAATGCTGCCAGCACTCGCCTATCAACTGAATCTTGGGCTCTAAAAGGTAACTCGAGCACCTATGGTTGGCGAAATAATGATAGCACTACTAATGAGCTAACTATACCGCAAGCACTTTCTGCAACTCAAAGCGAAGCGACCATATTTAATGGTACAACTACTAACGCAGGTAATCCGCTATACCCAAATACCAACCTAGGTATAGACAATCCTCAATATGCACAAAGAGATAGTTCGGCCCCTGTAGCTACAACTAGAATTATTCAGAACCAATATGGCACTGTCAATACAGACAACCAAATCAGAACATCTCTAAATCCAGTACTTCTATCAAACGATGACTTGAATACTGATTTTAGCGCTAAAGGTTTGACTAACTCTGTATTTGCTGACTTTAGCTATACTTTCTTAGAAATGGATGATTGGCAACCGTTTGTTGGTATT